>Ga0315901_10001648_pt1 | contig 32122 bp, 53 predicted proteins | sample LakEriMetagenome_10_FD_203761 | JGI IMG/M metagenome (GOLD analysis project Ga0315901, IMG submission 203761) | Freshwater fungal communities from buoy surface, Lake Erie, Ohio, United States - Buoy 2 MA116 | ecosystem: Environmental > Aquatic > Freshwater > Lake | place: USA: Lake Erie, Ohio...
AGAAAGAGAATATGGCCCATTTGATGAGTCATTAAAAAAGGTGGCTAATATTGCATCTGAATTATGTAGCAAAGAGATTACTACAGAGGATGTCTATAAAGTTTTAATTGCATTGAAACTTAGTAGGATGTCATACAATCATAAAGAGGATACGTATTTAGATATGATTTCTTATATTGCAGCATTGTATAACTTTAAAAATAAACAAAATGGACAACAAAAAACAGACAGTAAAAAGCCAAGTAAAAGAGCTAAAAGAAAACGCTAATTTGAAACCTAAGGAAATCTTCGCTCTCCTTACAGAAAAAAATGTGAAGACTACTCAGAACTCAATTAACTATTACTACTATGTTAAAAAAGGATTGGTTGCAGCAGACTCTAAAAAAGTTGATTAATAAACCAATAATTACTACAAGAGCCGGGGATGCTAAGGTCTTGATTGGATGGCATAAAACATTTGATCTAGATCGATTCCCGGCTACTACTAGTAAGAAATTGGTATTATCACAGGTAGCAAAAGAACTTTATTGCTTTATTAATAAGCTTGAAAAAAAAGAAGATATTAATAAGCATGGGTTGATTATATGGGATGACAATATCAAAGCTGCTAACATGGATGGTATTGGTCGCGTTTATGGTATACAGTGGCGTGATTGGAATAAAAAAATTGATCAATTACGTGATAGTATTAATTTAATTAAAAGTGATAAAACAACAAGGCGTGCTATTGTTACGGCATGGAATCCTAGCGAATTAAATGAAGGATGTCTTCCACCTTGTCATATTTTGTTTCAATTAAATGTAGTAAAAAATACTTTGTATTTATCTGTATATCAAAGAAGTGCCGATGCTTTTCTTGGTTTGCCTTTTGATATTGCTTCTTATTCAATACTAGCAAGGCTTATACAAAATGAATTAAATATAAAAAATGCAAAGCTTTCTTATTACGTTTCTAATTTGCATTTATATATGAATCACTTTGATCAAGCTAAAGAATGTATTGATCTAGAATGTCATGAGTATCCAAAATTAAAATTGAATGATACTATAGACAACTTCCATTATAACAACGTTATTCTAGAAGACTACAAGTATATAAAATTTATTAAAGCAAATATGAATGTATGAATCTAACAAATGAATTTCAATCAATAAGAGACTGGGCTTCTGAAAGAGGTATATACGAAAAAGGAGATCCTAAGACTCAATTCCTTAAACTTCAAGAAGAAGTAGGTGAACTAGCAAAAGCTATTTTAAAAAATGATGATGTAGAAATTGTTGATGCCATTGGCGATTGTGTAGTAGTATTGACTAATTTAAGCGAGTTAACTGGATACAAGATAGAAGACTGCATTAACTCTGCTTATGAAGTAATTGCAAAACGAAAAGGATCAATGATCAATGGAACATTTGTCAAGGATTAAATTTTATTTATCAATAGCAAAAGAAGTCAGTAAAGCTTCTTATTGTGAAAAATATAAGGTAGGCGCCGTTATAGTTAAAGATGATAATATAATATCATTTGGCTATAACGGCATGCCTCCTGGTTTTGATAATATTTGTGAAATTGATGGCAAAACAAAGAAAGAAGTTTTGCATGCGGAATCTAATGCAATTACAAAATGTGCTAAAAGCATATACAGTTCCAACAATTCACAAATGTATTTAACCCTTTCTCCTTGTCATAATTGCGCAAAACTGATCCTACAATCTGGTATAAAAGAAGTATACTATATTCAACAATACAAAGATACTTCAGGCATAGAACTTCTAAAACAATCAAATGTCCACGTTGAACAAATCACATAGTACAATAAAAGATAGATACTGCAAAGCTCATGAAATCTGGTTTAAAGAATCATATCCAAATGCATATAAGGATGGATATTATCTAGATCCTAAGCTACCAAAAGTAGATACTGCAAATGGGCTTACTACTTTCATTTGTAATTTTTTATCTTGGTCTGGACATAGAGCAACAAGAGTAAATGTATCAGGTAGATTAATTGATGGCATTGAAAAACAACCATCAGGTGCAAAGATAGGAGTAAAAAAATGGATACCATCATCTACTAGAAAAGGTACAGCAGATATTTCAGCTACAATAAAAGGCAGATCTGTTATGATTGAAATAAAAGTTGGATCAGATAAACCTAGAGAGGATCAATTAAAAGAACAGATTAGAGAAAGAAAAGCTGGAGGCATTTACGAATTTATTAAAGATCCAGATGAATTTTTTAATCTGTACGATAACTTGTAATTTAGCGGCATAACGCTTGTAGCATAAGCGTATTAACTTCTTGGCCTCATTAACCCGATTGAGATGCTACCTTGATCGTGTGTTTTTGGGGCCATTCTTTTTTTTACAATGAAGGAATCATTTTATTTTTCACACGATAGCAATGCTAGAAATGATGTTAAGATATTAAAGCTTAGAAGAAATCTTGGATTTGAAGGCTATGGTTTATATTGGTGCTTGATTGAAATGCTTAGGGAAGCGCCTGAATATAAACTATCAATAAATTGCATTGACGATATTGCTTACTCATTTAATATTGATCAGAAGATTATAAAATCAATTATCAATGATTTTGATTTGTTTTTAACCGAAGACGATCTTTTTTATTCCGAAAGACTTGTAAGAAGTATGGAGCAATACAAATTGCTTAAAGAAAAAAAGTCTATGTCAGGAAAAGAAGGGATGAGAAAGAGATGGGATAAAACTAACAAACAAAATAAAATGATTTTATGATTAGCCATGAATCAATTATAAAATTAAAAGAGATATGTAAGCTAACAGACATAGTAGATAAGTACGTTAAAACAAAAAGATCGGGATCTGATTATGTTGCTTGCTGTCCTTTTCATAATGAAAAAACGCCTTCATTTAAAATACCCACATCAAATAACTTTTACAAATGCTTTGGTTGTGGTAAATCAGGTGATATATTTTCATTTGTATCTGAAATAGAAAATTGCACTTTTACTGAATCCGTTGAAATAGTTGCTAGGCATTACAATTTTGAATTAGATACTTATACAAAAGAATATGTCAAGCCAGTTAAAAGACTTGAGAAAATCAATCCACGATACATTGATTGGTTTGAGAATAGATTAATATCAAACAATACTCTGCTAAGATTTAAAATAACTCAAGCAACTGAATGGATGCCTAAATCAAAAGCTGAGGTACCCGTTGTATGCTTTAATTATTTTAAAGATGATGAGTTAGTAAATATAAAGTTCAGAGGACCAGGCAAAGACTTTAAACTAGCAAAAGACGCTGAACTGATATTTTATAATATAGATTCAATTAAAGGAACCGATGAAGTAGTTATAGTAGAAGGTGAGATCGATTGCCTAACCATGTATGAATGTGGTATTTATAATTGTATATCTGTACCAAATGGAACAACACCAAATGGAAAGATGGCATTGAAATACCTCGACAACTGTTATGAGTATTTCATAGACAAAAAGAAAATCATAATAGCAACAGACAATGATGAAGTAGGTAAGAAACTAAAAGAAGAATTATCTAGAAGACTTGGAAAAGAAAGATGCTATGAAGTTGAATTTCCAAATGATTGTAAAGATGCAAATGATGTTCTGAATAAACATGGAAAGGATGAAGTAAAAAAACTAGTATTCTATGCTAAGCAATTCCCTATCGAAGGCATCGTATCAAATGATGAAATAGAAGTTGATATATGGGAATACTATAAGAATGGTTATCCTAAAGGCGTTCAAGTAGGAATCCAAGGTTTTGATGATCACATCAGATTAATGGATGGACAAATGACCGTTGTCACAGGTATCCCCGGTTCAGGTAAGAGTGAATTTACAGATTATATAATATCTAGAACTTCAATAAATCATGGATGGAAATGGGCGATATGTTCTTTTGAAAATACCCCGCCTGTATTCCATGCCACAAAACTGATTGAGAAGCTATCCGGGCGCGCATTTGACCACCGAATCGATCCGGCTAACAGAGTATCAGAATTTGAATTAGAGATGATTGTTGATCATTTAAAGAACAATTTCAATTTTATAAATACAAATGAAACAGATATATCAATTGATGGCATATTAAATAAAACAGCGGAACTAGTTTTAAGAAAAGGAATCAAAGGTTTACTGATAGATCCATGGAATTATATTGAACACAATATACCAAATGGATATTCTGAAACACAGTATGTGAGTGAATGCCTTACTAAAATAAAGAAAACAGCTTTGAAACTAGGCATACATATTATAATAATTGCTCACCCAACAAAATTGCAGAAGGATAAAACAACAGGAAAATATGAAGTACCAACACTATATTCAATATCAGGATCAGCCCACTTCTTTAATAAAACGGATAATGGCATCACGGTTTATAGAGACTTTCAAACAAACAATGTGACAGTGTACATACAAAAAGTAAGATATTCTTGGCTTGGAAAAATCGGTTTTGTAACCTATAATTATAATACATTTACAAGACAATATGAGTTCATTGAATAGCTGTGTTATAACACTGCTATAACAAACGCATAACAGTGTTATAACAAAGGCATAACAAAAGTGTAACAAAACAGAAATTGAAAAAATAGCCCATATTAATAATTTTTATAATGAATAAAATAATGAATATCAATTAATTAATAACAGTGTTATAACGGTGTTATAGCAGTGCTACACTTGTGTTATAACTATAAATAAAATATATACAGTGCGTGTCATTCGCTGACGCGAACACGCACGTAAAAAAAGATTAAATTTGAACGTGAACAGCAAAGAAATACTAGAAGAGATTTATAAATCAAAAGACTTGAAAGAGTGCTTAGCTAAGATCCGTCCAGTTCACATTCAACAAGACATACTACAATATACGTTCACTGAATTATTAATGAAGGATGAAAAAATAATAATTGAGTTGTACGTTAAAAATAAATTGATGGCATACATAGCTAAGATGCTATACAACATGGTAAGATGGGAAAGAGGAACTTATAGAAAATCACTATCAAAGGAAATGATTGTAGAAACACTTCCTGATATTGCTGATGAACAACCAACTGAAATTATTGTTATACCTCTTGAAAAGATATATTGGTATGATGCAAAAATATTAGAGCTGTATGCTGAGCTAGGAACTTATAGGAAAGTAGCAGAAGTAACTGGGATTCCACACATCACAATATACCACACAGTAAACAAAGCTAGAAAAAATATTAAAAAACACATAGACTTATGACGCCAACAGAAAAAGCAGATCAACTATGCTTAGCAATGCTATCAATAACTGAATGGCAAGGATCAGTAGAAAGAACAAAAGAAGTAGCAAGAAAATGCGCTATAATTGCAGTAGATGAAATCATCAACGCAAAAAAAGTTCCTGATCCGATATTTTGGAAAAAAGTAAAACAAAAAATACAATCAATATGACACACTTAGAGTATTTGTATGAAAGGGTAAAAATAGGGATTGATGCCCACCCTTCAGAAAAAGAAATTGAAGACTTCATTTGGTACGCCAAACTAATTAGTCCACACAGGACATTTGTAGTTAAAGGATGCCAAGACTGCGTAAATGAATTAGTTAGATTTGTATTTGAAAACGTAAATAGATTAAACAATGGGAACAACTAAAGGATTAGGAAAGTACATAGAGACACCGGAAGAATTATGGAAATTATTTGAAGCATACAAAAAGGATATCAAAAGCAAACCTTTTGTAGTTACTGATTGGGTAGGTGGTATGGGCGCTCAAGTAGAAAGGAAAAAAGAAAAACCTTTAACAATGGAGGGTTTCAATATGTTTTGTTGGGATAAGATCAGCACTGTTAGAGATTATTTTCTAAATAAAGATGGAAGATACAACGACTATATTACTATCTGTTCACGCATAAAGGAAGCAATCAGGCAAGATCAGATTGAAGGTGGTATGGCAGGAATGTATAATCCGTCGATTACACAAAGGTTGAACGGGTTGGTTGAGAAGACTCAAACAGATATAAAGGTTGAACAACCACTATTTCCTGAAAACTGATTTTATGAAAATAAATAAATACAGGATTTTAGGTTTGTTTATATGGTTGACTGTTACTGTATCTTTTTGGTATCTCATTATTCAATACATGATTTAAATGGCATTCATCAGAACAACAGCGATCAACAAGATCTTAAAACTTAAACGCTTTTGTAGAGGTGTTCAGGGTGGATCATCAGCAGGAAAGACTTATGCAATACTTCCAATACTCATAAACATAGCTGCAAAACAACCATTATCTGAAATATCAGTAGTTGCTGAGTCAATACCACATCTTAAACGTGGTGCCATGAAAGATTTCAGGAAGATCATGGCAGAAACAGGAAGATGGTTTGACGAAAGATGGAACGCCACTGACTTTAAGTATCAGTTTGCCAATGGATCACAGATTGAATTTTTTTCTGCTGACAACGATGCTAAGTTGAGAGGAGCAAGAAGAGATTGGCTTTATATGAATGAAGCAAACAACATGAGTTTTCATTCATATACTGAATTGGCTTCTAGAACTAAGCAAGGAGTTTACATGGACTGGAACCCTACTAATCCATTCTGGTTCCATGATGAATTGCTAAACGATGATGATGTAGATTTCTTGATCATAAACTATACTGATAATGAGGCCTGCCCGGAATCAGCACTAAACTTTATCCTAAAAGCAAAAGAGAAAGCGGATAAAGGATCGGCTTTTTGGCAAAACTGGTATAAGGTATATGGCCTAGGAGAAATAGGTGCGCTAGATGGTGTAGTATTTAACAACTGGCAATTGTGTGATAAAATACCTGAAGAAGCTGAGTTTATATCGTACGGAATAGACTGGGGATTCACAAACGATCCTACGGCCTTAATAGAAGCCCATAGGCACGACGGAAAGATATATCTAAGTGAAATGCTTTACCAAACAAAATTGACTAACAGTGAGATCGTATCGCGTCTTAAACAGTATGGTATTTCACAAACTCAATGTATAGTAGCGGACAGTGCGGAACCGAAAAGCATACAAGATTTAGCAAATGCCGGGTTTTATGTGGAAGCGGCAAAGAAAGGTCCGGATAGTGTAAAGGCTTCAATAGATAGATTACAGCAATATGATTTGATGGTTACTAAATCATCTTTAAACTTGATCAAAGAGTTAAGACAATATAGATGGGCAAAGGATAAAGATGGTAAAGCATTAAATGCACCGGAAGATATAATGAACCATGCTATTGATGCAGTTAGATATATTGGCTTGAATAAGCTAAGCCAATATGAGAACAATGGAGAATATTCTTTTGCAGATGATTTCTATTGATTAACTTTACTCAGTTGTTTTAGTTAGTTGCCCTGATGTTTCTACGTCGGGGATTTTTTTTATACAGAAACAAATCAATAAAAAACGCCACATATTATAGTATGACTTTATCGCAGTATCAAAGATTAGCAGCATTATGGTCTGATCAAAATGACGAGGTGACACAGATTGCATTGATAATCTGTGATCTATACAATTACTCAGCAGAAGAACTAGATAATATTGGAGCTAAAAAGTTTTTAAAGTATTCTAAAAAAGTTGAAAAGACATTTATTAGAATAGGTAAGAAACCATGGTATAGCACAATAAAGCTAGAAAGAGACGCAAATAAAATAACGCTTGGTCAATTCATAGAAGTGCAACACTTCTTGAAGATGGGTGAAATAGATAGTATGCATCTGGTTGGTGCATCTATATGGAAAGACAAACGTGATCATGGATTAAAAGCTGAATTATTAAGGAATAAAAAAGTAGAACATGTTCTTGAGGATATTACGTCTTTCTTGCTTTCGTTTGCTGAGCTTCTTGTTTCGTACAAAGGCTTATTTGAAACGGACGAACTTGAAAAGGAAAATGAAGATGCAAAAGTAGAAAAACCACATCCATTCATAGAGCAATATGGGTGGATCTTCAGTGCTAAAAAAGTCGCTGAACATGAAGGCATAACATTGGAGAAAGCATTTGAACTTCCAGTTATTCAAGCTTTGAATGATCTGTCTTACTTGAAATCAGAACAATCTTATCAAAGAAAAATTAACGAGTAATGTCATACAAAAAGTTGGTGCATGAATTACTTGAGGGTAGCGATATAGAACTTGCTACATATAGCAAGAATCAAGTTGAAAAAGTAAAATTAACTGATGTTGAGAATACAGTAATACAACTTGGTGCCGCTTATGTTGATGCAATAACTAATGAAATAGAAAAAAAGGATGTAAAAAGTTCTGGCAATATGCAAGAACTAATTACTCCAACTGATGTTGAATATAACAACGGAACTTATACGATAGGTATTAATGCACCTGCATATGCATCTTATCAAGATGAGGGTGTAAATGGTTGGGCAATCGATAGGGGATCAAGATTTAATTTTAAAAAACCAGGGAAAAGATCTAGTAAAACAGGCGATTACCAAGAAAGCAAAATGGTAAAAAGTCTAAAAGAGTGGATTCAAAGAGAAGGAGCATCTGCAAGAAATGTAAAAGTTTCAGTGACAGATAGGGAAAAAAGAGGTATGCAAATGAAAGACGCAACAACTCAAGCTGCGGTAAGAGCTGCTTATTTCATTAAAAGAAAAGGTATTAAGCCAACTCGATTTTGGACTGATGGCACAAAAGGATTTGAAGAATATATGGCAAAAGAATTAGGTGAAGCAATAAAAATTGACATCATAAATAATTTAGTAGTATGACATTTGAAAGTACACCGACGCAATACTCAAGCGTCAATGATCCACTTGTATATGTAGTATATGATGCTCATGCTGCAAATCCTACTACTTATCCAAACTATAAGTATGTTGCTGAACTTGAAATAAACGGAACACAAGTTTTTAAAGGAAAGTATTTTCCACATCCAACAACTAACCGAGGTATCATTGATCTGGGTTCCGTGATCCGAGAATATTGTGTGCAATCATTTAATGCATCCGTTGGCGGTGCAATGGTTGCTGATGAAATGGGTGAAGGGGAATGGCGAGTTTCATGTGTGGTAAAAATACGTGAGGAGTACGGAACAACAACGTCAGCTGTATTGATCACCGATTCGTCCAGGGTTTATTTTAATTACTACAATGGTAGATACCCTGGTTTTGAATCATTGTCCAACTATGATGATGATGTTTTATCTGATCGACCAGCAAACATCAATTTAACATTTACAACCGGAAACTATTTCATCCCATACTTTGCCGAATTATCATCGGCGTTCAATGTTGTTGTAACAGGTGGCACATCAACCAGAACAAAGGTAATCACACCAACGGCGGCTAATACAATGCAGTTGATCAACATATCGCCATCGGCCATCAACGATGAATATCCTGGCAATTTTACAACATCAACAACGCAATATTCCGTTGCCATCGGTTCCAAAACCTATGTTGTGAAAATACTTTGTGAGGGTCTTTACAAAAATTACAATGTACATTTTTTGAATAAATGGGGCGGTTATGAAACCATGATGTTCAATAAGGTTTCACGTAAAACATACGATGTCGAACGCAAAACGTTTAAGCAATTGCCGTACCGAGTAGGTGCAACGGGTGGAGTTTCTGTTTTAAGCAATTACACAATGTACAAACAAACAACACAATTCGGTGGTAGGTTCCGCGAAAAGTTGCGAATGAATACTGATTGGCTGACCGACGCGGAATACCAATGGTTGGCACAATTAGCAACATCGGCCGAGGTTTACATAGAGGATGAAGGTGAATTGTATCCGGTTATCATGACGGCTAATAACTACGAATTCCGAGAACATATTGTTGATGGATTAATTAACTTGATGATTGAGGTTGATTTTGGGGTAACGTATAAAACACAATTCCAATGATCCAACTTTTTGTAGAAAAACAGGCGGTTGACATTAACGAATCATTCAGCACATTGCTCACAATGTCGATTGATGACATAAAAGATTTTGGAGCAAAGAATACAACGTTTTCTAAAACAATTGTTTTACCAGGTACCAAAAACAACAACAAACTTTTTGGAAACATTTTCAACATCAACGCAAGAAACGATTATAATCCAGCCGAATTAAATGTTGGTATAAATTTTAACCCTGCAATTTCAGCAGATGCAATAATATTTGCGGACAATCTGCAAGTATTCAAAGGCGTTTTTAGAATACTTGAGATCGTAATTGAAGATGACTTCATAGAATATGAGTGTGCAGTATTTGGTGAACTAGGTGGTTTTGTTGCGGCGTTAGCAAATAAAAAGATTGAAGAACTTGATTTCAGCGCATACAATACGGCGTGGAATTATACCAACATAACGGCATCATGGAACACCATCGCCGGGGCCGGCCTTTATTTTCCGCTGATTGATTACGGCGCAGCATCGACAAACAAAACGGATTTCAATTTTGATACATTCCGCCCGGCGTTGTATGTTAGGCAAATCCTGGAAAAAATGATAACTGCGTCTGGATATACGTGGGAATTTCCTGCGTTGTCATCTGCGTTGTTTAATCGTTTGATTGTTCCACATAATCAAAAAAATCTTTATCGTTATAATTCAACAGCGTTTCAAGCAACGCCAACAACAACAAATTATCTTTCGGCGCAACCAATTGTTTTTACGGTTTCAACGTTAGGCGATTTTACGCCAAGCGGTGGGAATACTATTTTTACTTATGGCGGCGCATCGGCAATAACAACAAACATCATTTTAGAAATTGATGCAGTTATCAATGCGATTGATCCGGTATTAAATACGTTCCGGGTTAATTTGCAAAAAAACGGAACAACCATTTCAACCGCCGCCGATGTGGTTTCATATACGCCCGGATATGCAACGATCTTGATTCTATCGGTTAACAATATCACAATTAACCCGGCCGATACTTTATCCGTCCAGGTCAGCGCAAACGTTGGCGATTATTCAATCAACACCGGAACATTGTTTCAAATTGAATTAACAACACCGGGGTTGATTACTATCGGTTATGGCGATACCATTATCGTAAACGATACGATTCCGAAAGGTATTTTTCAACGGGAATTCTTTTCGACAATATGTAAAATGTTCAATCTTTATGTTTTCGAGGATTACGAAACGGATAAGAAATTAAGGGTTTTACCATTCGTTACATTTTATGAGGATGCCACATCGGTTGATTGGTCATTGAAAGTTGATCGCTCGAAACCAATGCGCATCAAGCCAATGGCGGAATTGAATTCACGATATTACAATTATAAGTTCAAACAAGATAACGATTTCTATTCTGAAAATTATCGAAAGAAATTCAATGAAGGGTATGGCGATTTCATTTTTGATACGGAATTTGAATTCGCAAAGGAAACAACATCGGTTGAATTGATTTTTGCGAATTCCGTTTTGACAAAGTTTACCGGCAAGGATAAAATATTTTCATCCATTTACAAATTGTCGAATTCAAACAATTCTGAAGATCGGATGGATTCGGTGATTCGAATAATGCAGGCAAAGAAAATGACCGGGGTTGGCACATGGAATATACTGAATGTCGGTTCATCCGTTGGCAGTCAAACCGTGTATGGATACGCCGGCCATATCGATGATCCAATAACTCCAACGTTTGATTTGTGTTTTTCGCCACCGCAAGAATTGAGTTTTGAGGTTTCCAATTACACGCCGAACAATTTGTTCAATGATTATTGGGATTCGTACATGGCGGAAATTACCGACAAAGATTCCCGGTTATTGACATGCACCATGAAATTGGCATTTAAAGATATTTATAAATTAGATTTTGCCAAGTTGATTTGGATAGATGGAGTTTTGTATAGGCTAAATAAGATCACAGATTTTAATGCAACAAGTGAAGATGTTTGTAATGTTGAACTATTAAAAATTATAAATAGGATATACTAATGGCGGATATAAATATAAAAGCTAAGATAGAGGTTGAAACGGGTGGCGCGGAGAAGAAGATAGATAATATGCAGCAAGGTCTTAAAGGGGCCAGTAAAAATGCAGGCGATACCGGTGGATCATTCTCTAAATTAAAAGGTGAGTTAGGAGCTTTGTCACCGGCTCTTGGACAAGCCGGGCAAGGTGTTGGTGCACTTACTCAGGCTTTTAATATTTTAAAAGCAAATCCAATTATAGGTGTTTTTGCTTTACTTGCGGGATTGGTAGTAGCATTGTTCCAGAAGTTTAAACAAATGGAAGGTGTTTCTGATTCACTAGGTAAAGCATTTGGAACTTTATCAGGTGTTTTCAATACATTCATTACTGGTATTTTAACTCCATTAATTGATGGTTTTGTTTGGTTGATTGAAAATATAACTGGTGGATTAGTTAGTGCTTTATCTGCTTTAGGAGTAACAACAGAAAAAACAGCACAACGTTTTGGTGAGATTACAGAAGCATTAGATGATCTAGAAGATGCGCAAAGGAATAGTGCGATAGCTACTGCTGAAGCCAATAGAAAACTACAGGATGCAAGAGAAATTGCAGCAGATGCAAACTTACCTATTAAAGATCGTATTAATGCTTTAAAAGAAGCAGCTAAAATTGAAAGAGAGGAATCATTAAAGGTTATTGAAATTAACCGAATGAAAGCCAAGCTAACAATGGAAGCAATGGCAATGGAGCTTGGTGCTAGAGGTGATTTGATTGCAAAGATTCGCGAGGGTTCATTAGAGCAATTAAAAGCTGCAAGGTTAGAATTGCAGAACATGAAAAATGTTGACAAGGAAAAATTGTCTGCAATTGATCAAATGATTATTGCTGCTGAAAATGAAGCTGCGTCAATGGCAAAGATTTCTAAAAAAACGCAGTCACAAATTACATCTATTGAAAATGATGAAAGACAAAAGAGAGAAGAAGCAGCAAGAAAAGAAGCAGAAAGAAAAAAGAAATTACATGAACAAGAACTCGAAAGAATAAAAAAAGAAGCTGAAGAAAATTTAAAAAGATTTTTGGCTGGCAGATTAAATGAAGAAGATCAGCAAAAAATAGATGAAAGAAGAAAAGAATCAATTAAAAGTATTGATCCAGTTATTAAAGGATCAATGGAAGCAAATTTGCAAGCGATTGGTGCAGTCGCAAATGCAAGTGCAGAAGCAGCGTTAAAGAAAAAGAAACAAGATGATGAAGATGCAGCTAATGTAGAAAAACGTGAACAGGCTAAACGTAATGCACTTAAAGATACTGGTGATGCATTAAACGCGGTAGGTGAGATAGTTGGTAAGCAAACTGTAGCAGGAAAAGCATTAGGAGTTGCACAAGCTTTAATTAATACTTTTTTAGGTATTACAGAAATATGGAGAAATAAAACTATAATACCTGAACCATTTGGTACTATTTCTAAAGTTGCAGCTACTGTTACTGCAGCTGCATCAGGTTTTGCAGCAGTTCGTGGAATCATGAGGACACAGGTTCCAGGAGCTGGTGGGGGAGGAGCGGGTGGATCTATACCAGCAATGCCAACTAATGCGCCAGTTACACCAATGGGAACTTCAACAAGTTTGAATGCCGCATCTATACAAGGTATAGGAAATGCTGCTGCAGGTGGAGTTGGTAGAGCTTATGTATTAGATTCGGATATTAGAAACAGTGATGAACGTCAAATGCGTTTACAAAGAGCTGCTAGATTAGGTTAAAAATAAAAAACATATAAAATGAAGAATTTACCAGTTTATGAAATGCTTATATCAGATGATGTTGAATCCGATATGCAAGTAGATTTTATTGCGCTTGTTGATAAGCCAGCAATCAAGAAAGACTTTATGAAATTTAGTGAAGACTTTGTAGAGCCATCATCCGGGGAACATAAAGATCATTTCTTACCAAGATGTATTTCTTATGTAATCAATGAGGGTAAAGACAACGAGCAAGCTACAGCAATATGCTATTCTATATGGGATCAGCATTTTGCAGAAGAGTCTTACAATGATTATCCTGATTCAGTAAAGAATAATGCTAAGGCCGTTTTAAAATGGGTTGAAGAAAATGGTTGGGGATCTTGTGGAACTGCAGTAGGGAAACAAAGAGCAAACCAGTTAGCTAATGGAGAAAAGATAAGTATTGAAACTATCAAGCGTATGTATTCATACTTATCTAGGCATGAGGTAGATTTAAAAAATAGTAAAGGATATGGTGATGGCTGTGGCAAACTTATGTATGATTCATGGGGTGGGAAGTCCGCATTGTCTTGGGCGGAGAGTAAGATAAAGCAAGTTGAGCGTATGGCATTTGCAATTCAAGACGAAGAGAAGCGTATTATTAGTGGGCCATTGATGGTAGCAAATCAAAAGATTTATAGGAATGATCCTGAGATGGGAGAGTATGAAGTATTTTTCTCCCCGGAAACTATTAGAAAGATTGCTATAAAAATAGCTAAGAAAGGTTTTCATAATAATATTAATCTCATGCATAGAGAAGATATGGCTGTGCCTGATGTTACTTTATTTGAAGTATTTCAAAGTGATAAAGAAAGAGGTATAAGGCCAATGAAAGGATTTGAAGATCTTGCTGATGGGTCATTGTTTGGATCAATGTATGTAGAAAATGATGTTGCATGGCAGATGGTTAAAGATGGCATGATTAAAGGTTTTAGTGTTGAAGGCCAATTTGGGATGAAGAAAAAAGATAAGTATGATGAAACATTTGAAAAAATTGTTTCAATCTTAAATGAAACAAACATCTAGTAATTGCCATTTATAAAAAAATAGTCATTTTATGTCAACAAAAGAAGCAGTAGAAAAAATAAAATTAATGCTATTTGGTGATATGGTTAAACCAGAACCAGCCCCAGCACCAGTAGAAGAAGCAAAGTTTATGGATTATAAACTAAAGAATGGTGGGGTAGTAGCAATTGATAAGCTTGAAGTTGGTGGTTCTGTTACTCTTGATGGTCAGCCTGCCCCGGACGGTGAGCATGAGTTTGAAGATGGGACTAAGATCATGGTAACTAGTGGTCTTATTACAGAAGTAAAAGCACCTGAAACTCCATCAATTGAAGTAGAAGTTGAAGCAATGAAAAAACTTCCCGGTCAATTCAGCGCTATTGAGCTTAGCTTTGCAGAGCATGCAGCTGAGGTTAAAGAACTGAAGAACACTATTGAAAAGCAAGATCAAGCATTGAAACAAATGTTTAGTCTTGTAGAAAAGATTGCAAATAACAGTATTGAAAAGCCTATTGAAAAAGTAAGGTCATTTGAAGAGATGACACCACTTGAAAAATTTAGGGCACAAAAATAAAGTATGGCATTAAAAATTAAAGATGGTGCAGAAATTTGGGCTTATGGTCACAAGTCTAATCCATTTACATCTGAATCAGAATTATCTCAGGAGCAACTAGAACATTTGAAATCTAGATTTCCTGATGAAATTGAGGAAGTAGAACAAACAGAAAAAAAATCGTTAAAATCTAAAAACAAATAACAATGGCAATTAGCGCAACAATCGTGGACATCCGGGGCAAAGCCTACGAACCAATCTTGGAGGAACTGCTTTTTGAAAATAAAACCGTTTCCGAAAACCTTGTATCTTTTGAGACAGATGTTAAGAATGAAACAATCATCACTGAATCAAGTGCTGTTGTAACTCTTCAAGCTTATGCTTCTGGTGCACCAACTTCTCAAGGTACACTTGGTTTTGTTGATACAGCAGTAACTCCAACCAAGGTAATGTTTTACCAAGAGTTTGATCCTAATGCTCTTCGTCCTTCACGTTTCAAAAGAAGCATGAAGCCTGGCGCTTGGGAAATTATGAGCACTGAATTTGAGCGTACAGTTATGGCGACTTACGGTAAAGAAGTATCACTTGATGCTGAAAGCAAATGGTGGGCTGGTATTACTTCTGCTACTAAAACTGCTATTGCTGCATTGACTCCTGGCACTGGTCAAACTTCAGTTGGTGCTGCAGAACAAACTTGGGCTGCTGCTCAAACTGCAACTCAATTTGATGGTGTGGTTGCTAAGATGATCTATAACAATGGAGCTCTTGGTCTCAGGGTTAAAGTCGCTGGTACAACTATTTCTAGTACAAACGTAGCTACTGAGTATGGTAAAGTATATGCTGCAATTCCAGCAGTAGTACTTGCTCAAAGTGAAAAGCCATTCCTTTATGCGCCTTACAGTCACAAACAGTTCATTAACATTTATAATGTTAATGCTACTTATCGTGATTTGTTCAGTGTAGATATTAAGGCTGATAAGTATTTCTATAATGGAATTGAAATTAAATTCGTTCCAGTTCCAGAAAACTGTATCATAGCTGCTCTTCCTTCTAACCTGATCTGGTGCACTGATCTTGTTGCTGACATTAATAAAATGGAGATCAACAAGGTTGCAAACAATCGTGAGGATATGTTCGTTAAGCACATCTTTACTATTGCTGCACACGTTGCAAGGCAAGCAAACAACGTGCTGTATCTTGGTTAATTGATTCAATAACAAGGGCGGGGTAAAACCTGCCCTTACTTAAAATATAAGATTATGCCGTGTGCACTTACAACTGGATATAACTTAGACTGTCGATTGAACTATGGCGGTGTAAAAGAAATTTATGTCATAGAGTTTGAAAATGTTACAGCAGTAACTGAAACAGCTGGTATTATTACTGGAATAACAAAAGCAGCAACTAAGACATTTAAAAAATATAATCTTATTGCTCATACCGCAGAAGGTGATGAAGCTTTGACCGCTTCTCGTGAAATGGGTACATTGAGTAATAAACAGACTATTAAGTTTCCTATTAATAAAATGACAACAGCTGTAAGGAACGAGCTTTTCTTGCTTGCTCAAAACAGGTTGATGTTTGTTTTTGTTGATGAGAATAGTACAAACTGGCTTTATGGTCGTGACTATGGTTTGACACTTACCACTGCCGCTGCTAAAACTGGTAAAGTACTTGCTGACAGGAATGGTTATGAATTGGTATTTGAAGGAGATGAAAAGAATCTTGCTTACGAAGTAGATGATACTACGCTCGCTACCTTGACTACATAGTTCATAATGTGGGTTTTTAATTACTATCACATGACCCCCTAATTATTTAGGGGGTTTTTTTTTGAAACAAAAACCGCTTTTTTGCCACTATATAGTGTATGATCGTTTATACTATAGGACAGCAATCAGATACTGTTGTGACTTTAAATGAGTCTACCACTTTGATCAATCCCTATTATTTATTTATTTTTACTAATGTATCTACAAAGGTTGTAATAAGTAAAGTAGTAAATTCCACGTCTGATACTTCTTTGTATCCTGATCGTGTTAATATATATCAATTTAATACTATAACATTATTTGCAACAGCACAAGCCGGTCAATATAGTTATGAGGTGTATGAGCAAGAGAGTTCTACTAATACTAATCCAGATGGATTAAATTTAGTAGAATGTGGTAAGATGAAACTATTTCCAGCTGTTAATTTAATACAACAAGGATATGAGCCAACGACGACATACAAAGGATACGCTGGTTAAAAATGATGGTGACATCATAGAGATTCAGTCACATCAATTTGCTGACTCACGTATTCCATTAATGGAAGAGAAGCGTGGTTACGACTACATACCATTTGGTGATCGTAATGATTATCCAACTTATTTGTTGTGGCTTTATAACAAGTCAGCAAAACATAACGCCATCATCAATGGTAAGTGTGTTTATATTATTGGCAATGGTATAGAAACAGAAGATCCAGCAGGTAAATTGTTTTTGCAAAAAGCAAATGAGTCTCAAAGCTGGAATCAATTAATGAAACTTGCCACACTAGATATTGAAAATTTTGGTGGTTTTTATTTTCAGGTTATCCCTAAATTGGCTGGTGGTTATAATTATTACCATGTGGCTTATGAAAGAATAAGGTCTAATGAAGATAATTCAGAGTTTTATTATAAGAAGAAATGGGAGATGAATCTCATTAAGCCTGAAAAGTGCTATCCAAAATTTAGACCGGGCATTACTGAAACATCTATTTTTTATTTTAAAGAGTATAGGTGTGGTAAGAATGTTTATGCTTTGCCATCTTGGGTTGCAGCATGCAACTGGGTTGAATCAGATATTGAAGTATCAAGGCATACTTTAACAAATGCAAAGACGGGTTTTAGTGCTTCTAAGTTTATCAATTTTTATAATGGTGAACCTAATGAAGAAAAGAAGTTTAAGATACAAACCAGGTTGGAGAATGCGGCAACAGGTGCAGAAGGTAAAAAGTTATTGATTGCATTTAATAATTCAACAACATCTAAGCCTACAATAGATGATCTTGGTCAATCTGATTTAACTAAAGAAGACTTTACTACAGTAGATAATTTGATCACAAATAATATTTTTAGTGGTCATAATATTACTCATCCTTTGCTTTTTGGTATACAACAAGAAGGCAAGCTTGGATCTGCTACTGAATTAAAGACGGCTTATGAAATATTTAAGAACACTTACATAACTCACAAGCAAAAGCAAATTGAAGAAATAGTGGGTTACTTTTCTGATGTTGCCGGTATCACAACTGATTATTATATAAAAGATGTTGAGCCGGTTGGATTAGAGTTTGATGCTGCAACAATTTTGCAAGTAGCCCCTAAAGACTGGATTACTGATAAACTTGGTATTGATAAAAAATATTTTGAAATTACTCAAAGCCAGGGAGCTAAAAATGTAATTAATGCATTGAATAGCTTATCACCACTTGTTGCTAATAAGGTTTTAGAAAGCATGGGCGAAGATGAGATTAGATCTCTTGTTAATCTTTCTCCAAGAAATTCAGTATTAGATTCAAGTGGTATGCCAGTTGTTAATCAAAATGTTGATCAACAATTATCAAATGAAGCATTAGTTAATATATCAGGAAGGCAACAACAAAATCTAATGCGTATTGTTAGATTGTTTAGCCAAGGTAAATTAACTAAAGGACAAGCGTCAATTCAATTATCTGCGTATGGTTTTACTGATGCACAAATAAATCAATATCTTGGTATAGATGACGATCCTAATACAAATGATCAATCATTTAGTGATGATGAGATAGAAGTAGATCTATCAGAGTTCGGTGAAGATAGAAGCAAATATACTATACTAAAATCAGTTGAGTATAATGGAGAAGATGATGATAGTTTGAGTTTTGCTTTTGCTGCAATAGATGAGTATACAGAAAAAGAACAAAGTGTTTTAGAGTTGCTTAAAAAACAACCTGATCTTTCTAATGTTCAAATAGCTGAAGCATTAAAGTATGAAGTAAAGGTTGTTGATGATATTCTAGAATCTTTGGTAAAACAAAAAGCTATTGAGTCTGCTGTCGTTAGTGGAAAGCTTATAAGAAAAGTATTGGAAAATATTCCAAAGAAATCTTTGCCTCAAATAAAAACAGCCTATACTTACGAACTTAGAGCAGGTGTTCCTGGTCCAGTAATACTTCCAAACAATAGGACTAGACCATTTTGCAAAAGAATGGTAGAGATTTCAAAGACTAGAATGTTTAGTATTAAAGACATACAAAACATGTCAATGAAACTAGGTTATAATGTATTTAAAAGAGGTGGTGGATTTTGGAATAATAAAGGCGTAGTTGAATATCATTGCCGTCACGTTTGGTTTAAACATATAATTATTGTAAAGTAATGGCAACAGTAACGTATTTGGTATTGCCTTCAGTAGTAAAAGAGCGCATGTCATTACATGATAATGTTGATGATAAGCTTATCTATCCTGAGATCTTAGCTGTACAAGATCTATACATAATGCCTTTATTGGGATCAACATTATTTAATAAGATCTTGTCTGATATTGATGCTGGCACTCTTACAGGTAACTATAAAAATCTAATGGACAATTATATAGTACAATGTATTTGTAACTATGTAATGAGTGAATTACCTGAGGGGTTGAATTATCAATATTGGAATAAAGGAGTATCACAAAAAACTGTTGATAATGCAACTCAGCCATCAATGAGTGAAATGTATCAGATAGTTGCAAAGTATAAAAGCAGAGCAGAATTTTATGCTAGAAAAGCAAGGTTATATTTAGTACAAAATAGTCCAGCTATGTTTCCTGAATATAGAACTTTTGTTGCTGGTGTAGATGTTGTTTATCCTGATGCAGAAAGTTATTCTTCACCAATATATCTTGGAGATATTAGTGAACTTCCATCTGATGATTACTCGTTAAATAAACGACCGCCAGCTGGATATAATAGTAACGATCCATTCTATGTCTAAAAATGTAAGTAAAAAAAATGAAGCAAAGTTAAGGTTGTACTTAGCTGAGCAACAGAAAAAAAATGACATTAAAGCAAGTCATACAAAGATTAGAACAGTTGGCGTTAAGCCATCAGCAAATTAAACATTTCTTTATTGGCGGTGCCGATGAATTTTTGGATGATGCTGATGTAGTATATCCAGCATTATTTTGTGAATTAAAACAAGACTCAACTATTAGCTTAACAAATAGAGTAGCTAATTTTAATTTCACATTTTACTTCTTTGATCTAATGGATACAGCAGATAGATCTCTACAAAATACTTGGGAGGTAACATCTGACATGGCTAGTATTGCGCAAGATTATATAGCATTGCTTTATGATGTAACATATACAGATTGGGAAGTTGGTGATAACTATACTTTAAATATTAAAGATTATCAACTTCAAGATCTCACTTGCGGTGTTAGTGTTGATTGTACAATAGGTGTAAAGTTTGACGCAAATCGTTGTCAGGTACCTACAGATTATTCTTTTGCAGAATATTCTCAAAGTACATTAACACTAAAACAAATATTAGATAGGTTACAAAACTTAGCTCTTTCACATAAGCAAATAAATCATTATTACTGTGGATCATTTAATGAATTTCTAGACGGTCCAGATGTAGTATATCCAGCTTGTTTTGCTGAGTTGAATCAAGCAAGTTCAATAAGCTTAGTAGATAGAAGAGCAACATACAGTTTTACTTTTTACTTTTTTGATCTAATGGATATAGCTGATAGATCATTACAAAATGAATTTGAAGTAAAGAGTGATATGGCTAGTGTTGCAATGGACTTCTTAGCAATGTTAAATTATTTTGGATTTCAACATTCTTGGGAAATAGGAGAAGAATATCCAATGCAAATAAAGGATTATCAATTGCAAGATCTAACATGTGGAGTTAGTGTTACAGTTGATATATCTAGTAGGTTTGATGCTAACAAGTGTCAAGTTCCTATTGTTACAGAAGATTTGTTATTGTGGGATGATGGTCAATATTTCTTGATTAATAATACAAGCAAGTTAAAATATAATTAATGGCAAATAAAAAAATTAATCAGTTAGATAGTAGGGTATTGAGCGCTACTGATTTAATGCTTGTTGGTGATCCAATAACAGGTACATCTTATAAGAGTTTGGTAAGTGGATTAGGATTGGTGTATGTACCTTATACTGGCGCTACCGCTAATGTTAATCTTGGGGAGTACGCTTTATCTGCTGGTCAATTAACTTTAGATACTTCACCAACTGGTACAGCAACAGTTGGTACTACGAGATGGAATGATGCGATAGGAAGCAGTGAGACCACTTTAAAAGGTGGCAATGTTATTCTTAAGAATGGTGTTGACTTGGTTGCAAGGGTGGTGAACAAGGTTAGTCCTAATACAACACTAACTAAAGCAGCATATCAAGCGGTAAGGATTAGTGGTGCTCAGGGTCAGAGACTTGCCATAGAACTTGCACAAGGAAATAATGATTTAAATAGTGCTGACACAATCGGATTGGTGACTGAGACTATTGCACCAAATCAAGAAGGATTTATAATGACTGTCGGGCAACTTGAGAACATCAATACAACTGGAAGTCTTCAAGGTGAGACTTGGGCAGATGGTGATGTACTTTATCTTAGTCCTACAACAGCAGGAGCAATCACTAATGTGAAGCCTACAGGTGCAACTGGTCATCTTGTTATTATTGGATATGTTGAATATGCTCACGCAAACAATGGTAAAATATACGTCAAAACCACGAACGGCTTTGAACTTGATGAACTCCACAATGTTGCTATCTCATCACCTGCCAACAATGATGCACTTATCTACGAATCAAGCACCTCACTTTGGAAGAATAAGACAATTGCAACTGCGTTAGGTTATACACCAGTTACCAATGCTCGTACAATAACAATAAATGGAGACACTAAAGACCTTAGTGCAGACCGTTCATGGACAATTGCAGGTGTAACAGATGGAGACAAGGGAGATATCACAGTCAGTTCAAGTGGTGCAACTTGGACAATTGACAATGGCGTAGTAGGTGTCGCTAAACTAAGTGCAACAGGTACCCCATCCTCAACAACATATTTGCGAGGTGATAATACTTGGGCGAATGTGAGTGGTGGTACTCCTGCTGGTTCTAATACTCAGATTCAATATAATAATAGTGGTGCTTTTGGTGCGAGTGCAGGATTGACTTATGTTGATTCTACGGGAATATTTTCACTTACTAAGAATCAGAATTCTGCAACAACTATTAATATTTCCAATACTAATAATAATGCATCTTCAGAATCAAATTTAGTTTTAACATCAAATTCAGGACAAGCAAGTATTGGTAAATATTCAACTACTAAAAGTTATAAAATAATTTCAGGCGGTGATGCCTATATATATAATTCTTCAGGTGATTTAGCAATTCAAAATGATATTGGTGGTGGCAAAATAAAATTTGCATCAGGCAATTCATCTACTGCACATATGACTCTCACCGCAGCAGGTCGCCTATTGTTGGGAACAACGACAGAGAGTACGTATTTGCTTGATGTCAACGGGAATGGCAGGGTAAGACCTAATTTCTATATTGGAGATTCTACTGGTAATTATGCAGGATTGAATACGCTTTTTATTGGGGGTTCTACATCGGCAGCAGTTTTAGATTTTTGGACTTCAAATGCAAGAAGTGCTGAACTATTTGCAAATTCATCTGAGTTTCAAATTTTTACACAAAGCACTCCTATAAATTTTAATGCATCTAATACTCTAAATCCTATTTTAAATTTACAAGGATTTTCTGTTCAAATTGGAACAACAACTGCATCTGCTTCATCAATACTTACACTTCAATCTTCAAATCGTGGATTCCTACCACCCCGTATGACCACGACACAAAAGAATGCTATCAGTTCTCCTGCTGCTGGTCTTGTGGTATATGATACAGATACAAACAAACTTTGTTGCTATAACGGCACAACTTGGAATGATTTATTTTAAACTTTAAACAAATATAAAAATGGCAAAACAAATCTCGCCTGTGACAATCTGGGCAAATGGACAAAGTAAGGATGCAGAATTTTTTCAACTTACTGGCATCAATGACAACTATGAAAGCAGTGCAACAAACTACTGGGCATTGTTTACATTGGTAACAGATGCAGAAGGTAACGATGTACCTGGAGAGCAAGTTGCAAATGGAAATTTGACAATCGCTGGGCAGGATTATATTAACTGGGGAGATCAACCGGCAATGGCAATTAATGAATGGATTTATGATTGGTCGGCACAACAATTGAATCTTACTATCATCTAATGGCTGGAATTAATTTAACAGATATAACATCAACTGGTATTGATAATGCAGTACCAGAAACTAGAACATTAACTATTGGTGGTGTCACTTATGATCTATCACAAAATAGAACATGGGCTGGTGGAGGTGGCGGTACTGGTACCGTCACCTCTGTTGATATGTCAGTACCAACTGGATTTCAAATAACTGGAAATCCAATAACTACAAGTGGAACTCTTGCTCTAGCTTTTGCAAGTGGTTATGCGCTACCGACAACTGTTAAACAATCTAATTGGGATGACGCTTATACTTTTGTTACTGGATTCCCATCTCAAACTGGTAACAATGGTAAGTATCTTACAACTGATGGTAGTGTATTATCTTGGGCAACAGTTGCAGCATTAACTGATGGTGACAAAGGTGACATTACTGTTAGTGGTAGTGGATCAACTTGGTCGATCGATAATGGTGTAGTTGATATTGCAAATCTATCAGCAACAGGAACACCATCATCAACAACTTATTTAAGAGGCGACAATACTTGGGCGACGGTTTCAGGTGGTGGTGGATCTCCAGGTGGTACAACTGGTGAAGTACAATACAATAATGCTGGATCATTTGCTGGTGCTGCCAATGTTGAAATAGATGGTGGTGATCTAACTTTAGTTGATGCTGGTTTTCCTGCGTCACCAGCTGCTGGGCGTACTAAAGTTTTTACAGATAGTATGGCGACAAGGCGTTTAGTTGGATCAGTTGATTCAGCCGGAAATCATTTCGATTTTCAACCGGCATTGTTCAATTCAACAACATACATGTGGCTTGCCGGAACCGGTACAACATTGGCCATAAATTGGGGAACATCATATACAGCAAGGAACAATGGTACTAACGCAGCACAAGCACATCCAATAAGGAATAACCTTAGTGCGATTAACTCAATGAATCGCGCTACTTTTAGTACTGGTACTACCGCAACTGGCGCAAGTGGTATTCAATCTGCATCTACAAATGCATGGCGTGGAAGTTCCGCCGGCCTGGGTGGGTTTTTCTTTTTTGCCAGGTTTGCGTTGGAGGCCAGGAGTGGAACACATCGTTTGTTTGTCGGATTAAGTGAAAACAACGCAACATTAAACGCGCAACCTTCAACGTTAAACAATACATTAGGGATTGGTTTAGATAGTGCCGATACGAATTTACAATTCATGATCCGCAACACCGCCACAACAACCAGGATCGATACAACAATCGCGGCGGATACAACAACCATTTATGATTTTTATATGTACTGCGAACCGAATGGATCAACAATTTATTTTGAATTAAGAAACGCGTTGACAAATGCCGTTTTAAAAAATTCTCAGGAAACCGCAAACTTACCATCCAACACGTCTTTTTTTTATATGCAAGCACATATTCAGTCTGTAACTGGAACAACGGCAAAATTATTGGCACTTAATAGAATGTACTTAGAATCAAACTTATAATATGGCATTGACATACAAATATGTAATAAGGCAATCTGTAAACATGCTATACTATACAGAAAATTATGATGTGCCAATGGCGGATAGATGGTCACCTAATTTTATGGATGCACATCTTTATGACAGTAAAGCATTAGCTGAATCTGAGATTGAACTAGATGATCATGGAGCAATATATTTTCAGGTTCAAGAAGTCACAATAAAGTAGTATTTTTATATCTAAATTTTATATTATGAACTTAACAGAATTAAAAGCCCAGGCTTACGACATCCTTGCTCAGATCGAGTATTTGCAAAAACAATTGCAAGAAACTAATGCTAAGATCGGAGAAGAAATTCAAAAACAAAAAGAGGAAGGGTTGTAACCCTTCTTCTTTTAACTAAAAAATCTGTTAATACATGGAAGAGTTAGGGTTTATTCTAGATCGATTAGAAGCTATAGATAAAAAGTTTGATGATAAATTAGATAAAATTTTAATTCAAACTACTAAAACAAATGGCAGAGTGTCACTACTAGAAGATTGGAAAAGATTAGTAGGAAAAATAGTTTGGATAGTCGTTGGTTTTGCTGTTACAGTTTTAGGTTTTTATATTCAAAACTTTATTAATAAAGGTAAATGAGACAATTCTTTACTGAAGATAATGACAGATTAAGCATGAAAAGATTTTGTGCGTTTATTGGCACAGTATCACTTTGTATTATAGCAATTTGTAAACCCACTGAGGAAATCATTTATGCTCTTACATTTATTGTATCATCATCCCTTGGATTTACTTCAGTTGAGAAAATATTTAGAAAATGAAATACTTGTTTTTATTATTGATATTTATCAGTTGCAATCCAATAAAGCAAGTATTGCGTGATCAAGATAAACTAGAACAAGTTGCAAAAGTTATAGTCAAAGGCGGGTGGTGTGCAAATGATACTACATTTATAACTAAATCAGATACACTTATTAAAGTTGATACTTTGGTAACTACTGACACAGTTAATGAAGTACTTGTTTATAATGATTCTGTATTTATTACTAAGTGGAAAACTAGAGAGATTATTAAATCAATTACTATCCATGATACATTAAGATCATACATTGTAGATAACGCTCGTATAAAGCTATTACAGGCTGATTCTGTCAGTTTAACAATAAAAATGAATGAATATAAGCATAAAGCAAATACTCGTCTATCGTGGCTTATATCACTTCTGATTATTGCTGGAGTTTATGTATATTTTAAAGTAAGGAAATAATGATCAAAAGGTTATTATCAATACTAGATAGAATCAATATTGTGTATACAAAAAATATGTACAGAAGATGAAAGATCAAAAGACTTTAGATAGAATAAAACTGCTCCATCCCAAATTAAGAGATGAAGCAGATAAAATATATGATGAAATTTGTAAGGTCTTAACTGGTCGTGCAGTATGTAGATTTAGTTTTACATTAAGAACATTTGCAGAACAGGATGCATTATTTGCACAAGGAAGAACTAAACCAGGTAGTATTGTAACAAAAGCAAAAGGTGGTCTTTCAATGCATAACTATGGTCTTGCTATTGATATAGTTTTGATCATAGATGGAAAGACTGCATCTTGGGATGTAAAAGGTGATTTTGATGGAGACAGTAAAAGTGATTGGATGGAAGTAGTAACCATATTTAAACAGTATGGTTGGGAATGGGGAGGAGATTGGAAATTCTATGACGCACCACATTTTCAAAAAACATTTGGTAAATCAGTCAGGGAATTGTTGGCGTTGCATGAAGCTGGTAAAGTTGATGAACATGGTTTTGTCAGGATTTAAAAATGTGAAATAATATTTCCATCTTGACGTTTTTTTCTTTTCATTTTATCATATTCTGATTTGCATTTTTTGCACTTGTTTTCCCTGTGATCATTCATCATAATGTTCACAGGGAAATTATTTTTGTTTTTAGTCTCATTACAATACTTACATTTTTTCAATTGTATAGGATTTGACATCATATTTTTTAAAGTTTTTAACTAGATAAAGTTCGGCTTCTTCTCTTTGATCAAGAGTATAAAATAGTGCAATACTTGATGATACTGTAAATGACGCATACACTTCACCCATTATTTTTTGATAATTAAAGTATGCAGGCATTGATCCATAAATAAAATTGCACTTAATTGCATAATACTTACTGGATGTACGTTCCGTCAGGGTTCTCATTAGGATTCTTTTTATATTCGTATTGAGGAAAAAATCTATCAAAAGATTGTTCATGTTGCCAAAAACCGGGGAACAATTCAAAAAACCATTTGCCATCATGAATTTTCCATCGTACCATTTTGCGTACATTATTTTTTTCAATATACTCTTTTATTGAATGTGTTGTTATCATAATTTTCTTTTTATTAACCACATAATTTCATTGGCCAAATAAAATGCAACCATTATAGGTAATGCAATAAATACAAAGTATAGTATTTCAAGAATGAAGTAAATGTTTTTCATTGTAATATTTTTGAGCTACCGAAATTTTCCAATATCCAGTATGACCATCTTCATCAAGACCATAGATTACAGCATCTTTAATCTGTTCCTGCTCCATTTCTTTTGCTTGTTCAAGCAATTTATTAAATTGTTGTGCTTTATTAATATCTTGGTATGGTATTAAATTATCTATTTCATTCCATAACCATTCTACTGCTGTTTGTTTTTTCATATTTTATTTATTATAAGTTTCATTGAAATAATCTTCCATTGGTTTATACTTGCCTGAAACAATATCTTCTGCCCCATCATTATAAGCAAATTTAATTTGCTGCTTCTCGATTGCTTTTGCTTCTGCAATATCATCTTGAGATAAATATCCTTGCCTATGATGGTACCTTAATGCAAGCCATTCTACTGCTGTTTGTTCTTTCATAATTCATCATTTAATATGATCACACAATCATCACATCCTTTACCACCACATTCAGGACAAGTTTCATTTTGTGGTAATATAATAGATCTAACGTAACCCATTAATCTAAACTGTTCTACTGTTACCTTAAGGTGTTGAACGGCTTCTCCAGAATAGATCATACTGTCAATTAGTTCACCAAGTAATTTGTGTCGTTCGTAGGTATTAAGGTCACCCCATTTAGGCAAAGGCATCTTGGACATAAACTTTGTGTTTTAGTTGTTATTGTATATTTGTGTTTGCAACATCTGCATTTGATCCATATCGGTTTGTGGTTCAGGATCTTTTTCTTTGTAGAAGTTTCCATACTTTTCATACTGCCAAATCTCATAAGGTGTTATCGGCAGAATTGATCTTGGATCTGACCAACTATCCAAAGCATCGTAATAATAATTCCCCATTTAATAATTGTTTTAGATTTCATAAATTAATAATTATTTGTTTCTAATGATTCGGCCCAGTCATAAATTTCTTCAATATTATCAAACTCAGATAATCTTCTTTCTGTCTCTTCACCGTCTTCTAAATTTGTATGCATTACCCATACATCATGATCATTTAATCTGCAATCAATTTCCATATATAAAGTAAATGGATAATCTTCTAGCCACAAATAAGTATAACCTGTACTTGAATTAACATCTATTTCGCCGTAACAATTGAAATTCATACAAAGCTTTTTTGCTGCTTTGATAAGGTAAATGGCTTTTGTCAATTCCCATCCTTGTAATTTTGAAAGATCTAGTTGCATTTTATTTGTTTTAGTTGTTGATTGATTTTAAAAAAACTAATAATTTTTTATTTAATTTTTATTTCATCTTTGAAAACTTTTCCAGTTGTTGTTCTGCTGCCATATTTAAAATGCACAATATAGCAATCTTCTCCCCAAAATGTTTTTTCAACAAATAAAACTTTTCTTTTTGACCATTGATTTTTATCATATACCATAATGAAATCACCTTTCTTAATTTGTCCATCTAAGATCTGTACTTCGTTAGTTATTTCAATTAAATTTTTCATATTGTAATTTTATTATAATTAAAGTAATAATTTTTTAATTAGTTTAGTTGTTGATTAATTTTGAAAAAAGATTAAAAACTTTAGATTTACTAGAAGCGCCGCGAGATGTTCTTGCAGTGGTTATAGAATACGTTTCAAAAAATATAATATTTGAACTATCATTACTAAACCCGATCCAATTATGGATTGATTTGGTTTGTATCCCTATCCATATAAAATCATAGTCGCCAATAACATACTTAAATTCAACTTGTTTTTGAGTTAAAATTTCTTTAATTTCTTTTGCAGTGAGTTCAGATAAATTAATCATTGTTTTAGTTTTTGTTTTTAATTAATTTTTTTCGTCGAAAAATATAGAAGGTAAAATAAAATCTATATCGGTGTCATTCCACTTTCCATAATAATGGTGCTCGCCATTATAGAATTTAACTTTATATATTTTAGCTTCTCTATCTTTTTTTAAATTCCAAAAGTCAGAATCAAAAGTTGCAATAGCAATAAACATTGGTTTCTTTTTCATTTTTTTAGTTGTTTTGTATTTTAATAATTATATCATTTCAATGCTATAACCTAACCAATTAAATTTTTGAATTTTAAATTTTATATATTCAGGCGTGAATCTCCATTCTTCTATAAGAATAGTTATTGGTTCTGTAGTAGTTCCCATTTTGTAGATCTTAAATGCTGGTTTAAGGTTTTCTCCAATTTTGCCCATGATTTGGTTTGTTTTAATTGTTATTTTGATAAATCAAAGATAGTGTTTTTATTTCTAAATAAAAAAATATTTTTTAAAATATATTTTAAATATATAAAAAAAGGCCCATTTCTAGGCCTTTTAAGCTATCTTCCTAGATTTGCTATATTCATTACAGCCTTTTCTAGGTGCTCTATAATAGAGTCATGATGTATTCCGACCGGGTAAAAACACCTTACTTTTATGCCTAGATCCTTATTAGATACCGTGGCTTTAATATAAGTTTTACTGGATGCATCAATCTTAAAAACGTTGTCTAGCTTTTTAATTGTTTTCATTTTATTTGTTTTAGTTATTAATAATAAAACTAAGTTACAATACATAGGTGTAATAAAAAAATATTTTTTAAAATAAATTTATTTTTTTTTATAAAATATATTCTGTACGTTTGCATAAATCAAAAAACAAATTAATGGAAAAACAAAAAGCTGGTAGGAAAAAACTACCTGACAATGAGAAAGTAAAAATGGTGTCTGCCTATATTAAAGACAAACACAAGAATGAAATTGTCAAGAAATTCGGATCACTTACAAACGCAGTAAAAGAATTAATAATTCCTAAACTATAAACAATGGACAATTTACAACTAAAGAAAGCAACTAGAAAAAAAGTCAAATTAAGATTAAACCTATCAGCCCCATCTGGCGCGGGCAAAACGTATGGCGCCTTATTATTAGCAAAAGGATTAGTAAGATCATGGGACAAGATTGCAGTAATAGACACTGAAAATGGTTCCGCTTCTCTCTATGAACATTTAGGAGATTTTAATGTTATTGATCTTACGCCGCCATTTTCACCTGAAAGATATATGCAAGCAATTGATGCATGCGTATCCGCTGGAATTGAAGCAATTATTATAGACTCATCTTCTCATGAATGGTCCGGACCGGGCGGATGTTTAGAAATAAATGAGAAGCTTGCTCATGCAAGATACCGTGGAAACACATGGTCGGCATGGCATGAAACCACTCCTAGGCATGATGCTTTTGTTCAGAAAGTTTTGCAATGCGATGCTCACGTTATAACATGCACAAGATCCAAAATGGAGACTGTTATGGGCGACGATAAGAGAGTTAAGAAGTTAGGCATGAAAGATATACAAAGAGACGGATGGGAATATGAATTAACTGTATCACTTAATATAGACAGAGATACACATTTAGCCGTGGCTTCAAAAGATCGTACTGAAATATTTGAAGGTAAAGAACCGTTTATGATTTCAGAAAATACGGGCTTTATGATTAAAGAATGGTGTGACAAAGGAGTAATGCCTGAAAAGAAAAAAGAAGTAGACTATATTGCTCAGCTTGACGAATGTACTTCAAAAGAACAATTGACAGAAGTATGGAAGTCTTTGCCCGTAAGCATTAGAGCCTCACAAGACATCATTGATTTCAGTAAAATAAAAGCATCTAGTTTCAATAAAATAGTTGATCTATGAATATCAGAGAAGTAAATATAATAGAAAGGCCATTATCTAAGGAAGAAATATCAAAAATGGTAGATCATATATCTGATCTAGTTAATGAAGGATTTTATAATAGTATTCATGTTGCAATTATCATGAATAGTCTAGAGCATTTAACCAAAATGGTTAAGGAAAAAATACAATCAGATGTTTTAAATGAGCTATATAAATATCCTAAAAACAAAGCTGAGATCCATGGTGCTACTGTATCACTTATGGATTCAGTAAAGTATGATTATTCTAATCTACCCGGTTGGTCTGAACTTGAAGAACAGATAATTGCTTTAAGACTACAACAAAAAGAAATTGAAGATGTAGAAAAAAAATATCATAGAGGTGATCTACCTATTAAATCTTCAACATCAACATTTAAAATTCATTTAAGTAAAATTTAAACCGCTGGTTAACGGGTAAAATTAACCAAAACAATTATGGCAACAAACATTTCAGTAAAACTCGACGTCATGAAGATTGACAAGAAAAAACTTTATCAAGGTGAAAAAGGCACCTATCTAGATGCCGTTATTATCATGAGAGATGATCCAGATCAATATGGTAACATCGGAATGATTGTACAAGGTAGCACAAAAGAAGAAAGAGAACAAGGAATAAAAGGCGCAATACTTGGGAATGTTAGATACATTCAAAAGCAAGTGCAAGAACAACCTAAAGTTGATTTTGACGATCTTCCTTTCTAAAAAAAATGGGGGACTAAAAATCCCCCTTTTAAAAAACTAAAACATGCACATACTACAAAGAGCTCACGAAATAGTAAATCTTAGATCAGAAGAAAAAGAAAGAGAATATGGCCCATTTGATGAGTCATTAAAAAAGGTGGCTAATATTGCATCTGAATTATGTAGCAAAGAGATTACTACAGAGGATGTCTATAAAGTTTTAATTGCATTGAAACTTAGTAGCATGTCATACAATCAT
>Ga0315901_10001650_pt1 | contig 32105 bp, 31 predicted proteins | sample LakEriMetagenome_10_FD_203761 | JGI IMG/M metagenome (GOLD analysis project Ga0315901, IMG submission 203761) | Freshwater fungal communities from buoy surface, Lake Erie, Ohio, United States - Buoy 2 MA116 | ecosystem: Environmental > Aquatic > Freshwater > Lake | place: USA: Lake Erie, Ohio...
TGTGATGGACCAAAGTGTCCAATTGAGTCTCGTCCATATCCACCAGGACAACATGGTCGCGCTCGCTCAAAGGATTCTGAGTACTTACTGCAGATGCGTGAGAAGCAAAAGTGTGCACGCATTTATGGAATTCTAGAACGTCAGTTCCGTGGTTACTACGAAGAGGCAAACCGTCTGCAAGGTAAGACTGGTGAAAACCTTCTAGTACTTCTGGAAACTCGTTTAGATAACGTAGTTTTCCGCGCTGGCTTTGCAAAGAGCCGTGACATGGCACGTCAATTAGTTCGCCACGGTCACTTCTTAGTAAATGGCAAGAGCGTAAATATTCCATCATTCCGCGTAACACCAATGGATGTAATTGATGTTGTACCAGCTTCGCTGGACACCACACCATTCATTGTGGCAAGCGCTGAACTTGGTGAGAAAGCAGTTCCAGCCTGGATGGAGGTTGTGGGATCAAAGATGCGAATCCTAGTTCACGCAATTCCAACCCGACCAATTATTGATACTCAAGTACAAGAGCAACTAATCGTTGAGCTTTACTCCAAGTAATCAAGAACTTAAAGCAGTAAAGATTTACCGCAGTAAAACTAAATATCGTAAGCCAACCGGAAGATCAAATAGAGGGTCTTCCAGAACATACGGAGGAAAACAGTGCTAATTGCACAACGCCCCATCCTCACTGAGGAAGTAGTAAGCGAGTACCGTTCACGGTTCATTATTGAGCCGCTAGAACCAGGTTTCGGTTACACCCTTGGTAATTCAATTCGTCGCACCTTGTTATCTTCTATTCCAGGAGCAGCTGTTACTGGAATTAGAGTTAACAATGCATTGCATGAGTTCACAGCTCTTGAAGGTGTGAAAGAGGATCTAACTGAGATCGTCTTGAACATCAAAAACCTAGTTTTATCCTCAGATAATGATGAGCCATCACTTCTTTACATCCGTAAAAATGGTGAGGGAATTGTTACTGGTGCAGATATCGCAGCTCCTGCAGGTGTACAAGTACACAATCCAGAGCTACATATCGCCACCCTAAACTCAAAGGCAAAGTTTGAGATTGAGTTAACGGTTGAGCGCGGTCGTGGATACATCACCGCAGTTCAAAACAAGCAAGCAGGTGGAGAGATTGGTCGTATTCCAGTTGACTCTATTTATTCACCAGTATTGCGCGTAACCTACAAAGTTGAAGCAACTCGCGTTGAACAACGCACCGACTTTGATCGTTTAGTTGTTGATGTTGAGACAAAGCGCTCAATGAAGCCGGCAGATGCTATGGCATCAGCTGGAAAAACATTGGTTGAGTTGTTTGGTTTAGCTCGCGAATTAAATGCTAACGCCGAAGGAATTGAAATGGGACCTTCCATTCAAGATGCAGCACTTGCTGCAGATATGGCGCTACCAATCGAAGATCTAGATCTAACTGTTCGTTCTTACAACTGCCTAAAGCGCGAGGGTATTCACACCGTTGGTGAGTTGCTTTCACGTTCTGAGGCAGATCTTATGGATATCCGTAATTTCGGCTCCAAGTCAATTGATGAGGTTAAGGCGAAACTACAATCTATGGGAATGCAATTAAAGGACAGTCCAGCTGGATTTGATCCAACCAAGCACGCAAACTATGGAAGTAACGTTGATGATGAACTTGTCGACGCTGAAGAGGTCTAGGAGAGAATATGCCAAAGCCAAGTAAAGGCCCACGTTTAGGTAGCGGTCCAGCACATGAGAAATTATTGCTGGGCACACTTGCTGCGCAACTTTTCGAAAATGGAAAGTTGACCACAACTGAAGCAAAGGCAAAGCGTCTTCGTCCATTAGCAGAGCGATTAATCACTCATGCTAAAAAAGGTGACCTTGCTGCTCGTCGTCGTGTGATGGCAAGAATTTCTAGCAAATCAATAGTGCACACACTATTTACAGATATTGCAAAGAGATTCGAGACCCGCGATGGTGGATATACCCGCATTACCAAGATCGGTCCACGCAAAGGTGACAATGCACCAATGGCAGTGATCGAAATGGTTGAGGCTGGTACACCAGTTAAAAAAGTTGCTAAAAAAGCTGCAGCGAAAGCTGAGTAATAACGCAAACTTAAAGTAAAGATTATGACTAAACCCACTCTTGAAGTTAAGAGTGGGTTTTCTCGTTTAAGAGTTGATTTAACCTACGACGGAAGTAATTTCTCTGGCTGGGCAAAGCAACCGGGGCTAAGAACTATTCAGGCAGAGTTTGAAGCAGCCCTTACCACCATAATTCAAGGTGAAGTTTCAACAATTGTGGCAGGGCGAACTGATGCTGGCGTTCACGCAAAACATCAAGTTTTACATGTTGATCTACCCGAAGATACGCAGGTAGAAAATTTAGCCTTTCGATTAAATCAATTATTAAAATCAGATATTCGAGTTCTAAGTGCTAATTGGGCACCTTTAAATTTTCATGCCAGGTTTGGTCCAAATAGCCGCACCTATCAATACAAAATTATTGATGGCGGAAAGGTTATTGCACCCCTTGATCGCTTTGATAGCGCTAAATGGTTTCGCCAACTTGATGTTGAGTTGATGAATGAAGGATCAAAATTACTATTGGGAGAACATGATTTTTTTGCTTTTTGTAAGCACCGAGAGGGCACAAGCACCATTAAAAATTTGATGGAGTTTGCGTGGCATCGTGATGAAAAAGATGTGGTTATTGGCCTGATAACTGCCAACTCTTTTGGCTATAACATGGTTAGAAATTTGGTTGGTGCAGCTGTTTGTGTTGGTGAAGGAAGATTTAAACCAGAGTGGATGTTAAAAACTTTGAGTGAAAAAATTCGGATCTCAGATAGTTATGTATTTCCACCACAGGGATTAAGTTTGATAAAGGTTGATTTTCCACCCGCAGATCAGTATTTGGCCAAGTACAACGAAAATCATCTAAATCCTCAGGAGCAAGAGGATGAGGGCTGATATCTAAGCGGGGAGGGAATGCGGTTTTGACCTTATCCCACACCTGCGGGTAATCTTTGGCCTCTGGAAATGACCCATCAGGGACAATCCTAAAATGATAAGAAAGGCAGATGCTCGTGCGCACATTTACACCTAAAGCTGGTGAGATCACCCGTAGTTGGTATCTCATTGATGCTCAAGATGTTGTGCTTGGACGTCTTGCAACTCACGCGGCAAATCTTCTACGCGGAAAACATAAAACCACATTTGCTCCTCACATGGACATGGGTGACTTTGTAATTGTTATCAATGCTGACAAGGTCGCATTAACTGGTTCAAAGAGCACACAAAAATTTGCTCACCAACACTCTGGTTATCCAGGTGGTATGACATCAACTGTTTACTCAGACATGTTTGAAAAATTCCCAACCCGTGCGGTTGAAAAAGCAATCAAAGGAATGTTGCCTAAGAACCATGTTGGTCGCTCAGCTGCAACTAAGTTAAAAGTTTATGCAGGCAGTGAGCATCCACATGCCGCTCAAAACCCAAAGGTTTTTGAGTTCAACCAAGTTTCCCAGATTTCAAAGAAGTAATAGGAGAGAAATGTCTAACGAGAATTTAGATTCAACTGATGAGGCACTACCAACCTCATACAGTTCTAGCACTCCAGCTGCTGCAACAAATCGCAAAGCAATCACCGCACCTGGTGGTGGCGTTGGTCGACGTAAAGAAGCAGTTGCCAGAGTTCGCCTAGTTCCAGGATCTGGTCGTTGGGTTGTTAATGGCAAGCCACTTGAGGTTTATTTTCCAAACAAGGTTCACCAACAATCAGTTGCAGAACCATTTAAGACTGTTGGCGCAGAGGGAACATATGATGTTTTCGCTCGTATTAATGGTGGTGGAACTTCAGGTCAAGCCGGTGCACTTCGTTTAGGTGTTGCTCGTGCACTTAATGAAATTGATATTGATGCAAACCGTCCAACTTTGAAAAAGGCTGGCTTCTTAAAACGTGATGCACGTGTAATTGAACGTAAGAAGTACGGTCTGAAAAAGGCTCGTAAGCGTTCTCAATACAGCAAGCGTTAATTACTTACTCGCTTAAAATCTAATATGGCCCTCTTCGGCACCGACGGTGTACGAGGCGTTGCAAACATTGATTTAACCGCTGAACTTGCAGTTGATTTAGCAGTTGCCGCCGCTCACGTCTTAGGTGAAATCGGATTATTTGCTGGCCATCGTCCAAAAGCAATTGTTGGCCAAGATTCCAGAGCATCTGGTGATTTTTTAGAGTCAGCAATCATCTCTGGTTTAACAAGTGCTGGCGTTGATGTTTATCGAGTTGGCGTATTACCAACTCCTGCGGTTGCGTATTTAGTTAAGGAAAGCAATGCAGATCTGGGTGTAATGATTAGTGCATCCCATAATCCAATGCCTGATAACGGGATTAAGTTCTTTGCTAAAGGTGGCGACAAACTTGCTGACTCACTTGAAGCACAAATTGAGGCCAGGTTAGGTGAGCCATGGAGCAGGCCAACTGGCTTAGATGTTGGTCGTATTTTCTCAGATGAGAGTGCGAGTACAAGATATGTAAATTACTTACTCTCCACGATCTCAACTGATCTAGCTGGTTTAAAGGTAGTAGTTGATTGCGCAAATGGTGCATCCTCAAGCGTTGCCCCACTTGCCTATAAAAATGCTGGTGCATTGGTAACAGCTATCTCTGCTGCTCCCACCGGTTGGAATATCAATGAAAATTGCGGTTCAACTCATCTAGAAAATCTAATTGCAGAGGTTAAGAAAATAGGAGCAGATCTTGGGGTTGCCCATGATGGAGATGCCGATCGATGTCTATTAGTTGCAAGCAATGGTGATGTAATAGATGGTGATTACATCTTAAACATTCTAGCTAGATCATATTTTGATGATGGCAAGTTAAAGAAAAATACCGTTGTTGGCACAGTTATGAGCAACCTTGGTTTTATTAAATCTATGGAATCTGTTGGAATAAATGTTGAAAAAACTGCGGTGGGTGATCGTTATGTTTTGGAAAAAATGTTGGAAAATGATTATGTATTAGGTGGAGAACAATCTGGTCATATTATTATGCGACAGTTTTCAAACTCAGGTGATGGTCTTTTAACCGCACTACAAATCATGCAAGTTATGGCTAAGAGTAAGCAATCTCTTTTAGATCTGTCATCTAATATGAGTAAGTATCCTCAAGTTTTAATCAATGTTAAAGATGTTGCAAAAGAAAAACTTGCCTCCTCAGCCAAAATTAAGCAAGCAGTTATTGATGCCGAAAAGGAATTAGCAGGAGTTGGCAGAGTATTGCTTCGTGCCTCAGGAACTGAATCTTTGGTTCGGGTGATGGTGGAAGCAAATGATTTGCAATTAGCCAATAAAGTCGCCGATTCATTAGTCCAACTAGTAAGATTAGAGCTTAAGTAGTCAAAGGAGTTTATTAATGTGCGGCATCATCGGCTACACCGGTAAAAGCTCCGCACTTTCACCAGTCATTGATGGCCTACGAAGACTTGAATACCGTGGCTATGACTCAGCCGGAATCGCTTTACCAACTCAGATTGGTAAACCATTATTTATTGAAAAGCGGGCAGGCAAGTTAAAAAATTTAGAGGATGCATTAAATAAAACTCCAAACTCAACAAGCGGTATTGGCCACACTAGGTGGGCAACACATGGTGGGCCTACCGATACCAATGCGCATCCTCATTTAGATAATGAAGGAAAGCTGGCAGTAATCCATAATGGAATTATTGAAAATTATGTTCAGTTAAGGGCAGAGTTAGAAAAGCGGGGCCATAAATTTAAGTCTGAAACAGATAGTGAATCAGTTGTTCATTTATTAAGTGATGCTAGAAAAGAAAACAATGGAGATCTGGCTGCTGCAATGAGATCTGTTTGCAAGCAGATTAAAGGCTCCTTCACATTGTTAGCGATTCACGCAGATGCTCCAGCTACCATCGTTGGCGCTAGAAGAAACTCTCCTTTGGTAGTTGGCGTTGGTCAGGGTGAGAATTTCTTAGCCTCTGATGTTGCAGCATTTATCGCTCATACAAAAATTGCGTTAGAGCTAGGACAAGATGAGGTAGTGGAGATTACTCCAGGCTCTGTTGTGGTTACTGACCTTTCTGGACAGATAGTTAAATCTAAACAGTATGAAATTTCTTGGGATGCATCTGCTGCTGAGCGAGGTGGTTTCCCACACTTTATGTTGAAAGAGATTTATGAACAACCAAAAGCCATTGCCGACACATTAATTGGTAGATCTGAAGGTTTAGATCTAAAAATCAAATTTAAAAAGTTTGAGAAAATCGTAATTATTGCTTGTGGTACTGCATATAACGCAGGGCTAGTTGGTAAGTATGCAATTGAAAAATGGGGTCAGATTCCAGTGGATGTTGAACTTGCCTCCGAGTATCGATACCGTGAACCAAGTTTGAATAAGAAAACTCTAGTAATTCCGATTTCTCAATCTGGTGAAACCATGGACACTTTGATGGCGCTTAGATATGCCAAATCAAAGGGAGCGACGATATTTTCCGTATGCAATACAAATGGTTCAACAATTGGCCGAGAATCAGATTCAGTTCTATATACATATGCAGGCCCTGAAATAGCGGTTGCCTCCACAAAAGCTTTTGCTACTCAACTCATTGCGATGTATTTAATAGCCCTTGAGATCGGAAAACAATTAGGACATTTGAGCAAGAAAGATGTTAAATCAATTACCGAACAACTAACAGCGCTACCGGCCAAGGTTGAGCAGGTGCTTGAAACTGTTGAACCACTTAGAGAGTTAACTAGAAAGTTTAAAGATGCTGGATCAATCCTCTTCTTAGGACGCCACGTTGGTTATCCAACAGCGTTAGAGGGGGCGTTAAAACTTAAAGAGCTTGCTTATATGCATGCTGAAGGTTTTGCAGGGGGCGAATTAAAACATGGACCAATTGCGTTAATTGATAAAGGAACTCCAGTTGTTGCAATTATGCCAACACAGGACTCAGTTCTTGCCGAAAAAATGGCTAGTAATATTCAAGAGGTAAAGGCAAGAGGAGCTGTTGTTATTGCAATTAGCGAATTTGATTTTGTGGGCGCAGATCATCTGATTCGAATTCCAACCGTTGATTTACTTTTGCAACCAGTTTTATCAGTTGTACCACTTCAAGTAATTGCATATGAAATGGCAGTAGCACGAGGCAATGATGTTGACCAACCAAGAAACCTTGCTAAATCTGTCACTGTTGAGTAAGTAAGATGCCTGCACAGAGAAAAAAGCAGATGAACTCTGCTATTAAATTAACAATATTGTTTTTATCATTATATGCACTCATAACCCAACAAGTTTTAGCCGACTCTTGGCTAAGGCGACTTGATGAATGGATATATGGGCGAGATTTTTTACTAGTGACTCCTGGAAAAACTCCAACCCTAGTGATGCTGGTGGATGACTTGGGGCTAAGGGCTGTGACCGCCTTCTTCTTATTAGTAACAGCCATTTTGATTAGTCGCAGATTTAAATCCTGGCGACCAGTTAATCTTTCAATACTTTCCTTGGTACTTTTGAATTTAGTAGTTGGTGTCTCTAAATTGTTTTTTGGTAGAACAAAGCCAAACTCCGGTTTTGATTTAGTTTTTACAGATAGCGGACTTTCTTATCCAAGTGGTCACGCAGCTAATGCGATTTTAACTTGGGGAATGATTGCCTATTTGATTTTTAGATACTCACATAAATATCCATTTGAAGGCATGCGGCTTACTTGGTTTGTTTCAATCACAACTATCGGGGTTTGCCTTGCTTCTCTATATCGAAATACTCACTGGTTCTCAGACCTACTTGGCGGACTATTTATTGGCTCCGCCTTACTTGTGGCAATTATTGCCGTGGATAGATCCATTACATCTGATCGCCAGCCTTCCTAAATCAAAGTAGGCTTGCCACATTATGAGTCGCGCTAGTGCTGAAATAAATCTTTCTGCAATCTCAAAAAATTTAAAATTTATTAAGAGCCAAACCAAAGCGCAGGTTTTGGCAGTAGTTAAAGCAGATGCATATGGCCATGGCTTAATTGAGGTGGCTCAGCAGGCTGTTGCAGCTGGTGCCGATTGGATAGGAACTGCATTATTACAAGAAGGTATTCGGCTACGTAAGAGTGGGATTAGCGCACCAATAATCTCTTGGATGACTCCAATTGGTGAAGATTTTAAAAATGCAATTGAGCTAGATATTGATCTATCAATTTCATCATATGAGTTATTGCAAGAAATTGTTTCAGCCGGAAAGGCTGTCAATAAAACTCCAAGAGTGCATATTGAATTAGATACCGGCATGAACCGAGGCGGCTTTGGCGATGAGTGGAGTGAATTCCTGCCACTTCTTGCTAAATCAGTTGCTGATAAAGAAATAAACTTGATCGGCGTTTGGTCTCATTTTGCTAGAGCTGATGAACCTACGGAAAAGATGAATCAAGATCAACTAGTTGAGTTTGAAAAAAGAGTTGAGGATTTAAAGAAAAACGGTATTGATATCCAGTATTGCCATATTGCAAACTCTGCTGCCTCACTTAAGCATTCGCAGGCCCATAAAAATATTATTAGATGGGGAATTGGCTTATATGGATTAAGCCCTGATGTTAACAATCTTGGTAGTTCAAAGGATTTAGGATTAATTCCGGCAATGAAATTAAAAGCGAAATTGCAATTAGTAAAATCAGTTAAAGCAGGTGTTGGGGTTGGTTACGGCAGCACTGCAACTACAAAGAGTGATACCAAGCTTGGTGTTGTTGCGATGGGTTATGCAGATGGAATTCCAAGAAATACCAATCAAAGCGCAGGTGTATTTGTCGATGGCAAACGGGCACCAATTATTGGCCGGGTTTCAATGGATCAATTTGTTGTAGATCTTGGAGCTTCATCAAATGCGAAAACTGGGGATGAGGTGATTATTTTCGGTGATGGTAGCGGTGGTGAATACACCGTAGATGAATGGGCCAAGGCTTCTGGCACCATAAATTACGAGATAGTTACCCGAATAGGTCCGCGTGTGCCTAGAATCTACTCCCGTGAGTAACGAAACATTACTGTCGATAAAATCTTTATCGGTTAATTTCGGCGGTTTAAAAGCACTTTCAAATGTTAATTTAGATTTACATAAAAATGAGGTTGTTGGATTAATTGGTCCAAATGGTGCAGGTAAGACAACTTTATTTAACGCCCTATCAGGGTTAGCACCAGTTGCCTCTGGTGAGTTAGAAATTAATGGAAAATCTCATAAGTGGCCTAAAGCTCATGATTTAGTAGATCTTGGAATCTCAAGAACATTACAAGGCGTTGGTTTATTTCCAGAGTTAACTGTTTTAGAAAATGTCATGATCGGTGATAACAAGAATTCAAAGAGCGGATTGATTTCAGCAGCACTTGGTTTTAATGGTCGGGATGAAGCAAAGTTAAGAAATCGGGCAATGAGCGCTTTGGAAAGAGTTTATGCATCTGGAATTGCAGATCGCAGAGCCGACACATTGCCTTACCCAGTGACTAAACGCGTTGCCATTGCTCGCGCATTGGTAAGTGAGCCAAAAATATTATTACTTGATGAGCCAGCTGGTGGTCTAGGGGCCCAAGATATTGACTGGATGAATTCAATTATTCATAACCTTGCAACTCAATGCTCAGTAATTTTAGTTGAACACCACATGGATGTTGTTATGTCTGTCTGTGATCGCTTATATGTATTGAACTTTGGCGAATTGATTTCATCCGGTGAGGTTGAAACCGTAAGACGCGACCCAGCTGTGGTTGCGGCATATTTAGGAGTAAACAATTGAGTTTAATTGTCGATAACCTAACTATTGATCACGGTGCTATTAGAGCAATAAATAATGTCTCATTTATAGTTCCAAAAAGTAAGTTAACCGCAATCATTGGTGCAAATGGTGCTGGCAAGACAACTTTGCTTCGCACATTGTCAGGTTTGAAAGAACCAAACTCTGGCAGTGCAACCTGGAATGGTGAATCGGTTTTAAACCGCAAACCTGAGGATTTAGCCCGTTCTGGAATCATGCATGTTTCAGATGGAAAATCTGTAATTTCAGAGTTAACCGTTAAAGATAACTTAGCGCTTTCAGGTCTTTGGCGAAAAGATAAGAAGGATGTTGCAAAGGCAACGGAGGAAGTAATTGAGATTTTTCCAATACTTGGCCAAAGGCTTGGCCAGATTTCAGGATCACTCTCCGGTGGTGAGCGCCAGATGTTGGCAATTGGCAGAGCATTAATTGCAAGGCCAAAATTACTTTTATTAGATGAGCCATCATTAGGGCTTGCGCCATTAATTATTGAGCAGATTTTTCAAACGATTAAAACTTTTGTTACAAAAATGGATTTAACTGTAGTGTTAGTTGAGCAAAATGCAGTTGGCGCCCTAAAGATTGCAGATCAGGGCGTAGTTTTAAATTTAGGTTCGGTTGTGGCAGTGGATTCTGCGGCAAATTTGTTAAATGACCCAGTCGTTCGATCAGCTTATTTGGGATTTTAATATGAACCAATTTATTACCGCAGTTTTAACCTCACTTTCCTCAGGCGCCATTTATGCCTTGATGTCTATTTCTTTAGTTTTGGTATGGAGATCAACTCGAGTTGTTAATTTTGCACAAGCAGGCCAAGCAGTTCTTACAACCTTTATTGGGTATGAGGTAACAGTTAGAAGTGGTTCTTATTGGATTGGATTAATTGCAGCGGTAATAAGTGGCGCGCTAGTTGGCGCAATTATTGATAGATTTTTTATGCGACCAATCTTCAAGCGGGTAAAGAGTGGTCCAATTGTGATGATCGCACCAGTTGTTGCAACCTTAGGATTACTTGGTTTGATTCAAGCCATTATCGGATTTATTTGGGGCTTTACCTATGTTTCAATCGAAGCTCCAGTTTCAACAGATGGCTATAACCTATTTGGAACTGTGGTTGCCTTTAGCCCATTTAATCTAATGGTACTGGTGGCAGTTACCATTGCAATGTTGTTGCTAACGCTTTTATTCCAAAAAACTAATATTGGATTAGCACTTCGTGCTTCAGCATTTTCACCTGAGATTGCTCGGTTATCTGGAATTAAAGTTGATGCAGTTCGTACCCTTGGTTGGGCAATTGCAGGAGCTGCCGGTGGATTAGCAGGAATGTTGTATGTACCAGGCTCTTATTTACATCCAAATGCTATGGATGTTTTATTGGTATTTGGTTTTATTGCAGCAGTAATTGGTGGCTTAGATAGTTTATTTGGCGCAGTAGCAGGTGCGATGATTTTAGGTTTTGCAATTAACTTTGCGACCTCCTACATAAGTTACAAACTAGTCTTTATAACCGCTTTCGCTCTTTTGATTACAGTTCTATTGGTTAAGCCAAGTGGAATTTTCTCCTCAGGCAAGGGGAGAAAAGATTGATATGAAAAATACTTCAGTTAGAAAACGAGGCTTAATTTTTATTGCCATTGGTTGGGCACTTTTGCTTATCGGTGATCGAGTTGATGAGTTAGCACTTTCTCAAGGAGCCTTGGTTGCAACCTACGCACTTGCAATTGCCTCAATCATTTTGTTGACCGGATATTCAGGGCAGTTATCTCTAGGACATAGTGCGTTGATGGCAGTTGGTGCATACGCTGCTGCTTTAAGTACTAATAATCTTGGTCTATCACCTGCAATCGCTTTAGTTGTGGCAGCCTTTGTTGCAGGTATTTTTGGATTGATACTAGGTTTTGGAGTTGCAAGATTAAGTGGACCATACCTTGCTGGAACAACTTTAGCTCTGGCGGTTTCACTTCCTACGATTGCAAATCAATTTGCAATTTTGGGCGGTGAGCAAGGAGTTGCATTTGATATTGGACTGCCACCTGCAAGATTTGGTGAAGAGTTTTCACAATACAAATGGTTTTTCTGGATTTGCGCACTTGCTGCCCTATTAATGATTTGGCTAATTTCTAATATTTTAGCTTCAAGGTATGGCCGCATCTTCAGAGCATTACGTGATAATCCAGTTGCAGCATCTCTTTCTGGAATCAATGTCGGCAGATTAAAGGTGGTGGCATTTTCTCTAAGTGCAGGTGTTGCAGGATTGGCTGGGGGATTGCTGGTAATGCTGATAAGTGGCGTCTCTCCGAGTGCTTTTCCGCTTAGCCTCTCATTTTCCCTGCTGACAGGCGCGGTTGTTACTGGCGTGTATAACCTAAAAGGTGTGATGCTAGGGGGACTGATCTTGGTGGCTATACCCGAAATCGCCGAATCGGTAGTATCCCGCATAGGAGGTTCGGAAGGATTCACCGTAGCCTTGCCTGGTTTCTTGGTGAGTGCACTGCTGATCTTGGCAGTTGTATTTACACCAAATGGACCGGGACATTTACTACATAAGAAGAAGCATTAACCTGTAATAAGTAAGACAACCATACGGAAGGAAATAAATGATCAGAAATACTCGTATGAAACGAATCTCGTTCGTTTCAACTGTAGTTGTTGCCGGAGCGATGCTGTTAAGCACAGTTCCAGCCAATGCTGCCGATCCTGGCGTTACCGCCAAAGAGATCAAGCTAGGTATCACATCACCTAAGACTGGCACCGTGGCACTGTCCTACGGAAAACTGCCACGCGCCATGAAGGCGTACTTTGACTACATCAACGATAACGGTGGTGTATATGGTCGCAAAATCAATTTAATTTCTCGTGATGATAAGTACCTACCTCAACAAGCTGCTACTCAAACCAGAAACCTTGTTCTATCTGACAAGGTATTTGCAATCGTAGGCGCACTTGGTACAGCAACTCACACAAAGGCATATGTTGCAGCTCAATTAGCTAAGAACAATGTCCCTGATCTATTTGTTAACACCGGATTTAGCGGTTTTGATGATAAAACTAAATACCCAACAACATTCTTGGTTCTTCCAAGCTATGCAATGGAAGCAAAGACAATTGCTAAGTTAATTGCCGATACACCAACACTTAAGCCAATGCCATCATTCTTGATTGCTCAAGATGATGAGTTTGGTAAGGATGGCGTTAAGGGATTTGCATTAGCTGGTCATAAATTTACAAGCGCACCAACTTTGTATCCTCAAGGTGCATTGACTGCAGCACTCGCAGAGAGCTTGCTCGCTGGCGTTAACGCTGCCGTTCCTGCTGCTGCAAAGCCAGTAATGGTATTGATGGGAACAACTGATTCAACAGCCTTGATTCTAAAGGCTGCTGAGAAATTGTCTCTAACTACAAGATTTAACTGGATCGCAGGTTCAGTTGGTGGAGATGCCAATACATTGTTAGCACTAGGTGTTAAGCCAGCAACAATTGATGGCGCTTACGCTGCAAGCTTCTTCCCAGATGCAAAAGACTCAACTGATGAGTATGTTGCTCAATTTATGAAGATCAATGAGAAGTACAACAAAAATGATTCTTTTGACAATGTTGTGCTACAAGGAATGAACTCAGCAATGCTGACAGTCCAAGCATTGCGTGCAGCTGGAAAGAATCCAACTCGCGCTGGATTGATTAAGGCGATTGAAGATAAGGGCTCAACATTTGCTAGCGCAGGTCTTGCCCCTCTTAACTACTCAGCTACAAGCCGTGTGGGTTACAACGGATACTGGTTCGGACAACTGAATGCAAAGGGCGAGCTAAAGCCTGTTGGTGGCAAAGTAACTTTGTATACAACAGACTCAACCTCAACTTCTGCACCAGTTCTATCGACTTACACACGTAAGCCACTTCCAAAGAACGGGATACCAACAAACTCATGAAAAACTTAAACCTTAAAAAGAGCCTTGTAGCTCTTACTTCAGCTGCACTAGTTTCAGTTTTTGCGGTGGCTATTCCAAGCACTGCAAATGCTGCAGCTACCTGCGAAAAAGATTACATAACAGTCAATGGAAAGTATGTTGATTTTGAAAAATGTACTGGAACTGACTTCAGAGGTTCTAAGTATGAAATTAGAATGCCTTCCAAGTTCAACGGAACCATGATGCTTTACTCACATGGAATTCGTTACAACGTTGATCTACCTCCTATTCCAGTTGTTGCACCTACAGGACTAGCAAGAAACTACGCCCCTGAAATTGCACCAACAGAAGAGGTTGGCGAATTGCTACTTGCTCAAGGCTTTGCCTTGGCAGGAGCAGGTGTTCAAGTTCAAGGTTGGAATGCAACTGAACAGGTTTACGCAGCTCTTGAGGTAAACACTGTTGCAAGAAATAAGTATTCAAGCATCAACAAGGTTGTTGCTTGGGGTAATTCACTAGGCGCACTTTCATCTCAAAGCTTGGCTGAGCAATATCCAGGCCTTTTTGATGCAGTTGGCGCAATGTGTCTTGCAGACTCAGCACTTGCTGAGATCACAATGGCTGGCGATTTCCTTTGGGGGCTAAAGACTTTCTTTGATCCATCAATCAAAGCAGTTGGTTACTCAGCAGGAACTGCCGGATATATGGAAATGCTCGGCGATATTGGCAAAGTTCTTACAGTAATTGGATCAATCCAAGCTGCAATTACTGCAAATCCAATATCACCAACATGGCCTGCAACCTCGAAAGTTCCAGATGCACTAAAGGCTCTTCCAGTACGAAGTGCAGTTTTGATGCTTGGCTTAATGTCAGGTGTTTCAACTCAATCAAATACATTTGATGCTTCAAGTGGACCGGTTGGTGCACTTGAAACTGGATTTGGTTTATTAATTAGCCCAGCACTTGCAGTTCTAGAGAATGGATTCTCTGCTGCTGTACTTGCTGTGATTGCAAATTATGATCTAGAACAACGTGCCGGCGGAATCATTTTTGACAACTCAAACACTGATTATGTTGCACGTCTTGGTTCAGATGCAGATACATATGCTGCCGGGTTATCTGGTGCGACCAGAGGTATTGCCGGAATGGGTGCTTACTTAAACAAGTTAAACCCAGCTGCTCCGCGTGTTAAAGCTGATCCAGCTGCTGTCGCAAAGATCCAAGAGATCTACGGATTAAAGGGTGCAATTACTGCTCCTACAATCACGATTACAGCAACTGCTGATCAAGTAACACCTCCAGGTGCTACTCAATACCTAATTGATCAGTACACAGCTGCTGTTTCAGAGGGCAAGGCTACGAAGGGCATGTTGGTTAACATTTGGAATAAGCCAGCCGACGAATACACCCAGTTCAGCGCAGCCGGTGTACCTATTACCCCAGCTGTAACTACAAATGGAACCGGCCACTGTAATTTCACAACAAGTCAATACATGACTGTTGCTAAGTTGCTGGGTGCCGCTGCCAAATCAGGCAAGGCTCCATCTGCAAAGACAGTTAGTGCAGCAATCAAGAATGATTCAAACTTGTTTGTTGATCCTAACTACCGCGCTCCATTGCTTAAGTATCGTCAATAAGTAATGCGAATCCGCTAGATATCTAGTCGAAAGGGCCCCAGGAAACTGGGGCCCTTTCTTTATCTATAAACTAACCACCACTATGGAAATCTTGATCGACTCAGTAGAGCAAATGCACCAGCTTGGCGCCAAAATTGGTGCAAAGCTTAAAAGCGGTGATGTGGTTGTTTTAACTGGGGAATTAGGAAGTGGAAAAACCACGCTAACGCAAGGTATTGGTTCAGCTTTTGGAGTTGCATCAGTTACATCTCCAACATTTGTGATTAGCCGAGTTCACAAGGGTGAGCCAAATTTTATTCATGTTGATGCATACCGATTAATTGGAAGTGATTTAAACGCATTTGCAGATTTAGATTTTGAAAGTTATTTGAAAAATAGTGTTTTTGTAATTGAGTGGGGATCAGATTTTGTTAACACCCTTAATGACCAATTTCTAGAGATAGTCATCAAGCAAGGTGAAAATGAGAATTCAAGAATTGTCAGCGTTATTCCAATTGGTGAAAGATGGGCTGGGCTCCAATTGTGAGTACCGTTCTAGCTATTGATACCTCAACCTCACAGACATCTGTTGCTGTTGTTAAGGATGGTGAGGTTCTATTCACGCAAAGCCATAATGATCCATTAGCTCATGGTGAGTATCTACCTAAGTTAGTAGCACAAGCATTGCAAGGTGTTCCAAAGATTGATTTAGTTGCGGTTGGTATGGGGCCTGGTCCTTTTACTGGATTAAGAGTTGGAATAGTTTTTGCCCAAAGTTACGCACTTGCCTGTGGAATTAATTGGGTTGGAGTTTGCTCATTAGATGCAATGGCAAATTCAATCTCTGATTCTGATTTTATTGTTTCAACAGATGCAAGACGTAAGGAAAGATATTGGGCAAGATATAAAAATGGCTCACGAATTACCGAACCTGCCGTAAACCAAGTGCAGGAGTTATATAAGTTTGGAATTCCAATCTATGAAGAGGGTCAATACTTTCCAGATCCAGTGGCTATCGCAAAGCTTGCATTAAGCAATGAATCCGTGTTGCAACCAATTTATTTACGAAAGCCTGATGCATATCCACTTCCAGAGGGAATTAAGTTTCGAGCAATGACATCCCTTGATTTAGTTCCAGCATCTGTGATTGAAAAAGAGGTTTATCAAAAAGCTGCTTGGTCTATTGCGCAGTTCAAAGAGGAGTTTGCCAAAGCACCTAAAAATGCACAGTACTTAGTGGCAGAGCATGAGGGTGAGTTAGTTGCCTATGCGGGGATATTTTTCGTAGCAGATGTTGCAGATATTCACACCATTACTGTGAGTGAAAAATATCGACGTAAGGGGATTGGCCGAGAGTTATTAAAGCGGTTAATTGATTGGGCCAGAGTTAAACAAGCAATGGCAATCATGCTTGAGATGAGATTAGGAAATGACCAAGCCCGTCCGCTATATGAATCTTTTGGATTTAGTGAGGTTTCAAAAAGAGAAAATTATTATGGACCAGGGCTTACTGCAGTTGTAATGCGCAAGGAGCTTAAGTAATGGCACTGGTATTAGGAATTGAAACCTCATGCGATGAAACAGCGGTTGGAATTGTTGATAATCGTAGATTGCTGGCCAATGTTATTTCCTCAAGTGTTGCAGAGCATGCAAGGTTTGGTGGCGTAGTGCCTGAGGTGGCAAGTAGAGCTCATCTTGAATCCATGCAGCAGGTGATCAAACAAGCATTAGCTGATGCCAAGGTTGGCATAAATGATATTGATGCAATCGCAGTTACTGCAGGTCCTGGATTAATTGGAGCATTATTAGTTGGTGTAAGTAGCGCATCTGCTCTTTCACTTGCCCTAGATAAACCGTTGTATGGAGTAAATCACCTCTCATCTCATATTGCTGTTGACTCATTAGATAATGAGAAGAAACAAACTCCCACTATTGCCCTACTTGTAAGCGGTGGTCACACATCATTGTTAAAAGTTAATAACCTAGTAAGTGATATTGAAGTACTTGGTGCAACTATTGATGATGCAGCAGGTGAGGCATTTGATAAGGTGGCAAGAATTATGGGCCTTGGTTTTCCTGGTGGGCCAATTATTGATCGAACCGCAAATGATGGTGATTTCGCTAAAATACAATTTCCAAGAGGGCTATCTTCATCATCTGATTTAATAAATCATAAATTTGATTTTTCATTTTCTGGATTAAAAACTGCAGTCTCAAGGTACTTAGAAAAGAGTGCAGATTATAAAAAAGCAGATGTTGCTGCATCTTTTCAAGAAGCAGTAGTTGATGTTTTAATTACAAAATCTATTTCCGCCTGCAAAGAAAGTGGTATTGATAGTCTAGTTATTGCTGGAGGAGTTGCCGCAAACTCAAGGCTTCGCCAATTAGCAGCTGACAGATGTAATGCAGCCGGAATAAAGCTTTCAATTCCACCAATTCAGCTCTGCACTGATAATGGCGCAATGGTTGCAGCCCTTGGCAGCCTTGCCATAAATCATGGCGCAAAGCCCTCTCAGATCGGCATAGAGGCTGATTCTGCCGCTGCAATCGCACAGATTATCTGGTAGCCAAGCCTTAATTTGCACTGCTTGATCTGCCCCTTTAAAGTTGGCTTTAGCACTCTAAGCCCCCGTGTGCTAATTCTTAAATGGGGTACTTCAGAGGGTAATACCGAAACTAAGAAGGAGTTATCACGATGGCAATTTCAATTAAGCCACTAGAGGATCGCATTGTTGTGAAAGCAAATGAGGCAGAGCAAAAGACTGCATCTGGTTTAGTTATTCCAGATACTGCTAAAGAAAAACCACAAGAGGGAACTGTGATGGCAGTTGGCCCAGGTCGTTTTGAAAATGGAAATCGAATTCCACTTGATATTAAAGAGGGTGATGTTGTGCTTTACTCAAAGTACGGCGGAACTGAGGTTAAGTACAACAATGAGGAGTACTTAGTACTTTCATCTCGTGATGTACTAGCAATTATTGCGAAGAAATAATCATGGGTAAATCACTTCAATTTGATGAGGCAGCACGTCGTGCGATGGAGCGTGGCGTAAATATTCTCGCCGATACCGTCAAGGTAACCCTTGGACCTAAGGGACGAAATGTTGTAATTGCAAAAAGCTATGGCGCACCATTGATTACAAATGATGGCGTGACAATTGCTAAAGAGATCGAATTATCTGATCCAGCCGAAAACATGGGTGCTCAACTTGTTAAGCAGGTTGCGGAAAAGACCAATGATGTAGCAGGAGATGGCACGACAACTGCAACAGTTTTAGCTCAAGCAATGGTGAAAGAGGGCCTGCGCAATCTTGCAGCTGGCGCTCAGCCAATGGAGCTCAAATACGGAATTGAACAAGCAGTCTCTGCGATTACTGAGGCGTTGCGAAAAAACTCAACAGCGGTAAGTGGAAAATCTCAGATTGCAGATGTTGCAACAATTTCAGCACAAGACAAAGCAATTGGTGATTTAATCGCTGAGGCGATGGACAAAGTTGGCAAAGATGGTGTGATCACCGTTGAAGAGTCATCTACTACTGGCTTAGAGCTTGAGTTCACTGAAGGTATGCAATTTGATAAGGGATATATCTCGCCTTACTTTGTTACCGATGCAGATCGTATGGAAACAGTTCTTGAGGATGCTTATATTCTTATTTCTGGTCAAAAGATCTCAGCTTTAAGTGAGGTTCTTCCAGTTCTAGAAAAGGTTGCCCAAGCAAGTAAGCCACTTTTGATTATTGCCGAAGATGTTGAAGGTGAAGCACTTTCTACCTTAGTTGTTAACCGTATGCGAGGCACCTTTGCCTCCGCTGCAGTTAAAGCACCAGGCTTTGGTGATCGTCGTAAATCAATGCTGCAAGATATTGCAATCCTAACTGGCGGACAGGTTATCTCCGCTGAGGTTGGATTAAAGCTTGAGCAAATTGATATTTCAATGCTGGGCAAAGCACGCCGCGTAGTTATTAGCAAAGACAACACCACAATTGTTGACGGTGCTGGTAATAAGGCAGATGTTGCAGCACGTGTTACCGAGATTCGTCGCGAGATTGAAACTACCGACTCTGATTGGGATCGTGAAAAACTACAAGAGCGAGTAGCAAAACTTGCTGGTGGAGTTTGTGTGATCAAAGTTGGCGCCCATACTGAGGTTGAGTTGAAAGAGAAGAAGCACCGTCTTGAAGATGCTATCTCTGCAACTAGAGCTGCAGTTGAAGAGGGAATTGTTGTTGGTGGAGGCGCGGCATTAGTTCATGCTGCAGCTGCTCTTGATAATGATTTAGGTTTTGAAGGTGATCGCGCAGTGGGTGTTCGATTAGTGCGTAAAGCATGTGATGAACCACTTCGTTGGATTGCTGAAAATGCCGGACATGAAGGTTATGTAGTCGTTTCTAAAGTAAGAGCGATGAAGCCTAATGAGGGCTTTAATGCTTACTCAGAAAAATACACCGACCTTGTGAAAGAGGGAGTAATTGATCCAGTTAAGGTAACAAGATCTGCACTGGCAAATGCTGCTTCAATCGCTGCAATGTTTATCACCACAGAGGCGTTGGTTTTTGAAACCCCTGAGGATAAGAAGGAAGAGCCAGCTGGTCATGGTCACTCACATGGTCCAGGAGGACACTCTCACTAAAAAGTAATTAACTACACAAGGCCTTGTTCTCAAAGTTGCTTTGATCGATTAACATCAATCGATGAAAGCTACAACGCTAACCGTGGATTGCGGTGGCACTGGGATCAAGGCCTCTGTGCTTGATAAGAGTGGAAAATTGCTTAGAGACTTTCCATATTTGAAAACGCCTTATCCACTTTCACCCAAAAAATTAATTCAGATTATTCAAGATTATGTTGATCAAGATAAGCGGGTAAAGCGGGTTACGGTAGGCCTTCCCGGAATGATTCGTGATGGCAAAGTAATTGCAATTCCACACTACATAAATAAGCGCGGGCCAAACTCACCAGTTGATTTAAAACTAAAGAGTGAGTGGTTTGGATTAGATCTGCAAAAAAAGTTAGGCAAGAAATTAGGCCTGCCTACCTTGGTATTAAATGATGCCCAGGTACACGCTGCAGCTGTGATTGAGGGCAAGGGTTTGGAGTTGGTATTAACTTTTGGCACTGGGTTAGGGAATGCGATATTTAGCAATGGCAAATTATCACCGCATCTAGAAATATCACATGCCACCATTCGTTATGGAAAATCAATCGATGCTTGGATTGGCGAAGCTGCTCGAAAGCGGATGGGAAATACCTTGTGGTCAAGAAGGGTTAAGCGATTAATTGAGGAGCTTTATCCAATGATTGTTTGGGATAAGTTATATATCGGCGGCGGTAATGCACAAAGAATTAGTAAATCAGCATTAAAGAGTTTTGATTATAAAGTTCGGTTGATTCCTAACTCTGCAGGGGTTGCTGGCGGGGTTGCGGCTTGGGAGTTGCTGGCTTAAATTTCAATTTGCTAACTCATTGGATATAGCATTGCCCATATGTCCGATATCGAAGTAGGCCCAGGTAAGCGTGCTCGAGCAGCCTACTCATTTGATGATATTGCAATCGTTCCATCTCGCAGAACAAGAGATCCTGAAGAGGTTTCAATCACCTGGCAAATAGATGCATATAAATTTGATCTTCCATTCCTAGCAGCTCCAATGGATTCAGTTGTCTCTCCTGAAACAGCAATTGCAATTGGTAAAGCAGGCGGTTTAGGGGTTTTAAATTTGGAAGGTATCTGGACTCGGTATGAGGATGCTGAAAAACAATTATCTGAAATGGCTAAATTAAGTGAAGATAAAGCAATTAAAAAAATGCAGGAGATTTACTCTGCTCCAATTCAACCAACACTTATCAAGGAGCGTATTGCTCAAATCAGAGCAGCTGGTGTAACTGTGGCAGGTGCACTTTCACCTCAACGAACAGCTGAGTTCCACAAAGCGGTTATTGATGCTGGCGTTGATATATTTGTAATTCGCGGAACAACGGTTTCAGCAGAGCATGTATCTGAGAAGATCGCACCATTAAATTTGAAGAAATTTATTTACGAATTAGATACTCCAGTGATTGTTGGTGGTTGCGCCACCGCGCAAGGGGCGCTGCATTTAATGAGATCAGGAGCAGCTGGAGTTTTAGTTGGTTTTGGCGGCGGATCTGCCCATACAACTAAAAAAGTATTAGGAATATCAGTACCAATGGCATCGGCTGTTGCAGAGGTTGCATCTGCTCGCCGAGATTATTTAGAGGAGTCTGGCGGTCGCTATGTTCATGTAATCGCTGATGGATCAGTTGGAGCAAGCGGTGAGATTGCTAAAGCTGTTGCATGTGGCGCTGATGCAGTAATGATGGGATCTCCACTTGCTAGAGCATCAGAGGCACCAGGCAAAGGCTGGCATTGGGGACTTGAGGCCCATCATGGTCAATTACCACGTGGTAATCGTGTGCAGGTTGGCACTGTTGGTAATTTGAATGAAGTCTTAACTGGACCATCACACACCTCAGATGGCTCAATGAATCTATTTGGCGCACTTCGTAGATCAATGGCCACTTGCGGCTACTCAGACTTAAAGGAGTTTCAACGGGTTGAGATCATCGTTCAACCTTAATTTTTCGCTGTGAATGTGCTTAAAGTTAGATAGTAAATCCGCCTTAATTACTAAATCTTGTTATCAATACTTAATTTAAAGGCTTAAACTAAGACCATGAAATTCGCAGCAAAAACAATTATTTCTTCACTGACACTTTTGCTGATTTCTGCTGCGCTACCTGCAACTGCAACAGCTGCACCAAATAAAAAAGCTATAACTTTAAATTGTAAGAGCTCAAATGCAAAAGGTCATTCAATTAAGAATATTGATCTGCCTCAAGTGAAGATTTCTCAGAAAAATCGCCAAATCACATTGGTCACAAACTGCGGTGATGTTGTAATTGAGGCTGATCCAAGACAAGCGCCTGTAACTGTTGCAGCAATTTCGGCATTAGCTAAGGGCGGTTTTTTCAATCAAACTATCTGTCACCGATTAACAAAGATTGATAGTAATTTCTTACATTGTGGCGACCCAACTGCTACTGGTATGGGTGGACCAAACTTTGAATATCAAAATGAAAACCTGCCAGTTGCTGCGCCAGGAAATTATCCAGAGGGAACAGTTGCTATTTGGAATTCAAAAGAGATCACAAATGGCAGTCAATTTTTTGTGGTTTACGCAGATTCAACTCTGCCAGCGAATTATTCAATCTGGGGCAAAGTTATTAAAGGATTAGACATAGTAAAAGCGGTTGCAAAAGAGGGTGTAGCAGATGGCAGCAATGATGGATTTCCAAAGCGCACCTTGGCTATTGAAAAGGTAAAGGTTCGTTAATTCGTATTTACGATTTTAAATACTTCTGCAACAGATCCTGCTGGTAAATTATTAGCTTGAGCATTTCGCTCACCCCACTCACGAACCATATTTTCTAAGTTCTCATTATGTGCAGTTTGGCTAACGTGGGAGTGAAGTGCTTTCATCTTCTTATCAAATGTAGTTGTAATGTCCACAAAGTGATCTGGGTTTTGGGTTGATGTAACCCAAACCTCCTTTACGCGCCAAGGCTCTAATCCTTCATTCTTCAATAAATCTTCAAATGCAAAAGCATTTCGTGAATCTGGGTATACCGCTTGAATTGCAGCCTCACCGGCGGCCATGTGATCTGGGTGGGATGAAAATAATCGATCCCAGTTACGTTCTGGAGATTGAATTACCATTCGATCAGGCTTACTAATTCTTATCTGTCTAACAATATCTTTTCTTAATTCAATAGTTGGCTCTAACCAACCGTCACGATAGTTAAGGAAAGTAATATCTGTAACACCAACTGCAACTCCTGCATCGCGTTGTTCTTTCTGCCGAATCTTTGGCATTTCTTTCCGCGGCACAGTTGGATCTTCACCACCTTGATCACCATTGGTGCAGATGCAGTAAGAAACCTTTATTCCCTTAGCGGTCCAAAGTGAAATTGTTCCTGCAGCTGCGAAATCGCAATCATCTGGGTGCGCGGTAACTACTAATACGCGTTCTATCTGGCTATCGTCTAAAGGCTCCATCACCACCAAGATTACCGCAGCAATTACCTGCCTCTTACCCACCGATAGACTTACCAATATGTCCGCGCTATTAGATGGTTTAAACCCGCAACAACTAGCAGCGGTTAAACATGAAGGCTCACCACTGCTTGTTGTGGCTGGTGCTGGATCTGGCAAAACTCGAGTTTTAACCAGGCGAATTGCTTACCTATTAGCGCAACGAAATGTTGCACCTTATGAAGTTTTGGCAATCACCTTTACCAACAAAGCTGCCGGGGAAATGAAGGAGCGAGTTACTGAGTTAGTAGGAGACCGCGCCAAAGTGATGTGGGTATCAACCTTCCATTCAGCTTGTGTAAGAATTTTAAGAAAAGAAGCTTCATTGCTGGGTTATACAAACTCATTCACAATTTATGATCAAAGTGATTCACTACGTTTGGTTAATTTGGTAATGAAAGATTTGAATCTTGATGTTAAAAAATATGCTCCTCGAGCTGTGGCTGCACTAATTTCACAGGCTAAGAATGAGCTGCTTGGACCTGCCGATTACTTAAATCAAAGCAAAGATCAATTCCAGGAGACGGTGGCACAAGTTTTTAGCATTTATCAAAGAAGATTAACCGGTGCTAATTCAATGGATTTTGATGACTTAATTGCGAAAACAGTTGAGGTAATGCAGCGCCATCCTGAGGTGCGGGCAAAGTATCGCTCAAGATTTAAACATATTCTTGTAGATGAGTACCAAGATACAAACCATGCTCAGTATGTGTTAATTAAAGAGTTAGTGGGAAGTGATCGAGATGGATTTGCACCTGCTGAACTTTGCGTAGTTGGAGATGCCGATCAATCAATTTATGCCTTTCGGGGGGCTAACATCAGAAATATTCTGCAATTTGAAGCAGATTACCCCAATGCAAAAACTATTTTGCTTGAGCAAAATTATCGCTCAACCCAAAACATATTAACTGCGGCCAATGCTGTAATTTCAAATAATGAAGGACGCAAGGAGAAAAACCTTTGGTCACAAGCAGGAGCTGGAGCAATGATCACAGGCTATGTGGCAGAAAGTGAACATGATGAGGCTGATTTTGTGGTCAGTGAGATAAGAAGGCTGCGAGATTTAGAAAAATCTAACCCAGGAGATACTGCAATTTTTTACCGCACAAATGCTCAATCTCGAGTTTTTGAAGAGGTGTTTATGCGGGTTGGCATTCCTTATAAAGTTGTTGGCGGTGTTCGCTTTTATGAACGCAAAGAGATTAAAGATTTCTTGGCATATTTGCGGGTAATTGTAAATCCAGAAGATGAAGTATCCCTGCGCAGAATTATTAATACCCCAAAAAGAGGAATCGGTGACCGGGCTCTTGAGTTACTAGATTTACATGCTGCAGCTCGTGGCATAACTTTTTGGCAAGCGTTATGTGATGTTGAGAAAAATCCTGAGATTGCCCAACGAGCAACCCTTTCGTTAGTTGAGTTTGTTAAATTGATTCAATCTTTACAAACATTAGTTGAGGCCAAAACAAGGCCATCGGTAATTGCCCAAGCTGTCCTTGAACAATCTGGGTTATTGGCAGAGTTAAGTGAAAGCAAAGATCCGCAGGATGAGGTTCGAGTTGAAAACCTTGAAGAATTAGTTGCAGTGGCAACAGAGTATGAGGAAGGTGAAGTAGATGATGGAGAGGAAATTTCTCTAGTTGGTTTTCTCGAGGATGTTTCATTGGTTGCAGATGCTGACCAAATTCCTGATGGCGAAGATCATGGCGGCGTTGTTACCATGATGACACTTCATACCGCCAAGGGTTTAGAGTTTCCAACAGTTTTCTTAACAGGTATGGAAGAGGGAATTTTTCCGCACTCTCGAACACTTGGTGATCCAGATGAGTTGCAAGAAGAGCGAAGACTTGCCTATGTCGGGTTAACTAGAGCTCGTGAAAATTTATTTATAACTAGGGCTGAGTATCGATCCTCTTGGGGTGCTCCTAACTACAACGCGGCATCAAGATTTTTAAGTGAAATACCTGATTCAGTGATTGAGTGGAATCAAGCCCAGGAGAAAATATCAATTAGAAAAACTCCAGCAACTCGAATCTTTAATGCACCTAAACCAACAGGCAAAGTCAGCAATACGATGAAGCTTGAGATTGGTGATCGAGTTTCACATGACACATTTGGATTAGGGACAGTGGTTTTGGTTTCAGGTGATGGTGATCGTGCGGAGGCAACCATTGATTTCGGCTCATTTGGTGAAAAGCGCCTACTGCTGCGGTATGCCCCAGTTGAGAAATTATAAATTTAGCGGCTATCTCATTACTATTACTACCTTGCACAAGTATGAGATTGATCGGGGATAATTAGTGGATTTATTTGAGTATCAGGCGCGCGATCTTTTTGAATCTCACCAAATTCCAGTCTTAGCAGGAGCTGTTGCTACTACCGCTGATGAAGCATTTGCGGCCGCAGAAAAAATCGGCGGAAAAGTTGTTGTTAAGGCTCAAGTAAAAGTTGGCGGCAGAGGAAAAGCAGGTGGAGTAAAACTTGCCGAGAACTCAACTGATGCAAAAGAAAAAGCCAAAGCTATTTTAGGAATGGATATTAAAGGTCATATTGTAAATAAAGTTATGATCGCGCAAGCCGCGCCAATTGATTCTGAGTATTATCTAGCAATACTTCTTGACCGCGCTAACCGAAACTTCTTAGTTATGGCATCAGTTGCCGGCGGAATGGAAATTGAAGAGGTTGCACATAAAACTCCTGAGAAATTAGCAAAAGTTGGAATTAACCCAAATAACGGAATTGATAAAGCAAAAGCCTTAGAGATAGCAAAAGGCGGAATGTTTCCGGCAGATGTGCTTAATCAGGTTGCAGATGTACTAGTTAAATTGTGGCAAGCCTTTGTTAAAGAAGATGCAACATTGATGGAGATCAATCCATTAGTTAAAACCTCAGATGGAAAAATCATTGCATTAGATGGAAAAGTGACCCTAGATGACAATTCAAGTTTTAGACATCCAGATCATGAAGCGTTAGTTGATCACGCATCAACTAATCCATTGGAAAAGTTAGCTAAAGAAAAAGATCTAAATTATGTGAAATTAGATGGTCAGGTTGGAATTATAGGTAACGGTGCTGGTTTGGTTATGAGCACATTAGATGTTGTTGCTTATGCAGGAGAGAAATATGGTGTTAAGCCAGCGAATTTCCTAGATATTGGTGGCGGTGCATCTGCTGAGGTTATGGCAAATGGATTATCAATTATTTTGGGTGATAAAGATGTTAAAAGTGTGTTTGTGAATGTCTTTGGTGGAATCACAGCTTGTGATGCAGTTGCTAATGGAATTGTGCAAGCATTAAATATGTTGGGTAATCAAGCAACAAAGCCAATTGTGGTACGACTTGATGGCAATAATGTTGAGCTTGGTCGAAAAATTCTAAATGACGCAAATCATCCACTGGTACAACAACTTGAAACTATGGATGGCGCAGCGGCAAAGGCTGCAGAATTGGCGGCGAAATAATGGCCATTTTCGTTAATGAAAATTCAAAAGTAATTGTGCAGGGCATGACTGGCTCAGAAGGCACAAAACATACAAAAAGAATGCTTAAGGCCGGTACCAATATTGTTGGCGGAGTTACTCCTGGCAAGGGTGGGCAAAGTGTTGATATGGATGGAAAAATGATTCCAGTTTTCAACTCTGTAAGTGAAGCCATAGGTGCTACTGGTGCGAATGCTTCAGTTGTTTTTGTGCCACCAAAATTTGCAAAAGCTGCAGTGATTGATGCAATTGATGCAGCGATGCCTTTAGTTGTCGTAATTACTGAAGGAATTCCAGTTCATGATGTAGCAGCTTTTTACTCATACTCAGTAAGCAAAGGTAAAACACAAATCCTTGGCCCAAATTGCCCTGGCATAATCTCTCCGGGTAAAACAAATCTGGGAATCATTCCAGCAGACATTACTGGTCCTGGACAAATTGGTTTGGTATCTAAATCAGGAACACTTACTTATCAAATGATGTTTGAGTTAAGAGATTTTGGTTTTACTACCGCTGTCGGAATTGGTGGGGACCCAATAATTGGCACTACTCATATTGATTGTTTAAGAGCTTTCCAAGATGATCCTGAAACTAAAGCCATTGTGATGATTGGTGAAATTGGCGGAGATGCTGAAGAGAGAGCGGCGCTATTTATCAAGGAGTATGTAACCAAGCCTGTTGTTGGTTATGTGGCTGGATTTACTGCACCAGAAGGAAAGACCATGGGCCATGCAGGCGCGATTGTTTCTGGATCTTCAGGAACTGCAGCTGCTAAAAAAGAAGCATTAGAGGCTGTCGGTGTTGCGGTTGGTAAAACACCAAGTGAAACCGCTAACTTGATGCGCAAGATATTGAATGGATAAATCGCAGATAGGAAAATAATGGTTGCGCGGAGATTTTGGGTATCGCTGCAACAAGTAATTAGATCAATTTTAATAATACTTTTTCCATTAGCTTTTATAACCTTGTTTGCTTGGGCCACCGCAGGAAGCACATATGGAACTACTTCAGATCCAATGCGTGCTGCAGTTTGGTTATGGCTAGGTGCGCATTTAACCCCTTTTAACATAACTAGTAATGAGATAACCGGCTATCTTTCCTTCCTGCCACTAGGTGCTGCACTACTTCCGCTTCTAACCATGCGAATAGGGTTTCGAAGAGTGGTTTTAATTCTTGAGAATAAAAAGCTCAGCCGGGCATATTTCATATTGGCGTATCTATTTTGCTATTTGATTCTTGGTTTAACTGCCTCTAATTCTCAAGTTTCGGTGGATTGGTTTAGAGGTTTATTGATTTTAATGATTCTACTTCTGATAGCAACAACAACTTTTAGGATTGAGGCTTTAGTTAAATTACCATATCAAATGTTTCTAATCATGCTTGGGGTTGCTGGTTTGGTATTTACTTTTTCGTTACTAGCTAATTTCTCAATAGCAAAGAATCTAACAATTGTTATTCATCCAGGCATACTAGGCGGGGCACTGCTCTTTTTGTTGCAAATTCTTTATTTACCAAATCTATATATTGCCACACTTAGTTATGTTGTGGGATCTGGATTCTCATTGGGTAGTGCAACAGATTTAAACCCATTTGTTTTTGACCTACGAGAGATTCCGGCAATACCAGTTTTAGCAGCATTACCTGCTGGCAAATATCCCTGGATAATCATTCTTACGTTTATGGTCTTGGCATACGCTGTAATTAACTTAGGACGAATTAAGAAACTTGAAATAGATGATAAATCAAAACAGCAGTTGATTTTAAGATTTGTTGTAATCTCCGTATTTGGTTCAGGCATAATTGCATTTCTTTCAAGCGGTTCATTAATTTCTGCAAATATGAACCCTGTCGGTGTTAATCCGCTACTTATTAGCGCAGTTGTACTGAGCCACTTAGTTTTAGCGTTTTTAATAATTCAATTCGCTCCTAAAATCTTCAATAAGAAAGATAAGCAGAGTAGGCTTGATTCATGAGCGCTTTAAAGATGGATGGCAAGGTCATAGCCGAGCGCATTAGAAAAGAAATAGCTGGCAAGGTTGCAAAGCTTTCTACTCCAATTGGACTTGGCACAATCCTTGTTGGAAGCGACCCAGGTTCTGTGGCCTATGTTGATGGCAAACATAAAGATTGTGCGCAAGTTGGAATTAAATCAATCAAGGTGAACTTGCCTGACTCGGTTTCAACCGCTGATGTGGTTGCAGCAGTTAATAAGTTAAATCAGGATCCAAATTGCACTGGTTTTATTGTTCAGCTGCCGCTTCCTTCAGGAATTGATCTTCAAGAGGTGTTATCTGCAATTGATCCAAAGAAAGATGCAGACGGCTTAACTCCAACAAACCTTGGAAATCTAGTCCTTTCCTTTAATGAGATTATTCCCTGCACGCCCAAAGCAATTGTTGCACTCCTTAGTGAGTACAAGATAAAACTTTCAGAAGCCAAGGTTTTAATCATTGGTCGGGGATTAACGGTGGGCAGACCGCTATCAATTCTGCTTTCTCAAAAGGCAATCAACGCAACAATTACTTTGGCACACTCTGCGACATCAAACCTAAGCGCCTTGATTAAAGATTCAGATGTCGTAATTGCAGCAATTGGTTCTGCTCATTTTATTAAACCAGAGATGGTCAAGCCAGATGCGGTAATTGTTGATGTTGGAATTACTAGAGTTGATAACAAATTAGTTGGCGATGTTGATCCAACTGTTGCGCAGATTGCTAGTGCGATGGCACCAATGCCAGGTGGTGTTGGCCCATTAACTAGAGCAATGTTGCTGCAAAATGTTTTTGAATTGGCAACAAATGAAAGATAGTTTTACTTTAGACCAAATCCGCCGATTTTCTTTGGCGGTAGTAGTAATTGGGATAGTAGTTGGAATTAGTGGCGCCGTTAGAACTGGATCAATTATTTTGTCGCTGGGAGCTTCTGCTTTTGTGCTAGCTCAGTACTCCCAACTTAAGATTAAGCGAAATATCGAACTTATCTTGCCAATTATGATCTGCATCATGTTGTTCGGATTAGCACTTTCTCTGCCAAACGCGAGGTAGTTCTACCGATTTAGTTGATTTGGCTTGAATCAGTAATATTGGGTCTAAGCAGCGAGAGGACCAAATGAGCAGATCTGGAAAAGTTACAGTCGTAGGAGCTGGGTTTTATGGTTCAACAACCGCACTCAGACTGGCCGAATATGATGTATTTGAAACCGTTGTATTAACCGATATTTTAGAAGGCAAATCAGAAGGTCTTGCTCTAGATATAAACCAATCACGATCAATTGAAAATTTTGAAACAAAAGTAATCGGTGCAACTACCTCACCTGATGGTTCAGGATATGAAAAAACTGCTAACTCAGATGTTGTTGTCATTACCGCTGGACTTCCTCGTAAGCCAGGAATGAGCCGAATGGATTTAATCGGCGTAAATGCAGGAATTGTTCGCGGGGTTGCAGAGAATATTGCCAAACACTCACCAAATGCTGTGATCATTGTTGTATCAAATCCGCTTGATGAAATGACCGCTCTTGCTCAAATTGCAACCAAGTTTCCATACAACAAAGTTATGGGTCAAGCTGGAATGTTAGATACCGCGCGCTTTACAAACTTTGTTGCTGAAAAATGTGCAGTGCCAACTGCATCAGTAAAAACATTAACACTAGGTTCTCATGGAGAAACTATGGTGCCGGTACCAAGTAGATGCACTGTGAACGGCAAACCACTTTCTGAGGTTTTATCTGGTGATGAAATTAAAGATCTAGTAGATCGCACTCGAAATGGTGGCGCAGAGATTGTTGCATTACTAAAAACTGGTTCAGCGTATTACGCACCCTCTGCTGCTGCTGCCAGGATGGCAAAAGCTGTAATCACCGACTCAAATGAGGTAATGCCAGTTTGTGCTTGGGTTAACGGAGAGTATGGAATTAATGGAGTTTATTTAGGAGTTGAAGCTCAGATTGGCAAGAATGGCATAAACAAAGTTGTTGAAACCAAACTAACCTCTGATGAATTAGATTCCTTAAAAGTTGCCGCTGAAGCAGTCCGTACCAAACAAGCAGATGTTAAAGATCTATAAATCGAGGGGATAAGCCATGAATAAGATCAAAGTAGAGGGAACAGTTGTTGAACTAGATGGCGATGAGATGACCAGAATTATCTGGCAATTCATTAAAGATTCTTTAATTCTGCCCTACCTTGATGTGAATCTGGAATATTACGATTTAGGAATTGAATACCGCGATAAAACTGATGATCAAGTAACAATTGATTCAGCCCATGCGATCCAAAAGCATGGCGTGGGTGTTAAATGCGCAACTATTACACCGGATGAAGCTCGCGTTGAAGAGTTTAAGTTGAAAAAAATGTGGAAATCTCCAAACGGAACCATTCGAAACATTCTAGGCGGAGTAATTTTCCGTGAACCAATTATTATCAAGAATGTTCCTAGATTAATCCCACATTGGACTAAACCAATTGTGATTGGCCGCCACGCATTCGGTGACCAGTACCGCGCAACAGATTTTAAAGTTCCTGGCCCTGGAAAACTTACAGTTACATTCACGCCAACAGATGGCTCAAAGCCGATGGAGTTTAATGTATTTGATTTTCCATCCTCAGGCGTAGCAATGGCAATGTATAACCTGGATGACTCAATTAGAGATTTTGCTCGTGCTTCATTTAACTATGGATTAATTCGAAAGTATCCGGTCTTTCTTTCAACGAAAAACACAATCTTGAAAGCATACGATGGCCGATTCAAAGATATTTTTGCTGAAGTTTTTGAGAAAGAGTTCAAATCTGAGTTTGCTAAAAACAATCTGGAGTATGACCATAGATTAATCGATGACATGGTTGCCACTTCACTGCGCTGGGAGGGTGGATATATCTGGGCATGTAAGAACTATGACGGCGATGTTCAATCTGACACAGTTGCACAAGGTTATGGATCCCTTGGATTAATGACCTCAGTTTTAATGACTCCAGACGGAAAAACAGTTGAAGCAGAAGCAGCGCATGGAACGGTTACTCGTCACTTCCGTGATCACCAAGCTGGAAAAGCAACCTCAACAAATCCAATTGCATCAATTTTTGCCTGGACACAAGGATTAGCACACCGTGCCAAACTTGATAACACTCCTAAGGTTGCAGAGTTTGCTAAAACTTTAGAGCGTGTATGTATTGAAACTGTTGAGAGCGGAAAAATGACTAAGGATCTTGCG
>Ga0315901_10001652_pt1 | contig 32085 bp, 35 predicted proteins | sample LakEriMetagenome_10_FD_203761 | JGI IMG/M metagenome (GOLD analysis project Ga0315901, IMG submission 203761) | Freshwater fungal communities from buoy surface, Lake Erie, Ohio, United States - Buoy 2 MA116 | ecosystem: Environmental > Aquatic > Freshwater > Lake | place: USA: Lake Erie, Ohio...
CCCGAATTCGACACAGAATTCAATCTGATTTGGATCCTTGATTTCCGCGAATACAAAAGGAAAAAAGTCACATCTCACTGCGCGTCCAGCAAGAAGATTGGCCTGTGCTCTCTTCAATTTTCGTGCGCTTGAACCCGTGATTGCAAATTGGATGCCTTGGCTTTCGTAGAGTGAGTGGATCTCGTTGAGGAGTTCCGGAACACGTTGTGCTTCGTCGACAACCACCCACTCGCCGGCACCAATGTTTTTGAGATCCTCCCGCAGAAGGGCCGGCTTTGCCTGGTAACGAAAATATTGATCGGAATGCAGAAGGTTGATGAAGACTTTGGGAGTCAGCATTTTTTTCAGCCACGTTGTTTTACCGGTTCCGCGTGGCCCCAACAGAAGAAAGGTTTTCGCTGGGGGGGCGAGTTTGCGCTCATAAAAATTCGACATATCGGCCCCCAGACTCCGAATAGAAGTTTCTACATTTTAAATGTAGCATTTGAGGTAAATTCCGCAACTGAGATGAATAATTTGCTTTTTACAATCGTATCAGAGCGTTAAATTGTACCGAGATAGAGTCTCGATGCGACAAGTTGCGACAAAGGAGAGTTTGGATCAGTGGGTTTCTGTGGGGCTTGGTGTGGGAACTCTTGGGTGGCTTCCTGTCGATATGATTAAAAAATTTCAAAATATCGATTTGTTAAGAGGCTGAGGGACCATTCCCGGCAACATCATTAAATACAATAATATAAGTATCTTACAGCGAAAAACTCGGTCTGAATCGGACCGGGTAGACCTGGGTGGCAAGTAAGAAGGGCTGATTCTTGAGGCCTTCAACTCAAGGTCCGACATTCCTCAGCGCATTGTATTGCGCCCGTCTGGGAGGAATGGTCATGGGCTATTATTACGTCAAACATTAAAGTTGGAAGAAGTCAGCACCGCATTGGAAACTTCAGTTTGTTTCCTACAAAAAGTTGACCTTGGCGAATCAAGTGCAAAAAACCTAAGAAGGAGTGGGACATCGATCCGGAGCGTTGGGCTCCATTGGGTTTTCATGCACGGATGAGCGTCGTTGCTGCTTAACATCACAATTTACAATTTTCCCGAACTAAAACGGCTCACGACCTCATGCTGTTAGGATTCAAATTTCAAGTCCTTCCTAAGATGCAAGAAGAACTACCCGACAACCGTTACGAGTTCCTTCTTCATGTACATATTTGTGACGATGTAGCCGCTTGATTTGTAAAGCTCAATGGCGCGTGCATTATGGCCAAACACATGCAATTCAACGACGTGAGCGCCGTGATTCTTAATGTCTTTTTCTGCTGCAAGTATGGCTGCGCGCCCGTACCCTTTTCCGCGATCGTTTTCATCAATCTTGAAATCAAGAATAAAAGCCTTGTCCTCAGACTTCAATCTGTACCAAATCATCCCAACGACCCGATTACTTTCTGAGTCCAATAAAGAAAAAAAGAAGTTCTTGGGTGTGCCAACGCCCTCTGGCAGCAGCTCCGCGTAAGATTTGCGGGCTTCCTCAAGGGCTTCAGTCGATTTCCAATTGCCAGCCCTAACCTTTTCGGCGGCATACTCTTGAATGGCTGTCTCCGCATAGAGGAGATATTCATCGGAAGTCATGGGACGAAGTTGCACGTTCTTTTGTGTTGCCATTTTTAAGAAACCTCCATACGCGCAGTATGACTCTGGTGTGATCCGCTTTTCCAGGACAATGTTAAGCCTCTTTCGGATATTAAGCCACCGAGCTCACCAATCTAAGTGATGAATGAATTCTGGTTCGATTGTAGAACACTTCAGTGTGGTCGAAGAATGCAGCAATGGCTTCATTTCTAGTTATAAATCGTGTTCCGTAGAAAAGTTTGTTTAGGCAAATTTTTCCCGCTCCGCTTGTTTAGAAGCACTAATGCTGCTCACCCGGACTTTTTGAATTTTGCTCTGTGGATTTGCTGACACCGATAGACGAATTTTTGGAGAGAGCCATTTATTTTGTTCCACGTATCAAGCTTGTGACTATGGCGTTTGACTAGCTAAGCATCACGACCACTCTGGGTGCGTTGGGACTCCCGGTACGAGCTCCTCCCGTTGCGCCAGCCCGCTCCCGTCCAATCAGCGGGGTGGATCTCAATCAGGAAGTCAGGTGGATCTGAATGAGGAAATTCAGCATCGCCAATTGAGACAAATCAAACAGCGACATTTTGAAACGTCTTTGGTAAGCACGTGCGGGAATCTGTGCTGTGATCGCTCACGACCAAGAGGAGTTAACTGATGGTTGAAAATTCAATTCCAACTTTTGTAACGAGTCGATTGGTAATACGCGCAGTTTCTCGATTAGACATTTCTAATTACCAAATGTATTTTTCTGATTACGAAGTTATTCAACATCTGGCTGCTTCAGTTCCATGGCCATATCCTGGAAACGGAGTTGAATGTTTTCTGGAACACAAGATATTTCCGGCACAAGGTGAAACAGAATGGATGTGGGGAATCTTTGAAAAAGATAACTTAAATGAGTTGATTGGAGCGGTTCATCTTTGGCGCGAAGGTAGGCCAGAGCATCGAGGTTTTTGGTTAGGAAAACCTTTTTGGGGAAGAGGATATATGACTGAAGCCGTTGTTCCTGTCATCGAATATGCTTTCAATGCCCTTGGATTCGATAAACTTGTCTTTTCAAACGCCGCAGGAAATCTGAAATCTCGTCGAGTGAAGGAAAAAACGGGCGCTAAATTAGTTTCCGTTGAGCCGGCTAAGTTTGTCAATCCCGCATACACCGAGCGCGAAATTTGGGAATTAAAAAAAGAAACCTGGAAAAGTGAAAATAAGTGAGTCATGCAATCAGTTTTTCAAACCCAAAAACCTTAAAAACTGTTCGACTGCAATGGAGAGCCAACGCTCATGACTACGATTCATAAGATAACCCAACGTTTGATTATTCGTCCCTATGAAAAGGACGACTTCACCAGTTGGTCTGAAGCACATCGATCTGTGGGTCATCTGAAGAACCACTTTGATCTGGCACCCCGAAATCCCGAAGAGCTGACGCCTGACATATTTAATCAGATTCTTACAGACCAGGCTACCAATCGTGAGAAGGGCGAGCTTTTTGACCTTGGTGCGTTCTGCCGCGAAAAGGGAACCCTTTTGGGTGGAGTCTCCTTGATGGACATCCGACGTATTGTAGTTTTCAACACCAACATCGGGTACCGGTTCTTTAATCAGCACTGGGGTAAAGGCTACGCAAAAGAAGCTGTTGATGCTGCGATTGATATCGCTTTTACTCAGCTTGCTTTGCATCGCGTTGAGGCCGCAATCGAGCCTGACAACTTTCGCTCGATACGTCTTGCTGAAAAGGTTGGCCTTCGATTGGAGGGCTTCAAACGCCGCTTTTTGCATCTTAGAAATGGATGGCGTGACTGCCTCATTTACGCCATAACTTCTGAAGAAAGGAATATCGAGCATCCCGGCAGGGAAACGACGGTTGTTCCAAACCTTCGGTGGTAAACCAATCTTGTTAAAAAAATATAAGCGGAGCAGGGTCAATTTTCTGAGACCCGCACGGTTTTATTTTCCCACCTGTGCCGAAAGATCAAACTGCGAACCAAAGACTTCAATCAACCCGTCACGCCAGTGCATTGCGACAACGTTATTGGATATTTTTTTTCTCAACGGATCTCTGCTCAAGACTATCCGTTTGCTAGCCTGCATCTCTTCAAGCAAGATGATTTCTGAATTTAAATTGACTTTCGATATATCCAAAGCCGACTTGATCTCGATGGCGTAAATTTCGCCACCCCCTGCATCAATGATCAAATCAATCTCGTTGCCGGATGCGGTTTGATAAAACGACATCTCCCAGTCCGGTTTGAGATAAGAAGCCAATGTGCGGAATTCAGCAATCAACATGTGCTCGAAGAGAGCTCCATATGCGCTTGTGCCCTGCTGCGGATGGTGTTCAAGGGTGCGTGCCAAGGCTCGACAGACGCCGGTATCAAAAAGAAAGAATTTGCTCTTGCTCCTGACTCGTTTGCGCAGGGAGGTGTGATATGCAGGCAAGGAGAATCCAATGAGAGTGTCTTCGAGAATTTCAAAGTAACTGCTCACTGTGTTATGACTCGTTCCAATATCACGACCTATTGCGTTGCAGTTGATTATTTGTCCGTTCATTTGTGCAGCGATTTGAAGGAATTTTCGAAAGGGATTCAGTTGTCGGACCAACTGTTCCGCAACCACCTCTTCGGCCAAATAGGTTTGAACATACGCGCGCAAAAGATCGCACCTATCCTCGTTATTGTGTGCCAGAAAAACTTTTGGCAGTCCGCCCCAAAAAAGCTTCGATTCAAATGCTGTTGGCGTGTTTGGAATTTCAAAAAATGAGAGAGGGCCGAGCGTACGTGTCACAGCGCGACCACCCAACAGATTGGCATGTCCACGCTTGAGCTTTCGGGCGCTGGACCCCGTAAGGATGAAACGGAATCGTTTTTTTTGAATAAAGTCTTGCACGACATCGAGCAGAGCTGGAATGCGCTGCACTTCATCGATGATGACAGTGTTGATTGTGGCTGGAAGTGCTTCGAGTGTCTGACGGAATGCATGTTGACTTTCTAGAAACTGATCAAGAACTTCGGGCAGGAGCAGGTTCACGGTGAATGTGGTTTGGGGCTGAAAGAGTTCAGACAACAGTGTCGTCTTGCCCGTGGCACGAGGGCCGAATAGAAAAAAATCCAATGATTCCGGAATTTTGATTACTCTCGTTAACATACTTACAAAATCCCTCGCATTTTGTAAGTATGTTGACAGGGACGAGCGTCCGAGTCCAGATGCCAACGCAAATTCTTTGGCAAGATTCAGCCGAAGCCCTGCTGCTATTTCAACCTCTCTTTTGCAGCGGCATGCAGATGATTGAGGATTTCGCCATGCAATTTGCTCGGATAGCTTTTGTTATAGAAGTGCAGATTGACAGGAAACAAAATTGTATTTTTGCGATCGACAATCCTGATCTCAGGATCGTCCTTGATTAAATGCAAAGGTATAACCGCTCGCCCCAGTCCTGCTTTGACTCCATCGATCAAGCCATAGACGTCATCCAAAAAACTGCGAGGAAATGATTTTTTGATTCCTGCTTTTTTCAAATAACGGGTGGTGGTTTGATCATTGGCATCGTGGTCAAGAAAAATGTCAGGAGGTCGATGTTTGACCGACTCAACCAGAAAGTTCACCTCATCACCGAGATGGACGATCTCAATATTTTCTTCAACCACTTCGTTGTAGATGATCATGTAGTCGATTTGTCCACGCTTGAGCAGGGCGGGTAGTTCATCAAGCTCTTTGGTGATGAACACCAAGCGAAGTCGCGGATGTGCTGCCACCAGTGGTGCCAATGCTGGAAGCACGATCGAGCGCATCACCGACGAAAATCCTCCGATACGTAATTCGCCCGAGAATCCCGCGCTTGATTTGGGATTGATTTGGTCGAGAACTTCCTTCTCTAATTCGTTTTTTGTCAAACCGAATTGCAGAAGTTTTGCACCTGCATCTGTCAGGCGAATTCCAGAACGGTCACGGATAAACAACTGTACAGACAGTTCTTCCTCTAGATTGCGTATCCGTTGCGACAGCGCAGATTGAGTGATGTGAAGAAGTTTTGCTGCCCGGGTGAAATGGCATGTCTGCGCACATGTGAGAAAAGCGTCTAGATTCTGGGATGTTATACTCATAAGATAAATCAATCGTAGAATTAAATTGTTTAATTTTACTAATCATTACTCAATACGTATTTTCACCCACGGAACAACGCATCGCAAGAGGCGATCAAAAAAAGGCAGGAGATATAAAATGAAAACGAATAAGATATTTGGTTTTACGCTGGCCCTTACGATGTCAACACAGGTCATGGCCTCTCAGCATGATGACTCGCCTCCATTTGACACATTAGTCTGCTCGGCGGGAAATGTAAGTGTTCAGGTTAAGGTTCAGCACTACCGACAAGCCAGCGGATCTGGCCCTGCTTCAATTAGTTCAAACGGCGTAAGTTGGTCCGGTGCTTGGAAGTGGCACGCTGAGGATGAAGGAACTCGCCTCACAGGATACCACCATTTGACCGTCACGGCGAATGGTCATAACAGTTTAGGATCTTTCTCCCTTGAAGCACTCTATACCCCTTACGGGCAGTTTTCGGACGGTTGGGTTGAAATGCCTGGCTTCTCTGGGGACATGAATTGCCAGATAGCTTCAAAATCTGATTCAGCTAACCAGTGCAAAGTTCCTGCTCAAAATAATTGCAGCGTCTCGATAAAGCGATTGTGCTGTGATTGCGGAAGCGGACAATTGTCTTGTTATTGAGGACTTTAAAACGAGCGAGGTTTAAACCTCGTCTTTTTTTTTCATAAAATGTGTTGTTTTTTCCTATCAGCCACGTGCTTGCCGAATTTACACCAATGAGCTCCACCCAATTTCCTCGATAGAGATCCTTCTAATTTCCATGATGGAGATCCAGCCCACCAGGTTATCTCGTCAGACGTCTACATTTTTGAATTTGACTGGCTCTCTATCGGTTTCAACTTCATTTCTCTGAAGTTGTTTCTCTTTGTGAAATTGATGCGCAGGCTCCAGCAGGAGGCACATTTAAGTAAGAGTCTCGACAGCCATGGCTTAAAAAGTGGGGTTCTTCACAACGACTGAGGGTCGGGGGATTGTGCTTCTAAACAAGCGGCGGAGAAATAATTCACACAGACCATAAATCAAAAGTCGACGTGCACGGCACTGCGCACGTGCGCAATCGGTAGCGCGGAGCTTGAGAGTGAATGGGGTGGAACGCTCAACGACTCTGCGCCGCTGTGTGTGAAGGACTAACTCTGAATGCTAAATTCGCCCTTCAAGATTGCCCGCCCAACTGCGCCAAAATGAAACAGTTCTTTTCCGATGGATTCGCTAATATATTGTGTGGTTTTGATGCCGCCAACAGCAATGACCGGCGCATCAACGTGTTTTTGAATGTGACTTGCTTCGGGCACAAGATAACCTTGCTCTACTCGAGACGTTGGATTTCGCCAGCCTCCAATTCCGGAAGAAACGTTAATGAGAGTCGTACCGTGGTCAACGAGTTGTTGTGCGAGTTTTATCGTTTCATCGAGCTCAAGACCACCATCAACGAAATCGCGGCCGGGAATACGCACGGAAATGAGCAAATTCGGAACTGCTGTGTGAATGGAATCCACAATTTCTAGAAGGAGTCGGCTTCGACCTTCGAGTGATCCTCCGTAACCATCGGTTCGCTGATTGGTGACAGGTGAAATCCATTGGTTAAGGCCATATCCATGGGTCGCATGGAGTTCTACGATATCAAATCCTGCGCGATGAGCACGAATAGCTGAGTTTAAGAAACTGATTTTCCAATTTTCAATGTCGTCAATTGACATTTCTCCGGAAGGTTCAAGAGAGGAATCTTTAGTGGGAAGTAAAACTCCAGATGGACTTTGTAATGGTATACCTGTCAGATTCTTAGATGATTTTCCTCCAGCATGAGCTAGTTGAAATCCCGCAAGTGCACCCGCATTGTGAATTGCTGCGGCAATGGGAACAATGGCTTGTTCGTGTTCATCCGTTTCCAGCCCGAGCTGATTTCGTTCGGCTCTGCCTCCAGAGTTTACAAAGGCATATTCGCTAAAAAACAATGCCTGCTCCAGAGGTCGCTAGCTTTGCATAATGTTCCACGGTGTGTTTGGTTGCAACACCGTTTTCTGTAGAAGTTTGCGATGCCATGGCAGGAACGACAACTCGATTTTTCGCAGTCTTTCCGTTTTCAAAGTTGTATGGATTTCGAAACATGTCCTTATAATCCCTCCAGAAGCGACAGCAGCCAGCGGTTTTCGTCGGCGTTGCGGGCCATAATTTTCACGGTCTGCTTGCAAGAGTATGGGCATCCCGAGATTGAAAGTGGCAGAACATTCAAACGAGCCACCAGATGTTCTGGGAGGTACGTGAGGGCTGCGCCAGATTCGACAATTTCTTCAATGAGAAGGAGACTAGGAACCACATAGTCGATACGACGTTGAAAATGATCGTCCCGCCAGCCATCAACTGACTGCTCTGGTTTCATTGCTCCAAGAATCGGGCGCGATGAGCATACAAAACCGTGTTGAAGCAGTGTCTTTATGGGGACCACGGTTTTCTTTTTAGCTTTTTCGTAAAGTGTGTGTGTTTTTCCCACATACGTGCGAAACACTGTTTCACCAAGCTCCTTTTGCACCCAATCACGGGGCCCGGCGCATGCAGAAAGGCCCAGATTTGCATCACCATTGAGAATAAGACTCTGCGTTTCTTTTTCGTCTCTTGAAGAAATGTATTGGAAGATTGCCTCGCGGCGATGTTTTTTTATTTGCCGGGTGCGCTGATGTCCAAAGGAACTTAAGAGAGCTTCGGTGCCAGCGATGGTGACGTTGAGTAGGCCGCCCGTACCGATTTCTGCACGAGTCGAGGCTTCCAGTGCTAATATCTGCGATGCTCTTTGCTTGAGCCATCGCCCTTTCTCGGTCAGGCGAATGCTGCGACCTTGATGTAAGCGATGGCTAAAAAGTCTCTCATGCTATTCTCCTGGAGCGATTTTTGTAGCTACAATTCGCAAAAAAAAAACATCGACTTTTTTTGCAAAGCGGACCTTCTCCACTTTTCTGAAAATACGATAGATGCAAAATACATTCTATAAAAGAACGTATTTCTCAACGAACGTTTCTTTTTTCGCAGTGGTTTTAAATGTATGTGTCGGTGTAGAAAGACCTACCACCCCAGTGATGCCAACAGGGGGTCTACGTAAATTTAAGCTCCTCCGCCTGTTTAAAAGCACCATCTCAATTGTATGAGTTGGTCCGAAGAAGCTCGCATTTTAAGTTTTGGGTACCGAGATTTTTGCTGAAATCTTTCTTTTGCAGGACTTCAGATATCTGATCTGGGAGTATATGAGCGTCTTTGGCACTAGAATATTTTTCCTGCCCAGAGAGCTTCACTGAATTGTGCAAATGGTAAGATGGTCAGCGGTCCGTCAACAATAACATCGCTCCCAAGGTCAACGACGTAAGCCGATGGTCGTTGGAGTATTTTTCTCTGTGTTTCGATCATAATGTCGATATCGAGGCTTCCAGCAACATCATAATGAAAAAAGGAGCGTTCTTTTCGCTGATAGGAATTGTAGGCACGTATCTCATTGAAGACCAGCGATTCAAGCGAGAATCCCTTCCAGTTGTCGGGCATGGTTTCTCGCATCCATCCGGAGGCTGCTCGTGCAACACCTGAATCAAAAAAGTAAAACTTAGGATGAGCCGTTTCTTTCAGGCGCCAATTCAGTTGCAAGGCAGGCAGGCGAAAGCCAAGCAGCGTGTCCTCGAGGATGCCGAAGTAATTGTCGACTGTGCGTCGTTTCACCGATGATTCACGAGCCACTGATTCAACGTTCAGATGTTGGTCATGATACTGCGCGGCGACACGAAGAAATCTTACAAAAGGTTCCAGCTGCCGCGTGACTGCCTCGGCGGCGATGTCCTCTTTGAGGTATGTTTCAACATAGGCAGACAGAATGTCGGCAGCCATTTCAGGTTCAGAAATGACGGGCGGAAGGCTTCCGAATTCGACACAGAAAGAAATCAGATTTGGGTCTTTAATTTCTGCAAATGCAAAAGGGAACAAGTCACATCTCACAGCACGTCCAGCAAGAAGATTTGCCTGTGCTCTTTTCAATTTTCGTGCGCTGATACCCGTGATTGTAAATTGGATTCCTTTGCTTTCGTAGAGTGAGTGGATCTCATTGAGAAGTTCAGTCACACGTTGTGCTTGAAGACTTTGAGGGTGAGCATTTTTTTCAGCCAAGTTGTTTTGCCGGTTCCGCGTGGTCCCAACAAAAGGAAGGTCTTTGCGGGGGGGAGTTTTCGCTCATTAAAATTCGACATCATGGCCCCCAGAGTGCAACACAAGAGATCACCGAACGGTTGGTTTCTTTGGGCTTGGTCGGGACTCTGTTGAGTCTCTGCTTGCTTAAATGACACAGTTTTTCGAATGGCTTTGTGCAACTAGATGCAAACATGGAAATAAATTAATAAATACTTAGTTTGTGGATTATGGCATGTTCTGCGTTCATCTCGCCAATATCGCTCCAAATAGCTCAAAATGCCCACTGTTGTTGTCAATCTGTTGTAATCTTTCATTGTCAATAATTTTCGATGATAACGGAATCGTGTTTAGAAAAAAGATATCCATGCAGCATATGAATAACTATTGGTTAAGGCTGACAACGCGGTCGGTCCAGGAGGGGCTAAATTCAATGTGATTACAGCTGTGTGTTCTTTTGACCGTCACTGCCTCACGACACACGCTGGCGTTCATTTCTCAAACTTTTTTCGACCACCCCCGCTCTTGGTTCACGAGACTAGAGTGGCTTGACACTGTCTGGAAAAACCGGATCAAATCATCAATCAACCGCAAGATCCGCATTGTCCTTCGAGAACAATGCGATGTGAAGTGAGTTTGAATCCGGGAGGGACGAGCTTCTCGAGCTGTCCAGGACAGCCTGCCACAGCATAAACACGATCACACTTTTGGCAGAGAAAATGGTGATGATGATGAGCACCTGTTTTTTCATAGCGTGGGCTTGTCCCCGGGATTTCCACTGGAGTAATGAAGTCTTCCTCAAGCAAGGTTTTGATCCCACGATACACCGTGGCAATTCCGATGCTGGGCTGAATTGAGGCTGCCACATCAAAGAGTTCTTGCGCTGAGAGTGGACGATCGGTGTGTTGGAATAAGCCCTTGATCAACATCTGCTGCTGAGTTTTTCTTTTGTCTTTTGCAGGCAAAATCATTTTCAACTCTCCTTCAGTTTTGAGGGTTTATTCCAGTGGCTTTGCGTGCTTTCACGAGGGCATCTAACTCACCCAAGGCCAGCCGCAGATCAGCACACTCATCGGAACTCATCATCAGATTTTCTTTTTTGAGATGCAGCGCGCGCGCTGCATCGTTGGTTTCCAGAAGTGAAGCGATATAAATATTGTATGCATCACAGAGCATCCAGCGCTCTTCCGGAAAATTCTTCAGTGCCTGTATCGCGGTTCTGAACAAAGGCAGTGCGTTATGAACACGCCCCGTCTCACGATATTGCAGTGCCAAATGAAAACCTTCCATAGCAGCTGCAGTGGGATCTGTGGTGAGCATCCGGATCACGCCCGATTGCCTTTGAGAAATCGAATCCTCTGCACAATCCAACCCGCCGTCTTCCTCCGGTGGGGCAAACCAAGGTGGAAAGGGATCGGCTTCGCTCGCCCAAAATATTTCCCCGCGCGCCATCTCTTCATCTGTCAGAAGGCAAGCGTCGAGCTGAGCTCTCGTTCCTTGCTCATCCATACCTTTGCCGATCACAACCAGCTCTTGCGCCCGATCTCCCCACACAGGATGCCACGTGGCAGCCACTTCTTTGCGCTCATCCGGACTCAACACCCAGTCAGACTCGGGAGTGAGTGCCAGCCAAGTTCCTGCTGGCTCCAAACGACAACTTGCACCGGCCTGTCCCCACTGGGCAACGCAATCGCTGCGGGTGGAGAGCCAGAGGAAACCCTTCGAGCGCACGATCGTCTCAGATTCGTTTTCGATAAATTGCGCAAAACGTTGTGTGCTAAAAGGTCGATGCGCGCGGTACACAAAACTGGAAAAGCCATATTCGTCTTTCTCCGATTTTTCCTGACCGCGCAAAGTCTTTAGCCACCCTGCAGACTGAGAGGCTTTTTCGAAGTCAAACCGTCCGGTGTTCAACACATCCGCGAGATCGACTTTTGCATTTTGACTGAGAACAATTTTTGCGTCTGCATTCAGTCTCTTCAGAAGCCCTAGGACCTCGTTAAGCTCGTCATGCCGCACCAAATCGGATTTATTGAGAACAATCACGTCTGCAAACTCAACTTGATCAGTGAGAAGATCAGACAAGTTGCGTTCGTCATTTTCGTCGAGCGCCTGCCCAGCTTCAGACAATAGCTGCCCCTCTTGAAACTGCCGTTGGAAATTAAATGCATCCACAACCGTAACAAGTGTATCCAGGCGAGCAAATTCCGACAGCGATTGACCTGCATCATCTGTGAATGTGAATGTTTCTGCCACAGGCAGGGGCTCGGAAATTCCCGTGCTTTCAATCACCAGATAGTCAAACCTTCCCTCTTCTGCGAGCTTACGCACTTCGATCAGGAGATCTTCACGGAGTGTGCAACAGATACAACCATTGCTCATCTCAACAAGCTTTTCTTGAGCACGCTTCACATTGAGCGAGCCTGATTTTACGAGCTTGGCGTCGATATTGAGCTCACTCATGTCATTGACGATCACCGCAACCCGCATGCCCTGCTGGTTATTGAGAATGTGGTTTAAAAGCGTTGTTTTACCAGCTCCTAGAAACCCAGAGAGCACAGTGACAGGTAAGCGGTTTGCCATGATCTTCCTCTGCTGAACCTTAAAGCTGGACTGAGCCTTTGTCATTTTTGATTGTGTTTCCGCTCTGTTTTTCGCCAGAAAGAACCTGAATTTTCAGTGTACGGAGTGATTTGAAATGAGAACGTGTCGCGAATTGGAGTGAGCTTCCTGCTACTGGTTTGCTGCATTCAAATTTGAACGTCGCATGCACCTCACTATGAGTCCCTTGTTTATGATTCTTGTGACCTTTTTTGCTTACGTTTGCGGGTTCTTTTTCTTCGGTGACGAAGGGCTTGATTTCAGTGCTCGCCACTTTGCAACCAAGTGTGGCGTCCAATAAAAACATTTTTTCTGCGTTGAACTTAAGTTTCTCCATAGCATCATCACGCTTTTTTAAGTCGGCAGGCTTCTTAGCTTCATGTTCAAAACCGTAGATGCTGTCAGAGGGTGCTGCTAGCTGAATGTTCACTACGTTTCCCTCTGCAACGACATTCACAGTCGCAACACCATGCTCATGCGCGGCGTGCCCTTTTCCACCAGCAAAAACTGTATGAGGCATTGCCGAATAAAGTGCGGTCACTACACATGCACATAAAGTTGAACCAAGAAACCTGTGGCTAATTACGTCGAACATACGTCTCCTCCTTAGGGAAAGTGAGTTATCAATTGGAAGGTCTGTTCTTTCCGTCAATCGAATTTTTTTCAGATTGAACACACAAAAAAATCTTGCTTTTTTCATACGACCTCCATCGATGGTGAGCGCGTAAAAGTTCTCAAAACGCCCGCAAATGACGCCGAAAACAGAACAAGAACCAAGGTGATCAAGGGCACTGTCGGAATGTGATTTCCCGCGAGCGATCCCAAAAATCCGAACGGAACCGCACTCAGCGCTGACGCCGCACACAGAAGGTGATGTTGCCGTGAGGTTTGATGTCCAAATGCTGCAATCACGGCAGTGGGTATGAACAAACATGCACAAGAGAAAAGAAACCCCATTGACCACGTCGAAAAAGCTGTAATTGCCAACAACAACAGATCGTCGAATCTCGACTCCCGTGAGTTGGTTTGACGAAAAACAGCAATATCAAAGGTCAGGCGAGTGAGTCTCTTTTCAGACAAAACACACCACAACAAAGCAATGCACCCAAGACCCGCAGTCCATCGGCCTTCAAATGAAGTCATGGTGCTCACGTCACCAAGAAAAATTCTCGCAAAGTGGGATTCTAACAACGGATGCAATGCGATTGCGAGGTACATGCAAGCAACTAAGGACAGCCATAAAACAAAAAGAGTTGTGGTGCGGGAACTTTGGCGAACACGTCCAACCACTCGCGCCAAGACACCGCACACCAGCGCTCCAGTCAGAGCACCGAATACCTCACTCCCTGGAGGAAGTGACTCAAAACTTGCACCAGCAAGTAAGCCAACCAAGATACTCGTTAAGCCGCCCAATTCTGCGCCCTGAGAGACGCAGAGTGTTTGCAGAGTCTGACCACGTGAACCCAGGTGTGCCCCAACGAGCGCTAAAACGCAGGCAAGTATCGTAGCTCCAAAGATTGGCCATGCATATAATCCCGCGGATTCAAGAATCATTGATTTCGCTCCTCTGCATTCAGTTCGACAACATTCAATCGAATCTGCGTTGAACGCAGGGTTGGAAGCGACTCATGCGATACAATCACAATTGAACGATTGCTCATTGCGACTAACTCAGTCAGTGAGCTCATGAATTGCACGGCAGCTACTGTATCAAGATGATTGAAGGGCTCATCGAGCAAGAGCAGCGTGCGCTCGGAGAGTAACGCTCTTGCCAAAAGAGCACGCATTCTTTCTCCACCACTGGCTGAGTTCCAGTAACGCGTGTGCATGTGGACAGGAAACCATTCGAATTCAACGTGCGGTTTGCGCCCCTCAGCTATCCATTCCATCTGACTGACCTCAGCCAGTGACAATGGAAGATGGAGGTCCGGAGCATGAAGTTGTGGCAGATAAAAGATCTCTTTGGTCGAGATCTGCCGCTCAATCAGGCCACGCTTTACAGGATGTTTACCAGCTATCATTTTGAGGAGAGTGGATTTGCCCATACCATTGGCTCCCCGCAAGTGAGTTATTGTGCCTGTGACCAAGGTGCAGTTGAATTGCTCAACCAAAACCCGGCCTCCATTTTCGACTTGAAGATCTTTGCATCGGATCAATTTCTGAGGATTCACGCAAACCACGCTTTTGTATGCTCACCTTTGTGATTTATGAGCTGTTATCAATGAAGTCACAATGTACTGCTGCAATTGATGATAGTCAGTCATCGCGCCATCCATACGCACAGACAAAGGAACAACCACGACTTTCACAGGTGCTATCTCTTGAATCTTGCCGAGAACTCGTCGCGGCGCAGTCGATGCCGCTAAGACAACATGAACTCCTGAGCTTTTGATAAGAGACGCTACCTGGGAGAGCCGACCTGCGGAAGGAGGAACTCCGGGCTTCTCCTCTATACTTCCTGCACTCTGCAATCCATAGGCTTGCGCGAAGTAACTGAACTCTCGATGGTACTCAAAAAAACGTCCATTCCTCCCGCTCAAACCTGCAGTTTTGAGTTCCGCAAGGAGCTTCTGCTGAGTTTGTGTTAAAGCTTGTGAGAATTTCTTAAAACCGGCTTCGTATTGGGATTTGTTCTTGGGATCTATTTGCGAAAGCACATCTTTGATCTCAAGACCCGCCTGAATCATTGCCAAAGGTGAAAGCCAAAAATGTGGGTTTCCTCCAGGATGGACATCGCCGAGGCTCCGATCGACTCCTCCACTGACTTTTTCAAGGACTTCGACACGGCGCCCTGTATCGCAGTATCCCTTTCCACCTGGTTGAATTTCTTTTCGCCCAGATTTGGTGAGCACTTTGGGCAGCCATCCAACTTCCAAATCGAGTCCAATGAGACACACCACATCAGCGCGCATCACCTTGGCAACATAATCTGGCCTGGCATCAACAAAATGAGGATCCTCTGTGCCGCGCAGGAGACTCTCTACAGAGACTAGGTTGGCACCAATTTCCTTCACAGCCCAAGCCAGGTCCGTTGTCGAAGTGACAACTCTAACAGGCAGATTTGCAGCGATAGCTTGTTCAGAAAATGAATTAAAAGAAATGTAAAAGAATGTAATGAGGTTCAAAAAAATACGCCAAATGCTGAACATATCTGCCTCAGAATTCGTGCGCTGGGTGAGCGCCAAGTGTAAAAATAGATTGAATTTCAAAAAAAGAGTTGGATACCCTGAAAGACTTCTTCCCCTCATCCATCCATTGCCACGTGTAGTTCGCTCGGAATGTTGAAAATTCGCTATTTTTAATTGAAAGAGTCGGTGCAAGACTGTGCTCTGATTTTTTAATCGCCATCCCGGTTGCATCTTTCAAATTCAACATGCGATATTCGTCGTACAACACACCGAAATCTAAAGGCCCCATCACATTCGCCTGAGGATAGATATAAAGCCCAAATGATTTTGATTTTTCGCCTGCAGCAGATTGTATTTCCCGCCACCACACTTCACTTTGAATAAGAAATGGGATTGTTCGACCTTCGCGCCATTTCATGACGGCATCTGTGCCGACCAAAACAGTTCTCATTCCTTCGGAGTCAGTTCGCGCGAGATAGTTGGCCGCAATCTGAAGACCACCATCCGACGGCAGACCGAAAAAACTCGCCAACCGTGCATAGTGTGTCGGGCGCTTTGGCTTCTTGCCCTCGTTGTGTGCGTGGCCAAAGGTCCAACCATTTCCGATTCCCACACTCACGTCCAATGCTGCCCATTCAGGAAAAGCAGTTGCATATTCAAAGCCCGTGTCACTTACGCCCTCTGCACCGAAAAACTCAGCGTGCACTCGGGGTGCGGAGACAAACGGCCAATCATGTCGATGGGTCGAATTCAATCGGCCGATCCCAAGAAAAAACTGACCGAAACGAAGGCGAGATGACGGAAGCAATTTTGATGAGGATATTGAAGCCTCGTGGATTTCAAAATGAGCGACTCCAGCTTCCTGATGAGCTGCAAGTCCAAGAATCCCATCAAAAACATGATCAATGGGCGCATAAAAACTGAGTTCCGCCTCACGCACTTGGAGTTTCGTTGGAACTTTCTCAGAACGTCTCGACGCACCGCTTCCAACAATGTCGACAGCGACATTCGTTTTCAGTCCCGATTCGTCAGCCATGCATGGTATGGGTGCGATAAGAACAACTGTAATCCATGCGATTGACAGCATCCATGGCACTTTGAGCTCAGTCCTCAAACCTTGTTGCTCCTGCATCAGCTTTTGAGACTTTGGCGTTTTTGAGAATCAAACCCCAATAGGTACCCTCGCCCTGACCAGGAATAGTTCCGAGATCTTCATCTCGCTCCGATTCATAATCAGCATTACTCGCTGAAGGATTTTCTATGTTGGTACTCCATGCGATCACATGCGCCGGTGATTCGCCATTGTGAACATCGACCAGCACAGAGATTAGACCAGATGCATTGATGCTTGAAAATTTCGATGAAACATCGATGGAGACTGAACCCTTGCTCACGGAAACTTTCAAAGCGTTTGCGTTGCGCTCAAATTTCAACTGGATGCCATTCACGAGAGTGTTTGTGGTAAAGGCACCCAGAGTAAGACTGCCACCTTCCTGAAGAGTGAATGATAAAGCAAAATTTTTCTCACCAGCTAATTCATCTGCGGGCAATCGGGCCAACACTTGCCCTGAACCAGACATTCCTTCCGTCGCGAAGGTGAGAGTCGACGAATTTTGAATCACGAACTCTGTGTCTCCCAATTTTCCTGAATCGGGCATAGGGCTGTTGCTGGATTTCTTGCCACAAGAAACAACGAGCAAGAGTGAGGCAATGATGAAAGATGCACACCTAATTGTTGGCAATAGCATGTAGAACTCCTCGTTCGGACGTTGGACGAGGAGTTCTGATAATTGATTCTCATTAAGAAGTCAAAAGCGGGCGCAAGATACTTTATGAGTATATTTTATGGGTAAAATCGGACAGATATGAGAATCTCACAAATAACAATTTTTAGAACCTGCACTGCACCTCGCATCGCCTTTTTATGCAACTTTTGACGAACATTCGTCCGTCTACGATGCAGAATTCCAATAACTTTTAAATTTTTTCGGAGCCTTTTTGTAAAAGGAGAACTCGGAGTGGCATCACGGAAATAACGGGGTTTGAGGGACAACTGTAGTGAATGGCAATTCACTACGTCATGATCAGTGGTTTCTCATCGAGTCCTTCAAAAACACCATCACTTCTTGCAGAACGTCCTTTGGCTGAGTGTGTTCAACACCCGGATATAACTTGAACCGACAATTACATCCAGCTTCACGGTAGAGCTTCTCTGCAATTGCCCATCGCTTGACGGGCAAATCGCCGAATAATTCAAAGATAAGATTCTTGTCTTCGGGATCATAGCCATCCGTGAACACAACCGAATCATTCGTATCTTGATCACCCATGTAAAAGAACATAGGTGGGCGCTTGAACCCATCCTTATCAAAGACCTTGCCAGCGACGGACGTTAAATCTCCAGTTCCGATCGGATATCGCAACTTCATCCCTCGATACGTCGGAGTTGGGGCGATTGGCCAGCCCCCTGGCGAGCCAACTGCTACGGCTTGAACTCGTTCTGGATGCAGGAGCGCAAATCGGTTTGCGAACATCCCAGATGCGGAGAAACCCCACAGAAGTACCCTCTGTTCGACGTTTAAGCCATCCTTTTTTAAGCGTCGACGAGCATCCTCAACCATTGCAATGAGCTGCACATCGGGCCGCTTGAGATCTGGCTTTGTCATCAACATCGTATCCCGATCAAGAGCATGGGTGTAATACCACCACTCAGTTTTGGATCGCGGGAACACGGGTCGAACGATTATGACTCCAAGCTCATTTGCGAGTCGACGCGATCTTTCGGTTCGCTCTTTGGCGTCCTTGTCATGAATCTCAAAAGAATCATTTCCACCCGAGTTATTGGGAAGCACAAGAATGTAATTAAACCCTAAACCCCTGCTCCTTTTTAGGAGCTCCTTTGGAGGGACGTACAAATAATATGGCCAGTAAAATCCGTTGGCAGGAGCTGCATCGACACGAACCAAATCTCCGCTGGTTGGTTGATTTGAGGACCCATCGGACTTAAGGCTAGTGAACAAATTTGGATCAGTGAAGGGTGCCTTTTGCGGTGATGCGCAGCTTAGAACAGCAAACAGTAGAAATCCCGTCAGCGATAGGCCAGCTCTCATCATATTTCCTCTTCCAAAGTTGACCATTTAATGTGGCAGAAAATTCAATGCTCACGCCTCGCAAGGCCCAGGCCTCCATCCAGTGGCCTCGGCCCAAGCTAATGCCGAGGATATGATGAGGTCACAAACTGGGTCCTTAATGTTGTAATAGGCATCAACATTATTTGGAAAATATCTCGATAACTGTTGCTTTATTTCTCCGTATGCATCTCGAGACAATGCATTTGATCTCAGGTAGTCTCTAAAAAGTATAGGATATTTTTGGTTGAATGTTTCACACTGTCGAACGTGCAAATGAACACGTCGATCAGGTGTTCGAAAGTATCGCTTGGTGAGATGTTCCTCGGAAAGCGTCATCCCCGAAGGACAGTGATCGCTTGTGATTTGAGTGGGTTCAAACCCAATACTGACGAGGCCTTCGTCTAACGGGACTTGGAGATTTTCAACAGAGATCTGAATATCAATAACGTCTTTTGCTGCTAACCCGGGTACGCTCGTCGAACCAATGTGATGGACTGCAAGAACATGGCCCCCAACTGCATCCTTAATTCTTGATGCAATGTTACAAAACTCACGTGGCCATTTTTCATTATAAGGAACTATTTCGATCATATGTACCTCAGAAGAGGAGCTCAGGACTTTTCGAAAGTATTCCCCTTGAACAACCGTAACATGCCGGTCCGACGGCGCTCAAGAATTGGCACAGAGGGGAGTTTCGGCGTTTTAGAGATGCGATGCCGGCAGAATATTTTCTCAATGAGAGAGGATTGAGAATTTATATTGTTCGATAAATCCTGCAAATCATCATTTCTGGCAGTCGCCGCAAGCTAAGGTAACCCGACTAAAGACAGTGGGCTCTTTCCAATCCGAATAAACTCAAAACACCTTGCTTGGTCCGATTATTCAATCTGACCGAGGAGGGGTATTGATGGTGCTTGTGAACCCCTTTTTCCTTACCCCATGATTTCAAGCGCAATGAGTCAGTTAAACCTCAGTCTCAAAGGGATTTGTGCTGAGCGTTGAAATCTTTGCGAGGCGGAAATATTCTTCAGTTCGGTTTATCGGAACACTCTTGATGACCCGATCAATGTATTGGGAGTTATTATCCGAATCAATTTTTCAAACGAGATAACAAGAGGAGACCGTCATTGTGTCAATCTATCCTGCTGAATCCTTCCAGACGAAAACCCGTCGGAGTGTCACTATAAGGCACTGCACTGCGGCAGACATTGATTCATTCATGAAATTCCAGCCGCGTATCGCGGAAGAATCGAATCACACACTACAAATGGTTGGACGTCAGCCAAGTCGTGAGTCCTTGCAGCGTGCATGGGAGTCAGCAATGTTGGATCCCGTTTCTTTGCGTGTCGCGGCTTTCTCGGGTGATCAAATGATCGCACAACTCAGCCTATACAATGAATCTGAATCCCCCCATCCTTGGACCCGCCACGCGGCCTCGTTTGGAATGATGATTGTCAAAGAATTCTGGGGAGAGGGGATTGGTCGTCGTCTGCTCGACATAATGGAAGCTCATGCTCGTGCATGTGGAATAATACGAATTCAAGCATTGGTGCGCGTTGAGAATGTGCGTGGGCTTCGTCTATACACTCGGATGGGATACGAGATTGAGGGAACCCGCAGACAGGGAGCTCTAATCAACGGTGAGCCTCACGACGAGTATTACATCGCAAAACTTTTGAAACAAGACTCAACATGGCTTCCTCCCGTCTTGGAAACTGATCGGATGATACTGCGTCCATTTACTCTGGAGGACGCTGAAAGCCTATTTGAATACGCAAATGATCCGAAGGTTACAGAATATGTCACTTGGGAATCTCATCAGAGCATAACTGACTCAAGAGATTATATTTTTGACATCGTCCAGCAAAATTACCGAAGAAGAGTTCCCAGCCCTTGGGCGGTGACCCTGAAGAAAGACACACAAAGAGTGATCGGAACCGTTGGGTGCTTTTGGGTATCAAAAAATGCACGATCCATGGAGCTCGCATACGCACTTGGGGTCAATTACTGGGGACAGGGACTCATGACCGAAGCTTCACGCGCGGTCATGGATTACTGCTTTCTTGAATTTGATCTGAATCGAATACAATCACGCTGCATAACCGAAAACAAAGGTAGTGCCCGAGTGATGGAGAAGGCCGGCATGAGCTTTGAGGGCACGCTCCGTGAGGCGCTATTTCGACGAGGGCGATACTGGGATCTTCATCACTACGCCGTGCTCAGAAACGACTGGAGAAAGATGCGGGGAAACAAGAACATCTGATTTCGAAATGGCAGAGGAAAAAAAACAGTCGAAGAAGATTCATTCAATATCTGCATGAGACGAGGTGTTGTGCATACGCCATTCTCAAAGCGGGGCTAAGTACGAGGTGTATTGTGGCAGTAAAATTTAGTGGCAATCTTCTCAACAGCACCAGCGTTGAGATCCGGCATCTCGACTCCGGTTCTGTGATTTGGACAACGGCACCCAAAGACAACGGCGGCGATGGGAGTCAGTTTTCTCCAACTGATCTCTGCGCGGCGAGTCTCGCAGCGTGTGCATCCACCGTGATGGGAATGGCGGCGCAGAAGTCGGGATTTTCGATTTCGGTGACATTTTCTCTCGAAAAAGAAATGCAAATGAACCCAAGAAAAATTTCGAAAATTAAGGTCGATTATCTAATTTCGGGAGCCTCCACGCAGATACAAAAAGACGTTTGCGAACACGCAGGACGGAACTGTCCGGTGCGGCTTACGCTGGGTGATAATGTTGAAATCCAAGAGTCGTATTTTTTTGTCAGTCAGGAAAATGTTGAACCCTAACACAACATGGACCCGCGCAACGCTGAATGAAGGACAGGATTCTTGCCTCGGACATTAAACTTTCCTTTTTATTGATTTTTATTATGAAGTTGTTCCTGGTCCAGTCTGGATATTTTTATTTCGAGAACTGTGACGGTCTCAAGGAATCCCATTCAAACTTTTTGGTCGCAGAGTCTTTCGAATCTGCCCACAGAACCGCAAAAGCATTGACTGAGTTACAACAGAAGCGGATGAATACCGATGGACTGCAGGAGAACAAAGCCATCTAATTTCCTCTTGATCCCATCCTGCTCATTTGTTAGCAATCAAAAGTTCATGTGATCAATCGCCAAGAAGGAGGTGCCCATGAGAGTCAAGAATTTGGTCGTGGGTTGTCTCGCTTTTGATGCTGCCCACCTCAGTTAATCATTTAGAATTTTTATTTTTTTAAATCAGTATCAAACAACTGTCCTCGGTTCAGGATTTTCCTGATTCGAAGATTATAGGAAATTGAATGTCATCTTTTAAAATTGAAAGACACGGGGCCGTGATGGCCTCTGTCCGGCTGACTCACCTTTGGAGTTCAGCCTATGGGATATCGCTCAACGTCAGCTCAGATGAGGCAACGATTGACGACTGCAGAGTGATTCTGCTTCAGTCAATCACAAAAACGCGCTCTTTCGGAGCACTGCGTCTCGATTTCCAACTCAGCACATCAACGCCCCTGCATGAGTCGTTGGCGCAACCGCTCGTTTGGAGAAGTGCGTTGGAACTTGCCCACAATCGTAATCAAATTGCTGCTGTTTCCGTGGGGCAAGTTGATCGAGTCAGCGGATGGTCACGCATTTCATACATAGGCATCGTCCCAGCATTTCGTGGTCGAGGCCTTGGAATCTGGGTGCAGCGACACGGTTTCGATCTCATGAGGCGTCAGCAAGGGACTCTCCACCATGGTGGTACGAGTGCAGAAAATCATCGCATAATTCGAATATTTGAGACTCACGAATGTGAGTTTTATAGACGCTTGCAAGAGTGGCGGCTTCCGCTGGAGTCCGGAGGAGTCCAATGAGACGCGCCGTATTTGAAACAGAACGCCTTGTCTTACGTCCTCTGCGTAAGAGCGACTATCAGACGTGGTTCAATGCCAATGTGAACGCAAAACCGAAACAGAGCCCATGGGATGACGGCCCAAGATCTGCAAAAACCTGCACAATTCGTCGTTTTAATTATATTGTCAAAAAACACCGCGAATTGGCGAAAAAAGACGACTGGTATTTTTGGGGTCTCTTTGAGAAAGGCTCTAATAATCTTGTTGGTCACGTCGATTTCGATATCTTTGCTCGTGACGAACGGCAGTTTGCAAATTTTGGCTACTATTTACATAACCGGTTTTATGGATACGGATATGGACGTGAAGCTGCGGCAATGGCCCTTGTAATTGCATTCAGCTCTCTAAAATTAAATCGCATTGAGGCTGCGATCAATTTTAGAAACCGAAAATCCATCCGGCTGGCACGCATGATCGGCATGAGGCGAGAATGTGTGAGAAGGCGATACTGGTTTGAGCACGGAAAATGGGTGGACCATCTTATTTATGTTGCCAATCCTGAAGATATTCATCTGAAGTCGAATCCGCCATGGCGGAAAAAATGAACATGAAAACCATTGAGACGTGAACTTGAATACACAAACACAGGAGGCGAATTATGAAAAAATGTTCGAATCAACTGAGAGTAATCTGCTGCGCTGAGCATTGTCGCTCATTCAGAAATTGATCGACTCAATGTCTTTTCATGCAGCTCTGATGCTATCCGGCGGGTTGATTGAGAAAAATCATGCACAAAAAGTGCTTCAGTAATCCTTGACCCGCCTGATTCATAATTCTAGGCTTCCAACGCCAGCATTGTTTAGGTTTGATGGGCCAAAGTTAAAATCGATTTATGGGTTTTTCATGTCAGTTTATAAAATCATTTACCTTGTGGCCTTTTTGATGACGGCCATTTTTAGCCCACCTGCACCTGCAGGGGACGGTTTCGATGCAATCAAGGCCAAAGTCGATGAGCATGCAAAAAAGGCCTTCGGTCAAAGGGGACAAGTGGGTGTCGTCGTTGGGGTCGTGAAGGAAAATGAAATCCGTATCTGGAGTTATGGTCAACGCGTCCTTGGACTTCATGAGAGTCCTGCAGCTGACACTTACTTTGAAATCGGATCTCTCACCAAAACCTTCACATCGACTCTTCTCGCCTTGGAAGTGACGCGAGGAAGGGTTCGACTTTCAGACCAAGTCAAACAATTTATGCATGAACTTGAAGGCATGGATGGCGGAGAAATCACACTCGAAGAGCTCGGAACGCACACTTCTGGTTTGCCGCGGCTGCCCGATAATCTGAACGTAAAGGATCCTCTCAATCCATACAGAGATTATCGTGACATTGAATTGCTTCAGTATCTGAAGTCATTCAAACGCAGGGGCGCGGGCTCAAATCCATACCTCTATTCCAACCTGGGCCTTGGTTTGCTTGGATACATTCTCTCTGAGAGACTGAACGGTGTTCCTTATGATATCTACTTGCGCTCAAATCTTTTGGATCCCCTGAATTTAAACGATACGAAAATGCACTTTCTGAGCTCAGATATCGCGCGGGCGGCTGTTGGACATGGAAGTTTTCTCGAGCAAAAACCATTCTGGGATTTTAAAATTCTTGCTGGCGCAGGTGCTTTGAAATCCACGGTTGCCGATTTGCTGAATTACATAAAGTTCAATATCAACCCACCGTCTGGTGTCTTGGAAAAGGCGATCTCTTTGGCGCAAACCCCTCGCAAGCCGAGCGCCCAGCCCGCTGTTAATATTGCCCTCGGCTGGCACACCATCCAAAAGGCCACCTCACATTTGATCACGCATTCTGGCGGGACTGGCGGTTTTCGTTCAAATCTTATTTTCGATAAACAAAAAAAGATAGGTGCGGTTGTTTTATCAAATACGGAGATAACGCCTGAATGCATTCTTGCACCTGTCTTCGAGCTCGAATGCTCGGTCCCTGATTTTGTTGTGGTTAGTCCGTCCGTGCAAATAAAAATGCTTGGCAATTATCGCAATCAAGAAATTAAGATGGATATTGAAGTTTTTCAAGAAAATGGAATTTTTGGGGTGCAACCGTCCGGTCAACCTAGAGCTCGACTTTGGCCCAAATCAGAAACTGAATTTGTGATTGCTGAGGTCAACGCGTCACTCGTTTTCAAAAGAGACAGTGATGGAGGTTTTTCTGGCTTTGAATTACGACAAAATGGTCAAACCTTTTCTTTTGAAAAGACGCCACAGATGATGCTGATACATAACAATCAAAGCGATATTTTTAATTATTTGCGCTCGAGGTAAGCATGTACTCAAATCCAGTTCCGGTTGCGGTTGCACTGATTCCCTGTGACGGAAAAATTGTCGGAATTCGTCGGGCGATTCCTCCTATGGAAGGCGCTTTGGCACTCCCGGGAGGTTACATCAATTCAGGCGAATCATTTAACCAGGCGCTTAGTCGCGAATGTTTGGAGGAGACGGGAATAGCAATTGATGCATCAGACTGGAGGGTTTTTCACGTCGGAGACTCTTTGTCATCAAATCGCATTTTGATTTTTGGTCTATGTAATTCTAGCCTAACTAAAAAATTGGAATTCAAATCAGCTGAGACACTTGAGACGTGTCTGATTGATGATGCGACAGATTTGGCATTTCCACTGCACAAGGAAGCAGTTTTGAAATTTTTTTCGATGAAGAGCGAGTTATGATCTCATTGATTGTCTTTTTAAATGGGTTCAATTTCTTTCTGTTTTTGGGTTTGGGGTTTTATTTGAAGAATGGACATTTTAGACGGAATCATTTTTTTGGAGTGAGAACTCAAAATTCGCTTGCCAGCGAAGAGGATTGGATTTTTTACAATACTAAAGTTGGCGAGATTGTTGTTCGCAGCTCTTTCTTGTTTTTGTTGGCCTCTTTGCTGCTCCTCGTTTCCGAAGCGTGGAAACTCAATATCGAAGAAGTTTGGATCAAAGTGTTTGCAGTCGTTGTGCCGCTTTTGATTGTGCTAATTCTGATTTGGTTGAAAATTAATTCTATCAATAGAAGCCGTGGATGATTTGTACCAGACATATTTTTTGAATTGAAGTAATCTAAATAATATTTAGCGGAAGGTAAGAGATAGAAAGCTAACAAAATTTCAGATGGTGTGCTTTATTCGCGAAGTTAGAGATGGAGTTCGAATGCGATTGTTGAGCTTGGAAAAGAAACACTTTCCGGAATCTATCCCTTCAGCAAGGGTGACCCTCAAGCGACATCAATTGTCAATTGCTCAGACAATGGTTCAATACGTTGACCAAGATCGTCATCGATTGCGCGAGTTCTTGCCTTTTGTTGACTCGACCCTCACTGTGGATTGATGGTTGCTATCTCGCTACAATGGATTTCAAAGTGGAATTTAGCATGACAGATATTCAACATGCGCAATCACACTATTATCATTTTTGCTCATCTGGAGTTGGCATCTATGAAGCGGTTGAACGTGATTGTCCTCGCACTGATGCTCGGCGCTCTGGAAAGCCTGACGGTGGCTGGTTGCCGAAGATCGGTCCAAAGTTTCCTGGTGCACTCTCTTTTTGGACGGCATTGGGCAAAGCGAAGTACGAACAGAGTGGTTTACGTGACTGGCATGAGTCTGTTTGCAAGGAGCCAGTAGAGATCCTGATTTCCACTCAGCCAGATAAGGTCCTTTACGAGGATGACTATCAGGTCATCTGCTCTCCTGATTCAGTGCGGCCGACTCGTATCCGTGCCGCTCGTCCGGGAGATGCATTGGGAATTGCGCATGTTCACGTGCAGGCTTGGAAGGAAACATACTCTGGCCTGATTCCAGAAAGTATTTTGCAGGGCCGGCGAGTTGTGGATAAGGCTAAGCTTTGGGAGCAGTCTATTCAGACGTCCCGAGAACCAGCTGCGCACACACTGTTACTCGTGGCTGAAGATTTTAATGGGCAAATCATCGGCTGGAACACGGGTGGCGGGTGCCGGGAATCCATCTTAGGGTACGATGCTGAGCTTTATGCAATCTATCTTTTGAAAAGACACCACGGCTCCGGCATTGGCTCTCTGTTGTTCCGTGAACTGGCGCGTTGGTTAAAGCTCCAAAAGCACTCACGGATGATGCTATGGGTGCTGGAGGAAAATCCAACAGTCAATTTCTATGAACGTATGGGTGGCAAGTTATTGGGCATCACCAAGGAGTTAGACTTTGGCGAGCGCAAATGTCTTGAGCAGGCCTATGGCTGGGATTTATGAGCTTGTCTTTTGCATGAGGTCTGCGATCAAATAGGAGCCTTTTCCGCGGCTAGAATCCTTCAGGACGATCGGGTCTATAAGTCTTGCGGCGAATGTAAAAAGAGAAAAGGGCATTTATGAAAATGTATTTATCATCCTACCGCATTGGAAGAGACGGCGCTGTTTTAAGTAAACTTGTGACAGGCAAGAGAAGAATCGGTGTTATTAGAAACGCACTGGATTTTTCAGATGACACGTTGAGACTCGCCAATGGAAAAAAGAGAGAATTTGAGGATTTGACAAACCTTGATTTATGTCCAGAAGAGCTCGATTTAAGAATGTATTTTGGTTTGAGTGAGAAGCTTTTGGATAAAATTGGGCAGCTAGACGCTTTGTGGGTGACTGGGGGTAATTCATTCGTGCTTTTGCGAGCAATGCGACTCTGTGGCTTCGACCAGGTACTTCAGCAAGTGAAACATAAAGATCAGTTTGTTTATTCGGGTTACAGCGCAGGAATAACGGTTATTTCACCCACATTGAACGGCATCCATCTTGTTGATGATCCAAATATTGTACCGCCTGGGTACCCGAGTGAGTGTAGCTGGGATGGGCTAAATTTGATTCCCTTTTGTTTCGCACCACATTTTAGGTCCGATCATCCAGAATCCGCAGCCATCGATAATGTTGTCGAATATTTCATTGCGAATAAAATTCCATTTATTGCACTTCAAGATGGGGATGTTCATATTATTGATAAATAGAACAGCTCTGTTTTTGCTGAATGAAGGCGTTAAAGACATTGTGCACACATGTCCACTCATGAACAGGAGAGTCAACTCATCGGTCGAAAATCTAGAGAGTTGCTTTTTTCTTTTTTACGGAGTTGCTCTCATAGAAAAAAGCGAATCCGAATGAGAAAATCCGGCACCTAGTCGTCTACCAGTTTGATTCAAGTCCGATTTTTCCAATCGTCTGACGCGTAATCAAAAGTTCGTGGGCCTTGGCAAGATTGTCAGTCGAAATGGGACCCAAATTTGTCGTGAGTGTGTGCCTTAAGTCGCCTGCATCCAGCCACCTTGAGATTTTCATCAAGGTCTCATGTTGAGTCTTATTGTGCCGCGCAAACAGAGGTTTTGTAAACATGAGTTCCCATGAAAAGGTCGCACTCTTAAGCATAAGATCTGTTAATTTTAATGGCTGGGAAGTCTCTACTATGGAAACAATACGCCCCTCTGGTGCAATCATTTCAACCATGACATCCCAATAAGCAGATGTATCTTGCGTATTAAAGATGAAATCGTACTCAGGCGATCCGATTTTCTTCGAACCCTCTGATATTGAATTGTGGTCGATAATTGCTTGTGTTCCTAGCATGTGTACCCACTTTTGGCTTTCCGGACGTGAAGCAGTTGCCACGACGGTGAGGCCAGCTAACTTTGCCAATGGGATCGCCATTGAGCCGACACCACCAGAACCTCCAATGATTAGAATTTTTTTATCTGCATTTTTCTTTGAATCCAATGAAAATGGGTATCAACTCCTTTGCTCTGAACTCGTTTCTTTCTCATCGACTCTCCTTCAAGCTTGAACCTGACAGCGCCATGAATGAGCCGATCGAGAATGGCCTCTAGTGCAACGGGATCTTCAATGACCTCTTTCCAGTTCTCGAGGAGAATCTGACTCGTGATGATGGTGCTCCGGGTCGCGAGGCGTTCCTCAAGAATGTCAAAGAGATCCTGCACAACAGTTGCCGGAAGTTTCTGATGCCAAGGTTATCGAGAATCAGGTAGTCAGTTTCTATAAGACGATCACTCAATCGAAGGTAGCTCCCTTCGGTTCGTGCAAGCTCAAGCGTTTCAAGGAGTGGGGTTAGGAAATTTCAGGGCCCCTCTGCTCGTGGAGAGACTCCATCCAGCCTCCCTCATTCAGTCTGAAGGCGGTGCATTATCGACACTGGTTGCCGAAACTTTTGCGCAGAGTGATTTTGAACGCGCCATCCACAGTCGCAATTGAACCGGAAAGGTGATGACAAACTGTCTCAAGGGCACAAGTGGCAGCAGCTCATCAACCAGATGAATTGCAGCTTCGGCCATCCGTCGTGCACCGCATGAAGGACAAAAGCCTCGCCCTTTGCAGGAATACGCAACTATTTTTTCGTGTTGAAAGTAGCCACACTGTGCACGACCAAATCCGTGTGTGTATATCCCGCAACGCAGATATGATTCGAATTCCCTGACGATAAATTTTGGAAGATTGCGGCCCTCTTCAGTGCGTTCAGCTAAAAACGAATTGAGGTTCTCTGAGATGACCTTGTAAAGTTGAGTCGTTGCGGGATTTCTTTGTTCATACGCAACGAGACTCTGGCAGCCATGCATCGACCCACTCCACAGCGGAAAACCGCCAAGGATGGTCGATTCTGATTATTTGTTCGAGTGAGCTCTGCAATTGAATGAAATCAATTCATTGTGTGAGTAGATTTAAAACAGGCTGTGGTCTGTAATGGATGTAGCGCAAGTTTCAGGTTCGCTTTCTCTGTCCACAAAAAAATATCACCAATTCAAAAAATTCAGAGAGGAAGTCAAAACGGACGCATGATATTCGCGAGCGGAGTTTGATTGCGAGGGTTTGAAAGGCGACGTGGAAGCCGACACATCCGCAGCAGATAGCGTAACATGGAACGACATGCTAACAACTCAAGTCGAAAAGCCCATCTAATCCTCTACCGCTTTTTTCAAAGGAGATTCCATGACCTCATATCTGTTACTGATAAAAGGAAGCTTTGCAAAATGGAATGCGCTCAGCGATGAAAGACGCAGCGATATCATCAAACAATTCGGACTCTATGGCAAAGAGCTTGGAAACCTGGGTTACATGCGCGATGGAGACGGATGTGGCGAACGATCGTTTCGCCTCCTCAACAGAGATACAACCGCAGAAAGCGCGCTGGTGAACAGCAACACCGCGGACTGATCTATCGCGTGCACGACTATTCTACGAGTCGGTGCTTGGACTCCAAATAAAACAAGCGGGCACAAATTGGATCATTTTTTCTGTTGGTAGCATTGAGTTTGTGGTGATGGCGGGGGCCACCATCCGCGCCAACTCTCACACCTACGGAAAAACTGCATGCACGGTTCTCTGCTTTGAAACCGCCAACATCGATCGCGATTATCAAAAGCTTCAAACCCAAGGTGTCACTTTCTTTTCCAACATAAATACCGTTCCACAAGGTCGTTTTGTTGCGTTCGCAGATCCGGATGGAAATCCAATTGAATTGATCGAGCCCTTGCACACAAGCCTCTAACAAACGCCAGAAGCGAGAAACATAGGAAGCGCTTACGAAGTTTGCCGAAAGTCATTGGCGTCAGTAAAACGGCTCGGATGATTGTGTAGCAAATGTAGCAAATCGAACGGCCCGTGCAGCAAACGAGTTCGAAAACTCAAGAATTGAACCTGCTGAACTTTGCACGAGAACCGTGCTTTGTCCGAACCTTTTGGAGCTGAGGAATCGTTTTCTGCTCCCCAAAGTTCAAACCATGCTGGCGAGAATCGGTGCAGCCCTACCCTGCGCAACTCGGGAGACAGCTTTGGACTGCCCACTGTTGACACTGGAGCCTTCTGGCGCGCATCTGTAGCTGTAAGCCCCCAACACCGCATCTGTATTCAATGTTATGTAATTTTATTTGCATAAAAATTCAAAAGAATGTATTTTTATGTGGATATTTCTTCGTGCTGGGAGTTTCTTAAAATGTTTCGGACTGCTATGGCCTCTTTGGAACAATGGCTCAGCTCAAAAAAAAGGAAATCGTTGATTTTGAAGGGGGCAAGGCAGGTTGGCAAGACTTGGCTCGTTCGCGAGTTTTGTAGGCAACAAAGTCTGAATCTCATAGAAATCAATTTTGAAAAGCAGGAGATTTTTAAGAAAATCTTTGAGAGCTCCATTGAGCCTCATCATGTTGTTCAAAATATCGAGGTAATTACAAAACAACAAGTTGGAAAAAATTCCCTGATCTTTTTTGATGAGGTCCAGAATTGCCCAATCGCGCTTACTTCGTTGAAGCATTTTACGGAGAGTCTCGCGAGTGTCCCGGTTTTAGCGGCAGGCTCCTATTTGGGCTTGGCGTTGAAGAGCGAAACAGTGAGTCAGCCTGTTGGCTACGTTGATGAACTTTGTCTTTACCCCATGTCTTTTGAGGAGTTTTTAAGAGCAACAAACCCTCATGCCGCTCTCATTCAAGCGTATCTCGGCGAAGTCAAGGTAAATGCAATCACCCACTCTGAGCTTCTCAAATTGTATCGCCATTTTTTGTTTGTGGGTGGCATGCCTGAATGCGTAAAAACCTGGGTTGAAGCTGACAGACTGCTCAATGGTATGAATGATGTTCGCCGCGTTCAACAAACTCTTCTCTCTCGTTTTAAGGCCGACTTCTCCAAGTATTTTGCACGAGATGCTTTTCATATCAGTCGAACCTGGGAGCTGGTTGCAGAACAGCTTACACATGATTTCTCAGCGGTGAAGCGATTTCAGTTCAAAGATCATATTCCGGGCAAGCGTGACTATCGGGCCTTTTCTGACTATTTTTCCTGTTTGTCGGCGTGTGGGCTTATTCATATGAGCCACGTGATAAATCATCCGGTCTACCCTTTGAGAACACAAAAAAAGGATTCTCTTTTTAAGTGTTACTATTTTGATACCGGTCTTCTTCTAGCGGAGATTGATTACGATTTCGATCTTCTTTCTCCCAGCTCTGACGTTATATTCAAAGGACCCATAGCTGAAAATTTTGTCGCTTGTGAGCTCTCCAAAAGGAATTCGGCGCTATATTCCTATGTAAAACAGAATTCCACGGCAGAAATTGAATTCCTGATTCAAAAGAGAAACCGGGTTATTCCGATTGAGGTAAAGAATAATTCAACAAAGGCAAAGAGCCTCAGTTTTTATATGGCCGAGTTTTCCCCTGAGCGCGCGGTGAAACTCTCTCAAAGCATGGGTGGCGAGTCTTCTGGGTTTTTGCATTTGCCGGTATATCGGGCTGCATTCGTAGCCTCAAATCTGTAATGTTGTTTGCATGGATCTCTGATCAAACCCGCCGATCACATCACTGTCACCGCGCTTCAGTGCCGCTCGTCAGCGCATGTCTGACTTCATCCAGCGTAAATCCATCTCCTGCGTAATCCAGCCCAAAGCGACCACTGATTCCACGCTCTGTGTCAAGAAAGATGTCGTGCTTCCTCTCCCGACCAGTCCTTCTTCGACTCGGGATTGAGAAAC
>Ga0315901_10001659_pt1 | contig 31921 bp, 59 predicted proteins | sample LakEriMetagenome_10_FD_203761 | JGI IMG/M metagenome (GOLD analysis project Ga0315901, IMG submission 203761) | Freshwater fungal communities from buoy surface, Lake Erie, Ohio, United States - Buoy 2 MA116 | ecosystem: Environmental > Aquatic > Freshwater > Lake | place: USA: Lake Erie, Ohio...
ATGAAACAGAAAGACTTCAAAAAAAGAAAATTGCCCCTGCCCCTATAAAACCCCTAGGGACTAGAAAATTCCTTACCAGTAAAGGGTTGTAGGCTTGCGACTAGCGACTTGCAGGCTTGCCTGATTTATAGCGACTTATCGCCACGCCTTGAATTGCAGGAGATGTGAGCAGGAAGAAGGGGAGAGCCTATATCCCCAGGAATCACATGGTCGGCTGAGATTTCATTTCGGTTTGTGAATGCTTGGCCGCATAGATGGCAGTGGGTTGCCATGGCCTTGATAACCGCCCTTTGTTTTCGGTATGCAGGATTGCTATACCGCCCCTGCTTTTCCTTTTCATGGACTTGGCAATAGCTTCCACCTGCAGTTAAAGATCCACATTTGATGCATGGCTTTGGAAATCTGCCCACTTTATTCGTCATCCAAAGGGTCGTTGTATTGGTCATAGATGGCTTGAAAGCCTAAAGCGATGTCGGTGTTCGTCAGCACTGTTGAATCCTTTGTATCGGTCGCTGAAGGCTTATCTGAGTGCTTGTGAGTCTTACGCCAGTTCTTGACCAGAATGATTGCTTCTCTATCGTCTGTCTCAAATTCTGCACCGCATGAGCAGACTTCTCTAATCATTGAATGACTCTTACAAATCTAATTTGAGATTTCTTGAAGTCAGTCAAGGGTTGAATCACTGTGGTTTGATACATCCGATTAGCGTTGATAATCAAGCCAGAGCCAACATAGATTGCTGAGTGATAGAACTCCGTTGATCCTTGGTGAGCAAAAACTACAATGTCCCCGATTCTAGGTTTTGAAACTCTTTGACCTGAGTGAGCTTGCTTGTTGGCTGAATGCTCCAGAGTGATTCCTAATCTTTTATAGGCGTATCTAACCATGCCTGAGCAGTCCCAGCCTGCGATGCTTGAGCCTGAAAAGACATAGCCAGTCTTCTGAACTCTGGTTGTGAGATAACTAACTACTTGCTTGAGCTTCAGCCTTTTCTTTTCCTGCTTCGCTTCCTTAGCGTAATTCAGTAGAGTAGCTCTAAAATCTGTTGCCACTGTTTCGGACTTAGGTTTAGAAACTATAGCCTGCCCAGATCCTGTTCCGAAATTGATTGAGAAAAGCGTGAGCAAAGTAATCAATCCCACAAACATCTTTGTTTTCATCTTGCATCCTTACCCCAGCCGCCACCAACAAAGCGAATGGTCTGAATCCCAAACTTTCTTTCCATGTCTATTTCACAAATACCACAGAAAGGAGTTTGAACTTCTTCAGTTATCTCAGCAATAATTTGTTGAGTCACTCCACAATTAGAACAAATGTAAAGATACGTTGGCATTAGATTTTCCAAACTGTTCCAGTAAAGTCTTTATCTTTCTCAAGAACAAAGCAGACAAGTCCAGGTTGTGAATCTTCACCCTGACTTGTTCTCCACCAATTAGATCCGTTGTCTAATGTTGAAGCTTGCACCCAGAATCTTGAAGTTCCCCTTGGAGTTGAACCTAACTCTAAAACTCTTAGGTGATGGAAATGTCCACTTACGCCAATAGTTGCCGCATGAACAGGTTGCTTTCCAAAGGCTTGCTTTCTCCACCAGTCAGGAACTGCATCTGGTCGGGCTGATTGATGGCCATGCCACATCCCAAGAACATGAAAGCCATCACCCCAGATATCTATGGCCAAGCTTTCGTCATGAGAAGCAGGCTCAAAGAATTGAATCGGCAAACCAACTTCCTTGCTCAATCTTGCTAAAGTCCGACCGATATGGATTCCCCAGTCATCTGTTGCCTTACCGACTCTTTGCTTATTGACTCTCCACTGGCAATGATTGCTTCCAACGCTGAGATAAGTTATCGGAGCATACTTTGAAAGCATCTTCAAAGTTTCCCAAGCCAAAGAAGTAGCCAAATCCACTTGTTGCATAATGCTCAAATCATTACTTTGCAGTTGATGCATATCGGCCGCATTGCCAAAGTTCTCAATGGTATCTCCCACATCACAGAAAATAATCTTTTCAGGCTTCTGCTCTTTCACCTTTGCAAGCAATCTCACCTGAGTTTCAGCGACTCTGTGAATCAGAGCATCAATGCCACCCCTGTGATCAACTTTGCCAACCTGCAAATCAGACCAAAGAATAACTAAAGCTTTTCCAGGCTGAACAGATTTAGGTTCAACAGGCTTAGTCTTCTTTGCTAAAGAATAAAGCAAGGGCAAATTGATTAGAGCATTTCTTTTCACCCAGCGAATGCGAACTGAAGTCATCCAAGCAGGCTCAAGTGGAAAAGGTCTAGCAACCTGCCACCTAGAAATGCGTGGTTCACCGACAATCTCTATTTCGTCAGGATTGATTCCTGCTTCTCTAAGGAAAGCATCCACATCTGTTGGAGCATCACCTTCAACTGCAGGAAGGGTTGCTTCACCACCAGAAGCGTCAAAGCTTATGGAAGGACTCCAGCCTTCAGGAACGCTAACTTTAGGTGCAGGCTTGCTTAGGTCTTCCAACATGAACAACGCTTCTCTCTGTGATGCTTGATAGATGTATCGCTTAGTTTGATATCTCGCTTCAACAATTCATTCTGCAAAGTCTTGCAAGGCCATTCAGGATTCATTACTGCCTGCTCCAAAATCAGTGCATCCTTATCAGCCATCTCGTCTTTCAATGTTCTGACTCTGCAACTAGAAATCTTTACAGGCAACTTCAAATCTTCAAGCATTATCTTCTTTCCAAATCCAGCCTATAGGTTGCCGAATCTGTTTCAGCCGAATCCCAAGACAAAATCTTCTTGGCAAGATTATCTGCCAGAGTCTGCATCACATCGCCTTGAGCTGCAGAAACGAGAAGAAGGTCTGCAAGGCTAAAGCGAATTCCTTCAAGGTCATGACTCCAAACCAAATCTGGATCTCTAAGCAACTCAACTGCTTCGTCAATAGCTCTAGTCATCATTAGAATCACCAAAGCCTTGCTCGTCAATATATTCAGCCTGAGTCAGATAAGCAATAAAGACGCTAGCCGCCACTAACGCAATAAAACCCCCAGCAAGAATCAGAATCAAGATTGCAATGAATTCAAACATCAGTCAATGTCCAAGGAATCAGAAAGCTTTTCTAGGATTAGATCCAAAATTGATTGCATCTGAGCATTAGAGATAACTTCGGCTCTCTCCAATTCAATCAAAGCGTCAGAAGTTCTGGCGGCTTCAGCCCTGCGACCTTCCTTGACTCCAGCAAGATAATCTTTGCTGAAAATGTTGATTGCATTTACCCGAATGCACTGGCATCCGTCATTGCAGTTGTTGCAGCTCACTTCTCTCCTTCAATCTTTAGACAGTTTTCTTCAATAAACAGGTGAAGCTCTTCAAAGGCGTTGCCATAAGCAATCATTGTATTAGCAACTTGCATCTGATGGTAAATCTCCAGCAAATCCCAGATTTGTTCTTTAGTCATTTTCTACTTCCTTTTCTTCAACATCATTCCATTGACCCCAAGAAAATGAGCCGACAGATTCTTGCCCTTCGCCTTCAAATAACTTTGCAGAGCCAATTTCTAAAGCCTGATCTTTATTCTCTGCCGAAACTGTAATTGAATAAATAGTTGAAGCTTCCATTCTCACAATATATTTCTTCATTCCTGACCTTCTTCCAGACATTCGCATTCGTCATCCCGAACTCCAGCCAAGCAATGTTCAGCAATGAATTCATAAAGCAAAGACATCCCAATACTTTTCTTATGGTCGTCCGTATCGCATAGCAGTCGGTGGATGTCTAGGATTTCCCAGATTTGACTTTGTTTCATTCTTTTGTCCCTTCGCAACCTTCAATGGCCGCATCTTCTGTTTGATATTTATCCCAACATGATTCCTGAGTCCCAGACCAGAAAACCAGAATTGAGATTAGCACTGCTAAAGCTCCGATTGCAAACGCAATGAAGAAAGCAGATTCTCTTTTAGTCAAGTCAGTCAATTGACTCTCCCTTCAACAATTGGATCAACTTATAGGCTTCAGCAGAAATCGGAGAATGCATAAGCAAGTCAAGAATTCTTGCTTGTTCCAGGATTCTGCCTTGCTCAATCTTTGCCTGCAATTGTTCTTCAAACCAAGTTCTGGTCATCACCAAATTACTGATATTTTCTCTGCACTTGCAAGTAGTCATCACAAGGACTCCGTTTGGCTCAGTCATTTTCTCCCCTAAACGCTAGTCGCAAAGCAAACAAAATGAAGAAGCCAACAACAGCCATAAAAACAACTGGGTGCGTAAAGATCGGCATGAGAAATCCAAGCACATAACAAAATGCAAAGAAACCTGCAAGAAAGACTGTGAGCTGCAAAGCAAATCTAATCATGAAATGTTCCCCATTCCCAAAACAGTTCTGATTTGATTGATGGCTTCGATCCGATTCAGGTTCGCTTCAGCCATGTAAGCAAGGATGGCATCATCCCACTTGTCCCAAACATCAGCGTGCAAAGCAAAGTCCCGATTGCACATCCACCAGTCTTTATAGGCGTTAGTTGCCACAATAAAAAGCTCAGCCTGATTCATTAGAACACCACTCCTTCGCCAATTTGAAATTCCTTCACAAAGACTGAATCGGCAACATCTTTCCAAGTGTAAGTGCCATGATTTTTTTTGATGTGCTTCTCAAAAATGTTCTTGAGAGTCAAGCAGGCTTCACCATAAGAAGCATCAATAACCTGAAATCTAAAGTTAGTTGTTTCCAACTGTGCAAGAAAAACTGTTTGCATTATGCACCAGCCTTTGAATAGGTCATAACCATCTGAAAAGAAGTATGAACATCTGCAGGGAAAGAAATCTCTTTACCATCTGCATCAAGGCAATCAATTCTGTAAGAATCGCCACCGATCCACTTCACTTCTTCTACCTGATAATTCTTGCCATTTAGGTGCTGGAAGATATCAAGTCTTTGTAGCTCGTAAGTTGCTTTCTGCATTTCTTTGTCCTTTTGTCCGATAAGGCCTTATTGCCTTATGTATGTAAACTACAGGATTTTGAGCCTGAAAAGAAGCATTTACGCAAAGATTCTTTATCTCATTTTGATAAAGAAAAGGGCATAAAATAGCCCTAAAACTATGCATATTTAGGGGAAATGGCTTACAGAAACCGCAACGCCAGACTGGCCGACAGCGTATTTCTTAGAGATTTCAAGGCGAACAACAAGGGAGTCATCTGCCCAGACTGGCTTCATGCCATCCAGCAATCCACGAGCCAATTTATCCAAGTCAGGCGGCACAATCGGATAATCCCTGCTCACAGTCCTAGGTCTAGTCAAATAAAAGATTGCTTCAACTTTTACAGCCTGCTCAAACTTAGAGTCATCCCCAGAATCCTTCATGCCCTGCACAACTGCTTCAGAAACAGCCTTTCTCCAGGCAGGAAGCTTAGGACTGCTCTCAATAATCAACGGAATGTTATTCCCAGCCGCTGTCCTTCTACTGCCCACATATTTCTTTGAACCTTGTGGAGCAGGATCAACTCCAAAGACTGTGAAGCTAAAACTATTTCTTGCCATAATAATTCACCACTATAACAAACCAACAGAAAACCCCTGCAAACCCATTCAAGGCTTGCAAGGGTTGAACTGTGAAACAAGAATTGATAATGAATAGCAGACCAAACAAAAACCCTGCTACCCAAGAACGCATGATTTAGAAAGGTGCGTTAGCAACAATAGATTCTAAAACTGGTGGAACAACTGCAGGAACATCAACTTGTGCGTTGTTGATATCCAACTTCACTTTTCTTCCAGGCTTACCAGTCTTATCTTCAAAGTCTTCAATCTTTGCTGAGAGCTGACCATAGACAACAACTTCTGCATCAATCTGCAAGTTATGTGAAACTGCAAACCAAACTGTCCAAGTGCGAGTGTAATCTTCACCTGTTGAAGACTTGTAAGACTCAACAAGGGACAAACCCTGATTGCTTGCACCAAAAACTTTTGAAACTTTACCTGAAACTTTTACAACTGCCATTTTTATTTTCTCTTTCGTAGATTAGTTATTTTATTTAGATTTGAAACTTTACTGCCTGATAATCCTACAGGATTTCGCTGGCAATATGTGCCACATTTACACAATCAGAATGACCACAAATGCGTTCTCCAGGATAAACCAAAACACCATCGTCATCAATCGGATTCAAATTAGGATCGAGAGCACCCTGAAAAGGAACGCACCGAAGCTTTCCATACTGAATTGTTGAAGCAGGCTTCACCCTGCAAGAAACACAAAGCAGATCCTTCCTGCCACGCTTCTCAGCATTCACAGTCCAAACAAAGCCACACCTGCGGCACTGAACCTGATTATCCTGCAAACCCTATTTCCCTAACCCTAGAAAACTCACCATCAAACTTGGCTTCAAAGAAACCAGTTGCTCCATGCCTATTCTTCACCACATCCAAAGTAATCAAAGACTTCTGACCGAAAGAAAAGAGCTTCGCACTCTCACCCCTAGAAATCTTAGTATCTTCAATGATGTCTTCTTCACTCTGCTTTCTAGAAAGCATAATAATCACATCTGCATCCTGCTCAATCTGCCCAGAATCACGCAAATCACCTGCAGTCGGCCTTTCGTCAGGCTTGCCATCAATTCTACGATTCAACTGAGCCAAAGCCACAATAGGAACACCAAACTCCTTAGCAAGATTCTTCAAATCCATGCTTATCTGAGAAATCTGTTCATACTTCGGAGCTTTAGGATTAGCCGCCTGAATCAACTGAAGATAATCCACAAAGATAGCCTTCACAGGTCGCTTCAACAAAACAGAATTCACATAAGCCCGAATCTGACCAATAGTCTGACCACCCCGATCCGAAATCATCAATTTAGATTCAACAGTCCTAATCAAATCACCAATAGCACCCTGCCACTCAGGAAGAAGCAAACCCCTTTCAATGCTCTCCAAAGGAATGCCCAACTCACCAGCAACAACACGATTCAACAGGGAAGCCTTATCCATCTCCAAAGAAAAGAACAAAACATCTTCCACCCTAGAAAGCTCCCAAGCCAACTGCATCCCAACCACAGTCTTACCAACTCCAGGTCTAGCACCAATAACATAAAGACCAGACTGCTTCAAGCCCACAATAAGCCGATTCAAACCAGAGAAACAAGTCTGCAAAGTCCTTTTAGGATTCAAGATTTCATTCAACATCAACTGCAAATCCCAACGAAGGTCAGGCAACTCCAAAGCTTCAACAATCTTCAAAGCATCCAACTTCACCCGAACAAGGTCAATCTTCGCCTGAACATCACCACCCTTCTGAAGCTCCAAAGCAAGCAACCCCAACTGGCGTTCAACCGACTTCTCCAAAACCTTAGCCGCATAAAAGTGAACATTCTGGGGAGTAAAAGCAAACTGCAAAGAATCCCAAACACGCTGACGAACAGCAGGACTCTCAATCTCACCCGAAACAGTAAAAACATCAAAGAACTTCTTCTTCTCAAACTGCTCAGACATAATCGCAAACGCTTCCCTAAACCAAGGAGAATCAAAGTCATCGGGAACAAGCGAAACCTGATCCATACCCAACCCCTGATTAGTCAGAAGACAAGCAACCACAAGCTCTTCAAAATCAATTTCATTCATTATCTTTTCCTTTCAGCCTGCGAAGCAGCTTTGTCCAAGAATGTCCACCATCTGTCCAAACGAACCTTATCGGTGTAAGCAGATTTGCATTCATAAGAAGAAGCAAAGAAAGAAAGCAAGTCATCCACAAGCAATGGAGCAAGCCCAGAAACTTGGATAGAAGCAAGATGCAAATCACCAAACCTAGTGGAATCAAACACAAGAATTTCACTATCTCTTTTAACTACTGTTTCTTTACTGTTTAGAGCCTTGATATTCAATGGGCTTTCTTCTTGAGAATCAAGGGCTATTTTCTGCGAGTTTCGGGACGCATTTCGTGGGCTATCTTTCACAAGGTCAAGTCCTGGAAGCATGATTGAATATCGGTTGGCTCGCTTAGAGTGGGAAGATCCTTTATCCCAAATCAACTCTCCAGAAGCTTTCAAACGCTTCAAACATCTATCCACAGTATCTACATTGCATCTGAGCATCAAAGCAAGGGTTTCCCTTGTTGCATACATCCCTGCAGGTTGGCGAAATTTTACTAACGCTAGAAGCAGAAGCAAATCATTCCCTGAAGCCTGACTGTTCTGCCAGATTGCTTCATACTCTTCATATTTATATTTCTTACTCATTTTGTCCCATTTTCTAATTAGTCCCTAAAAACTACTATCGCTGAAGGAAAAGGAGCCGCATCACTTTTCTGTCCAGGTCTTTCAAACTTTAGCCTTCCCCGAAGAAACCGAATCTCTGGAGCTTTAGCGGCGTAATCATGCCACCAAGCAGTATCAGTTCTAGCAGGGACTAGACAGACTACAGTAGCACCAGCCAGCCAAGATTCATAAGCCTTAGCCATCCAAACCTTTATTGTCCTTCCATAAGGTGGGTTGCACCAGACAACGCCTTCCCAAGATTGAGCCAAGCCATCCTGAGCAACATCAAAATAATTTGCAACCTTGAAATTGTGTTCATTCGCACAAACATCCACAGTGAAACCAAATTCTTGATTCAGATCATCAAATGTCTTTTGTGGCGTTCCCCAGTCATCTGCAGTGCTGGTATACCAAGATTCATTGATTTGACCCATTAGCTCACTCCTTCAATTGCTTCAAGAATTTCTGCACCCAAACTATAAGGAATCATTGACCTGAGTCTTGCATTCTTCAATCCTTGCGTGCCAGTAGAAGAACCCCTAGGAGCCGCAACATGGCAAGGCTCACCATTCTTGCAAGGATCCTTGGCAGTCCAATTTGGAACATTTCCCCAAATGTCTGTCGGCTTCATTCGGTCATCACCATACTGGCAATAAGTCACCGTTCTTCTGTTCAGTCCCTGGACTACAGGAAGCTTTCTAAGCATTCCCCTAGGATTCTCAATCAGGAAACCAAACTTAGGATTCAAGCCCTGAGCTAACTCAATGGCTTTTCCAACCAACAATTGATTGAATTCAGCGGCAGGAGTCTTTGGGACAGGATGTTCTCCACCTGAAGCCCAGTGATGACCCATAGAAGCAACGCTGAAAGCAGTGCAAGGTGGCGAAGCCCAAACAAAATCAGGTTGCCCATACTTTTCTAAAAGATACGCAACAGACAATTTCATAATGTCCACAGTTTCCGTTGCTTCAAAGAAAGGATCCTTTTCAAAGGTGAAAACTGTATGGCCTGCATCTCTAAAAGCTTGGGTGCTTGAGCCAGTGCCAGCGAAGAAGTCAAAGATAATCATGCTTCAGGGTCTGCATCTAAAAGAATGGTGCTTGCTTCCCCAAAGGAAACACAAGTGCAATCTTCTTCTGAGCAAGGGCATTCTTCCCCATTTGAGTAAGCGTAATACTTTTCTAACGCTTCCTTGCCTGAAGATGCTTCCACTTCAAAAGTATCTCCTGAAAGAACTTGGTATGTTTTCTTTTCCATCTATTTTCCTAACTGCTCTAAAATTTGGTCATCAATAAGTAAGCGTAAAGCCAATTCAGCCTGCTGTGGAACAACTCCATTGCCCAAGGCTTTTAACTGCTCAACTCGCTTCAATCCAATTTCAGGATCACAAACCCAGCCTTCTGGAAGACCCATCATCCATTCAACAAAATCGGCTGAAAGGCGATGTCCGTCATCTTTTCCATCTGGCTTAGTCGGCAACGGAGCAGGTCGGTCAATGGTGGCTTCCCAACGCCTAATCACTGGCTCAAACTTACCCCAAGCGAACTGCATATCTCTGGCCTGATTGCTCAACCAAACTTGGCCTGTCTTTGACTTAGTTTCACTGCTCTGCTGTGCAGGAGCTTTCAAACCTTCACTAGCAACTGGAGTGAGAAGCAGTTCCATTCTGACTGCAACTCCAAGGCTTGCTCCAGGCATCCCCTTAGTTTTGCCATCCAAATAATCCTGCCGCCTGCCCAAATAATCTTCAATCGGTTCGTCATGATTCCTGATGTGAGCCACTGCAGGAGTCGGCAAAGTAATCAAATCCTTGATTTGGTCTCGCAACATCACATAATGGCCTTTAGCGATTTTCACTTCAGCCGAAACTGCTCCACCTGCTCCTTCAACTGCCACAGGGGAACGCAATAATAAACATTCTGAATCTTTGGTGAGTTGCTCCTGCATCTGAAGCCCGAACACCTGACCATTTCGCATCATACCCGAGATCGGCCAGCGACCCGAGAACGGCCTGAATTGCTGTGAAAACAGGTTCGCTTCCCCAACTGTCCAAATCTTCTTGACTGTATTCCATTCCGTTATCTGCTTTAGCACTTAGCAAGCCCCTTACATTTTCTATAACAACCAACTTGGGTTGAAGTTCTTCTATAGCTCTGGCAAATTCAAGCCAAAGCCCTGACCTTGTTCCTTCTTGAAGCCCTGCACGCTTTCCTGCAAGGGATAAATCTTGGCAGGGAAACCCACCAGTGAGAATGTCTATCGGCTCAACCTGAGTGAAATCCACTTTGCTAACATCCCGATAATTCGGTATTCCTGGAAAATGCTTTTCAAGGATGGCTGAAGGTGCTTTATCCCATTCACAGTGCCAAGCGATTTCTGAATCAAGAACATTGAGCACTGCAAGATCCAAGCCACCATACCCACTGAACAGACTGCCGATTTTCAACTTAGGCATCTGCAAGGATTTCTTTCAACTTAGATTTTGCCGCCTTCAGGTCTGCAGTGAACTGCCATTCAAGGGTTTCAACCCCAAAGTCCTGATTGACCTTCCTGATGCTGAAAAGCTTTTCTGTGGCATTGAAGTTATCTTCTGAAGTGATAAAGAAGTAATCTGAGCCAACTTGCTTCAGGGTGTCCCAGTAAATCTTTGAACCCCAAAATGCTAGGGAATCCTTACTGAACCAGTGGCCAGTCTTGGCTCTAATCAACAGCCATTCATTGCAATCTTTAGAGTAAGTCATTTTCTTGTCCTTGCCTTTCTTAGAATGAAATTCTTATTGTGTTTAGCCAGTGGTCAGAAACAATCAGTTCTGCTTCCACGCCTGCTTGCTGAATTGCTTCAAACATTTTGGCAGTCATTGCATCAATGTCTGACTTAGAGTCATCTTTCCAAGACCCAGCCAGTTGGTGATTCACTTCAAGCCTTCTAGTAGTTTCACCTGAATAAGCCCAGTCATAAACTGAGATTAGGAATCCGTCATTCCAAAGCTTTTCGGTGTTCCTGTTTCGCCATTCGGCTTTTACAAATCCTGCTTCAAGCAGAAGTTTGGTGATTGCTGGTCTAGTGATCTTTACTGCTGTCTTCATGATTAGAACGCAACCCTTCCACATTCACAAGTTGGGTTCTTTTCCCCGATTTCATTGATTAGGAAGTCCTTCATGAATTCTCTTTCTGAAGGAGTGAATCTGTATGCTCCATCAAAAGTCTTTCCCTGACGGATGTTGTTTCCGATTTCGCTGAAAAGGCTGAAGCCCATACATGTTTCTGAAACGCAATGAAGGTTTCCATTTGCTGAAGACCAAAGTTCATTTTCTCTGCCCTTTGGGCCTGCATAAGTTGCTGTAGTCATTTTGATTTGTCCTTTTCTTCTCTAGATTAGATTCTGTGAATTCCGATTGAGCCAGTCATTCCAAGTGCCTTGTAAGCTGCCTTGGTGGTTTCATACTGTGCGTTGATTTCCATGGCGTTATCGTAAGCGAACTGCTCACCCATTTTGCCGATTGAGTTTTCATGAACCTTGCTTGCTTCAGTTAGTGAAGCCCAGATTCTGTCCAGTTCCATCTTTGCCATGTTGCGAACAATTCTCTGCTCAAATACGATTGCTGAATCAATTGCGTTGTCTAGTTTCTGGTTGTTCATTTGCTTGTCCTTTATTTGTCCTATAAGGCCTTATTGCCTTATGTATGTAATGTAGCAAAATGACCCCAAATAGACGAATGTAAAGGCCTAATTTGATAAAGATTTGATAAAGGAAAAACCCCTAGAATCTAGGGGAATTCCTGAGCATTTCAAGCCTAGCGACCTGTTCAGCGAGCCGATTCAGCGTTTTAGCCCTAAGAATTGGATCTTCTCGCAAAGCCCGAACTAGCTCACTTAACTCCATGATGTTGGATTGAAGAACGCTAATTGCCTGTTCCAGTTCTAGAGATTCCATCTGCCTTACCTTTGATTGCTTCCAGAATACTAGACGGAACTTTATTTTGTTTCGCTTCATTGTAAAGGGAACGCAAGCCTTCAAGATCCGAAATGTTCTCCAAGGCCGCCATCCAATTCTTTCCAGGATTCACGCCACGATTGACTTTGTTCATTTCTTCACGAGTCACTCTTTTATCTCCCGAATAATTTGCATTCGCTAGACACCTACCGATTGCCGAAGTTTCTGCATTCTCTAAGGCTGAAGTTTTGTTGGCCATACCTGCACCATCAATTTCAAAAGCCAACCCGGTCGCTTTTGGTAATCCCCGAGCCTGATCTTCTGAAGAAAGATAAACCCAAGCTTGCACAACCCAAGTCAAGATTGCTCTATCATGTGCCTGAGTTATGTTCTTAGTAATAATTCTTCCGTCTGGAAAATCTCTGTAGAAGCGTGCAATTCTTTCAGCAACAGTTTCATAATCTGCAGGATTGAAGTGAGCCATTAGTTATCTCCTTGGTCTAAAACTCTAACTTGAACATTATCGCCAAGAATAATCCATGAATCTAGACCAGCGACCTGAATCCAAATCTTGTTTGAATACTTCTGCACTGCAGTAATTTCACCGAAAACATTAGTTTCACTGGCTTCTTCATTCTTTATTTCTACATCCACAACATTGCCTAAAAGCAATTCGGATCCTTTTATTTTGTCTTTCATTATTTCTTTACTTTCTTGATTGTAAGGAATGGCAACCCACCTGCTCGCTGAGATAGAGAGCAACAGACAACGCCATCAATTGTTCCGTTCTTTGCACCATTCAAAGCTGCAATAGTTCTTGACTTCATTTCCCGAAGGAACGCTTCGGCTTCATCCAATTTTGCTTGAGCATTGAACAATTCAATTCCTAACTGACCTAATTCTTCATCTCTAACTTCAATGTCTGGAGATAAAGCTTTAGCAGTTTCATATGTTGATTCAGAGCCATCCCAGTCAGGTTGAACATCCCGAAGGACATTTTCCCTAAACCATTTCACCTGCTGAATCATGGCATCCCATTCAAAGTCATCCCAAAGCAATTCATACTCTTTGTAGCGACCTGCATTGACCACAGCGAAAACTGTTTTCTTCAATCCAAAGACATGCATATACCAAAACACTTGAGCCTTGTAATTCTCAGGAATTGAATCCCAGAAAGTGGCTGTATGTTTTATCTCCAGGATATAGGCATCGCCATTTTCATCTAAGCAAATTCCATCTGGATTAGCGTGCATCCATTCATTGTCTTTAGAAGCATAAGTTCCCACTTCAAGGACAACATGATTTGGATGTTGCTCTTTATAGAGCTCACGAATTGCAGGTTCAACTAACTGCCCAAGTCGCATTGCAGTATTGCCGATTTTCGGTCTTTCAATCTTGCCAGTCTTCTCAGCCCACAAAGTCATTGCAGAAGTAAAAGGAGAAAGGCCAAGGATTGCACCGATTTCTGATCCTGAAATGACTCCGACCTGATTTCTCAAGGCGTGCCATTCAGGGCTGTTGTTTTCATAATCTCCAAGAAATACAGCGTTTTCAAGGATTTGAGTCAATTTAGCGTTTTTCATATCTAAACTATAGTTATGACCACCGACAAAGCAACACAGGAACGCCTGACCATAAATTTGAACGAAGCCATCTTGGACAATGGTGGCGTTGAATGTGAGCAAGTCCCAGAGATTTTCTTTCCAGAAGATTTCAGGGCTAAAAGTAAAGGCCAAGATTTAGAGATGGCAAAACTTGCTGAAGAAACTGCCAGAGAGATTTGCTTGAGATGCCCAGTAATGGGCAAGTGCCTGCAAGTCGGCATGTATGAAGATTACGGAATTTGGGGTGGATCCACGCCAGAGCAAAGAAGGCGAATCAGAAAGCAAGCAGAGCTTTAGTCCAAATAAGCCTTAGAACGCCTTTTAGCGACCTTCAAGCCCAAATGCGAGTATCTGTCTTACTTCTTATCTTCAGTCTGCTCTTTAGCCCTTTGAATCGCATCTGAAGCACCTTTAGCGACATCAGCCCGAGTTGCTTTACCAGTAGTTGCGATTGCATAACCCAAAGCTCCAAGAACTCCAAGCATCAAAGTTCCCCAAGCGACAGCCACGCCATTTATCCAACTGCCAGTCAGAGCCGCACCAACACCTGCAGAGCCGCCAAGAATAAATAGGAAGATGCCGAAGCCACGCCAAGCAAGCTCAGCGACAACTCCTAGGACTGCTTTGAATCTAGATACCAGAATTTCTTTCATTATTTCGCTTTCAGATTAGCAAGGATGTGCTTCAAAGGGTCAATCAAATCTTCATAAGCGGCCAAATGGATTTTAGGGTTGCTCCAGGACTTGTTGGCTTTACCGATAGACAAATGTAAATGTGCTCCAGTTGAAGCAGATCCTGACGGAGTATTTCTGCCACCACCAACTTTGCCGATAACATCACCCATTTTGACTTTAGAATCTTTCTTCAAAGGGCTTTGTTCTGCCAAGTGAGCATAAAGAATAAAGTGGCCGTCCTTTGCGGAATGAACAAGAAACCATCCAAGGACATCTGACCATTCATTTATGAAAACAGTTCCGTCAGTGATTGCAGGAATCGGAGACTTTTCTTTAGGACTCCAGTCCTGCCCACGATGTGGCCTTCCATTGCGGTAAGGTGCAAGATTTCCAAACTCGTCATTGCGAGTCTTGGCAGGAAAAGGTTCACGATAAATTGCAGTCATGCAATCAATTCTACTGAAAGGTTAGAATCCTAATCCTTTGGTGATTGCCAGAATTAGCAGGCTGGTGATAACTGCAGTGATAAGTGCAGGCATCCAAGCGTTTCTGTTGATTTGCTTTTCAAGCTCACGAATCCGATTTTCATGATCTCTGGAAGATTCAAGAATCTGAATACTGTTGGCTTTTAGAATCTCTATGTCCCGAACTATCTGCAGAAGTAAAGTCTGATTAGTCGGCTTAGTCGGCTCACTCACTTGCAGTCATCTCCACGCCACAGAAGCAACAAATAACAGGAATGCCGTCTGGGTGTGGATAATGCTTTTCATTCCCCATAGGACACTCAGAAGTTTTGCAAGAAATCATTTCCATCCTTAACCTGACGCAGTTCCTGCAGTCATTTGCACAGCAAAACCTGAAACTTGGCAGGCAGCTGAAGTAGCATTACCATTATTTCGCAAACCAATAGTAACTGTGCCAGAAGTAACCGATGAAACATAGGCAGTCAAATATTGATCGCTAGAAGATACTGTTACAAGCGGTGCAACGCTAAACCTAGAAACAGGAAAAGCAACTGCAGTAGTAACAGAAGTGTTAATTGCAATAGTCCCAGTCTGTGTATAACGAAACGCTGATGAAGCGTATGGGAGCTTATCAAAATTACCATTCAATGTTGAAGCTGTAAGAACTTCACCAATAGTCCAAACTTTAGTGCCTGCCATTTATTTTCTCCTAAACCATTATTTTATCTAAGCCAAAGTATCTGTATCTAAAATACCAAGAAAAGTTGAATCTAGCCTAAAAGGGAGATTGTCCAGTGAAGCCAAATTGAAGGTGATTGCATCTCTTTCAGGATCAGAATTAGAGCTCATACCTAAGACTTGATAATACTTATCAACATTCGCACCAGTAGCAGAAGGCTGAAAAGCGACCCTAATAACATCACGAATCTCAATAGCCAAAACAATGTTTTGTTGAGCAGTTGTTAAAGCTTCTAAAGCGACAGTCATCTGTTCAGCCCGATACTCTGGCAACCTAAATTCACCCAAGAAGGCTGAAGCAATCTCTGCAGGCTTAGTCAAAGAAGTTGTGAGATTATCGGTTTGGCTATATCCCCGAAGCCCATACAAAGATTGACTTGCTGAATCTTCAGCAACTGCAGTTGCATTTATGCCAACAACTTGAATTTCATTGTAGAGCTGTTCCGAAGCGTAAAGAATTCGCAAATCAGTAAATGGAATTCCTGTGCCATTGAAAATTGATTGAGCATTTCCAGCGGCAAAACTATAAACTGCAGGAGCAGTGATTGCTGAAGCAACGCTAGTGAGAAGCCCTGATTGACTTTCTCTAGGCACGCCAGCCCAAGCAATTTCATAAGCAGTAGAAGCAGATCCTGAATAGGCGTAAGGGTTGTAATCTCCGTCAAAATAATTGACGCTTGTTCCTGCAGGCTCAATAATAAAACCATCGCCAATAACGCTGTAAGTGCTTCCACCTGAAATCGTTGCGTAAGCAGAAACACCACCAACAGTAGCTGTCGCATCTGCAACTTTAGTGATTGTAAAAGCATTCCATGCTGTTGAAGATGGTGAAGAAATAACTGTTGAAGCCGCAGTTCCTTCAGCCTGACCCTCTGTGTCTAAAGTGAAAAGACTAATATCAAAGTTTCCAGCAACGCCACGAATCAACCCAGCAAAAGTATATGTTCCACCAGTATTCAAATACCTAGTCGGATTGTAATCTTCATAAACAAAACCAACATAACTATCAGTAGGCACAAAAGGATCGGCAACAGTTCCACCACGCCAAACAAAACCACCATAAGCACTCAGAGTTGCAGTAGCTTGAGTTCCAATCAAAGTCCAGCCTGTGCGTGGCACACCCGAAACTTGAGGTTCTGTCTGAATAGTTGCAGTAGATGGATAAGAAACAAAATTGTATCTGCTTGAGTTATTCCAGACATAATTTGTGAAACTTCTGTCTTTCATTTCCATATTTGCTGAAGCATTGCTAAAGAAATCTGCAGGCTCACTCCGAGCAACATTTTGCAAATAAGACAAAACATTATCTCCAGGAGAATTGATATCGTAGCCAATAAGAGTATGGCCACCTTCAATGCCTGCATAAGTCGCAGTGCCAAAACCATTAGCCGCCATGACGGACTTGATTCTTTCGCTAGTAGCTTCAACTTCATATTGCGTGCCACCAGTCAAGCTTGCATTGCTGACTTTATAGAGCAGGTCTAAAGCAGACACAGTTGCTTGCCCATTGAAGCCAGAGTCTTCATAAGTGAATTGCCAGTCCTGAACAAAGCCAGTGAATCTTCTAATCCCATTACTGCTGATTCTGATGTTGCCCGAAGGTTGAACAATTGTGTAGCCACCAGCACCATACCAAAGTGGAGAAGAAGTATTCAATGGGTCAAAAACACGATTATTGTTTACAAAAGTTATATTTACTGAACCTGCAGAAAAGTCTTCTAAAGCACGACTAATTCCACGACTAATTGAAATGCTCTGAACATATTGAGTCACATCAACATACGAACTTGCACCAAACTGAAGTTCTACAAGATAACTAGGACTAGGCATTGTCTCTAATTCGCAGGTTTCTTAGGTGGAACTAGGAAAGATGGAACAGTGCCATTTTGTTTAGTGTATTTAGCGAAAGTATTTACGACAGCTTTCGGATCGGCATTAGGAACATTTATAGTTATGTTATTTGTAACCGTAGACGTGGTTTGCGGTTTAGCAAAAGTAGGTCTTTTATTATTATTAAGTGCTGCTTGTGTTCTCGCATTCGCATTGATTGCATATTGTTTCCATTCTGCGTTAGTTACAGGCATAGTAGAAGCAGGAACAGGGTTAAAAACACTTGGTAATTTATTTGTGGGAGTCGCTTTAAAATAAGTTCCATAAAAAGGAGCGTTAGCTGCTTCCTGTGCATTTCGTTTAGCAATTCTTTGTTCAGGTGTTAAACCATCTCTACTAGCGGTATCACCAGAAAGAGAAAGAACAGTTGCTACAGTTCCAACAACTGGAAGCCCGATTAGTTTGGTTAAACCTTTGCCTTTACTTCCCCCGCCAGCAACAATAGGACTTCCACCCCCGCCACCACCAGCAATAGCAGTCATAGCTGTAATCAGTCCAGCGATTGCCTTACCGCCTGAAGCAAGCACCATAATTGCTTTTAGTGCAAGCAACGCAGGTAGCATCTGGACAAGGCTGGTTGCAACGTTGGCAAATCCTTGGACTGCATTTCCATCACCAAAATAGCCGAAGAAAGTTTTTACACTTTCAATAACCTCGCCAATTGCGTCCTTGATTTCAGTAAAAGTTTTAGCCGCATCAGTCTTAGGGTTTGCAAGATCATCAAAAAATTGCCCTACAACTTCAATAGCTCCACCTTCTTTGCTAATTTCGTCTATAAAGTCAATCAGCACAGGTAGAACAACTGCACCCAGTTTTTCTTTTAGGATGTCCATGCTGTTATTGAACTTCATAAATGGATCAGCATTTTCTTCAGCTAACCCAGCATAAGTTGCGGCAAAATCACCTAAAACATCTTTGCTTGCAGTAAGTTCAGGGAACATCTTTTTAAGTGCAGTCGTATTACCTGCGTATGCTTTGGCAACAGCGTTAGCAATCTTTTCTTGATTCTTACCCGACCCAGCCGCACCATCAAGAGTAATTCTTAGAAGCCTTTGAGCATCTTTTACATTCTTAGTAACATTTCCGAACTTAGCCATTGCAGGTCGTAAATCATCGTCCATAATTCCAGTTTGTAGAGATAAGGATTCAATGAATTTGTCGTTTTCAGTTAGTTGTTTTGCAGTTGCATTTGCGTTGCGAGTCAGTTGAATATTTAGAAGCCGAGTGCTTTTCTCGTCTGCCGCCGCCGCCTTAGCCGCTTCCATCAGCGTGTCCCCGATAGCCTTTAGACCAAAACCTAGACCAATTCCACCGATAACTTTAGAAAGGCTACCAAAGCCTTTATTGGCTTTCTTGATACCAGAGTCATCAAATTTTGATAACAGCTTGATAATGACGGACATTAGTTCAACTTCCTATTAACTTTCAACGCATACTTCTCTACAACCAATTTTAGTTCGGCTTCAACACTCCCCAACTTGCCTTCAACAGCAGGATAAACAAAGTTTGATTTATTGCGTTTCTTTAAGTTCACAATCATTGCTTCACCTTGCCCATTTACTCGGTGAGTTCTTGTGCCACCCTTGTATGAATAAGGTTTAGTTCTAGCATTCCTTGGCACGCCAGATCCTTTACCTGCAATATCTGCAAGGGCAGTTAAAGGAGAAGCAACAATCAATCTAAAGAGAGAAGTGATAGCAAATTTTCTTGAGCCTGTAGCTCTAATTGAGAAATCAACTTTGTTTGCAGGCTTGCCTGCTCCCCAAGCAAGTCTTCCATTTGGGTTCTTTTCTCGGCTCATTCCAGAAAGTGGAGCAACTGAAGGGATTGCTTCTCTGATTGCTGTCTGCGGCCCTTCAGAAATCTTCCTTGCTTCAGCAAGCATTTGCTTCTTTAGCCCAGGCTCAATGGCTTTGATATCGGCAAGCAAGCCTTTAGCATCATAAACAACTTGTTGTGCCATTTATACTCCTAGGATCCATTTTGAGATTGCCAAGCGAACATCATCGTGATTAACATTCGGTCAGATTCCTGCATCAAAACGCTAGGAGCAATCCCAGTGGCTACTGCAAGATTTGCAATAAACCAGTGGTATGAATCTTCCCCTAAGCTTTTATAACTTTTGGGTCAGCGACCGCCACATCTTCAACAAGGTCAGCCCAAGTTTCAAAATCGGCTGAAGTCTTTCCATTTCTAGTTGAAGATAACCAAGCAAGATAGTAAAGGTGAGTGAGCTTTGAAAGCTTATCAATGCTCAAATCAAAGTAGGACTCCCACTTGATTACATCGCTTGCTGAAGTCGTGATTGCAAAGGCTTCGCCTTCATTTAGTTTGATAGTAAGTTCTAGTTTTTGCATGAACTTATTCTAGTCTAAATTAGGCTGTGGCTCTGGAAATCGCTGAAGTTGTCGGCCATGTGATACTGAATGTGGCTAGATCACCAATATTTCCAGAAATCGGAGTCAGGTCGGTGACCAAACAAACTGCAGTGTAAGCAGGGTTGCTTGAGCTTGTCGCTGTTGAAGTTGGTTTGATTACAACTGTTGCGTTAGTTCCAAGCAAAGGCCACAAAGTAGCATCAACTGTTGAAACTGCGTAATCTTGATTGAACTGAAGGGTTAGGCTTCCTTCTTTTAGACCAGCAACACGAGTTACCCAAGTGCTTCCAAAAGCAGTTGTAGTTATGTCGTTAGCAGAAGTCTTCAACTCAACCTGAGTCAAGTAAGAAGCAAGTGCTGTAGAACCATTGATAGAAACATTGAAGTCTGTTGCAACAAAAATTGCCATTTATTTTCCTTATCTTGCGAAAACTTGCACCGAAAACTCGGCACTCAAATAGTCTATACCGTTCACAGTAATAGCCCCATACGCTGAAAGCTCTGCCAGAAAGACTTCATAAGCATTGCCACCCAAAGTCCGATCGGATTCAACAGCCGCCTTGATTGAACCTGAGCCTGGAGCAACCCAAATGTCCAAAGTGTTCTGAGCAGTTCTCTCTGAAACTCTGCCAACAATAACAGTGACTTTGAAAGTGTATTCAGACATACTCTGATTGTTTTGCCTATTGTAAGCAACTTTAGTCAAGCCAATCATTGCCATTGGTGGATTGACCACATCAGGAAGCGTTTCAACAACCCGAAGACCAGAAAGAGTTTTCAGATTATTTGCTAACCCAGTTCTAAGATTGCTAATAGTCATCAAGCACCAGTTCTAAGCAGACGGAATGGATTGATAAGTTGAGCAACATCACCATCAATGCTTGAGCCGACTCGCATGATTCCCAAGTCAGAAACCCCTGCAACACCTAAAGGCGATTCAAGTCGCTTGAATAATCTTGAAGCCTGAATAATGCAAGCAAACTTCACTGGGTCAGGCACAGAAGCCCAACCAAACTGGCCAACAACTTTGACTAAAGCTATGTCTGCCCAGACAGGGAACAAATAGTTATCAGTTGCAGTTATTGCTGAAATCGGATAATAAGCACCATTTGACCATCTGTTAGCAGGAAGCACCTGATAATCAGAAGCCTGCCAAGTGGTATCAAAGATTGTCGGGTCAGTGCTTGCAGTAGTCAATGAAGCAATGCTTTGAGCATCATCAATCCAACATGTAAAGCCATCATTAGCTTTGAAGTATCTGGTTTCTCCAGCAGATCCTGAATAGAAGAATCTGTTGCAATACTGGTCAATCATGCGAGAAGCCGCATTCACGCTGTTCTCAATCAAAGCGTCATCAATGGTGTCTGTAATTCTTAGAGCTGCTTTTACATCTGCAAGGGTGCAATATCCGTTTGTTATCGCCAAAATAAACTCCTAAAGTCAATACCTATTTTAGTCGCTTGCCTGCTATGCGAGCTTTCAAGTCAGTAGTAGAAATGCCTGCTGTATAAGGAACATAAATCAAACCAATTTCATTCTTATCCAGCCAGTCCTGAGTAAATTGCATTTGAGCATAATAATCTTTCCTAGCCCAGTCATCACCGATAACCACAAAATCAGGATCAACTTTAGAAATCGCAACTTTAGAATCAGCGTTTCCACAATTAGGAATTACTGAATCCACAAACTTACAGGCAAGTAGAACTTCTGCTCTGTCCTTGAAAGAAACAACAGGTGGCTTGCCTTTATAGGCTTCAATGAATTCGTCCCTATTTAGAGCAACAACAACCTTTCCATCAACTCCTGCAATTCGCCTACATTGCTTCAAGAATTTCACATGGCCAGAATGAAACAAATCAAATGTGCCGCCTGTATAAACTATCTGTCCCAAGCGTTAGTCCTTCTAATCTCTAAATCCCATTCGCCTTGACTCAAATCATTCTCAGCAAGCTTCTTCTGAAACAACTTCTGATTAGCCAAGAAAGTTCTATCATTCTGGCTGTGAAAGCCACTCTCCAAAGTGCTTGAATTATCGTGGGACAAAACTGCATGAATAAATTTTGCAGGCACACCTGCAGACATCAATCTGTGTTCATAATCATTATCTTCAAAATAAATTGGGTGAAAGCGTTCATCAAACAAGCCAGCCTTCAGGACTGCACCTTCCCCTAAAACAAAGCCACTCCACTTCGGCATGATGCTCAGAAAGTTGATTGCTTTAGGATCTACTTGCTCGCTAATCTTCTTTAAAGCACCTTCACTAAAAACAGAATCGTCATTGACCAAAACCCAGTAAGGAGCAAATGGGGTTGTCTTGATAATTAGATTCAATCCACCACCATAACCTAAGCCATGTGGGACTTGAATAAGCCAAAGATTCTTGACCATCTCAGGCTTAGAAGGAGTCCATTCTCGCTTGCCTGAATTATCTACAATCACCAAATTATCTACAGGATAATCAATGCTTGCCAATAGCCTGTCTGCCAAATCAAATCTTGAATAGGTCAGAAACCCAAGGACTGGAATCATTTAGAAGAAAGCTTCTCAATCAAAGGTTTCCAGGATTCTGCATAAATCTTGTCTGCATCATACTGTTTTGCGAAAGCAAGCGTTTCAGGGAAGTCCTTCTTGCCACGCTGATAAGCCTGCTCCAGAGCATCCACTATTCCAGAAACTAAAGGAATGTTGAACCAAGTGTGCTGACCTGCATCCCAGAAAGGCTGTCCATTGACCAGATATGAATCAGGCGAAGCAAGCTCTGCAGAAGCTGCAAAGTTAGAAGTGATAATAGGCACGCCACAAGCTTGTGCTTCAATCTGTGGAACGCCAAACCCTTCACCATAATTACAGAACAAGCCGACATCCCAAGAAGAATAAATAGCGGCCAAAGTTTCTTGACTAATTCCATACTGATAACCAATTGGATCTACAAAGGAAACCTTCTCTGCAGGAACTCCACAAGCCTGCAGAATGTTGGGAAGCACAAAGCCTGACTGTTTTCCATAAGGTTCAGTATGCAAATAAAGAACAACATCATCGTGCTTGGCGGCAAAGATAGCGAAAGCTAAGAAATTCTCAGCCACAGCCTTTCGGTGAATGAAGCCACCAGCCTTATTAGCAAAGTTCATTCCAACAACAAACTTGTCTTTTCCACGCACAAAATCCCTACCCGAAATGCCTTCAGGGAGATTTGCTGTAGGTTTGAAAATCTTTGTATCAATAGCGTGGGGAATGTATTCGGATTCTAAGCCAGCGTTCTCAATCATAGATTTACCGAACTTGCTCATGGCAATAGGAGTCACATTAGGTTTCTTCAGCCAAGCCAAAACCTTTTCAGGAGCAGGCTGGTGGTCAATCGGTGTCCAGGATGCAATTGGAATACTGTCCAAGGCAGGGTTATCTAAAACCCAAACATCATACAAAGTGATTAGAAAATTTGGTAGCCCTTTATTCTCTGCACTCCAGTGCTGAAAATTTAGTGGAAGCACATCAGTTGAATACTGATTCATTCCCCTTGAATAATGTGGAATCAAACCTGATCCTGTTTCAATTAGGCTATTGACTCCTTCGCCACCATAGTTAGAAAGCATGGCCACTTTATGTCCATCTTTTACAAGCCTAGAAATCACTTGTTTAGATTGCGTGCCATAACCTGTCGGCTGATTGAGTGAATTTGAATACCAAGAAATGCATGAATTAGTCATGCGAATAGCCTAATAGAAAACACTCCCTAAATCTGCTACGAAACAGAAATAGGGAGTGCTTCTAAATAAGTGGGTAAGCCTTAGCTTGCTCCACCCTTGAACTTCTTGATGTTGGCTTTCTGCACGAGTGCTGAGTCCACACGCCAAGTCGCACGCCACGTGGCCAAGTCGTTTCCGAATGCGTAGTCATCACTGCGATCAACCTGAAGACCACCAGCGTTGCGGATATAAAGTGCCTTCATATCTCCAACAGCAAGTGAGTTAGCTCCAGTAGCAGGTGATGGCATTGAAGGAGTTTCAATAACTGGAACACCTAGAACTAGATCACGCTTGTCTAGACCTGTTCCAATATCAAACAGGTATTGACCATAAGAGTCCTTTAGCTTTCTCAAAGCTGCAATAGAAGTGCTGTTTGCAAGCATTGCGAAAGTAGGCTTCTGACGAAGTGATCCATCTAGAGAATAAACAAGGTCAATTACGTTATCCGCTGAGAACGCACCTGAAACACCTGTTGAACCAGTAACACCAGTGCCAGCAACTGGTAAGAACCCTGTTGGTTCTACCACGCCTGTTCCGTTGATAATCTTGTCGCCAATTGCATAACCGAAAGAGTTACCAAACTGTTCAGCCAAGAAACCAATAACATCTACGCCTGCATCCAGGACTAGTTCTCTAGCCAACTGGCTAAGTGCTGAGAACTTGTAAGATCCAAGTGTGGTGAAGGTATTGAAGGTCGGTTCTGACGTGCCGATGCTTGAACCAGCACCAACGATTGTTGCAGTTGAGAAAGCAGACTGCGATGGAATCTGTAGATTCTCACCTGAAGCAGTGTTGATAACAGTTGCATACTCAAGCAATGGGTTAACTAGACGAGCAACCTTCACGATTTCTGAATAGAAATTTGTAGGCACAGGTGCACCAGTTGTGCTTGGGGTGATAGCACGGAACTCGTGGCCACGAACTTCACCAAGGATCATCTTGCGAAGAATGTCTGACTCTGTGTCTGAAACAGTTGCACCAGCGAAATCTACAGCGGCCTTAGTCATTACTTCGGCAACCTTTGCTTCACGCTGTTCTAGTTCAATTAGTTCATTACGCTTGTTAATTTCAGCAGTAAGATTTGCATACTTTGCTTCATCTTCGCCAGTCCAAACATTGCCACGAGCTTCAACTGAATCAATCAGTTCTTTAGCTTCATGCCATGCTTTCGCCTTAGCATCAACCTGCTTTGAGATAAATTCACTCATTAGGTTTCGTTCCTTTCAAGAACATAAATAGGGAGTTTTAGATTCAGAGATAAACTCACATAATCCGATCGGGGATAAACGCACCGACAAATTCATTTTATACCGAAGAAATAGATACGCCAGATAGAAGAAAACCCCTTGGGACAAATCAAGGGGAAAGAATTAGTTTTCTTTTTTATGCGACCAGAAAAGGAATCTGGCAATCGCAACGCTAGTCTATACCTTTAGCATCAATAAATCCAACTGCTTCTTCTTCATGCCAAGCAGGTCTTGGGGATTAGTGATTTCAGGGTCTTTCTGAAGCACCTTATTCAGCGTTTCAGTTAGAAGCTCGCCTTGGCGTTCAGTCAATTCTTCGCCCGATTCAAGGGCTAGAAGGGCAGATGTAAGTTCTTCGGCTGAAACTCCCCTAATCTCTGCTAACTTGGCAATCATTTCTGCAAGCTCTGGCAAGGATCTTACAGAAGCAGTTCCTTCAGTTGATGTGTAAGCAGGAAAAGCGACCAAGCTTGTTTCGTGGATATTGATTCGCTTCAAAACTCTCTGGTCTGCTGTAATCCATTCATCGCCACCTTGTGGGACTCTGAATCCAAAACTAAAGGCATTCACATCACCACGCTTGATTAGAGTTGCCGCATCTCTACCAGCCTGAGTGTCTGGCAAGTCTGCTTCAAGCAGAAGACCAAAATTGTCTTCTATAAGGCGTAGCGTTCCTGCTCTAGTTGAACCTAGAACGATGCTTGTATCGTGATTCCAAAGAAGCTTGATATCGTTTCTAGACTTTAGAGAATCTCTAAATGCTCCAGGCTGAATTGTTTCAGTGAAAGGCAAAGGCTGGCTTGCAGAGTTGAAAACTGCCGCATAGCCACGCAAAGTCATGCCATCGCCTTCAGCACGGATTTCTAGGTCATGGATAGCCTGTCTTCTTTCTATGCCCTTGGCTACTCTTTCGCCACGCTTCGCTAATTCAGCGACCTGCTCTGGCTCAACAAAACGAACTGCATCTTCTTCAATAACAGAAACATCCATGACTGGAACATCTTCTGCAACTGCAGGCTGTTCGGCACTCTCCACCAATTCTGATAAATCAGAAACAGTTTCAACAAGCTTGCCAACAAGTTCTAGGACATCTCCCTTCAACTCTTCAAGTTGCCCTAATAGATATTCTTTACTCATAGAGTTTTCTTCCATTTGCATTTCTTCCAATTGCCTTACTCCATCCATAGCAGGTAAATCATTCGGTGAATAAACTGCTTCAACACCAGCACTTCTGTAAGCAGCTCTGGCTTCAGCATTATTTTCAACCACAAAAACCACATTCAACTCATCTGCTAAGAACTCTGAAGCAACTTTGCCTTTGAATCTAGCACTTTCATTTTGGTTATCAGGTTGCATTACTAACCTTGAATAACTCACTTCCAGTTTATCTAGTAAATCTTTAGTTGCGTTCCGATCTGATTCGTGCCTACCAGTCACAATAACTAAATCAACATTCTGAGATTGAATCCAAGAATAAAGATAAGAATTCAACTGTCCATCAACAAGTAAAGTGTCATCAAAATCACTGATGCCAATTTGGTTTGGCAATGCTCTAACAGAAGATTCGCTTGGCAAATTATTTACCCAACTTTCTCCTGCATCACCACCCCAAGCATCCCACGCAACTCTGCCTGCACTTGGGTAGCCTTCTTCACCAGAATTGAATCCTTGGGCTTTCTTATCTACAGCGTGCCTAGCAAAATAACTAATCATTCTATTGACTGTTTCTGCAGAGATGTCTTGCCCTGAAGCTAACTGGGAAGCCCTTCTTCTGCCAACAGCAGTGAATCCACTGCCTGCAAATCCTTCTTCAATCCACTTCAAAGCTCTTTTAGCGGCATTAGCCACACCTTCAGGTGGTGAATACTGGCCTTCAGCGACAGCCCGAACATTTAGAAAAGTCTTCATTAGTCCTGCTTCTGAATCATCACGCCAAGTTGCCAAGACCCAGTTGCAGTTCTTGCGTAAAGTGAATCTCCTGGGTCAATAGTTATTTGAAGAAATACTGCAGGGCTAATCTCAACTGACTGCCCAGCGACCAAATCAGATCCACCAATATAAATCAGACGGCCATCAGTCTTTTCAAGATTGTGGATGGTAGCTCTAACTGGCTGAATGTCTGGAGAAACAATTTCAACTAACGCTGTCCCAACAGTAAAAGCAGATTGACTTATCGGCATTATTCCCCTGTTTCATAACTGCCATCAGGCACAGTTGTTGGATTTTGCAATTGAACTGTCGGTAATCCTGTGTGAGCAATCTTAGGCAAGCCCAAAACAGTCAAAACATCTTCAGGAACAAAGCCTAGAGAAATCAGTTTTTGAGCCATAGTGATCTTAGTTTCGTCTTCAGTTAGAGAAGCCGCTGAGATGTCCACATTTGCTAGTGGAACTCTGATTACATCGCCACCTTCAATTGGTTGCATATTCTCTTTTCTTCTAACTTCATTAGTAGAGAACACACCATTCTGAAGCATCTTTGAGTAGCCTTCAATTCTTGTCGCATAATCTCCCCTAAGAAGGTCATCCGTATTGAAAGACAAGAAAGCATAATCAGGAAGCAGACTGGAGAAAGCATCTTCAAGTTTTGCTAACCAAGGTCTAAGCGTATGAGTCACAAACGCAATCTGCTTCTGCTCAATGCTGTTGTAAGACTGACCACCATTGTTCAATCCGATCATGTCTGTCGGAACACGATAAGCTCTGGCAATGTCTTCAACTGCAAGTCTTCTTGAGTCAAGCATTTGGGCTTGGTCATTAGCAATTGTTGTCGGCTTGAAAGTTGCTCCACCTGAAAGGATTCCAGTCTTGTGGGCTTTTCTAAATCCCTTGTGCTGTCTATCAAATGACTTTGCAAGATTCTCTGCTTGGTCAGAAGTCAATGCTCCAGGATATTCAATTACACCCTGTGTGAGTGTGCCTTGTCCAAAGAAGCGAGCCGCAAAGCTTTCAAGGGCAATCGCTAACCCGATGTTTTCCTTCAAAGTATCAATTGGAGATTTGGCTCTGGAATCGCCTGCCATGATAATTGATCCAGAAATGTGAAGAACATCATCGCTTGTAAGAAGCTTCTGAGTTTCTCCAGCGTAAGTAAATAACTTTTGCCCTAAAGAATTCTTTGAAACATTTACAGCCAAAGGATTCAGGACAACCATGTTAACAATCTTGCCTTGGTCATCTCTGAAGATTCTCACGAAAGCATTGCCATCAGTCAGAAGGCTGATTAGAGTCTGTTGCCAGAAAGCCACGCTTGGCATTGAAACATCTGGCTTGATAACCCAAGCAGGTCTAGGTCTATAAGGCGTAGCAATTCCATCTTTGCGAATATAAGTATCAACAGGCAAAGCAGAAATAGTGTCTGAGATTAGAGAAACACAAGCCCAAATTGCATTGACCTGAAGCGAAGTGTTGTAATCAACATACGCTGAAGATTGAGTTTCATAAGAAGTCAAATCCCCTGCACCCCAGAGAGATTGAAAAGAAATTGCTCTAGATTCTCTTAGATTTCCTAGCATTATTTATTCCTTCTTTCCAAAGCCAACCCAAATAAAAGGACTCCAGTTCCTGCAACAACTAAACCTGCAGGAATATAAATTAGTGAAATAGCGATAGCAATTACTGAGATTCCAACTGCTTGCAAGATTGTAGATAACAAAGGCATCCTTAGAAAACAAAAAATTCTGGAACAATATCCATTTCTAGTTTAGTAGTTGCTCTATCATAAGCCATCACAAAAGCCACAGCCGCATCTATCTTTCTGGCACTGTTGCGAGATTCTTTGACGATTCTTGCACCCATAGCATCAATCTTGAGCATTGAGTTATCCAAGTGGCGAGCAAGCAAAGGATTACCATCATGCGTCAAAGTAGCTTCAGTCACTGAATCAAAGACTTTCTGGCAAGCAGGAATCATACGCCTAGGACTGGTGCAAGGGAACTCCACAATTGGCAAACCTAAATCCTGAAGAACTGCCATGCTTCTTTGCCATCTAAAAGGGTCAAAGGCAATCTCTTTTACATTCCTGTATTTCTGGCAGAACATCTTTATTGTTTCTTCAACTTCTAAAGTATCAACACGCCACTCTGCATTATCTGTCGGTTGCTTCTCCCAGGCTTTGACCAAGAATACATGTGGCTTCTGCTCTTTAGTCTTAGGGATGGTCACTCCTACGATGGCTGTGGTATCTCCAGAAAAGGATCCATCCACGCCAAGAATAATTTCTGCATCTTCAGCAACTTCAATCTCTGCTCTAAGCGTTCCCCAAACACCTGCAGGAAGCCAAGCGTTCTGTGAGCTTACCCATTGATTGCATCTCTTAGTTCTAAACTCTGCTTCAGGAGTTCGCTTGACCATAGATTCAAAGTCGCTTTTAGAATTCAAATCTCCATAAGCAGGATTTGCTTTTATCCAAGTTTCTTCAAGCCTGTGGTCTGCATCTAAAGGTGCTTCCCACCAAGCCATGTAAAAGCTAGGGTCATCAATTTCACCTGAAGCAACTTTCTGTCCGTATTTGTAAAGTTGATAAGCAGTTGAATCTTGACCTGTTGAATCAGATTTCACTCCACAAGTAGTTGTTGCTAACATAATCGGCTGTTTTCTTGAAGCCATAGACAGTTGCATAACATCCCACATTGTCCGATCCTGCAGAGCATGAATTTCGTCAAAGATAACTGCAGAAGCGTTCAAACCTTCCTTTGAGTAAGCTTCGGCTGAAAGGACTCGCCAGACTGAACCAGTTTCAGGGACTTCAATCACATCTCTGTAAATGTTGCACATAGCCGCAAGTTCAGGTTCTCTTTCAATAATCTTTCGGGCATCACCGAAAGTAATTCTTGCCTGCTCCTTTTCAGCTGCACAAGAATAAACTTCACCACCGTCATCTCCATTGAAAAGAAACCAAAGACCAAGCCCAGTGATTAGAGCCGACTTTCCGTTTTTCCTAGCCATTGACCAAATGGCTGTTCTTTTCTGGAAAAGTCCGTTCTCGTCTAAAACTAAAGTTTCTTCTAGAAGCTTTTCCTGCCAAGGTCTAAGCCGAATAGACTCACCAGAGTTTCCTGCAACAGAATCCTTTGTAAGAGTCACAAAAGTATTTATGAAATCAATTGCATCTGCACCTTTAGAGCCAAAGTCAGATTTTGTTGGAGTCACCCAAGCAGGTGGCCAAGAACTATTTAGATTCTCCATTAGCCCTTGCTTCTTGTCTTCGCTTCAACGCATCCATCTTACTGATTGCTTTGACTTCAGCCACGCCTAATCTGGATCTGTCTGAAGGGGTAAATCCAAGAAGGCTCAAGTTGCTAATAATTCTAGAATCTAGTTCTCTCAAAGCTTTGCGTTCTCGCCAGTCATTATTTTGCATTACTTTGACTCTTAGATTCCATCTTTCGTCCATCAATTCACAAGTCATCAATAAAATTTCTGAATCAGAATTAGGGCTAATCCAAGTCAAACCTGAAGTCCAAATCTTCTCCCAAAACTCTTTTCCATACTTTAGAAGTGGGCGAGCAGGTTCAGGAATTCTAGCAATAGGTTCTAAAAGTTGAATTTGATTTGAATCTGGTAAAGGTCTTCGCCCAGGATTCCCCAACTTTCTTTTCACTTCAGTCGGTTTAGAAGGTCTTCCTGCAGGCATAAATTAGTCCTTGGGGTGGAGCAGTAGGGTCGGAGTCGCACCGCCTTGTTCTGACTGGAAGCCAGTTGCATCACTATCAATGCTTCTACCGCCTATCCCCTTATACATGGTAGCACCTTGTCTTTGAATTTCACTGAAAGGCAAAATCGGCACAGTCAATCTGTCCTTAGCTTCAGAATTCAAGAAATACATGTAGCGAAGTTGAAAGCCAGCCAACGGAGCTGCACCATTCTTCTTCCAATAGGTCGCATTTCCACCACCTGGAAGACCGACATTCAAACTAAGGTCAGTCATGATCTCCCCATTCGGCATCTTCAAGATTGTCTTATTCTTCTTCAAGCCAGTCAAAGAAAAACCACTAGCCCGATAAATAGTTCCATCGCCACATTGAGTTCCGTCAGCAAAGCTAATGACCCACTCCACTTTCGGTGCGTGCTTCTTCAACATCTTCATTGCCACGCTAATTGCTCTGCTCTCAGAATTCTTAGGGAGCACATCAGTGAAAGCCATGCGATTCAATTCAAGAAAACCATTCCAAGCAGTATCTTTGACCAAGCCGATTACTTTACTCTTATCCAGTGAAGGGCCGAACGACATCACGCCTTCAAGCGAGCCTGCAAAGAAAACGCCAAGATGCAACTGGCTATTGGAAACAACTTTGCCACTGTAATGAACACGCTTGACTAGAGCATTCGCTTCCTTAGAAGAAATAGGTTTCACCACGATATCTTTGGCAGACATTTATCTACCTAACCAAGCTTCAACAATCCTGAAGATGGCGTTGCCATTGCTGTTTGAATTTAGATCCAAATCAAACTCACCCAAAGCCTTGCTCTTATCCAAGGCGAAGCGAATCAAGTCAGCCTGTGAATTGTGAAGCGTAAAAGAAACTGTTTCCATTTCACCTTTATCGCCACCAAGCTTTTCAAAGGCTTCTTCTAATTCGTCTTCTCCAGGCTGGTCAATTTTGAAGAAACCAAAATCTTCAATCTGAAAGTCTGCTTCTTCAAGTTCAATCAACTGAGAAGCCAACACTTCCTTATCCCACTCAGCCAATTCTGCAGACCGATTATCTGCCAGAGCATAAGCCTTGACTTTATCTGCATCCCAATTATCTGGAATCAATGCCACTTCAATCTCTTTCCACCCCAAGGATCTTGCGGCCACAATAGTTCCGTTTCCAGCCACCACAGTATTTCGCCAAACAACAATTGGCTTTCTCTGCCCAAAGGCTTTCAAGCTTTCAGCGATGACCTTCAAATTCTGGTCATCATGCTTTCTTGCATTATTCGGGTCAAGGGATAAGTCATCAATTTTCAAAGTCGCAATATTCATGACCTAAGCCTATTTCAAAAAAGGCATAATTTTGCGAATACCTGCAAAAAAAA
>Ga0315901_10001666_pt1 | contig 31831 bp, 28 predicted proteins | sample LakEriMetagenome_10_FD_203761 | JGI IMG/M metagenome (GOLD analysis project Ga0315901, IMG submission 203761) | Freshwater fungal communities from buoy surface, Lake Erie, Ohio, United States - Buoy 2 MA116 | ecosystem: Environmental > Aquatic > Freshwater > Lake | place: USA: Lake Erie, Ohio...
GGCTCGCGCCGGAGCCCTCGACGCCGGGGGGCACGATCCCCGCCGCGATCACCGCCGCCTTGAGCAGGCCGAGGTAGTCGCGGGCGAAATCAAACACCTCCGCGAGGTCGGTGATCTCGGCCGTGGTGCCGAGGTCCACGCTCGTGAGCCGCAGCACGGGCCGATCGATGACCCGCAGGTAGGCCTCGACCGGCGGCTTGGGCGCCGCGTCGCGGCCGTGCACGCCGAGATCGATCGACACGTTGAGCACCCGCGCCCCCTCGGGGAAATCCATGCCGAGGAAAAAGACATCGCTCCAGCCTGCATGGGAGAGGTCCATCCGCACGGGCGTTGACTCGCGAAGCACGGGAAACATCCCGTCGCCGGAGCGGGCGAGCAGTTCTGGCCGGATCCGCAGGGCGTGGTCGGCGGGGTGCCCCATGCGAAACATCCACTGGTTGCCGCGCAGGCTCCGCACGCTGCGCCGCACCTGGTTGGCGAGCGTCTGCAGGCCGAGGTCGCGGTAGGCGGCGGCCAGGGCGCTCGAGATCGCGTCGGACGGCCCGTCGGCCTCTTGGGCGTCGAGGAAGGTGTCGATCGCCTCCTCGAACCGCCGGGCGAGCAGGTGCTCGTAGCCCGCGTGGGGAATGAGGGCCGCGGCGTCGGTGGCCGTGAGCAGCGGCGGGATGTGGAAGCGGTGCAGGGCGTAGAGGAAGAAGAGCGCCCGCACCCGCTCGTAGAGATTCGTGCTCGTGCGGCGAAACTCCTCGAGCGCCGCGCATTCGGCGAGCAGTTCAGCCAGCGAGGCGTCGCGGCAGACCGTCTCGATGGCCTGATCGCGCGCCGCCGCGTCCGTTGCCGTGATGACCTCGACGAGCCGGGAGGTTGGAGATCCTATCGTCCTCGCATCAAGGCGGATGCCTGCCACGCCACTCCTCCTCTTTTCGTATCTCGATAATCAATGGCCTGTTAAGGGAAAGAGCCTCGATAGTCGCCCTGCCAGACGGGGTGAGACCATGAAGCACGCAACCCTGCCACTGGAAGTGCTGGCTCCACTTGTCCTGCCTTGGGTGAAACAGGCATGCGAGTGCGCACGTGATGGGGTCCTCGGCGTGGGTCTTCGCACCCTTTCGTAACGAGCACGAAACGCATGCGAGGCACAGGTTGTCGGCCGTCGTTGGCCCACCCAGTTTTGTTGGCAAGATATGGTCGATATGGAATCGGGCCTCCTGCCCGACTTGCGAGAGGCGGCAGTACTCACACTTTCCCGCGGCCCGTTCCTCGACCTGCGACTTTAATGTCGCAGGAACGCGGGTCATTTTGTGAGCCTTTCTGCTCGCATCCGCAGCAATGTCAGGAACTCAGCGAGGTCGACGAGCCCCTCCGCTTCCATTCGCTCCTGGTCGGTCAGTTCATAACCGGAGTCTTGCTGATCGAGAAGGTGGTCGAGCCGCTGCTGAACGGCGGCAGGCAACCGGCACTTCTCAAGATCGCTTGGCAAATCAACATCAATCGTGAGCGTCATGTGGCACCTCGTGATTCAAAAATAGTATACGGGCGTGCATATGGCGTCAATCGGCGCGCTCTCGGCACTACGCTTAACCCTCAATCTCCCTGCCGGGCCAGCAGCTCCACGACCTGGGCGAGGATCTCGGCCCGGTCCTGGCCCGCGAGGCCGAGGGTGAGCTGGGCCACGAGCAGGCCGTACTGCATGCCGAGGTTGTAGCGGCTGCCGCGGACCTCGAAGGCGAGGTAGCGCTCGCGTTCGGCGAGTTTCGCCAGCGCCGGTGAGAGTTAGTGGTCGCCGGCCTCGCCGAGGGCGTCGTGATCAAAGACGGCTCCTTTCTGGTATACTTCGCCCTAGGATTTTCCGTCAGAGCCCGGGGGTCTTTCGATGACTTTTACCGCGGTTTTCATGTCGGTGCCCGAGGGCTATATCGGGTTCGTCGAAGAGATTCCCGGCGCCAACAGCCAGGGCGAGACGCTCGACGAGGTTCGAGAAAACCTTCGCGAAGCCGTCCATTTAGTTCTGGAAGCCAATCGGGAATTGGCAGAACAGGCCCTGGTTGGCAAACAGGTTGAACGAGAGCCTTTTGAACTTGCTTCCTGATGAAGCGAATTGATCTGATTCGTCATTTCGAGGCGAGCGGATGCGTCTTCCTGCGTGAGGGCGGCCGTCACACTGTTTACGTGAATCAGATTTCACGTAAGGTGTCCACCGTTCCGCGGCACCGAGAGATCAACGACTTCATGGCAAAGAAAATCTGCCGTGAACTAGAGATTCAGGAACCTAGCAGGTAACTGGATCGGGATTCGGTCGGCACAGTGCTAGCTGCCATGACGTGCAGCTACTTCGAAATCCACGTGCCGCGGAATCGGCATGTGCTTGGAAGCGTCGAGAATCTCGATTGCCAGCAGGCTGCCCGCTGCGTCGTAATCGAGGATTATGCCCAGTCGCGGTTCGTCGCTTTCGGCGACGGTTCCATCTGCAACGTAGACGGCGAGCGTGTCGGTTTCAGGATCGAATACGACTTTCATCGCTAGGGTCTCCAATACTCGCCAACTTTGCTCGTTCGATAAACAGTCGTAATTTCCCAGGGATTTCGGTCGATGTCCACAAGGACACTGGCCATGCGGCGAGGTCAATTTGCAGCTGGCTGCCGGGCCAGCAATTCCACGACCTGGGCGAGGATCTCGGCGCGGTCCTGGCCAGCGAGGCCGAGGGCGAGCTGGGCCACGAGCAGGCCGTACTGCATGCCGAGGTTGTAGCGGCTGCCGCGGACGTCGAAGGCGAGGTAGCGCTCGCGCTCAGCGAGTTTCGCCAGCGCCGGTGAGAGTTGGCGGTCGCCGGCCTCGCCGAGGGCGTCGAGCAGGGCGAACACACCCGGCGTGAACACGTGCATGCCGAAGAAGCAGAGGTAGTGGCCGGCCCGGAGTCCCGGCACGATCAGTTCCTGCTCGGCCTGCGTGGGCGTGGGCTTCTCGACCACGTTTTCGATTTCGTAGAGCCCGGCGGCGTGGGCCACGCGGCGGCCGCCGACGGTCCCAAAGTATGGAAGCATGCTCTCGCGGGTGGGCTGCACGGCCGACACGGCGCAGTTCTCCGCCTCGGCCACGGCCACGAGCTGCTGGGCGCAGCGGCTTGGCGAGTCGCCGCTGGGTAGCTCGCTGACGTAGACATGGTCGCCGACGAGATGCAGAAACGGCCGGTCGCCCACGAACTGTCGGGCGCACTTGATGGCATGGCCGTAGCCGAGCGGTGCGGGCTGGGGGATGAGTTCGAGCCGCGAGGCGGTGTTGCCCGCAGCCGCGCGGAAGGCCGCCTCGTCGCCGGGCCGCACGACGATGCCCACCTCGTCAGCCCCGGCCGCCACGGCCTCCTCCACGATGATCTGCAGGGCCGTCTTGGCGACGCCGTCGCGATCGACAAGCCGCTGGAGAGGGAGGGACTGGCCGTCGTGGCCGGCGGCGGTAATGATCGAGTGTTTGAGTTTCATGAAGCCCAGGATCGATTGTTTGCGTTACCAACAGTCTTCCGAAATTGCAAGGAAGTAATGGAGCACGGAACGTCTGGAAGCATTGTAATGGAGGATGTTTCCGGTGTTGGAGTCATACTGACGAGCGTGTATGTGCGGCATTTGCGGTGCAATCGGTCGCGATCGGCAGGTGCTCGAACCCGCCGTGCGGCGCATGATGCGGGCCATGCCGCATCGCGGGCCGGACGACGAGGGATTTGAGAGCATGCCCATGGGGCGTGCTGACGACGGCGGGATTGCCGCTTTCGGCTTTCGTCGGCTCGCCATCCTGGATTTGTCGATGGCCGGCCATCAGCCGATGTTCCATCCCGACACCGGCGACTGCCTGATCTTCAACGGCGAGATCTACAACTACCGCGACCTGCGGGAGCAGCTCGAGGCCGAGGGGATCGCCGTCACGAGCACAGGCGACACGGAGGTGTTGCTGAAGGCCTTGTCGCACTGGGGTGAGAAGGCGGTGGACCGTCTCGACGGTATGTTCGCCTTTGTGTTCTACGAGGCCCGCAGCCGCCGCGTGCTGCTCGCCCGCGATCCGGTCGGCATCAAGCCGCTCTACTACTCGCTCGCCGCCCACGGCCTGTTGTTCGCCAGCGAAGGTCGGATGCTGCGGGCAACGGGTCTGGTGTCGGCGGAGTTCGATCCAGCCGGCGTAGCCGGGTATCTGACGTACGGCTCGCCGCAGGATCCGCTGACGGTGCACCGCGACATCCGTTCGTTTCCCGCCGGAACCACGCAGTGGATCAGCCTCGGTGCCGACGGGCGGGTGCAGGAGGGGCCCCGGACGCGGTACTGGCGGTTTCCCGAGGCTGACCCGTCGCGTACGGCCAACGAGGCCGCCGAGATCCTCGCCGCAACGCTGCGGACGACCGTCCGCGAGCACCTGGCCGCCGACGTGCCGCTGGCCTTTTTCCTGTCGGGCGGCATCGATAGTGCCGTGATCGCCACGTTGGCGACGGAAGTTCTGGGGCAGGTTTCGACCTATTCGGTTGGCTTCGAGAGTCCGACCATGGTTTCCGAGCTGCCGATCGCCGCCCAAACGGCGAAGCTCATCGGCAGCGACCACCACGAGGTCGTGGTGGGGCGGCGGGAGATCGCTTCGGTGTGGGAATCGTGGATGGCGGCCGCCGACCGGCCGAGCATCGATGGGCTCAATACCTTTCTCATCACCGCGGCGGTGAAGGCGGGCAATGCGAAGGTGGCGTTCTCCGGCCTGGGGGCGGACGAACTCTTCGGGGGCTACGCCAGCTTCTTTCGCGTGCGGAGACTGGCGCCGCTGGTGCGACTGGCCGCCGTGGCGCCGCGGGCGGTTCGCATGGCGGCAATCCGCATGCTGCTGCCGCTATGTCCGCCGCGGTATCGCCATCGCATCGAGACGCTCGCCCACGCCAGCGGCGGGGCTGTGGACCTCGCGATTCAGCTGCGGCGGATCATGGGGGGCGACGCGTTGGCGGGGCTGGGCGTTCTGGTGAACGACGTCCGGGTAGGCCCCGATGTTCTTCCGGTGGAACTCCACGGGTTTTTGGCTGACGCGGGGGACGATGCCTTTCGGGCCGTGTCGCACGTGGAAACCTACGTCTACATGGCCAACACGCTCCTTCGCGACGCCGACGTCAACAGCATGGCCCATGCGATCGAACTGCGAGTGCCGTTTGTAGGCAAGAAGATCCTCGAGGAAGCGGGCCGCACGCCGGGCCGCCTCCATCTCGACGATGGCCGGATGGGGAAGGCGATCCTGCGGCGGGCGGCGGGCGGGGTTCTCGCGCCCGAGGTGCTCAATCGGCGAAAAACCGGTTTCACGCTGCCGATCGGCGAATGGATGCAGGGCGATCTGCGCGACCAGTGCGAGGCGGCGATCGATGCCCTCGCCGCAGTCCCGTTCCTCGACGGCAGCCGGGCGCGCGGCGTGTGGGACAGGTTCGTGGCGGATCGCAGCGAAACGATCTGGACCAAGCCGCTGCTGCTCGTCGCCCTGGGAAGCTATGTCGATCAGTGCCAACGCACGTTCATCGATGCGGCCGGAGCAATGAAACTACGTCCGCGGCCCATGGCCGGGTGATTCGCGCGGAACGCCTGCATGGCGGCTCATGGCTAACGGGTCGCTGGTTTAGCCCGTCGGGCCCCGCATCTTTGGTTCATTGCTTTTTCGAAAGGTGCGGTGCCTCCAGAAAAGAGGCAGTATCCTACCCTTCCGGGTGGTTTGATGGTAGTGTTCGTGGGTAATCAATCAGACGTTGGCGGCGTCGCTCGAGCAAGGCAGGAACGCCGATTTCATGTGCGGGATTTGCGGAATCATTGGCGGCGATCGTCGGCAGGTGGAGCCTGCAACGCGGGACATGATGCGGGCCATGATTCATCGCGGCCCCGATGACGAAGGCTACGAGGAACTTCCGCTCGGCAGTGACGACGCGGGAACGGTGGCCGGATTTGGTTTTCGTCGGCTTGCGATTCTCGACCTCTCGCCGGCCGGCCACCAGCCGATGTTCAACGAGAGAACGGGCGACTGCATCGTCTTCAACGGCGAGATTTACAACTTCCGGCAGTTGCGCGCGGCACTCCAGGCCGACGGGGTGCGGTTTCGCAGTTCCAGCGATACGGAAGTGCTGCTCCAGGCGCTGTCGGTGTGGGGCGAGCATGCGATCGAAAAACTGCAGGGCATGTATGCGTTCGCCTTCTATCAGGCCGCCACGCGTCGCATCCTTTTCGCCCGCGATCCCCTGGGCATCAAACCGCTGTACGTGGCACGTCTCGCGGACCGGTTGGTGTTTGCAAGCGAGGTCCGGGCGGTTCTGGCATCTGGACTCGTGCCCCGCGACCTCGATCTCGGCGGAATCTCGGGGATGCTCGCCTATGGTGCGGTGCAGGACCCGCACACGGTCTTCCGGCACATCCGTTCGTTTCCCGCCGGACACATCCAGTGGATGGATGGAACCGCCATCGGCGACGGCGCGAGACAGGCGTTGCGGCGGGTGTGGGATTTCCCGCAACGGACGATTTCCGATGATCAGCCGCGGGCCGTGCAAAACGTTCGCGACTTGCTACGGGATGCGGTTTTGCGTCATCTCGTGGCCGACGTGCCGGTGGGCGTGTTTCTGTCCGCGGGCATCGACAGCACGGTGATCGCATCGTTTGCCCGGGAGTACACGCCGCAGGTGACGGCGTTCACCGTCGGCTTCAGCGCGGTACACGGCGAAGACGAAGTGGAGTTGGCTGCCGAGACCGCGAAGGGGCTCGGCGTCAAGCACGTGGCCGCCGAACTCGACGGCACGAACATGCCGGAAAAGTGGCACGATTGGCTCGCGGGCATGGACAGTCCTAGCATCGACGGATTCAACACCTACGTTGTCAGCAGGCAACTCGCTGCCGAGGGCGTGGTCGTCGGTCTCTCCGGTCTCGGCGCCGACGAACTCTTCGGTGGATATCCCGCCTTCACGAGAGCGCCGCGATGGTCGCGTTTGCTTGGCGGCCTGCGGTTTTTGCCGCCGGGACTGCGCAGGGCGGCAGTGGCGGTGTACGGCGTGGCTGCCGGTTCGCCTGCCTTCGTCGAGAAACTCGCCGATCTCGTCGCTGGCGACACGAGTGTGGCCGGCGTAGCCCGCGCCCTTCGCCGGTTGCTCGGCGACTCCCGCATTCGGGCGATGGGGCTCGCACCCGACCGAGTTGGCCTTGCCGGCGACTACCTCGAGCCCGCCGGTTCCCGCATCGTGCCCGCGCTCGACGGCGATGCTTTCAACACGGTCGCGCGCATCGAGGCCGCGCACTACATGCGCAACACTCTGCTGCGCGACACGGACGCCGTCAGCATGCGGCATTCCCTCGAAGTGCGCGTGCCATTCCTCGATCTGCCACTCGTGGAGTACGTGTCCGCTCTCCCGGGTCGGTTGAAGCGCGGTCGCGTTTCGAAGGCGTTGTTGCGGCAGGCGGGAGACAGCGTGTTGAGCACGCGCATCACGAGCCGGCCGAAGACGGGATTCACGCTGCCAATCGGCGATTGGATGCGCGGCCCAATGCGGGAACCGAGCGAGGCGGCGATCGCCACGATCGCCGATGAGCCGTTCATCGACGCCGTAGAGGTGCGACGCACCTGGAACGCGTTTTTGGCCGACGAACGGCCGATGCATTGGTCGCGACCATTGGCTCTTGTGGTGCTGGGCACATATCTCGACACTTGCGGCGGGCCGGCCGCAGGCCACTGAGCGTCAGCGTGTTTATGCTGGATCGTCTTGTTGGCCGGTGAAATGAACTAGACTGATCTTTTTGTCGGCGCGGGTCCAAGGCAATGCAAAAATGGAAGGTATATGAGGGCCTCGCATGCACTCGCGGCGGCCGGTTGGGTCAGTTTGGCCGTGCTACTGGCGGCAGCCGTCGTCGTTCCTGTGGCATATCGGGCAACAGTCTGCGCTGATGACTTCGTGTGGATCACGAATGCTTGGTCCGATGCGTCGCTGGCCAAGGTCTTCATCGCTGCTTGGTCAACCAACTTTTTCTTTCGGCCAATCGACATTCTGTCAAATCGGCTGATCAACCCGCGCACGCTCGAGCTGGCGCCAATGCTGGCCGTGCAGATCGCGGGCCTGCTCGCGCTCACCGCCGGTATGTGGCGGCTTTTGGCCCTTGTGGGGGCCTCAGGAGTCGGGCCACGGCTGGTTGCGACCGTGTGGTTGTGGCTTCATCCGGCCACACAGCTTTCGGTCTGGTCGGCAGGCTGCTCGAGCCAGACATGGTGTGCTGCGTTCGGGATCTGGACCATCTGCGAAGTTTTGGCCCTTCCTCAAGGGCGGATCGGCTGGGAGAAGGTCGCCACCCTCGCAACGTTCTCCGCGGGTGGCGTCATCGCCAAGGAACTCTTCTTGGGCTGGGCCACGGCAGCGGCTGGCATCGTCGCGGTAAGGCATGTGGCCCTCCGGAGGGGCGGAGACCTGGTTTCTTCCGTGAAAAGAGTGCTGCCGGCGGTCTGTGCGGTGATCCTACCCCCCGGTATCTGGATTGGTTTGAGGATCTTGTCGAGCCGCTTTGGTGGCGTGGTGCATGACGATTCGGACGATCTTTACAGCCTCCATGGCCCGGTGACGATTCTGATGAATCTGGCAACTGTGGTGCTGGGGATGTTCGTGCAGGGGCCGGTGCACTGGGCTCGGCTGCTCGGCCTGCCGTGGAAGCTGCTGCCGTTCGTGGGAGCTGCATTGTCCTGCTTGTTCGCGGCGTTCGGCGGCATCTGTGCCAGAGGCGTATTCAACGGCATCCCCGCGGTTTGGAAACTGCCACTGACCGTCGCAACCGGAGCCCTAGCGGTTTGGCCTGCGCTCTTGATCGGGAAGGTGTCGGAGCTGTACGTGATGGGCCCTAACGCCCTAATCGCCGCGCTCATCGGTATCGGCATGACGGCTGATGTCGGCCCGCCCAAACTCGCCCGCTGGATTGCCGCGCCGGTTTTGTTGTTGATTGCCGTCACGGGATACGTATCGCGCACCTATCACTTCAGCGTGACATGGTCGCAAGCCCGGGAACTGCGGGAATCGGTTCACCGGATCGTGGATGGCGACCCTCGCCAAGGCCGGCTGCTGATCGTGGTTCCCGAATCGCTGCGATCCACGCCGATGCACAGCAAGTACTTCGTGCCGCCAGCGGTGGCAGCCGCGTTGGCGGCGTCGTGGGCTGTCAACCGGCTCGCAGACCCAGGCCTTCCTGAAGTTGAGTTTGTGACTCCGGGCCCGGAGTTCAAGCCGCGAGGTGATCTGCCGGTGCTCCGGCAGCCTTCCCAACGCAGGGCCATGTGGTGACGCGCCGGACCTGCGCGGCGTCAACGACCGATATAGCTCGCCAGCCGCTGGAGCGCGGTCTGAAACCGCTCGAACGACAGGTTGTCGGCCGCCCAGTTCCTGCCAGTATCGCGAAAGCGCCGGAGCCTCTCCCGTTGGCCGCCCTCGGCAGCCACGAGTTCGCTCCAGTCACGAATCGCTTCTGCCGCAGTTCTGAGCGAGTCGTCAACGAGCAGCCAGCCGCAGTCCAGCCGGCCCTGATCCGCTCCCGGCAACTCATAGGCCAGATCATGCCCCGGGGAGAGAATTACGGGTAGGCCGTGCGCGAGCGCATCGGCCGCCGAATAACCAAAGTTTTCCTTGGCAGAGAGTGAGATATAGCCGTCGGCTGCCAGCCATGCTTCGGCCAGCGCGTCGCCGCGGAGTTCGCCGACGACATGCACGCGGCCGGCCACAGCTGCCGGCACTTCGGCCTTGAGGCCCCGGCGGGTAAGATTATCATCCATCCCCACGACGACCAGGTGCGCGGAGGCTGGACTGGCGGCCGCGAAGGCTTCGATCGTCTCCCGCGGTCGTTTCGTCGTGTGCAGTCGGCCGACGAACAGCAGGATCGGTGCGGCTTCCGGAATCCCATGCCGTTGGCGAAAGGTTTCCCGAGCCTCGTCCGCGCCTGCCAGCGACGGTATCTGAACTGGCCAGGGAAGGACTACGCCTTCGGAACCACTTTCACCACCAGCCGTGCCGTGCCGCTGCCGTACCAAGGCTGCGGCTTTCGCCCGCTCGCGCCGGGTGGCAAAGATTGTGGCGTGCGCGTCGGCGAACAGGCTCCGGCCATGTCGCCAGAGCCAGAGCCGCTTGGCTGCGGCGCGGCGGGCCAGGCCGGCCGGGTCGAGGCAGCCGTGCGGCACCACCCAGTAGGGCCGCCGATGCCGCAACGCCCAGTCATGAGCCCACGGGGCGTGGGCCCGAAACAGCGAGTGAACCACGAGAAGGTCGGCCCCTGCCGCAGCCGCGTCGGCCTCGCGGATAGCTGACGGATCGACCGTGAGCACCCGCCTGGCAAGCCAGCCTTCGCCGGCCCTGACACGGTGAACGGCTGGCTGTATGGGGCCTATGCGGGGCCCCAAGTCGCTTCCGTCAAACGAGAGAACGTTGCCCCCGATCGCCCGGGCAAAATCCTGGATTCCCCGATACAAGCCGGCGTGCGCCGGTTGATGCTCGACGCAGACATGGCACGATCGCATTCGGGCCGCGACCTCTGCGGATCCTTCTGCCAACGGTCGGACTAGCGAACGTGCACCACGACGGTGTCACGCGGCGGGATCACGACCTCGACCGCTCGCGCATCAACCCAGTCGCCGCGCTCAAACACGCGGGCCTGCTGTCCGGCCGCGAGATCGACGTTTCGGAGTGTGATTGGTAGCTCGCCGTCACCCTCGTTGAAAAGGATCACGAGCCGTTCCTGGCCGTGCTTCAGCACCAGCATGTTGGGGTAGGCGATCTGGTCGGAGGTAGCGAGATGGTCGGCCCGCTCGCCGTCCACGAACAAGTTCTCATGAGTCGCGATCACGCGGGTCGCTTCCCCGATCCAATAATGGGAACCGGCCCGATAGTCGATCATGCTCTCCCCGAGGTCCACGCCGCCCTGCAGGGTCGCTGCCAACCGGAGCAGTTGGCTCTTCCACGACTTGGCATCAACGTAACCGTCGCGGGAAACCACCTGCTGCATCGCCCAGGCGTTCTTCTGGTGACCGGCATTCAGGACGGCGAACGTCTGCCCCTGCACGCGAGCGACACCGACCTCCTTCCGATAGAAGGCCATGCTGTCGTCCATCGGCTTCTGATGGCGGCTGGTCGTGACGTTGCTGCCCGGCATGCCCGGAAAGGCAATGTCGCAGTTGCCCCGTAAGGCGCGCCAAAGGTCGTTTGATCCGTTCCAAGTGTAGACCATGTATTGCTTGCCGAGCGAGTTGGCGACCTTCTTCAACTCGCGGTGGACACGGCCAAACCACAGATGCGCCCAGAACAGTCGCCACTGTGCATTGTGTTTGGTGAACAGCGCCTCGTCGCTCACATCAGCATCGGATGGCAGTTTGGCAAACTCCCGAAACCCCGCCTTGCAGCGATCGCAGAAGCAATAGCTGCCCGCGCCGTTTGCGGTGAAGATGAACCGTTCGTCGTCCGTCCAGATGATGTCGGTGCCGCCCATTTGTGTGATCATGCCGCTCCACACTTCGGCCACGATCGCGCGAAACCGTTCGGCACCTGGGCCGGTCACGTAACTCGGGCAATACATGTTTGCCTTCGCCCGGTCCCAGGCGGGAGTGTCGTTGAAGTACCGGGCTCGGGCGCCGGGGGTGGCCTCGACCCAATCGAGCAGCGTCTTCGGTTCGGTCGGCTCGAGGAGCGAACCGGTGATCGGAAAACTGTGCCACGGCCAGAGAATGCCCTTGATGCCGCGCTCGCGGCAGAGTGCCAGAAAGCCCTTTTGGTAGGCAAGCCAGTCCTTGCCCCATGTGTCGCTGTCCGGTGACGAGGCCGACACGCTGCAATGTGTCCAGCCAGCGGTTGCGACCTGTTTGACGAGCGCTCGCAGATGATCGGGCGAAAGCGCGGAATACCCCAATGGCATGCCGACGTAAGCAGAAATCATGAACCTTTTGGGCTGGCGACCGTTGACCGGAGGAAGCACCTGAACTGGAATCCGCTGCTCGAGTTCGGTGAAGTTGCCTTTGGCGCGACGGTGATACTGAAAGACAGTGGTGTTGGGGGCATAGTCCGCGTCGAGCGTGACCGGAATGACCGAGTACTGGGTGTGAATGCCGTCGGGAGCTTCGTCCCCGCGGACGTGATGAGGAGGGTGACGGAATCTGTATCGTGTCGCCCGTGCGGCCCGCGGATGTCGCTCTTCAATCAACTCATCGGGCTTTTGGTTGAGGACGTAACGGGTGTAGAAATCACCGCTCTTGCCGAAAACCGTGAATCCTTTGGGGACGTCGAGAACGAACTCGTAGTCAGGCAGGTTGAAAGGCAGCGGCGAGTACAAAGCGAGGGTGAGATTCTCTATGCCGCCGCGGGAAACACCCCATACGCGGGCTCGCGGCAGGATGCAGTGGTTGGGCCCGTAGTGCGTTTCGTTCCAAAGGAGAACCTGCCGGAAGCATGCTTCGGTTGCCTTCGTCCGGGCAACGCCCTGCCATTCGGGCGACCACATGAAGCCTTCCTTGTCGATCGCCACGACGGGCCAGCCGGAATCGTCGAGATCAACTGCCTGCCAATTGCCATCGCGGGTCAGCGTCGCGCGCCATCGGCCGTCGGTTTCCGGATGCCCTCCGATTCGAATGCGAATGCCTGGATTAGGGCCCGTCGGCACGGCACGCACGGCGAGGGCGACGAGGCCCTCGCGGATCGTCACAGATCCCACTCCTCGGGCAAGCTGAACTGGCCGGCCATTTGCGAACACTTCGGCGGAGCGGATCTGCCGTTCGTCCAGCTGAAACGTCAGCAGCCGTTCCGGAATGCGGTCGAAGTGCTCGATGCCCGGATTCTCTTCCGGGTCGAACGTGAAAGAAGCGTCGTCGATGTCGGCGATCGTGCCCTCGCCGTCGAGTCGAAATTGCAGATTGACATCGCGAATCTCGGGCGCATCAACGCGATAGGCCACATCAACCCGCTGCCACTCCTTGCTGAGCACGACGGGCTTCGACATCACCGACCCGAGGATGGAGGGCCATTGCTGCACGCCCAGCCGAAACTTGCCTCGGCCGCGCACCCACACTGAAGCTCGGTAGAGCCCGCCTTTGGCGACCTTGATCTTCAGAACGTCATCCTGGGGGTAGGAGGCGGGATTGGGCGTCGTGAACACCGAGAAGTTCCACTCGTGCGGCCGGGCGATGAGCCTCACAGCACGGTCGCCCGTTCGCGACAGAGAACTCGGCGTAATTTCGCCGGCATTTTGGACGCCGAAATAGACCGGCATCATTTTCTCGTTGATCTTCTCGCCGCCCCCGTTCGGAAGAAGTTCGATCGGGGCCGCCGGCACCCCGCGGACTAGCGCCATCACGCACCCGCACAACACAGCCACTACAAGGCTTGGCCTTGTGGCCGCTCGCATGGGTCGGCGACAAGACCGGCTAGCGTTGCGTACGCACACCGTGGCGGCCGTCGCGCTCACCTGACCATTCTCTCGACCTGGTCGCAGAGCCGCGACAGGAGAGCCTGGCGGGAAAACTCCGCGTTCACGGTATTGACGGCCGCATGCCCCATAGAAAGGCGAACGTTCCGCGGCAGCGCTGCCGCCGCGCGGATCGCGGTGACCGTTCCCTCAACATCGCCGTGCTCGACCCGCCACCCGATCCCGCGGGGCTCGACGATCGCCCCAGCATGCGATTCCCGCGGACCGAAAAACAAGATCGGCCTGCCCACTGCCATAGCGCCGTAGATCTTGCAGGGGTGCACGATTCCGACCACTTCCGGCCCCATACTCACGACATGCATGTCGCCCGCGCCAAGACTCTCTTCCAGCGTCTCGAGTGGCTGATACGGCAGCGAAACGATATTTGTGGCGCCGGCCGCGATTCGTGCCTCGACGCCTGCCTTACCGGCCCCCCCGCCGATGAACACGAACAGAAAGTTCTTGTCGTGCTCGAGCCGGACTGCCGCATCGAGCAACGTGTCGAGCGGGTGCTGAATCGCATGGTTGCCGGAATACATCACGACAAACCGATTGCCGAAGCGATGCTGTTGGCGAAACGTCTGGCCCGCCCGGGCTAACCCTGCCAGCATGCTCTGCTCGTCGGCGCCGCTCAATTCGTTGTGAGGCCAGGGCGGCATCACATCCATCTTGGCGGAGACGTCCACCTTTCGGTTGAGCCTGTCGGCCATGAAGGGATCCAGGGCTACGACCTTGGCGGCTCGTCTGAGCGTCACCCGGTTCATCCAATCAAATACTCGCACGAAGAACGATGTCGGCTTGAGTTTTCCCGCCACGATCATCTGATCCGGGTTGAGGTCCATGACCCACCACAGATACGGCACTCGCCGCACCATCCCGATCACGGCCCCGCCGAAGCCCGCGAACGGCGGACTCGTGCTGACAATCACGCCGACCAGCCGAGGCATGAACAAGCCACGGACGACGGCCTGGATCATGAACAGCGTCTGGGCCAGCAACCGCACGGGGATTGACCGTTTCCCGAAACTGGAAAGCGGCATCCTGCGAATGTCCACGCCGTTGCGAGCTTCACGCAACGGAAACCGCAGGGACGGGTCACTGTAGGCCCTGGAGGCGGCGAACACCCTCACATCCCAGCCCCGCCTGGCCAGTTCCTTGGCCACGTCGGCAAAATGCTGGCCCACTGCCGTGGGATCGGGGACATAAACCTGCGAAATCAATAGGATTCGCGGCTTGCGCTGCTGGTGCATGGCTGACGCGTCAGGCCTTGGAGGCCGGCCCGCAGCCCGCCACACTCACTGAGATGCAATTCCGGCCTATGATCGGGGGTTTCCGCTCGAGGCATTCCTTCATCTTTGTGTTGTCCTTGGTGCGGTCATTTGCGTCGCTCGTTGCTGCACGCGCGCAGTGCCGTTGCAGCTCGCGGATTGTGATCTTGCTGGCGACAGGCACGGACTGGCTGATCGCCAGCACCTTGCTCGACACACGCCCGAAGGCCTTGGCGTGCGTGATCGCCCTTGGATTTCGTTTCCGATAAACCCCATACCGCCGAGATCCGCTGCGTGTTGATAGCCCTCGCCGTTGCCCGCGACGGCTCCAGTCGCTACCGCTTACGAGCCGTGACCGTCAACTCGACGGTGCGAAAAACGCGAGCGGCCGCCTGGCATGCCACCCGGTATGCGACAGGCCCGAGGAAGCGATACACCGGCAGCATTTTCGTGTATCCGCCATACGGTGTAAACGCAACTCGCTCGGCGTGCCATCCCGAGACGTGGAGCAGGTTGACGATGGTCTGCGGTGTCCAGCAGTACAAGTGCAGATTCACGGCATCGACCTGCGTCGTGATGGTCGTACGCTCGTTTGCCGGGAGCACGAGCCGCAATCGCCCTTCGGCTCGTGCGAATCGTCGGGCATCCTCCAGGTACCGTGGCGGATCGGGCACGTGCTCGAGCGTGTGTCGGGAGAAAACCACGTCGAAGGACTCGGACGGAACGTCAGTCAACTCTTCGAATACCGTGATCCCCCGTGATCGACTTATTTCCCGCGATTCCCGCGACAAGTCCCAGCCACAGGCCCCTGGCAGAAGCGCGATCGACTGGCCAATACCACACCCGAAGTCAAACACCTTCGCGGAGGCTGGTACATCCCGGAAGTAGAGCCATTTCTCCGCGGAGGCACGGGCCGTGAACAGTAGCCCGTCTCCGATTAATGCCGCATGGCGAGAGCAATGATACTCCGAGTCATAATAGTTTTTAAGATCCATGATGCGGTCTATCCTCTTGAAGCGTGATAGTTGCTATGCAACCTGCCGTCCGCTAGTGCGGCGCGAACCCGGACAACCGATAAGTTGCTTGTATGGACCGCAATCACGGTGCTCGTGATCCGAGTCCATAGAAGAGCCTGAAAACGGGTCGGCATGCTAGGGCAGACCGTCTGTTTTGGACTGCGGTCGCGATCGCGCAACCATGGTCCCTGCCTCGAGCCTCTGGCAGGCGACAACGGTGCCGTACCGTGCGGTGATGTGAAATCCGAGGCGCTCGATCAGATGCTCCAGATCGGTCGGCGTGTGGGTCGCACCGTTCGCCTGCGTGTGGTGGAGTTCGAGAACCATCACCTGACATGACCGCAGGCTCTCCGCGTCGTGCAGCAGGAATGCGATTTCCGCGCCTTCGATATCCGCAACGAGCTGATAAGGACCCCGGTCACCTTGTGCGATCAGTGCCTTGAGCGTCACTGCCGGCACCGTAGTCGTCTCCGCCCCAGGATCACCCGGAATGCTGGAAGTGAGGTTATTGGCCGATATCCCGAACCGCACAGATTCACCTTCGTAGCAGACCGCAGCGTGGATGACTTCAGCGGAAAGATGGGAAGCGTTCCGTACAAGGTTTTTGCGGAGCTGAGGAATCAGAAATGGATTAGCCTCGACGCAAATGAGCCGCTGCCCATGGTCCAGTTGGCCTGCGATCGCACTGCTGATCGCTCCGATGCTGCTGCCGAGTTCGATCACTGGCAGATTCGGAAAAAGAAATGCCTTGATGAACCGATACTCGGCGGATTCATACATGCCCCACCACAGGGCAGCCTTATTGGCGGCCGGGATGCCCGACTGGCTCACATCGATCGGGATCCCGTGAAACGGGATGACATCTCCGTAGAACCAGGATATGGCATCTCCGATCGGACCGCTTTGAATCACGCTTGCCACCAATCGCTTCAATCCCACCCATCGCGGTGCCATTCGTCAGTTCCAGTAGGACAACTATCGGCCGTTGAGTCTACGTGGGGCTCACGCCACCGACCTGGCAAAGAGCCCATCAACCTGCAGCAGCCGGCCTGTCGCCGCGTCGGCAAAGCCGGGATCAAGGGCGATCAGATCGAATCCAAGTTCTCGCATCAGGTCACACATGTCCAAAAACAGAACCTCGTCGTCATATAGTCTGACGAGAGACATCTCCATCTGCACCAGGCTCAACCGTGACAATGACTCCTTCGCGCCGGCGATGACGCGGCTTTCGAAGCCCTGGGTGTCGAGTTTCAGCATCACGCGGCTGTCAGTCTTAACAACACCTAACTCAGGCAACAGGCTGTCCAGGCTCCTCACTTTCACTACGCATTCCGATTCGTACGCGGACTGTGGCTCAACCGCCGTGCTGGTTTCACGAATTGCCAGAAAGGAGCTGCTGACGCGGTTCCTTGACACGTTCAGCTTTAGCTCTCCGTCCGCTTCGCCCAACGCAATATTGCGTGCTTCCCAGGCAGGATCCTGGTCGGCCAAACCCCGCAGGCGAGCAAACGCGTCGGGCAAGGGCTCAAAAGATACGATCTTGCCGCGATAGCCCATGGGTTCACGCAGCGCTAGCGCAAACTGCCCAGCATTCGCGCCGACATCAAGAATGACATCGATACCGTAGCCGTCGAGGAGTCGCTTTCGTGCGGCCACTTCTGCGGGCACAGAATGCCACTTCACAATGTCGTAGCCGGTAACGCGAATTAAGCGTCGCAGGATCTTTTTTGCAAAGTCTTTCATGATTTCCATGAACCTATTTGTGAGCAGCGAGAGCACTGTGCGAGCGAGTCATCGCTCACAGGTGGTCCGGGTCAATCTGTCGGCCAACGCGGCCATGAGGCGGAAATCCGGAGCCGGGAGGAGCCGGAGCGAGTTGCTTGCAAATCGCTCGAAACGCATCGCCCCACCGTTCGATACCAAAGGCCGCCGCGAGGTGCTGGCTTTCCCGGGATGCGGCGGCGAGGGCATGGGAATCAAGTGAAGCAACCCAGTGGAATGCACGAACAATATCATCGATGCTCGAGGCATCCACCAATCGGCTGTTCGTTGGCGAACAGAGATCATGCGCTGCACCGGTCGCTCGGCTGGCGATCAACAGTGTTCCGCAGGAGGCTGCCTCGTGCACCACCAATCCCCAGTGATCGAGGATGCTGGGCAAGACCAGGCACCGCGCCTGATTCAAGGCCGCGGATAGCCGCGTCGGGGTTGCAAACGGGTGGACGTGGATGTCGGGATGCGAGGGGATTCGATCCCGCAATGGACCGGATCCGTAGAGATGCAGGTCGCAGGGCCCCGCGATCGCACGACGGAAGTGCAGGAATGCCTCGCATAGGCGCAACACGTTCTTCCGATCGATAAACTGGCCCGCGAACACGAATCGCAGCGGTCGCGACTCGATCGGGACCGTGCACCTGAAGACGTTGGTGTCGGCCGTGTACAAGCCCTCCGACAGGCGGTTCGTAGGCACGCCGAAGAATCGCATCAAGCGGGAGCCTGCTTTTCCCGGCACCCACACGTGGTCGAAAAGCCGGCTGTATCTGAGTCGATACACAAGGGCGCCCGCAACCTGCCGCAGATCTCCGCGGAACGAATTGTCGCACATGCATACCACCTTCCCGCCGGCCCGGCTTGCCTCGTGAGCCAGACGCATAAAGGAGGGCACAGCCCATCCGGCGGCGAACGTGATGGCCGGCACAGTCTCCCCGAGATCGTGAAAAGAACACGTATCCTGCGCTCCGATCCAGTGAATCCTGCCACCGAGCGACTGCTCCATCTCGGCAGGGGCGGGAGGGGATGGCCTCGTGCTGATGACGACTAAGTTTCGCGGCCCGCTTCGAATAGCGGCGGCTATGGCCGCCACGGCATAGGGAGGCAGGCCATTCCACAGGATCGCGACTGAGTCGGGAACCGTCGTCGCAAGGGGCATCATGCGCCGGCGACACGCTCACGCTCGTCGGAGCCGGTGGACGCGGTTTTCAGCACCACGACCGCCAACGGCCACTGGTGCGTGCAGCCAGTCGTGGGAAACAGGTCCGGCAGCCGCGAGTAGTGGGCGATCAGAGCCTTGGCGCGGTCGAGCCGCTCGCGATCGATCGGCACCGAAAAGGCCCTTCCAAGCCTGTGCCACTCGACGAGCGAAGCCCTGCGCAGGCCCTCGGAGTAGAGGAATGACAGTTTCGGGAAACTCGCGGTGTTGTGGCCCGTGTGGCTCGCATTGACCGGCGTGTCGTCGTCAAACACGAGGAATCGAACGTTTCGAGCCGCGCACTCCTCGACCCTGCGCACCTGATCGACGTGATCGTCGAAAAACCCGAACGCGGCGGCCCCGGAAACCGGACCAGTCACGATCCCCGACCAGTCTCCCAGATGGTAGGTCACGCCGGGCTCCCGATGCCGCAAGGCGACGTGGGTGATGTCAAAACTCTGAATCGTCGCGCCGGGGCAGGCGCGTGACAGCGCCCAGGCACTGTTGCCCGTATACGTGCCTGAGTCGATGATCATCGGTGCATCGAAGTAGGTGGCTGCGGCGAAGAGCGACAGCGTGTTGTTCAGGAGCAAGCCCCCTGACCGCATGTTTTTGCCGGTGAAGGTGCGGTATTCGTTGAGGAAATCGACGACTCGCTCGGTGAATTCGCTCTTCGCGATCTTCGGCGTGTGGCCGACGGAGCCGTTGGCCGCCATCGCGTCGTACCAGCGTCCCCACACGTCCGTGAGCGATGCGAGGATCAGGTCGTGGAGCGCCCCCTTGGGAGCGCTCGTCTGGAAGTCGCCTTCGAGGCGTCCGAGGTGAAGGCCCAGCGGACGCAACGCGGCGTTGCCGGCTTCGAAGAGGAGGCGACGAATTTTCATGGTCGGGGAATCAGCTCCGGGGCGTGACGGCGGTCCACTCGAGAAATCTCTGTGCCTGCTGCGACCAGAGCCTGCCGCCGGCGAGAAAAGCCAAGATTCTCTCTGACAAGGCCATGCGAGCATCATCGGTAAGCGACAGGGCCCGGTCGAGGGCGTCGGCGAAACCCTGCGGCGAATCGTCGCGCGCCCCGAGCACGACATCGGCATACTCGGGTGCGACGCCGGGCGTGAGGGTGGTGGCGACGGGCTTGAGCGACGACAGGTAATGCAGCAATTTCGAGGGGAAATTCATTTCGTTTCCCCCCACGCCACTGGGCCGGGGATTCGCGAGCACTTCCGCCTGCTCCGTGAGGCGCTGCAGCGTCGCCTCGTCGACCGCGCCGAGGTATTCGACCAATGGCATCGTCGCCAGCCGTTGCATCGTCTGGGCGGAGCCGCCTCGGCCGACGACCACGAGGCGCACACCCGGCGTCTGCACATGCTGCATCGCGTCGAGTAGCAGATCGATCCCGCCCCAGCGATGCAGCGCACCTGAATAGAGCACGACCCGCGATCGGACATGCGTGGCCGGCAGGGGCGGAACGCGTGCCACACCGGCGTCGAGGTGCAATTTGTGCCGGACGGGCGCGTGCAAAAAAGCCCAGTGCGAGAGGAAGACGACGCCTGCGGATCCTGTCACGCCCTCCAGCACGTTTGCCCAGCCGGCGGTCGGCGGATCGTGGTCGAGCAGCACGGGAATCCACGGGATTCCATGTTTCCGCCCTGCCTGCCGGCAGGCGTGCGCGACGGGGCGCCAGGTGTTATACGAAGCGATCACGTCTGGCATGCCGCGTTCGACGCAGAAGCGATCGATCGCTTGGTCGTAGCGTCGCGCGAGGCTTCCCTCTCGCAATCCGGGCAGATTCACATAGGCTACGGAGTCTCGAGGAATGCCATGAAACAGGCCTCGTGATCCTGCGACACGCGCCGGCCCGCGGGGCCACAGCCGCTCGGAATGGTTGGCCACGATGCAGATGGCAGCGCCCGCGTCGCGGAGCCCGCCGAGAAAACCCTCCTGCCACCGTGATGCAGCCGGCGCCAGCGCCGTCGCGGCCAGCGACTCGGCGATCGTGAACGCGGGTCCCAGCCAGAGAACCTTGCGAATCATCGAGAAGATCCATTCCCGGCGGCTATTTGCGGGCGGGCTGCGTGGGGATGCCGCCGCTGCTCGGCGATCTTTGCCCCCACTTCCGCGAAGTACCCCGCCTTCAGCATCGCGAATCGCGCCCCGGCCCCGCCATCGAGAAACCCAAGGCGGACAAAGTATTGCAGTACGAAATAAAGCGGCGGAAACACCGGTGAACCCACCAGCCGATATTTCACCCGCTGGCGGAGGGTCAGCTCGTGCCTCCGCTCCGGCGTGTTGGAGAGCGCAACATGCCGGCTCGCCTCCCAGGTTGCGTATGTGTTGTGCCGCCGCACGTAGGCATCGATGGTCTTGCAGTCAAGGTGCACCAGCCGCGCGCGGATCACGCCCACGGTACCGTCGACGACGAGATGCTCATGCACCTCCATGTCGAGGTCGGTCCAGCCGGGATCGTCGATCGACTCGTAGGCTCCCGCACCCGTGCGCATCAAGGCCAGCTTCCGCTGTGGGATTCCAAATCGCAATCGCCTGCCCAAAAACACCGTGTCGTAGGTGAGCCAAAACCCCGCCGCGTTTGTCGTCGGGAGCGTGCGACGCAGTTCGTCGACGAACCCCGGCGTGGGCCGTTCGTCGGCGTCGAGAAACAGCATCCAAGGCGTCGTGACATCGCACGTCCGCGCGGCCCATGTGCGCTTCTTTGGATACCCGCCCTTCCAGGAAAACACGCGGAAATCTGCGCCATGCCTGCCGGCCAATTCCTGCGTGACGGGGTCGTCGGCGGATTCGACCACGATGACGCGCGCGAAATCGCCGAGCAGCGGCAGGACATCAGCCAACTGGGCCGGCTCACGCCGCACCGGCAGGATCACCGTCACGGGCAGCGGTGCCGGAGATGCCGCGCGATCGAGCTGCGGTTCAGCCATGGGCGGACAACGTCTGGCTGCGGAGCGCCAGTAGCCGGCTGCGGAAGATGTCGAACGACAAGTTCGCCGCCGCCCAATCCCGCCCCGTGCGGCCCCGGTCGAGGCGTTCAGCGGCGGCCATCGATCCCCAGTCCTTTAATGATGCCATCGCGGCGGACGGGTCGTCGGACAACGCTCCGACTGCGGGCGAAGGCCCTATGTCCGCCAGCAGATCGTTGCCGGGAGACAGCAGGATCGGTATCCCGTTTGCCAGGCATTCGGCGGCGGCGTTGTTGAAATTTTCACGCCACGAGCAGGAAATGAAAAGGTCGCAGCCCTGGACGATGCCCTGGACGGCGGCCGCATCCACGCCCGGGACGACGTGCACCCGCCCACCAACGCCGCACGACTCGGCCACTCGCCGGCAGTCCTCCGCCGAAACCCCGTCAGGGTGTCCGACGAGCAGCATGTGCCAGCGGCGATCCATCGCTTCCGCAAACATCCGAATCGTCTCGAGGGGCCGTTTCATCGGATGCAATCGGCCGAGAAAGAGCAGCAGGTCTGCGTCGGGCGGGATGCCGAGCCGCGTGCGCAGGGTCGAGCGGGCAGCGTCGCGATCGAAGTCGGGGGGGATCTCGACGGGCCAGGGGATTACCACCGGGTTGGCAATGCGCGCCGTTTGCAGCGCCTTGTCGCGCTCGTTGCGAGACGAGAACACTGTCGCGGCGGCGTTGGCCAGGCACGCGCGGCCGACCATGGTCATGAAAAGGCGTTTGACGGCCGGATTCCGGCGGGCGACGTATGGATCGAGGATGCCGTGAGGGACGATCCAGTAGGGCAATCCGTTCCGACGGCACACGCTGTGCACCCATGGGGGATGGAATGTGTAGAACGAGTGGCACGAGACAAGGTCTGAAGACTCGACGACCCGGCGGGCGGCTTCCAGCGAGCGGAAATCCGGCACGAGAAAATGCCGGGCCCCGGGCACGCGGCGGCATGTCACGAGCGCGAGCCGGCCCTGGGGTAGGGCGAGCGCGTGGTGCGGCACATCACGTCGCTCGAGGAACGACACGAGCCGCGCATCGAGGGCTTGCTGGAAGGCCCCGGTGGATCGCAGCGGCCCTCCGGTCCAGGGCAGAAGGCTGCCCGTCACCAGACAGGTTTGCGGGGCGGGCGATGCGTCGCCATGGGATGGCGGCACCTTCGCTTCACAAACTGGTTCGAGGATCGGCACGTCGATCAATCGCCTCGGCAAATGGCCGCCTCTTTCCCGGACACCGCCCGGGCATACAAGCCCTCGACGGCGGCCACGTGCGGCTCCACGCTGAATCGTTGGCCGGCATGGTCCCGGGCCCGCTGCCCCATGCGGCGGGTGGCCTCCGGGTCGCGGAGCATCGCGATCATCGCGTCGGAGAGAGCCGCAGGGTCTCCTGGCGGAACCAGCCTGGCGCCGTCGCCCTCGCTCACCACCTCACGAATGCCGCCGAAGTCTGACGCGATCGAAGGCTTGCCCGACAAGGCGGCCTCGATCACGGGCCGGGCGAAGTGCGGCCTCACCGAGGGAAACACGAGAAACTCGCAGAGATCGAGATAATCCGCAACGTTCGGCACGAGCGGCTTCACGACCCGGCGAGCTGGCGGAATGCACTCTTCGAGGAGGCGTTGGCAGCGGTCGTGATACGACCGGATCCCGACGTATGGGCCGTAGCGCCGGGCGATAGCCGACAGGCGGGAGGCCGGCGGGGGTACGTTGGCGCCGATGATCACCAGCCGCGCCTCAGGCACGGCCTGGGCGACACGCGGAAAAGCTCGACAGAGCACCTGGAAGCCCTTGATTTCCTGGAAGCCGCCGACGAACAGGATCACCCGGTCCGAGGGCGAAAGGCCGAGTTCGGCCCGTAGTTCGGCGGCCGTCCGTCGATGCGATGCCGTGGGGGTAGGGGTGCAGCAATACACCACCGTGCCCACGGCTCCCTTGGTCCACATCGACTGGTCGTCGTGCGAGATGAAGATTGTCTCGGCCGCCGCGAATTTCATAGTGCGGGCGATCGCCCTCGTCCGCCAGCCACGGCCGCCGAAAGGCGGGGATTCCCGAATATGCCACACGACCTTGACGGGCGAATCCCGGAGCGCAATCGCTGCCGGAAGAAGCGTGGCGGAATTGAGATGGACGATATCCGGTGCCATCTCATCCACGAGCGATCGTAGCCTGCGTGCGGCCTTCGGATAGCGACGAGCCAGCTGCACGAGCCCACGCACAGAGCGGGGGTTGGAGAAGCGTATCCATCCGGCCGTGGTATGGGGGATCGTGGGAAACGCCCGCAACGAATGGAGGGTCAGCCCGGCGGCGGCGTAAAAGCCTTCCAGTTCGGGGGACGGCCACACGAGGGCCACGTGGACGTCGTGCCCATCGGCGATCAGTCCGGCGGCGAGATAGCGCAGGCTCACCGCGGCTCCGGCTGGATGACTGGAGTGATCGAGGAAGAGAATCCGCATCATCTCTCGGTGTTCGTTTCGCCGCCGGGCCCCAGGAGCATCTGCGAGAGGCGGTTCGCCACGGCCTGCTGCCCTTCGGCATCGAGGTGGATTCCGTCGCGGGTTTTGAACGCCCCCTCGTCGAAGCAGACGGCCGTCGCAGCCTTCGTTCCGAGGATCTCGACGCTCGCAGCCCGCCGCGCCTCGTGAAATGGCGTTTTCGATAGCCCGTGGGGCACCGGGTATTCAAAGTAGATCACGTCGACGCCACGATCCTCGAGCATGGCGACGGAGTCGCGAACCGAGATGAGGTTCGCGCGCAGTTTATCCCTGTCGGGTGGCGTCTGGTAGAGCTCACGCAACTGTTCAATGCGGATATCGGCGACTGATCCGAGATGCGTCGTCGCCGGGCCTCGCGACGAGCCCCTGCCAAAAGCACCCTTAGCCAACGACATGATCACCGATGCCGGCTGATACTCCGTTCGTAGCGCCAACACCTTCCTGCGAAGTGGCAGCATGACCGGGTCGAAGAGTTGCTTCGCAAACGCATCGTTCGGAGCGGCGGTGAGCGCATTGAGCTCTACGGCGACCCGCCGAGGTAGCCGCCTTGATAGCACGAGGATCTCGAGGGCCTCACGGGCCGACATGCCGTTCATGCCCAAAACCTGCAGTTTCCCGTCGGTGAGCACGTCGACCGACTCCACCATCGAACTGCCGACCACGAGGGCCGGCAGCGGATCCGACCCATAGATGAAACGCTCCGCCTCCGCGACGTTGCCAGTGAACTGGTTTTGCGACTGCGTGATCGGCGGTGCCCACACCTGGATCAGCGCTACCCATCCTAGGCCGAGTACCGCCGCGAAGAAGAGAATGCGGGACACCCTGCCCTTGGAGAGTGCGGCGGTCGCCGTACCTTTATCGCTCATCGAAGCGAAGGCCGCGGCGGACGCCGGGACTCGCCCCGGCCAAATATCAGCTCTTGGTGATAGCGCTCGGACAGCATCAGGCCGCAGTTCGAACGCGGAGCCGACGCCACAGGATCGTCGCCTTCCGGATCACGTAGCGATGCGCCCGCGATGCATAGGAAACGGCTCCCCGGCACCACAGCCAGAGCGATCGCTGAGCGTCCTCTGCGTTGTGGATATCGGCATGCCAGGCCATCCAGATTTTTGTCACACCCTGAAAGTGCAGGGCCAGCACGCGAGCCCACTCGCCCGTCGCGATCGATTGGCAATATGCATCGTCGCCACGGTGGCGAACCACCTTCGTTCCGAGGCGGGATCGGTAGCCTTCCGTCATCCCCATGCAGTGATCGAAGAACTCTCCGTCCACGACGGGGAACGTGTCTGCGTAGTCATTGCCGGCGGCGTTCGCGAGGCGTTCGAAGAAAAACATGTCGCTGATCGAGCCCACCTGCCCGCGTTCCCCGATGGCATCATATGTCTTGCGCAATCCTTCCAATCGCTCCGGAGTGCGGTAGGTGGTGAGGATATCCTCGCACAGCCTCTCGAGCTGCGCAATATCCCGGAAGTATGCGACGTGCGGCCCCATCCGGCGGCTAAACATTACCTTCCCAACGGTACGCCGGGCGAGGTGGCGGCCCACGTCGGACTCGACGAGCACGTCGCTGTCAAGATGGATGATCGACGCGAGGCCCTGCAGGCGGCAGAGTTCCTTGATCATGAACCAGCGCTCGAAACACAGCTGCTCGAGCCACGGGCGGTTCACGCTTAGGTGCACGTAGTGACGGCGAAATTCGTCGGCCGCGTGGTCGAGGGTCGAACTGGGCGACCATGCCACTCGGGGCCGCACGTCGGCCGGCACAAACGACGTAGGGTCTACGTCGGAGATGAGATGAATACGCGACGATGTGCACCGCCTGGCCGCCTGCACCAACACGGTCGGAAAATAGAAAGCCAAGCCCCGCTGCACGAATACGATCGGAGGCGACACGTCTGGGACTGTTCTGGTCATGGCACGGGGTAAAGACGCATCAGGCTGGATCCCATCGACCGGCCGTGGCGGCTGCGCAAATCCGGAGGAATTCTTTGCGCCACCGAGCGGGGCCAAAAGGCTCGGCCAGCCGACGGCTCGTAATCGCCGCGGCACGGCGCCGTTCGCCCGTCCAGGCCGCGACTGTCTCGAGCCCAGCCGCCAGAGCCCTGCTGTCACTTGCAGGCACCACGACTCCGTTCGTCTGACCCACTAGCTCGAAGGCGTTTCCCACCCGACGAGTTGTCACCAGCGGGCAGCCGGAAAGGGCCGCCTCGTGGAGAGCCAGCGGCCAGTTGTCGTCCCGACTGGGCATGACGAATATCCGAAAGTTTCTCATCGCTTCGGCGATGACGTGTGGTTTCGCAAACGGATGTAGGACGATGCCGGGGACACCGGCGGCCAGAGGCTTGAGGTCACCGGTGCCGTACGCGTGCAGTTCGTATTCGGGCGATCCACGATGAAACTGTTTAAATGCGTCGACCAGCACGTCGAAGCCTTTGCGGCGAATGAGTTGACCGACGAAGCCGATCCGAGGCGGGCGTTCGTCCGTAGACGATGGCGTGAAAACCGACCCATCGCCGCCGTACAGCCCGTCGATCACCGTATGAGAAGGAAACCCAAGGGCGTTGCAGAGCCTCGCCGCCGACTTGCCTGGAACCCAGGCGTAATCGATCGTGTTGCGGAGCGCTGCCCGGAAGTAGAGACTTCCGAATCGCTGTCGAAGATCGCCACGCCACCGGTTGTCGATCATAGCGACGACGGGTATTGCGCGGGCTTTTGAGACCCGCGCAAATTGCTGGCACGCCTTGAATGCCCACCCCGTCACAAAGCACACATCCGAATCAGCGCCTTCGGCGAAGGCACGGGCCGTTTTGCCATCGATCCATTCGATGCTTCGCCCGACGAGATCCTCCAGGTAATGGCGGTCTTCTGGCGACTCCGTTGCGAACAACCGAACGTTGATCATCGGTTCATCGACCACCGAGCGAATCAGGCGCGCAGCGTAGGCAGGCAGGCCGTGCCAGACGATGGTGACTTTAAGCGGCGGCACGAGACCCTAAACGATTAGCAGGCAACGTCAGCCGCTCGAGAAAATGCCGGGCAAGCACGCACGCAAACAATCGCGACCGTCGGCAATCAAAACTGAAAGTAAATGAAAGGGACTGCGTTGCCGTGGTTGAACACGATCGCCACCAGCATGGCTGCGTAGGCAAACTCCACGGCTGCCACCGGTAAGCGGCGGCGTATCGCTGTGATTCCACCAAGTAGATGGTAGAGCAACACTGGTAGAATATAGAGGCCCAGCACGAGGCCGAGCCACCAGGCGATCGGCGTCCGCACGTTGGACGCCATCGCCCTCAAGAAGCCTTGCGCCTCCCCCATCGAGGGCATAACAAAAAATAGCCAGGCGAACGAGACGAAGGCGAATACGAATGCAGCTCGTATCCAGCGCGACACACTCGCGTCGTCCCCTGGCCTCGCCGCAGTGGCCGGCCCCCAAAGGAGCCGCTCGCCCGCCAGCGCCATGCCATGCAGTAGGCCCCAGGTGCCGTAGCGCCACGCGGCGCCATGCCACATGCCGCCGAGCACCATGACGAGCAGCAAGTTTATGATCGTACGAACGGTGCCATGGCGATTGCCACCCAAAGGGATGTAAAGATATTCCCGCAGCCATGACGACAGCGAGATGTGCCAGCGACGCCAGAAGTCAGAGAACGATGAAGCGATGTATGGGAAATTGAAGTTGTCGAACAGCCGATAGCCAAACAGGGCAGCGCATCCCTGCGCGATCAGTGAGTAGCCGGCAAAGTCAGCAAAGATCTGCGCAGAGTAGCCGATGAGCAGCGTGATCAGGATCAGCGACGAGTGGCCTTCGCAATAGGGCCACCGCATCCAAAACGTCTGCTCGGCGAGATTGTCGGCCACCACCAGTTTGAGAAAGTAGCCGAGCACGAGTGCCTTGAAGGCGTACCCGCAGTTCACGTCGCGCAGTCGCTTGGATGTGATTTGTGGATAGAAATCGTGGGCCTTGAGGATCGGTCCGGCGACAAGTTGCGGAAAGAACATGATGAACAGGAGCGTGTCGGACACGAACCGAGCGAAGGGCGCCTGCAGTTCCTTGCTGTCGTGTCCGTCGTCGTCTGTTGCCGACATGCCTCTGTATTCGTCTACGACAAGGCTGATGCCCTGAAACGTGTAGAAAGAAATGCCGATCGGCAGCGGCAGACTCACCAACCAGTCAACAAGCGATTGATTGGCATGCAAAGCGGGCCCAATTGTGCCCGCCAGCAGGCCGCCGTATTTGAAGATCGCGAGAAATGCGAGGTTCACAGCTACGCCACCTGCGGCCACGGCCAGGCGCATTGGCCGACTCGTAATGGACCGCAGCCAGTAACTTGCCAGGGCGTTGACGAGGGCTGAGCCGATCAGCAGCACCAGCAATCCTGGCTGCCCGTAGCCGTAAAAAACGGCGCTGGCTGCGGTCAGCACGCCTGTCTGGGCGGCCTGAGACCGGACGCCGTAAAATGCCGCGAAGCACACGGCGACGAGCAGCACGAAGGGCCACGAAGCGAACAACATTAGAGTCTTGGCGTAAGTCGTCCGTCAGCTGCGGACATTCAAGCGGCCGCGGACCACATACGGGGGCACCTAAATACCTACGAACCTGCCACTCTCATTTCCCGCAACTTGTTCCATCGCGGACGAAGGGCGGCTTTGCAACTGCAAAAACAAAGAGCGATCAACCTGTCCCGCATTCACTCTACAAGCGGACCAGCCGGCCTCTAGAATCCGTAAGCTACGTTTTCAAAGCTTACGAGGAGTGGGCGGTTGTTAAGTTGGTGGGCCAAGCCCACGGAGGGTCAGCGCCCGCAAGTGTAGAATCGCCAAGTTCCGGGTGGCTGGCCAGATGGCCATGGCTCCCGTCGTCGCGGCAGCCATTGAGATTACCGTTGTCCACGAGGCTCCCACTGCGCCGTAGGACGGGATCACGAGCAGGTTGAGCACAAAGTTGACAATCGCGCCAAGTATGGCGTTCTGCATGCTGACCCATAGCAGTCCGCGTGACAGAATCCACGAGTTCTGCGCCATGAATAGGATAGCGAACATATTCGACCACACGTGCACCCGAAGTGCCGGGGCGGCGTCGACAAATCTCGAGCCGAAGAGAACGTTGAGGATCTGGGCGGGAAAGATCGTGAAGACGAGGCAGAATCCGTAAGCGATCGCCAGGCAGAGCGACGTCATCTGCAGCAGCCGGCGCTCGTAGCGGGCGTCGTCGTCGGCGAGTATCCGATAAAGAAATGGTGAGGCCGAGGTGATCACTGCCATGGGTATGAACACCCACATTGTCGAGACCCGACAGGCTGCAGAATAGAGGCCAACCTGGTGCGGTGAATCGAGGAGCATTCCCAGCAGAATCATATCGGACTGGTTGTAGATCAGGATCGCGAAGCCGCCGATCATCATCGGCAGCGCTTCCTTGCACAGCGTCCAGGCCAACGACCGGTCGAACGCCCATTCCCGCGGGGCGACGGTCGTGGCGAGATACGCCGCGAGCAGGCTCGCGCCGAGGAGCATCGTTTCCAGGGCGTGGGCTGCGAGGAAGAACCCCACCGGAGCGGTCGCCAGGATGCCGGCCAACTTCATGGCTGCGGCAACGACCGCCGAGCTGAGACCGCACATAGTGATGATATGGGCCTTGGAGTGCGCCTGGAAGTACGGCTCCAGCACAAGAGCCGGATAAGCCAGCAGCGACATCATGGCAATCGAGAGTTGGGCGAGCGTCGCATTGGCGTGAGTTCCGGCGAACAAAAAAGCCCCGAGGGTGAACAAGGCGGCCACGATGCAGCTTCCAACCCGCAACGACGCCGCCGTCGCCAGTACGCGGCCCTCCTGGGACGGCGACCCTACGAGATGGCGTACCGTGTTTTCACCGATGCCGAACAAGGCAAAGGGCAGACACAGGGAGGCCCAGCTCAGCACGTAGGCGTAAGTGCCGTAGCGATCCGGGCCCAGTTGCCGCACGACGAAGATCCCCACGAGCAGCGACAGCGTCATCCGGCCGATTTTCTCCACGCCGATCCAACCCGCATTGCGTACGCCTGGGTGGGCGATGCCTTGGAGAATGCGCGTCCAATATCGACGTACGATGTTAGTCGACGAATTCAATTTGGACAGATTCATCCATGGCCGTGTCGCGACTTGGCGAATGGAAGCAGACAAATTTTCGAAGCCATCATCCCGCCGCTCGAAGCGGAGGCGGCATGACGAGCCGACGACCGCTTGCGCTAGCGTGCGCCTTGGCAACGCGGGTCCCGTCGCCAAGCACGAACCCAAACCACAGGAAAATAACGGAGTTCAGAGCGAGATAGCCGAGGAAATATGGATTAATGGTGATGGCTACAACCAAGGTGAGAACGAACGACAGTCCGGCTGACGCTCGCCAAGACCGTTCACGCGACAGGCATCGCCAAGAGATGCTTGCCAAGGACCACAGCCACATGATCAACGGCAACGTGCCCAGAAGCCCGCGCTGGCCGAGGCTATCGAGCAAAAAGCTGTGGCCGCCAATCGTGTCTGTATCGCCACCTTGTTCACTGCCCTGACGGCCTTTTCCCAATCCGATGAGGGGACTTCGGGCGAAAGACGACAGCGAATGCATGGCAAGCTCGAATCGACCGCTGGTCACCTCGTTTGAATTTTTCACCTCTTGCCCAGCTATCAACTGCCTCAATCCATCAACACGGTGATAGATTTTTGCCAGCGATCCCCCTGTCTCGCCGGCCGCGATCTGTAGCGCGAAAAATGCACCGGGCAGAACAATGGCGATGATGAGGAGCAGGGTCAAACGGTATCGCAGCGTTCGAGCAGGAGCGAACAAGATGCTCGTGAGGCCACACCACATGAAGAGCACGGCGGCAGCCGTAAACCCCGCCGTGATCGATAATGAAAGGAGTAGGGCCTGAGGGGCGGCAATGAGCCAGCGGAGAAGTTTTTGCCGTGAGTCGTACAGGCGGCAGGCGGCCAATGCCAGCAGCAGTCCTGTGACGGAAACATTGACCATGGCCGATGTGAGGGCTTGCGCTGACGCTTGGTCGTAGGCCTCGATGAGGAACCGTTCGCGAAGCTTTCCGCTTGCGGTGCCCTCGAGAAGCACGAGGGCGTCCGGAAAAGTGATTGCCGCGAACAAGGCTACGAGCAGCCCGATAAACCAACGTTCGCTCCGCGGGTATACAGCCAACGTGTAGCCACACAGCATGAACGGTAGCACACGAAACATGACCACTGGCTGAGAGGACACCCGGATAAGGTCCGACGGCGAACCGGTGTATCCCGTCAGGCAGCCCACGATAAGGACCAGCTCGAACAGCAATAGGTAGAGGACTGCTGGCTTGGTAAGCAAGGACATGAGCCCCGGCGTCAGGGGAGCCAGCAGACACACCAGAACCGTCAGAGCCTTGTATGCCAGGTTAAGCCGCGACGCTATGTGGTAATGCCCAAAGATCAGCGTACTGAAGGCGACCGTCCAGAAAACCAGTAAGGCCGTCGCCGGGCTCGGCACAGCGGTGTCATTACAAAGGCGCCCTCTACCCCAGTCCACGAGGTCGTGCATCTGGCGGGGTTTCCGGGTGCCACTGTCGGGTGATGGCGGAGCGAATGCCGAGTCCGATGTCACGACAGCGCCTCGGACACAGGAGTAATCGTACGGTATTGCACGGACGCAGGTTCGTGAAGCAGTGATTTGAACAAG
>Ga0315901_10001667_pt1 | contig 31830 bp, 31 predicted proteins | sample LakEriMetagenome_10_FD_203761 | JGI IMG/M metagenome (GOLD analysis project Ga0315901, IMG submission 203761) | Freshwater fungal communities from buoy surface, Lake Erie, Ohio, United States - Buoy 2 MA116 | ecosystem: Environmental > Aquatic > Freshwater > Lake | place: USA: Lake Erie, Ohio...
TGAAGCGCCGGCCCGCGCCGGTTCTGCTCCGGTTCTGCTCCGGTTCGGTTTCTCATCAGGGCCTCCGTCAGACTGCTGCGACCGGAGCCCGAGCGGAGGGAGCGCCACATGCCGACCGCGGTCATCGTCGATGCCGTCCGTACCCCTCTCGGGCGACGCAACGGCAAGCTGAAGGACTGGCACCCGGTGGATCTGGCCGCCACCACGCTGCAGGCTCTCGTCGACCGCACCGGCATCGACCCCGGCGTCGTGGACGACGTGATCATGGGCTGCGTGATGCAGGTGGGCGAGCAGGCCGCCAACGTGGGTCGCAACGCGGTGCTCGCGGCCGGCTGGCCCGAGTCGATCCCGGGCACCACCATCGACCGCCAGTGCGGGTCGAGCCAGCAGGCGGCGCACTTCGCAGCCCAGGGCGTGATGGCCGGCGCCTACGACGTGGTGGTCGCCGCCGGAGTGGAGGTGATGACCCGGGTGCCGATGGGGTCGTCGATGGTGGACGGCAAGTTCGGCTTCCCGTTCGGGCCGATGGTCGGGGCGCGCTATGCGCCCGACGGCGGCCTGGTGCCGCAGGGCATCTCGGCCGAGCTGATCGCCGACCGGTGGGGGATCACCCGCGACGAGATGGACGCCTTCGGGGTCCGGTCGCAGGAGCGTGCCGCCCGGGCGACGGCCGAGCGCCGGTTCGACCGGGAGATCCTGCCCGTGCTCGCCGCCGACGGGTCGACGATGACCACCGACGAGGGGCTCCGTGAGACCACCATGGCGTCGCTCGCCAAGCTCAAGCCCGCGTTCCGTGCCGAGGACGACGGTGGCCGTGTCACGGCGGGCAACTCGTCGCAGATCACCGACGGCGCAGCAGCGCTGCTCATCATGAGCGAGGAGCGCGCCACGGCACTCGGCCTCACGCCCCGAGCCCGGTTCGTGAACTTCTCGCTGGCCGGCGACGACCCGCGGATGATGCTCACCGCGCCGATCCCCGCGACGCGGCGGGTGCTGGAACGCGCCGGTCTCACGATCGACGACATCGACCTGGTCGAGATCAACGAGGCCTTCGCCTCGGTGGTGCTCGCCTGGGAGCGCGAGCTGCACCCGGACATGGAACGGGTGAACGTGAACGGGGGTGCGATCGCGATCGGGCATCCGCTCGGCTGCTCGGGTGCCCGGCTGATGACCACCTTGCTCCACGAGCTCGAGCGCAGCGGGGGCCGGTTCGGGCTCCAGACCATGTGCGAGGGCGGGGGCATGGCGAACGCCACCATCATCGAGCGGCTCGCCTGAGCCGGGCCCGCCCGTCGGGCCTAGCCTGTGCACATGCCAGCGCTGTCGACCATCGTGTGGGTCGGGGCCGGGGTGCTCATGGGCGTCGTCCTGTGGAAAACCGGGATCGCGCTCCTGCGGAGCCTGACGACACCGTTGCCGCCTCCTCCGCCGCCCGGTGAGATGCGTCGGGTGAACGTCAGGTACCGCTGCAACGTCTGCGGCCTGGAGATCAAGCTCACGCTGGCCCCGGACGAGGATCCGCCGCCGCCGAAGCACTGCCTCGAGGACATGGATCTCGTCGCGCCGATCTACGACTGAGCCCGTCGACCCGAATCCGACCCGAATCCGACCCGAATCCGACCCGAATCGACAGCGGATCCGTGATCGGCGATTCGTCCGTTCCGCATCGGTTCTGCTCACGACATCACAAGGACATCCACACCCTGTGGACAACCTTGTGACGAATGACAGCGATGTAACGCCGATGACATCGACTCGCAGCCGGTTCGTCACCTGACGTTCAGGTGAACCCCCCGGTTCGGGGGAGGCAGCCTCCTCCATCTGGAGTGGACATCCACACCCGGACCCACCGCCTGGGTGGAACGCGCCCCAGCGGGCTGGCGGGACGTGCCGCGGCGGTGGTCAGCGCCACTTGGTGGCCGTATACAGACCACCGAGCAGGAACGCGAGGCCGAACAGCACCGGCAGGTTCGTCTCCTGCCAGATCACGTAGCGCAGCAGGATCGTGAGTGCGCCGAGGCCGAGCAAGGAGAACATCAGCACCGGCACCCAGCGCGGGCTCTCGAGCTGTGCGCGCGACGTGGGCGGCGTGTAGCGAGACGAGGCCTCGACCGGTCGGCCGCCCTCGAACCCGTGTTCCTGCGCGTGCCCGTGACTCGCGAGACGCCCCGAGTCGCCCGGCCGGGTGCCCTTCGGGGTCACACGGCCACCGCTGGTCTTTCTCTTGGGAGGAGCCACGGGCCGCGAGTCTACGCTGTCGCGATGCCGGGTCCTCGGGTTCTCGTGATCGACAGCTACGACAGCTTCGTCTACAACCTGGTCCAGTACCTGGGGGAACTCGGCGCCGAGCCGATCGTCGTGCGCAACGACGAGCTCACCGTCGACCAGGCGCTGGAGGTGGCACCCGACGCGGTGCTGCTGTCACCCGGGCCGGGTCGCCCGGAGGACGCCGGCATCATCTGCGACGCGATCCTGGCCTTCGCCGAGCGCGGCACCCCGGTGTTCGGCGTGTGCCTCGGCCACCAGGCGATCGGCCACGTCTTCGGTGGCACCGTCGTGCGGGCCCCGGCACTGATGCACGGCAAGACCTCCCACGTCACCCACGAGGGCCTCGGCGTGTTCGCCGGACTGCCCACGCCGCTCACGGCCACCCGCTACCACAGTCTCGTGATCGACGCGAGCTCGATCCCCGACTGCCTCGAGGTCACGGCCAGCACCGAGGACGGCGTGGTGATGGGGGTCCGCCACCGCACGCTGCCGGTGGAGGGCGTGCAGTTCCACCCGGAGAGCATCCTCACCGCCGCCGGGCACGACCTGCTGCGCAACTTCCTGGCCGCCACCGTTCGCTGACCCCGGCCCGCCCGACCAGCCGCGTCCATCGCGCCGCGTCCGTCGCGCCCCTCAGGGTGCGATGGTGGTGGTCGTCGTCGTGGTGGTGGTCGTCGTGGTGGTGGTCGGCGGCGTGGTGGTCGTGGTGGTGGTCGGCGGCGTGGTCGTGGTGGTCGTGGCCGGTGCCACCGCTCGACCGACCGTGATGCCCACCGTGGTGCCCGGATCGACGAGGTTGCCGCCGGTCGGGCTCTGGCTCATCACCCGGCCGTCGTTGGCGTCGCCTGCCGGCACGTTCACGTAGGTGACGCTCGCGACGAGGCCCGCTGCGACGAGCTGGTTCTTCGCCTGCGCCTCGGTGAGCCCGCGCACGCTCGGCACCTGCACCTTCTCCACGCCGCTCGACACGAAGATCGTGATCGGCGACCCGGGCGCCAACTGCTGGCCGGCGGCCGGTTCGGTGCGGATGACGGTGCCGGCCGCGACCTCGGCGTTCACCTCCGGCTGGATGGTGACGACGAGTCCGAACGGGGCGCTCTCGAGGAAGCGCTTCGCCGCGTCCTGGGTCTGGCCCACCACGTCGGGCACCGGCTGCGTGGCGGGACCACCCGACATGATGATCGTCACCGCCTCGCCCGGCTTCAGCAGGTCGCCGGCAGGCGGGACGGTGCGGATGACGGTGTCCTTCGGGAGTTCCGATGCCTCGAAGGTGACGGGTTCCACCACGACGAACTGGGCCTCGGTGAGCAGCCGCTTGGCCTCCTCGAGGTTCTGGCCGGTCACGTCGGGGATCGGCTGCGGCTCGAGCGGCGGTTGGAAGAAGACCTGCACGGTCGACTCGGCCTCCACCACCGTGGTGGCGGCGGGCAGGATCTGCCACACCTGGTTCTCGGGGGTGTTCGGATCCGCAGGGTTGGCCTGGGCGACGGGCTCGACCACCAGGCCGAGGTCCTGCAGCGCCGTGACCGCCTCGTCGTAGAGGAGGCCGACGACGTCCGGGATCGTGACGGTGGTGGGCTCGACCACCTCCTCCTCGGTGTCGTCACCGGTGAGGCTGTTGTAGAGCAGCACACCACCGATCACGAGCGCGATGACCGCGATGAAGCCCAGCACCGCGTAGAGGCCGTTGCGGTTGGGTGGCTGCTCGTACGCGACCGGGACGGGCTGCTGGGGCGGCATCGGCGCCCGCTGCTGCGGCATCGCCGTGGTGCGAGCGTTCGCGGCGGCGTTGGCGTAGGCCGCGGCGCCGGCGGCCGCAGCGGCGCCCGCGGCGGGCACCGCGGTGGTGCGCGGCATGGTGGTGGTGGCGATGTCGGCCTGCGGCGGCGTGGGCGGGGCGATGCCGGCGAGCGCCTGCACCTGCTCGCCCGAACGGAACCGCCGGAGGTCGTCGCGCAGCGCGTCCGCGTCGGAGTAGCGCAGGTCGGGGTTCTTCGCGAGCAACTTCGCGACGATCGCCTCGAACGGCCGGGGCACGTCGGCGACGATCTGGTTGAGCGGCTGAGGTGCGTCGTGCACCTGCTTGTACGCGATGCCGACCGGGTTCTCGCCGGTGAACGGCGGCTTGCCGGCCACCATCTCGTACAGGACGATGCCGAGCGAGTACAGGTCGCTGCGCGGGTCGGGCTGGGCACCCTGCGCCTGCTCGGGCGAGAAGTAGGTGGCGGTGCCCATCACGGAGCCGGCCTGGGTGAGGTTGCTCTCCGTGGCCGAGTTCATCGCCCGGGCGATGCCGAAGTCGGCCACCTTCACCGCACCGGCCGAACCGATGAGGATGTTCGCGGGCTTGATGTCGCGGTGCACCACGCCGTTGCGGTGGGCGAAGCTCAGCGCCGCCGACACCTCGCTCGCGATCTCCGCGGCCTGGATCGAGCTCACGTGGCCGTTGGCGCGCAGGATGTCGGCGAGCGTGCGGCCCTGCACGTACTCCATCGCCATGAAGTAGGTGTTGGAGTACTTGCCCCAGTCGTAGACGCTGACGATGTTGGGGTGGTTGAGGTTCGCCGCCGACTGCGCCTCGCGTCGGAAGCGCTCGACGAAGTTGGGGTCGGTGGCGTACTCGGGGAACAGCACCTTGATCGCGACCGGTCGGTCGAGCAGCACGTCGCGCGCGAGGAAGACGTCGGCCATGCCACCACGGCCGATGCGGTTCTGGATCTCGTAGCGGTCGTTGAGGACGATGCGCTCGTTGCTGTTGGTCACGTGGTCCTACTTGGCGGAGTGCACGGGCGCTCGCGGGCACGGCCGATGCAGTGGTGCGAGGATACCCAGCCCCGATCGTCCGGATCGGTCACGGTGTTCCACCAGCGGACGAGGTGGACTCGGTCGGCGCTGCCGGTGCGGCCGGTGCGGGAGGGGTCGCGGCAGCGAGCGCCTCGGTGCGGAACAGGTGGTCGAGCACCGTCTTCGCGATCGGGCCGGCGAGCTGGCCGCCGGTGCTCGCACTGATCTCGGCGTTGGTGCCCTTGAGCATCACGGCGATCGCGTATCGCGGCGCCTCGGCGGGAGCGAAGCCGATGATCCACGCGTGCGAGCGCTCCTCCTCGCCGGTGTTGTTCAGCTGGGCGGTGCCGGTCTTCGCCGCAGCCTGGATGCCGCCGTCGAGCTGCATCGTGCGGCCGGTGCCGCGGTTCACGACGCCCACCATCAGCGTGTTGAGCGTGGCGGCGGTGGACGGCGAGATCGGCGTCTTCCACACCTGTGGCCGGGTGCGCTCGAGCACGGTGTCGTCGTGGTAGCGGGTGACGTCCACGACGTGCGGCGCCATCATCACGCCGCCGTTCGCGACCGTGGCCGCCACCATCGCCATGTGCAACGGCACCATCACGTCGTTGCCCTGGCCGAAGCCGCCGATCGCGAGCAACGGCAGCTGGTCGGTGAAGTCCTCCACCTCGCCGAACGAGCTGGCCACCGAGCCGGGCAGGTCGATCGGGATCCGCTCGCCGATGCCCCATGCCTTCGTGCCCGCCACCATGCGTTCGGGACCGAGCTCGACGGCCATCTGCGCGAAGGGGATGTTGCAGCTGCGGAAGAACACCTCGACGAACGACCCGCCGCACGAGCTGCCGCCGTAGTTCTGGATCGGGTCGGTGGTCTGCCGCGGCACCCACTCGCGCTCGCTGGGCCAGGCGCGGTCGAGCGACACGACGCCGTTCTCGAGCGCGATGCCCGTGGTGATCACCTTGAAGCTCGACCCCGGCATGTACCGCTCCTGGTACGTGTTGGCGAGGAGCGGCTTGCCCGGGAAGTTGTTCAGGAACTCGAGGACGTCGGCGGCCTCCTGGCTGCTCGGCACCACCACCAGGTTCGGGTCGTACGGGGGAGAGCTGTACATCGCGATGACGGCGCCCGTGCGCGGGTCCATCACGACGACCGATCCCTCGCGTTCGAGGCCGGTGCGCGGGTCCTTCAGCGCCTCCCGCGCCACCATCTGCACGTCGGCGCGCATGGTGAGCACCACCGATCCGCTCACGTCCTGGCCGCTGAACAGGTTGCTCAGCGCCTTCAACTGCTGGGCGGACGTGGTGCCGGCGAGCACGTCGCTGTGCACCCGTTCGAGCTGGGTGCTGCCGAAGTTGAAGGTGTAATGGCCCGTGATGTTCCCGAACAGCGCACCGGTCGGGTACACCCGCTGGTACTCCAGCTCGGTGTTCGGGCTCGTGACCGGCTCGCTGAAGGCGAGCACCACGCCGTCCGCGGAGAGGATCTCGCCCCGCGGGCGGTTGAAGTCGCGGATGGTCTGGCGGTCGTTGCGCGGGTCGCTCGACAGCTCCTCCTCGCGACCCACCTGCAGCACGTTGAGCTGCACGAAGAGCGCCAGGTAGCACACGAGCATGCCCACGGCGAGGCGTCGGATGCGGGCGTTCACCGTGCTGCTCCCGCCGGATCGCCGCGGCCGATCCGGCCGGCCCGCTTCGCCTCACGGCGAGCCAGGCGCGCCGCGCGACGGGCCTCGAACTGCTCGCCGATCGTGAGGTCGTCGGGCACCTCGCCGAGGCGCCGGGCGCTGGAGTCGCTGATGCGCATGAGCAGCGCGAGGAGGATGTAGTTGGCGAGCAGGCTGGAGCCGCCGTAGCTCACGAACGGCAGCGTGATGCCGGTGAGCGGCACCACCCGGATCACGCCGCCGACGATGATGAAGGCCTGCAGGCCGATGATCGTGGTGAGGCCGGTGGCGAGGATCTTCTCGAACGGCCGGTCGGCGCGGATCGCGATGCGGTAGCCGGCGCCGATGATGAGCACGAACGCGATGAGCACGGCGGTGGCGCCGAACAGGCCGAGCTCCTCGCCGATCGCGGCGAAGATGAAGTCGTTCTTGACCTCGGGGATCTTGTTGGGGCTGCCGAGACCGAGGCCGGTGCCCTCGATGCCACCGTTGGAGAGGGCGAACATCGCCTGGACGATCTGGTAGCCGCGTCCCTCGTACTGCGGCCACGGGTCGAGCCAGATCGCGACGCGGGTCTGGACGTTGTCGAACAGTCGCCAGGCGATGTAGGCGGCGCCGGCGAACAGGAACACGCCGATCACGAGGAAGCTCGTGCGCTCGGTGGCCACCCACAGCATCACGACGAAGAGCGCGAAGAACAGCAGTGACGCACCGAGGTCGCGCAGGCCCACCATCACGACGACGGAGAAGCCCCAGGCGAACACGATCGGCAGCAGGTGGCGCGGTTCGGGGAGACGGAGGAACCCGATGCGCCAGGTGTTGGTGGCGATGAGCTCGCGCCGCTCGGCCAGGTAGCCGGCGAAGAACAGGGCGAGGAAGATCTTGGCGAACTCGCCGGGCTGGAAGTTGATCGGTCCGATGCTCACCCAGATGCGCGCGCCGCCGAAGCTGCGCCCGATGCCGGGCACGATCGGCAGCACGAGCAGGGTGGCGCCGATCGCGAAGAACCACCACGTCTGGTGGGCGAGGTCGGTGGTGCGCTGCACCACGAACAGCACGACGACGTAGGCGGCGATCGCGATGAACGTCCACGTGGTCTGCAGGCCGGCGAGCCGGTCGTCGAGCCGGGTGATCATCACGTAGCCGATGCCGTGCAGCAGCGCGGCGAGCGGCAGCAGGGTGGGGTCGGCCCCGCGGGCGAGGATGCGGGTGGCGATCGACGCGACGACGAGCAGGCCGAGGGTGACGCCGAGGAACGGCAGGATGATCGGCGGGATCTCGGCGTTCTTCCCCAGCGACGCGACCGTGTAGGCGGCGGCGGTGATGGCACCGGCCATCACCACCAGTCCGAGCTCGGTGCTGCGCCGAGCGGACGCGAGAGGCGAGGGCGTGCTCATGGAACGCTCGTGGTCGCCCCCGCCGGCGAAGTCGAGGTCGGCGCCGACGTGGTGGTCGTCGGGCGGACGGTGGTCGTGGTGGTGTCGGGCTCGGACGTCTCCGTCACGGTGGTCTCGGGGACCGTGGTCTCCGTGACGGTCGTGGAGGGCGCCGGGGCGTCGTCGTCACCATCGGTGAGCGCAGCTGCGACGAAGACGATCACCAGCATCGCCACGATGGCAACGCCGAGCGCGATGAGGAACGTCTTCAACGTCATCTGCCGGCCGAGCTGCTGCTGGACCTTGGTCGGTTGATGCTTGGAGGCGATCACGGGCTGTTCGAGCGTGGGGGGTGGCTCGTCGGAGATCACCGTGGTTCGGGTGAGCGAGACCGTGTCATCGTCGGACGCATCGGCGGGGATGCCGGCGATCTCGGCCGGATCGATGCCGTCGACGACGTCGACGACGTCGACGACGATCACCGTCACGTTGTCGCGGCCGCCGCTCTCGACCGCTGCGGTGACGAGCGCGTCGGCGCACGACTGCGCCTCGGGGTGGGAGCGGATGATCGCGTGGATCTTCTCGTCGTCCACCTCGTCGACGAGGCCGTCGCTGCAGAGCACGTACCGGTCGCCGCGCACCACCGGCATCAGCCACGCGTCCACCCGCACCGTCGGCTCGATGCCGAGTGCGCGGGTGACGATGTTGCGCCGTGGGTGGGCGCGGGCCTCGGCCTCGGTGATGTGGCCGGTTGCGAGCAGCTCCTGGACGTAGCTGTGGTCCACCGTGGCGCGGGTGAGCTCGTCGCCGCGGACGAGGTACACGCGGCTGTCGCCGACGTTCACCACGGCGAGCTGCTCGGGGCGGCCGTCGAGCGGCGGCAGCACCGCGACCGCGGTGAGCGTGGTGCCCATGCCGCGCTGCGCGGCGTTGGTGTGCGCGGTCTGGAAGATCGCCGCGTTGGCCTCCACGACGGCCGCGACGACGACGTCGAGGCTCGTGGCGCCGTTGCTCAGCCGGTCGCGCAGGGTGCTCGCGGCGAGCGCGCTCGCGACCTCGCCGGCCTGGTGGCCGCCCATGCCGTCGGCGACGGCGAACACCATCGGCTCGGCGACGAAGGCGTCCTCGTTCTCCTGGCGGATGCGCCCCGGGTCGGTGGCCGCGCCCCATGCGAGCGCCGCCATCAGCCGGCCTCCAGCACCGTGGAGCCGATCTGCACGCGGTCGCCGACGTGGATCGGGACGACGCTCGTGAGCCGCGCGCCGTTGAGGTAGGTGCCGTTGGTGGAGCCGAGGTCCTCGAGGTAGGTGGCACCCTCGATCGAGTACAGGCGGGCGTGGGCCGACGAGACGAACGCGTCGTCGGGGATGCAGATCGTGGAGGTGGGCAGCCGGCCGACGGTGAGCTCGCCGACGAGCGCGAACGTGGCGCCTTTGCGCTCGCGCGGCTGGATCACCGACAGGCGGGTGACCTCGCCGCGCTTGGCCCGCTTGTTGGTGCGCACCTGCGGCGGCACCGGCGCGGGAACGGTGGGGTCGGCCGTCGGCGCGATCACGACGTGCCCCGGCCGCGGGCCGCGGACCTCGCTCCACACGGCCCACAGCACGCGCGCGAAGAACAGGTAGAGGAGCGCGAGCAGCGCATAGTTGAGGACCTCGAGGACGGAATCGGTCATGCCGACGGGGAGGACGCCTCGAAGCGGAGATGGGAGCTGCCCAGGCTGATGATGTCGCCGTCGACCAGCACCCGCTCGCCGTCGATGCGCAGACCGTTGACCTTGGTGCCGTTGGTGGAGCCGAGGTCGACGATCGTGAGCTCGGTGCCGGGCCGGATCTCGGCGTGACGGCGGCTCACGTTCGGGTCGTTCAGCGTGACGGTGCACTCGGGGAGACGGCCGAGGGAGACCACGCGGTGCCCGACCGTGACGCGCTCACCCGAGGGGAGCTGCAACCGGCCGACCGCGGCGCCGAGCCGCGCGGGAGCCGCGGTGGCGTAGGAGGGCTGCGCGGGCGCGACCTGGGCCGGCGCGTCGGTGGGGAGGTCGGTGGGGAGGTCGGTGGGGAGGTCGGTGGGGAACGGCGCGGGCGCGACCGGCTCGTGTGCCGGGGGAGCAGGGTCGTACGCCGCCGGGCGGGCCATCGCGTACGAGTCGTCGGCCGCGGGCTGCTGCAGGACCTGCGGCTGATCGACCACGGCGAAGCTCGAGTCGGTGTACGCGCTGGGGGCAGGTGCGGCCGGCTGCTCCGCGGCGGCGCCCTCGCGCAGCGTGGAGGCGATGCCGAATCGGCCGGGCTTGAGCGCGTTGTCGACCACGAGCTCCACCGACACGGGGCCGACGAAGTGGTAGCCCTCGTCGCGGGCGTACTCGCGCGCCGCCTCGCCCAGCTCGTGGATGAGGGCGTGCTCGATCTCCGCGAAGCCGGCGTGATCGCGGGCGCTCAGGTGGAACGTGAACGCGTTGGGCACGATGCGGCGACCCTTGACGTCGACGCTGCGGTGGTCGTCCATCTCGCGCAGGAGCCGTCGACCAAGTTCGACCGGACGGATGGTGCTGTTTCGAGAGGATCGCGAAAACACGTGTCGACCATATTCCCTGGGCCGGGGCCGAACCGTTGCAAGGCCGTGACGTTCTCAGGGTAGTTGCCCAGCTCAGGCCGTTGGCCGCGCGTGGATCGAGGTTGGGCGAGTGGGGCGGAGTTGCTAGCGTTGGATTCCGCACTCGGGCGAGTGGCGAAATGGCAGACGCGCTGGCTTCAGGTGCCAGTGTTCGAAAGGACGTGGGGGTTCAAGTCCCCCCTCGCCCACGAAGGCCCCGCTTCGGCGGGGCCTTTTCGCGTCCCGGGAGGGTGCCTTCTACCGGACTTCCACCGGACTTCCACCGGACTTCCACCGGAGGAGCATTCCGCCTCGATCGCCGACAGCGACAAGCCCCTGATGCCCATCGTCCCCGTCTCCTTCCTCGCTTCTCGGGAGTGATGTTTCGCGATCGGCGACCTGGTCCGTCGCCAACGATCAAAGGATGATGGGTCAAAGTTGAATCGGCCAGTACCGCGTGAAAGGAAACGCCGCTACGAGGCCGACCGGAGGCTCTGGGCCAGAGCTTTCTCGGCCTGTGCTCCGACGGCGAGGAGGAACAGGTCGAGGGGGAGGGTTCCAACGCCCGATGACGTGGCGGCAGGGTGCGAGACGGTGGCCTGTGGCGCAACGAGGTAGCACCGGCCGGCGAATCGAGGATGGCGTTCCATGAACGCCTGAGCGCCGGCACGACTGTGGTCGGGCGATGACCCGATCTCGAATGCAAGCGGGTGATCAGGGTGGTCGAAGACGAGATCGATCTCGTGCTTTCCGTCGCGCCAGTGGTACAACCGGACGCCCGCATGAAGTGACAGCGAGCGAAGCGTCGCTGCGACGAGGTTCTCCAGCAGGGCGCCGAGCTCGACCGGGTTGTCGAGCGGGGCGAGCCCGCGCTGCAAAGCTGCGTTTCGGATGGCGCCATCGACGAAGTACAGCTTGCGACCCCGCTTCTGAACGTTTGCCTCGCGGCCTGAGTAGTTGGGGAGTGTGAACACGAGGAAGGCTTGCTCGAGGTACGACAGGTAGCGGTCGAACGTCGGCTGCGAGAGGCCGAGCTCGGAGCAGATGTTCGAGGGTGACAGCGTCCCGGTGATCTGTGCGGCGAGCACATAGAGCAGCCGCTCGAGCATCATCGGGTTGTCGACGCCGAACGACTGTGGGATGTCCTTGTAGACGGCGCGTTCGACTGCGTCGTTCCGCAGCACCTGTTGCGATTCGAGGAGACGGCTCGACTCGTCGTCGTCTGGCCGCCTCGTGATCGAGGTGAGCAACTCGGGGAATCCACCCACCAGCATGAAGAGCCGTCGCCACACCGCCAGATCGGCGTCGGCGCGCTGTCCTGTCGGGAACTGAGCGATCGTTTCGGCGAGGTGATCTGCGACAGCGACCTCGCGTCGCTGACCGAGGAGGTCGAGGAACTCAGCGAACAAGTAGGGCGTGAGATGTTGCTCCGACCATCGCCCGATGCCGCTCTCCAGCCGGCGCTCTCGAAGCGCGGCTGTCGCGCTCGAGGTCGCAGCGATGCGGACGGGCCACTGATCGTCGAAGAACGTCTTGAGCCACAGGTCCCACTGATTCGTGTAGACGAGCTCGTCGAGCATCAGGAATGCAGGTGCGGAGGCGGTTGCCCCCGAGGTGGTGACGACGGCGCGGACGAGATCACCGAGGCTCTCTTGGAGGAGCAGCGGATGGTCGAGTCGTAGCCACCAGATACGTGATGGGTCGACATCGGCGTCGATGAGGTGTCGAACGGTCTGGTAGAGCGCTGTCGTCTTGCCGACGCGACGTGGTCCGAGGACGAGCTGGAAGCGATGCGGGTCGTCGCGATGCAAGGTCTGCCACAGCTGCCGTGCAAGGGGCCGCTCGACGTCACGCGCCAATGTGGCCGGTACGGCACCGGTACGGTGCCAGGGATTCTGCTCGTCGAACACCCGTTGCAGGTCTTCGGGCTGCGGACGCCAAGTAGCCAACGCCATCACCTCCTCCTGAGGCCTATCACGACGTTAAGCCTCACGGGCTGAATGATAATAAGCAAACTACAAAGACAGGCGCCGTTCGGTGAGGTCTGCCGCCAGAACTCAGTCGAGCGCTGCGTTGCGGAGGAGGTCGAGGTTCTCCTCGAATTCGCTCGTCTCGAACGACTCGGGGTCGAGCGTGCCGCCGCCCCATTCGCCGGCCCACATGACCCGCTCGTCGTGTTCTGGGTGGGAGGGGTCGGCGATGATCCGCAGGAACTCCTCGTAGCCCCAGGTTCCGCCGCAGTCCTCGGGCGGGCAGGCGCGTCGACCGTCGATGCATGCGGGCACGGTCGTCCCAGGAGCGATCGGGATCGACTTCTCGATGGTGATCTTGTGGTCCCATCCGTCGCCGAAGTCGTACGTGTATCTGAAAGCGTCGCCGACGTCGGCGACATTGCCGAGCTTGGTGCGATGCGCGTGCTTGGTGGGCGGTCCGAAGTCCCAGTCGGGATCGGGGATGCCGTCGCGAACCCGGTCGATCTCGAACTCGTAGAGGTGGTGGTTCCACCATCCGAAGGCGGCCTGGATGTACTCGTGGAGGCGGTCGAGTGGGGTCGACGCGTGGACGAGGATGCGCCGCCAGACCGGTGGCTTGATGCCGGTGAGCGTCACCTTCAGCTGGAACACCTGGCCCTTGTTGCCGGCGCGGCGCACCGCCGGTGGCGCGGGCCGTGGTCGCAGCTCGACGACGTTCGATGGGCCATCGCGCAGCCCTGCAGGACGGGTCGCGCATGCGCCCGCAGGCCCGTTCGCGAACCGACCACCGCACCGTGCCGTGGCGTGTGCTCCACGAGCACGATGTCGACACCGGATGCGAACAGCCGCCGAACCGGAGGTGCTGTTCGCTCGTGGGCGGTGCCGCCTGCGTCGACGTCGAAAGGATCATCCCCATGTCTCGCCACCTCGTCCTGAGGCCAGCGTCGCTCGCAGCGCACCTCTCGGTGGACCCACCGCCGACGGCGTCCGACACGACCCTGCCGGCACGTGAAGGGTGAGCGGCGATGCGAACGATCACGCCCTCCCGCCCCGCCGAGCGCAGCGACACGTCGCCGCCTGGCAGGTTCCTCGAGACCGCCGCCACCTCCGTCTTGCTCACCGTCGGTCTCACCCTCGCCGTCTACGCGCTCACGGCGTTCGCCCAGCCCGATTGGACCGTGGCCGGACCCGGGCTGCTCGTGGCCGCCGCCGGCGTCGTCGGTCTCCGCCTGCGGTGGGCCTACCTCGCCGGTTTGGCCCCGATCGGAGCGGTGCTGACCGTTGCCGCTCCCGTCATCGCCTTCGACCTCAACCGACCGGGGGAGACGCCGTACTTCGTCGCGTCGGCCGTCGTCGCCATCGGGTCGTGCTTCGCCGCCGTGCTCGGCGTGGCGGCAGCGCTCGCGCCGGCGTGGCGGCACCGGGCGCTCGGCGCCCTCGGCGTGTCCGCGGTGCTCGCCGGAGCGGTCTCGCTGACCGTTCTCTCGTCGAACGACGCGAGCGCCGCAACGGCCGACGGCATCTCCGCCACCGAACGAGCCGAGTCCGTCGAGGTGCGTCTCGTCGACCTCCGCTTCGACGTCGATGGGGGCGCGCTGCCCTCCGGCGGGGTGATCCGCGTCCGCAACGTCGACACCCTGCCGCACGACCTCACCATCCCGTCGCTCGGCATCGAGGTCTTCGTGCCCTCCGGTCGTGACACCTACGTCCGGCTGCCCGACGAGATGCCTCCCGTGGTGGGCGTGATCTGCACCATCGGTGACCACCAGCTCCGAGGGATGGGCCTCGACGCGGAGGTCCGCTGACCCGGCCTCGAGGCAGCTGCCCGACTGGGTCACTCGTCGGGGCGGTCCGACCGGTGCCGCCGACGCCAGGGGTCACGAGGGCCGATGGAGCACGTCGGCGATGAGGGCGCGGTACCCCGCCGCCCGATCGGGCGGAGCACCGAGGGGTGCGGTCAGGCACATCGAGTCGGCGATCTCCCACTCGCCGTCCAACGCCGCAGCGATGTCGTCGGGATCGCCGACGTGCACGAAGGTCTGTGCCATGTCGTCGGGCACGTGACGGGCGGCTGCCCGGAACCCCTCCGCAGGCGTGGCCTTCTGCAGCCGTCTTGCGACGTCGCCGAAGCCGTGCGCCTCGTAGTACTCCTCGTACTGGGACTGGCTTGCGTAGAACGCCACGGTCGCCTTGGCGTCGTCGATCCCGGCGCGGATGTCCTTGGTGGGCGCCACCCAGTGCCACAGGTTGACGTGCATGTCCGCTCGGCGGCGCCCGGCATCGGCGAGGGCTGCGTCCAGCGCCGGCCCGACCTCGTGCTGCAGCCACCACGACGACCACATCGGGTGTCCGATGAGCCCGTCCGCGTGCTGCGCGGAGAACCGGATGAGTGGTCGGCGGAGAGCGGCGACCCAGATGGGGATGGCGGTTCGCACGGGCTCGGGGCTCGGCTGGAACTCCGACCAGTCGTGACGGTGGTAGGTGCCCTCGTATCCGGTCAACTCCCCGGTGTGGGCGTGGGCGACGACGTCGCGGACGATCTCGATGACCTCGCGCAGGTGGGCGAGCGGCTTTCCGTACTCGGCGCCGAAGAACCCCTCCGACCACGACCGGATGCTCGGCCCCACGCCGAGGACGAACCGCCCGCCGCTCATGCGATCGAGGTCCATCGCGGCGCAAGCGGTCTCGAACGGGCTCCGGGTGAACGCCAGGGCGACGCCCGATGCGAGCCCGAGCTCGGAGGTGGTGGTCGCGGCCGCTGCGAGTGCGCTCCACGGTGGGCCGTAGACCTGCGTCGCGAACGCGCCGGCCATCCCCTTCTGCTCCCAGGACCGAGCGATCGCCGCGATCTGCGCCGCTGGCAGTTGGGGGGACAGGATGCCCCAGTGCTGGCGTTCGCTCATGGCGCACCCAGCCGGAGCCGCGTCTCGACCGGATCGAGGGGCAGATGCATGGGCATGTCTCGGAGTGTCATACGGCTCCTCGGGATGGGGCGGGTGAAAGGGGGAGCAACTCCAGGGATCGTCGGCGGTGCTCGTCGATTCGCTCCGCTGCGGCCGGCGCGATCCGGTCGGGCTCCCAGACCACCGTGTGGTCGATCGTCACCTCGATCGAGGCGACACCGTCGAGCCGGGCGAGGGCCACACGCGCTGCATGCATGATCGTGCCGATCATCAGGCAGTTGGGTGCCGTGACGCACAGGGTGACGCGGAGATGGCCCTCGACCAGTTGCGCGTCCTCGAGCAGGCCGAGATCGACGATGCTCATGGGTGTGCGCGACGCAGCGCTGCACGGATCGGTCACCTGCTGGAGCGCGGCGGCGACTCGTTCGTGGAGATCGGTGGTCATCCGGCCACCGCCTGGCCGGCGCCGGCCACTGCTCGCCAGTTCGAGTAGGGCTCCGCGAGCCCGTGCTCACGCACCGCCCGGCTGAACTCGTCGTCGGCGATCCGAGCCTTGGCCTGCTCGATGTCGAGACCGACGATCCGTGCGTAGTTGCCACCCAGGATGAGCGCCTTGTCGGTCATCGTGAGCTGCTCGACACCGAACTTGTCCAGCGCCCGCTCCGACAGCTCGAACTCGACCAGCCGCTCGAGCAGCGGCTGGCTGTGACAGAACAACGAGCCGTCCGAGTAGATGATCTTGCGGGTGCCGGCCCACATCATGAACAGCCCCAGGATCTCCTCGAAGAAGCCCCGCCGTTTGTGCAGGAGCAGCGATGTGATCTCGAGGTTGGCGTACACGTTCGGGAACCGACCGATCGCATGGGCTGTCTCGTCCGCGAAGGCGAGCCCGGAATGGACGATCTCGAAGTTGAGGTCGGGGAAGTGGATCGCGGCTCCGTCGACGTCGTCGACGCGGTAGGGGTTCATCGGCACGGGACCGTTCGGGACCGCCTTGTGGACGGCGATGGTCCGGATCCCCAGCTCCTGGGCCGCCTCGAACAGCGGGTAGGCCAGCGACGGATCATCCATCCGCCAGCTCCGGAGCGGCTGCACCTGGTCGGGGTAGAGCTTCAGGCCGATCGATCGGGGCAGCTGCGCCATCTGCTCCCGGAGCTCCCGGAGGCACACGTCGAGCCCCGCCGTCGGATCGACGCCCACGTAGGTGACGAAGCGGTCGGGCCAACGCTCGGCGACCTCGAGGTTCTTCTCGTGGGAGCACAGCCCGTCGTGGAACCACGAATCGAGCCGGAGGTTCTGGTTGCCGGCCAGGTCGACCCCGGACTCGAGGAACAGGGTGCGGGCGAGGAGCTCGGCCGACCAGTCGGAGTAGTACATCTCCCGCGTCACCTGGTACTCCGGCGGATTCCACATGGAGTGAAGCCCCCACAGTGTCTTGCGAAAGCCTCGCGAGACCTCGTTGTCGCGGAGGTTGTCGTCGCGCAGGTTGTAGGCGTGGACAGTGGGGTTGATGACGAAGATGTCGCCGATCACGTGCTTCCCTCCGGAGGTGGAGGACGACGGCCTCCGCCGAGGGTGAACGTACCCCAAGAATAGATCGCCAGCAAGGTTCTTCTCGCGAAGACACGCGGTTCATGGCGCCCGTCGGGGTCGCGGTACCATCGACACGTATGCCTCGCACCGACATCCTCGACACGATCCTGGCCCAGTGGGCAGAGGAACGCCCCGATCTCGACTGCTCGCCCATCGCGGTGATGGGTCGCGTGGCACGGGTGGCGCGGATGCTCGAGTCGTTCTACCAGCAGAGCTTCGAGCCGTTCGGGCTCTCACCGTCGGAGTTCTGGCTCCTCGCCGAGCTCCGCCGCGTGGGCGAACCGCACCAGCTCACACCCACCGAGCTGCGGCGCACGCTGATCCGCTCGTCGGGCGGCATCACGAAGGTGCTCGACCGGCTCGAGCGTGAGGGTCTGCTCAAGCGGCGTCCCGACGCCTCGGACCGCCGTGGTTCGCTGGTGCAGCTGACGGCGAAGGGGCGGCGCCTGATCGACAAGGCCCTCACCGCGCACATCGCGAACGAGCACGAGTTGCTCGCCCCCATGCCGCTCGCCGAGCGAGCCGCACTGGCCGACCTGCTGCGCGAGCTGTCGCTCGTGTTCGAGACCTGGCGTGCCGAACGGGGGATCCAGACGCACTGAGCGCGTCGCCTGCGCGCTCAGCTCTCCGATGCGCGCTTGGCGACCCGCCCGGGCGTGGCGAGGAACGTGGACCGCATCAGCTCGCGCATGTCGGGCGGATAGTCGACCCCGTCGGGACGCTCCTCGCCGGGAGTGCGCGCCCGACCCATGCCGGCGAGCAGGAATTCGAGCCCGGGTGGGAGGAAGGTCCAGACGATGACGAGGTCGTCGTCGGACTCGTTGTGGAACTCGTGCGTCACCCATCGGCCGGTGTAGAGGATCGTGCCCGGTTCGACCGGATGCCGAATGCCATCGACCATCGCGTATCCGCTTCCCTGTGCGATGAACTTGAGCTCCTCGTTGCGCTCATGGGCATGGGCGGTGAGCGTGCCGCCCGGGCGGACGTGCTGGGTGCCCATCGAGAAGTGGTTCGAGGCCGAGCTGAGCGGGCTGATCTTGACGGTGGCGTACTGCCCGGCAGGCTCCGGCTGCCAGTACGAGTCGCCGTGGTCGGGGAGCAGCACCTTCGCCGGCCGGGGCCCGCCGGTCGTCGGTGCGCCCGTCTCGCCTCGGAGCTCGATCGGCACGGAGAAGACCACGACGAACAACTCCAGGTCCGTGACAGCCTCGATCGCCACGTCGCAACCGGGTACGGCATGAACCGTCGAGCCGGTCGGCAGGTCGTGCCATTCGTCGCCGGAGCCGCACCTCCCGCTCCCGCGGAAGACGTACGCGATCTGCTCGGCGTGCCCGCCGCCGACCAGTTGCGTCGTCGATCCCTGCTCCACCCGATGCAGCACCGAGGTGAACAGGCGTGACCCCGGGGACGCGGGGCCGACCAGGAGCCGCACGGTGCCGTACACCGGGGCCTCGGTGACGATCGTCGACCTCTCGCCCGGCTGCACGACCGTGGCTGCGCCTCTGTCCCACATGACAACGTCCTCCTCCTCGGCGTGATCGCCGATCACCGATGCCCGCAGCGTACGCACATCTCCCGGCATGTAGCAATCGCGAAAGTAGCTTGTCAGCAAGATATCTCCGTCGTATGATCGGGCCATGACCGGCGAAGCACCGTTGTCCGACCGACTCGAAACCCCGCAGATGTTGGCGCCCGCCGGGCTGATGACACCCCGTGCCCATTACTCGCACGGTGTCGCGACCGAGGAGTGGGTGTTCGTCGCGGGTGAGACGGCGACCGGGCCGGATGGCCAGCTCGTCGGTGTCGACGACATCACCGCCCAGACGACGCAGACCATCGCGAACATCGCAACGGTGCTCGCCGAGGTGGGCCTCGGCCTGGGGGATGTCGTCAGCACGACGGTCTACCTGCCCTCGTTCGACCACTACCGGGCCTTCGACGCCGCCTACGCCGCAGCGTTCGGCGAGCACCGACCCGCCCGTGCGACACTCGGATGCACGCTGGTGCATCCAGCGCTCCTCGTCGAGATCCAAGCCGTGGCAGTGCGGCCTCGGCCGTCCGTGCCGTGATCGCGGTCAGTACGGACGGCACTCGCGTCCACGTCGAACGATCCGGCGCAGGCGAGCCGCTCCTCCTCGTGCCGGGACTCGGGATGGGTGCCGAGAGCTGGGCGCCGGTGCGCTCTCTCCTCGAGTCGAGCTTCGACGTGATCGTGATGGAGCCCCGAGGCGCAGGCCGCAGCGACAAGCCCGACACCGCCTACACCGGGCAGCTCATGGCGGCCGACGTGGCGGCAGTCCTCGACGACCTCGGGCTCGACAGCGTCCACCTGGCGGGCATCTCGATGGGTGGCATGATCGCGCAGCAGTACGTCGTGCGATGCCCGTCCCGAGTGCGTTCCCTGGCACTGATCACGACGTACGCGTCGTGCGACGAGTGGTCCCGGCGGGTGTTCGACGCCCGCATCGAGTTGATCCGCCGGCTCGGGCTGGCCGACCAGTTCATGGTGTCGGTGCTGTTCCTCACCGGGCCGGCCCTCGCGCGGCGACGTCCCGATCTGCTGAACTGGTTGGAGCGCCGCTACGTGTCGAACCCTCCCGATCCGGTGGGCTTCCTCCGGCAGATCGAGTTCTGCCGTTCGCACGACCTCGCGGCCGAGCTCGCCGGTCTCGACGTCCCGACGACGGTGATCTCCGCCGCGGACGACCTGCTCACGACCGCTGCCCAGGGACGCGAGCTGGCCGGGCTGATCCCGGCGGCCTGCTACGTGGAGGTGCCGGACGCGACGCACCTCCTGGCGGCCGAGCACCCCGAGCGCCTCGCCCGCCTGCTCTCGGATCTCGCAAGCCGGTGATCACGTCAGGTTCGGCGTCGTGCGCCCGCCGCACGCTGATCCGCCGACGGGTTCGTCCGGAGCCCGACCTGCTGCTTCGCAACACGATGAACGTTCCTGGAGGTACGTCATGAATGACCGATACGTGGTACTGGGAGCCTCGGGCGGCGTCGGCCGTGCGCTCGTCGCAGCGCTCGCCGCCGAGGGCCGCACCACCCGCGCGGTCGCCCGCCAGGCGCCGGAACGGTCCGGGGCCGCGGAGTGGATGGCCGTCGACCTCTCGACCCCCGAGGGTGCACGCCGAGCGTGCGCCGGCGCAGCGGTCGTGTTCCACGCCGCCCAACCGCCGTACCACCGCTGGCCCGAGGAGTTCCCGGCGCTCACCGCCAACGTCGTCCGAGCGGCGTCCGAGGCGGGTGCCAAGCTGGTGATGGTCGACAACCTGTACATGTACGGACCCACGCGAGGGTCGCTCGTGGAGACCATGCCGCGGGCAGCGACCGGTCGCAAGGGTCTGGTGCGCGTGGAGATGGAGCGCCAGTTGCTCGACGCCCATGCCTCCGGTGCGCTGCGGGTCGCCATCGGGCGGCTCTCCGACTACTTCGGTCCGCACGGGCCGAACAGCACGCTGACCGTCCTCGTGCTCGAGCCGGCCGCCCGGGGCAAGGCGATGCGCTGGCCCGGCTCCACGACGGCACCGCGGACCGTGCACTTCCTGGACGACGCAGCTCGCGGGCTGCTGGTGCTCGCCGACCAGCCGGCGGCCGACGGCGAGGTGTGGCACCTGCCCGCAGCGCCGGCGATCACCGGAGCGGAGTTCATGGCGCTGGTGAACCAGTGTCTGCCGGCCGCCGTGAAGGCGGGCTCCCTCGGCACCCTCGCGATGCGGATCGGCGGGCTGTTCTCCAAGGAGGCCAAGGAGACCGTCGAGTGCATGTACCAGTGGACCGACCCGTTCGTGGCCGACCACTCGAAGTTCACCGCCGCCTTCGGACCACTCGCCGTCACCCCCCACGCCGACGCCGTCGCGGCGACGATCCAGTCGATGCGCACCGGACCGACCGGCACCACGTGATCACCCGTCCGCCGGTCGAGGTCGCCGGACCGCGAAACGACCTCCACCACCATCACCCCATCAGCCCATCACCCCCGACGACCCGAGGAGAATTCCATGACCGCTCGATCGCCCCTCATCGCTGGCCCTGCCGTCGACTCCCCGCCGGTACGTGGTGCCGGATGGGTGTCCGTCGCGCAGGGGCTGCTGATCTTCGTGCCGACGTTCGTGCTCGGTGCTGCCGTCGGCTGGCCGGGGAGCCTGTCCGATCCGGCATCGATCGCGCTGCCGAGACTGGCCGACAACGAGGGTGCGGTCCGCTTCGGATATGCGGCCTACCTCGTCTACTCGGTGCTGTTCGCCGTGACGATCACGATGCTCGCACGGCTCGTCGAGGGCGATCTGGCGAAGGGGGTCCGTCGCTTGGTGATCGGTTTCGCGGTTGCCTCGGCGTTGGCGCGCAGCCTCGGGATCGTCCGTTGGCTCGCACCGATGCCCGAACTCGCCGATGCCTACGGTTCGGCTGCGGACGACGGGCAGCGCTACACGATCGAACGCATCTACGACGCGCTCAACTCCTACGGCGGCACCATCGGTGAGGCCCTCGGTGTGGGGTTGTTCGCGGCGATCTCGATCGGTCTGCTCTCGGTGGGCCTGCTGCGCTCGCGTCTGATCCCTCGCTGGGTCGGTGTGTGGAGCGTGGTCTCCGCTGTTGCGCTGGCCCTCGGGGCCGTGGAGCTGTTCGGTGTCGATCCGGGGCCGCTGCTCACCGTCACCGTGACCGTCGTCCAGCTGTGGTTCCTCGCCACCGGCGTCTGGCTCCTCGCACGCGGCACCAAGACCTTCGACACCGCGTGAGCGGCACAGGGAGGAGGTCCGCCATGGTGCCGACGTCCCACCGACGCTCCGGCTCGGGGTCAGTCGGTGGTCATCGCGTCGGCCACGCTCGCCGAACGACCGCCGACCTCGCGAAGGCCGTGGATCACGCCCGCGACGTCCGGCTCGGGGCGGTTCTGGCTGAGCTTGCGCTTCGCCACCACGCGCTCCACCACCAACTCCACCCCGACGATCGCTCGCACCAGGCCGTCGACGAAGTCGGCTGGTGCGTCGTCCACGCTCCACGGCTCGGCTCGGGCCGACTCGTTGCGGTCGGTGAGCTCGTCGACCTGGCGCCGGATCCAGGCCGGGTCGTCGTGTGCGACCAGCCGGCCGTGCACGTGCACGACCTCGTAGTTCCACGTCGGCACCACCTTGCCGGTCTCGGCCTTGGTGGGGTACCAGCTCGGTGACACGTAGGCGTCGCCGACGGGCACCACGAGCAGGGCCCGGCACGGCGCGAGGCGCCAGATGCGGTTCGGCCGGGCGAGGTGGGCGCGGACCGACGTCATCGCGTCGTCCACCACGAACGGCAGGGGCGTGGAGGTGGGGCCCTCGTCGTCGGTGCAGACGAGGTGACCGAACCCGGCCCGCCGGAGCAGACCGAGCACGACGTCGGGGCGGTCCTCGGCGAAGTGAGACGGCACGTACACGCCGCTGACGGTAGGCGGTGGCCGCGACTCGGCCGGTCGAGTTCCGGCGACCGGTCGACAACGTGATCTTTGATACAACAGTCTCGTGAGCGCAGCGTGCAGCCCAGCCCGCGACCGGGGTGTCGACTGACATGGGTGCCGACCGATTCGGTGTCGACGTGATCGGCGACGTGGCTGGCCTGCGGGCGTGGGACGACGCATTCGGCCAACTGCTCGAGTACCGCGGCGATCCGCTCACCACGCTCGCCGAGGCGAACGCGGACGACGACGGGTTCGCGCTCGGACCGGCGTTCTGCGCCGCGTACCGCCTGCTCGGCGGCGTCGATCCCACCTCGCCCGACATCACCACCGACGTCGCCCGCGCTGCGGCGCGGGCCGTCGACGCACGGGGACGGGCTGCGGCCGACGCCGTCGCGCTGATGGCCGAGGGACACTGGGCGCAGGCGGCCGACCGGCTCGACGCACACACCGCCGCAGCGCCACGCGACCTGTTCGCGATCAAGCTCGCCCACGACCTGCGCCTGCACAACGGCGGCCTCGCCCGCCACCTCCACCGCGCCCACGAGGCGATGGTGGGGTGGGTGCCGGGCGAACCCGGCTACGGGTACGTGGCCGGGATGCTGTGCTTCGCGCTCGAGGAGTCCGGCGACGACGCGGAGGCGCGGCGGTGGGGTGAGATCGCGCTCGCCGCCGAGCCCGGTGACGCCTGGGCGCGCCACGCCATGGCCCACGTGTACGAGAGCCTCGGCGACCACGAGGGCTTCACCGCGGTGCTCGTCGACGCGGGCGAGCACTGGCACGAACGGCCGCTGTTCGCCAACCACCTGTGGTGGCACGCGGCCCTGCGGGCCTGGCACCACGGCGACGTGGAGCGAGCCTTCGAGATCGTCGACGCGCAACTCACCTCCACCACCGCCTTCGGGTTGTGTGACACGACGGCGCTCGTGTGGCGGGCCGACCTGGCGGGTCACGCCGTGGGCGAGCGGTGGGTCGCGCTCGCCGACGCGTGGAGCGCCGTCGTCGACGTGCACCACTCCGCCTTCGTCGACGTGCACGCAGCGGTGGTGGCGGCCACGGTCGGGGGCGCGTTCGCCGACGACTTCTGGCACGGCCTCGCAGTGCGCACCAGCACCACGCCGGCGAGCGAGAACGACCGCACGTTCACGGAGGTCGTCCGCCCGTTCGGCGACCTCGTGCGTTCGTGGCGCGCCGGTGGCGCCCACCGGCTCGGCCGCGACGCCCACGACGCGCTGGCCGACAAGCTCTGGCACGTCGGCGGCAGCGTGGTGCAACGCCAGGTGATGCACGACACCCTCCACGCGATCGGAGCGGCGCCATGAGTGCGATCTGCGACCCGGCCTCCTACGACCGGGGCATCCCGCACCACCTGTTCGCGCCGCTGCGGGCAGCCCCCGGCCTCGCGTGGATCGACCCGTCGCCCGAGCACGGCGACCACACCGGCTTCTGGGCGGTCACGCGGATGGCCGACCTCGTCACGGTCTCCCGCGACACCGGCACCTACTCCTCCGCGCTCAAGCACATCCAGCTCTACGACGTCGACGAGGACGTGCGCGACGTGCGCGCGTCGATGATCGACCTCGACCCGCCGGTGCACACGCAACTCCGCCGTCTCGTCAGCTCGGTCTTCACGCCGCGCCACGTCGCCCGCTACGAGCACGCCGTGGCCGAGCGCATCCGCGGGCTGCTCGACGCCGTCGAGGCCGACGGGGGCGGCGACTGGGTGACGATGGTGGCCAAGCCGATCCCGATCGGCGTGATCTGCGACATCCTCGGCGTGCCGGCCGCCGATCACGGCCTGATGGTGGAGATGAGCGACCACCTGGTGGCCGGCACGAGCGGCGAACCGCTCGACCCCACCGCCTACGGCAACACCACGCCGCTGCGCGAATTGCCGTTCAACAGTCCCGCCGCGTTCGGCATCTTCGACTACGCGCGCCGGGCGCGCCAGCGGGTGCTCGACGAGTCCGGCGACGACCTGCTGAGCGCGCTCGCCGTCGCCGAGGTGGACGGCCGGCGGCTGACCGAGGTGGAGTACGCCCGCTTCTTCCAGCTGATGATCTTCGCCGGCAACGAGACCACGCGGTCGGCGATGGCCCACCTCGCGCTGCACCTCGCCGAGCACCGCCATGCGTTCGACGCGATCGCGCCCGACCGCGCCGGGCTCGAGCTCGCCGCCGAGGAGACCGTGCGGTACTCGTCGCCGATCCTCTACTTCCGGCGCACCGCCACCACCGACACCGTCCTCGCCGACACCCGGGTCGCCGCAGGCGACAAGGTGGTCATGTACTACTGCTCGGCGAACTTCGACGAGACCGTGTTCGACGAGCCGATGCGTTTCGACCTCACGCGTCCGCGCGCACCGGCCAACTGCGCGTACGGCGGTGGTGGTGCGCACTACTGCCTCGGCGCTCCACTCGCCCGGCTCGAGCTGGCCGCGCTGATCGGCGAGGTGGTCGGCCGCGGCCTCCAGGTGGAGGTGGCCGGACCCGTCGAGTACGTCCGGTCGAACTTCGTGAACGGCATCGAGCACCTCCCGGTGCGGGTGCACCGATGACCGCGCGACCGCTCGACGGGATCCGGGTGATCGACGCCGCCACCATCGTCGCCGGACCGCTGTCGGCGTCGATCCTCGGCGAGTTCGGCGCGGACGTGGTGAAGGTGGAGCAGCCCGACGGCGGCGACCCGATGCGCACGCTCGGCACCGCAGGGCCCGCCGGTGACAGCTACTGGTGGTGGACCGAGACGCGCAACAAGACCAGCGTCGTGCTCGACCTGCGCACCCCCGACGGTGCCGAGTCGTTGCGGCGGATGACCGACCGCGCCGACGTGCTGATCGAGAACTACCGCACCGGCACGATGGAGAAGTGGGGCCTCGGGTACCAGGCGCTCGCCGTGCGCAACCCGCGCCTCGTGCAGCTCAGCGTGAGCGGGTTCGGTCGCGTCGGGCCGCTGCGCGAGTCCGTGGGGGTGGCCCGCATCGCCGAGGCCTTCTGCGGGCTCAGCTCGATGACCGGCGACCCCGACGGGCCGCCCGGGCTCTCGGGTTCGGCGGCGCTCGCCGACTACCTGTGCGCCGTGTACGGCGCGTTCGGCGTGGTGCTCGCGCTGCGGGCACGCGAGACCACCGGCACCGGCCAGCTCGTCGACATGGCGCTCACCGACGGCGTGGCCCGCATCATGGACGAGGCGATCCCGATGGCCGCCGCCCTCGGCGACGAGCGGCCGCGGCTCGGCTCGGAGACGCACCGCAGCGTGCCGCACAGCAACTACGAGTCGCGGGACGGCCGGTGGGTCACCATCGCCTGCTCGAACGACCGGATGTTCGACCGTCTGGTGGCCGAGGCGGCGTGGCCCGCCCTCACCGATCCGCGGTTCGCCACGAACGCCGACCGCATCCGCCACCGCGCCGCGGTGAACGCCGCCGTGGCGGCGTGGGTGGCCGAGCTCGACGCGACCGAGGTGGTGGCCCGCTGCGACGCCGCCGGGGTGCCGAGCGCCGTGGTGGCCACCGTGGCCGAGTACGTCGCCCACCCGCAGACGCGTGCGCGCGACTCGGTCGTCGACGTGGACGACGAGCGCTTCGGCCGCCTCACGGTGCCGGGCGTGGTGCCGCGGCTCACGGCCACGCCGGGACGGATCGACCGTCTCGGGGCGAGACTGGGGGAGACGACGGTGGACGAGATCCTGGAGCGATGGACATGAGCGATTCGTGGAACCTCACGGCGGACCAGCGCGACCTGCAGCGCCGCGCACGCGAGCTCGCCCAGGAGGTGATCGCACCGCGTGCGGCCGAGATCGACCGCACCGAGAGCTACCCGTGGGACGTCGTCGACGCGCTGCGCGACGGTGGCTTCCTCGGCATGACGGTGCCCGCGGAGCTGGGCGGTCAGGGCCGTTCGTTCCTCGATGCCGTGCTCGTCATCGAGCAGATCGCCGCGGCCTGCTCGGTGAGCGGCCGGATCGTGGTGGAGACGAACATGGGTGCCGTCTCCGCCGTCGTCGCGTACGGCACCGAGCACCAGCGCCGCCTCGCCGCGTCGATGGTGCTCGCGGGCGACAAGCCCGCCATCTGCATCACCGAGCCCGGCGCCGGCTCGGCCGCCTCGCAGATGACCACCCGGGCCGACCGTCGCGGCGACGGCTGGGTGATCAACGGCATGAAGCACTGGATCACCGGTGCGGGCGTGTCGAAGCTGCACCTCGTGTTCGCCCGCGCGTTCGACACCGACGGCACCGAGCTCGGCATCGGCGGCTTCCTCGCCGTACTGGGTGAGACGCCCGGTCTGCGCATCGGCACGCGTGAACCCACGATGGGGCTGCGCGGCATCCCGGAGGCGCAGGTGATCTGCGAGGACATGGTGGTCGGCGACGACATGACGCTCGTGCCGCCGGGCGGGTTCCGCCGCGGGTTCGCCGAGCTGATGAACGCGTACAACAGCCAGCGCGTCGGCGCCGGCACCGTCGCGCTCGGCATCGCCACCGGGGCTCACGAGCTCGCGATCGACTTCGCCCGCAGGCGCGAGCAGTTCGGCCGGCCGATCGCCGAGTTCCAGGGGCTGCAGTGGATGCTCGCGGACATGAGCGTGCAGCTCGAGGCGGCGCGCAGCCTCACCTACCGGGCCGCGTGCTCGGGCGGACCGTTCCCCGACGTCACGCTCGCCGCGCAGGCGAAGCTGATGGCCAGCGAGTCGGCGATCAAGGTGGTGAGCGACGCGCTGCAGACCTTCGGCGCCGCCGGCTACTCGCGCAACAACCCGCTCGAGCGCATGTACCGCGACGTGCGGATGTTCACCATCGGCGGTGGCACGGCGCAGATCCTGCGCACGGTCGTCGCGGGCCGGTTGCTCGACATGTCGCTGCCCCAGACCCGCGACGGCTACGTGCGCTGACCGATCGGTCGGCGTCGGTCGATCAGCCGTCTCAGCCGGTCGCGCGATCAGTCGTCGAGGTCCTCCAGCTCGTCGGGGCTCACCCGGCCGCCGCCGAGCGCCAGCACCACCGCGGCGAGCGGGATCGCGAGCAGCGCGGTGCCGACGAGCGAGGCCGTGATCGACACCCGATCGGCGGTGACGCCCATCGCCACCGGCACCAGCAGCGCCGGGGTGCTCAGCAGTCCCACCAGCGTGGGCACCGTCGCCGAGCGCAACGGCACCAGCGTGAGCATGCGGTGGTGCACCTTGGCCCACACGATCGCCGTGCCTCCACCCACCAGCGCGAGCGCCGTGATCGTGACCGGCATCGCGAGCGGGGCAGCCGTCAGGCACGCGCCCACCACCAGCAACCCGCACCCGAGGGTGACGAGCGGTCGGTCGAGCCCGCGGCGCGACACCACCGCCGCACCGGCGAGGCCACCCACCACCACGCCGCCGGCGAGGAGCTGCGCGGCGGCGTTGTCGCCCTCGGCCGCGGCCCGTGCGACGGCGAAGCCGAGGAACGCCTCGTCGAGCGGCAGCAGCGCGAACTCGGCGGCGGTGAGCAGCCAGAGCTCGCGATGGCGCAGCAGGGTGCGTGCCGAACGCAGCAGCGAGGGGTCCTCGCCGTCGGCCGCCGGCACCGGAGCGGGGAACGACGTCGACGCGAGCAGCGCCGCGAACGCCACGAACACCACCACGGTGAACGTGAACACGCCGCGCCAGCCGATCACCGTCGCCGCACCGATCGCGAGCAGCGCCGGTGCGACGAAGTCGCCCGCCCAGGTGAGCAGGTGCTGGCGGCCGAGCAGCCGGTCGAGCTCGCCGTCGGCGGTGTCGGCCAGCGACGACTCGAGCGGCCGGATCATCATGTCGCTCGCGCCGCCGAGCACCGTCGCCGCGACGACCAGCACGGGGAACGGTGCCGCGAGCGCGAAGGTCGACAGGCCGGCGGCGATCAGCAGCGCGCCGGTGGTGGCGAGCAGGCGACGGTGCCCGCGGTCGGCGAGCGCGGCGAGCGGGCTGCCGACGAGGCCACCGACGGTGAGCAGCGCGAGCAGCCAGCCGGCCTGGCCGTACGACAGTCCGAGGTCACGGACCTGGTCGTCGATGGTGCCCGCGGGCAGCCACGACCACCACTCGTCGAGCAGGCGGACGACGAGGGCGCAGCGCACCACGCCGACGCCCACGCGGGCGAGGGCGGCGGCGGGTGCGCGTGGAACGGTCGACCTGGCCGGGCGCTCCGGCCGGTCGGGTGGGTGTTCGGACGGTTCGAGAGGCGGTGTGGACACGGGACTCCTCCTGGTGACGACCTTGCTGACGACGGACGGTGGGACGGACCGCCGTCAGCGGAGGAGCACGAGCACGGGATCAACATCGACGCACGTCCTCACGGTAGTGCGGCGTCCGATCGGTGCCGGGGGAGTTGTCCAGTGCGCGCCGGATCCGACCCTGGTCCACACGGGTCGCGCAGGAACGTCGCCGACGCGAGATCGGGCCGTGGGCCGGGTGCCGGCCGCGTGGCCGCGGCGGGTCAGTGGTAGTCGTAGAAGCCGCGGCCGGCCTTGCGGCCGAGCAGGCCCGCCTCCACCATGCGCGACAGCAGCGGCGGCGAGGCGTACAGCGGCTCCTTGAACTCGGCGTAGAGGCTGTCGGCGACGGCGAGCGTGGTGTCGAGGCCGATGAGGTCGGCCAGGCGCAGCGGGCCCATCGGGTGGTTGCAGCCCTCCACCATGCCGGTGTCGATGTCGGGTGCCGTCGCGAAGCCCGACTCCATCATCCGGATCGCGGAGAGGATGTACGGGATGAGGAGCGCGTTCACGATGAACCCGGCGCGGTCCTGGCTGCGGATCACCTTCTTGTGCAGCACCTCGGTCGCGAACGAGTCGGCGCGCGAGGCCGTCTCGGTGGAGGTGAGCAGGCTCGTGACCAGTTCCACGAGACGCAGCACCGGCACCGGGTTGAAGAAGTGGATGCCCAGCACCTGCTCGGGCCGCCGGGTGGCGATGCCGAGCTTCATCACCGGGATCGAGCTGGTGTTGCTCGCCAGGATCGCCCGCTCGTCGAGCACGACCTTGTCGAGGATCGAGAACACCTCGGTCTTCAGCGCCTCGTCCTCCACCACGGCCTCGATGACGAGCTGCCGGTCGGCGAGGTCGCCGAGATCGGTGGTGAACGTCAGGCGGGCGAGCGCCGCGTCGCGTTCGGCCTCGGTGAGCTTGCCCGAGCGCACACCGCGGTCGAGCGACCCGGTGAGTCGCTTCTGACCGGCCTCGGCGGCCGCGGCGTCGACCTCGCGGACGATGACGTCGAGCCCGGCCCGGCTGCACACCTCCGCAATGCCCGATCCCATGAGGCCGCAGCCGACCACCCCGACCCTGCTGATCTCGTGTGTGCTCTCGCTCATGGGGTCGATGATGCCACGAGGGCCAGTGCCGCGGCGGTGGCGTGGCCGACGTTCATCGAGTCGACCTCGTCGCGCTGGGGGATCCGAACGTTCACGATCCGGGACAGCACGGCCTCGCTGAGGCCGGGACCCTCGGCGCCGAGCACCAGCGCCAGCCGATCGGGTGCGCCGGTCGCGAGCAGCTCGCCGATCGGTGTCGCGTCGCGCCGCGGGGTCAGCGCCCACACCGCGAACCCGGCGTCGACGAGTGAGGCGAACGCCGCGTCGAGCAGTGCGCGGGCGATCGGCAGGTGGAGCACCTCGCCCATCGACACCCGCACCGTGCGCCGGTAGTACGGGTCGGCGCAGGTGGGGTCGAGCACCAGCCCGTCGGCGCCGAGCGCCCTCGCCGACCGTGCGATCGCGCCGAGGTTCTCGGGGTCGTTCAGGCCCTCGAGCACCACGAGCCGCCGCGCGCCCCCGATCACCGCGCCGAGCGGGCGCAGGGTCGGCCGGTCGGCGGTCGCGATCACGCCGCGGTGGAGGTCGAACCCGACGATCTCGTTCAGCACCCGCTGCTCGGCGACGAACACCTCGACCGACGGGTCGACATCGTCGAGCGCCCCGCTCGCCGAGAGTCGGTCGTGGGCGGAGGGCGTGAGCAGGATCGACCGCACCCGCACCCCGGACGCGATCGCCCGGGACACGACGGTCGGCCCCTCGGCCCACAGCACCTCGGTGCTCTCACGGGCGCGCAACGCCCGGAAGGCATCGACCCGAGGGTCGTCGGGTCGCTCCACCGGGGACACGCAGCGAGTCTGCCAGGCACGACACGGCGAGCCGGGGCCGCCCACCCGCCCGCCGGACGGACGATCGCGCCTTGCGAACGTCTGTTCGATCCGCGAAGCTGGCCCGCATGTCCACCGTCGCCTCGCTCCCCGCCGCCTACGTCCCCGCCACGTACCAGGCGTCGCTGTTCGGCATCGACGACCCCTGGGTCGACACCCATCTCGAGGGCATCGTCCGCACCCAACTCGACGACGACAGCTGGGTCGACCTGCTGCCGCGCTGGATGCAGGGCTCCGACCTGCTGTTCGGCGAACTCGTCGCCCGCCTGCCGTGGGCCCAGCGCGAGGTGGTGATGTACGACCAGATCGTGCTCGAACCCCGGCTCACCGCCTGGTGGACCACCGGATCCACATCACCCGAGCCTGCGCCGGTGCTCGGCGCCGCCCGCGCCGCGCTCACCGAGCACTACCACCGACCGTTCGACACGATCGGCTTCAACCTCTACCGCGACGGTCGCGATTCGGTCGCCTGGCACGCGGACCGCGAGCGCTACGAGCACGAGGACCCCACGGTCGTGATCGTCAGCCTCGGGTCGCCCCGCCCGTTCCAGATGCGCCGCAAGGGCGGCGGGCCGGCGCAGAGCTGGCTGCTCGGCCACGGCGACCTGCTCGTGATGGGCGGTGCCTGCCAGCACGACTGGGAGCACTGCGTGCCCAAGGTCGCGCACGCCCACGGCCCGCGCCTGTCGATCATGTTCCGTCACCACCTGGCCGCCTGAGCACCTCCCCGCGATGAGCGATGCGGTCGCCACGGCCGCTCATCTCTCATCGCGAGCGCGCACGGGTCGCGTGCGAGACTCGGCCGTGATGAGCGACACCCGAGATCCCTCCCGGTACGCGTTCCTGCCTGGCGCCCCGGACTCCCCCACGATCGTCGGCGGCGAGGGCTGCTTCCTGCACACCGCCGACGGGCGGCGCATCCTCGACGGGGCCGCCGGAGCGATCGTCGGCAACATCGGCTGGGGACGCGCCGAGGTGGCCGACGCCGCCCGCGACGCGATGGCCGCCGGTGGCTACGTCGTGCCGCTGTGGCCCACCCCGTGGCGGCTCGAGCTGCGCGACGCGCTCGTCGACCGTTGGTTGCCGGAGGGAGA
>Ga0315901_10001668_pt1 | contig 31829 bp, 29 predicted proteins | sample LakEriMetagenome_10_FD_203761 | JGI IMG/M metagenome (GOLD analysis project Ga0315901, IMG submission 203761) | Freshwater fungal communities from buoy surface, Lake Erie, Ohio, United States - Buoy 2 MA116 | ecosystem: Environmental > Aquatic > Freshwater > Lake | place: USA: Lake Erie, Ohio...
CCCCTGTCCATGCGGTTATTACAACCATCCGGAAAAGGAATGTGTGTGCGGGCCCGGTGTCGTTCAGAAGTACTTGAACAAGGTTAGTGGTCCTTTGCTGGATCGAATCGACATACATGTGGAGGTGACTCCGGTGAGTTTTAATGAGCTTAGTGGACGCTCCAGCGGTGACTCGAGCGAGCGCGTGAGAGCACGAGTAATTGAAGCACGCACGATTCAACAGTCACGATTTCAAAGTCGCCCCGGCATGAATTGCAATGCACAGATGGATAGCAAATGGTTGAAGGATCATTGCGTAATTGATGATGCGGGCAAGCGTTTGCTGGCAACTGCTATGGAGCGATTGAAACTGAGTGCGCGCGCCTACGACAGGATTTTGAAGGTGGCCCGCACCATTGCGGATTTATCGGGCAGTGAGCGAATAGAGAGCCAGCATTTGGCCGAGGCAATTCAGTATCGGAGCCTGGATAGAGAGAATTGGGCGGGATAAAAAAGAGGCTGTCTTTTCGGACAGCCTCTTTTCTCTTAGCGAAGAAAATATTACTTCTTAGAAAGGTAAGTCATTACTTCGTTGTAGTTCTTGATTTGACCGTTGCTGTTGAGCACTTCGTAGTCGCGTGAAGTCATGGTGATTACGCGAGCGTTTTGGTCAACGGTTGGAGCACCATTCACAGCGTCGAAACCAACAATACCTGTATCAGCAGTACCGTCGCCGTCAGAATCAGCGAATGTGTAACCGAAACCGGTTATTACGTGCCACTGTGATGGGATAGCGTTCCAATATCCGAAATCGTCCTGGATGTATGCGATAGCAACACCCTCTTCGTAGATATCAGCGTTGATGAAGTCTGCAGGATACTCAACATACGTACCGCCAGCCCAGTCGGCAGCAGCAATGGTGAGTGAGTTAACAGTAAATCCGGCATCGTCACCGGCAGGACCAGCAGGACCAGCAGGACCAGCAGGACCCTCTGCCCCTTCTTGAGTACATGATGAAAAAGAGAGTACCGCGGCACTCATTAAAAAGAAAGCTACTTTTTTCATTGGATTTGTTATTTAAGTTTGAGCAAAAATATCGTTTACAGGGTTATGGGGTCTATCAATTTCTGAACTAATCAACAACACACAGCGGATAAAAAATGGCATTAATAAAAGCGGTTCAGGGCCGAGAGCCTAAGATGGGAAAGGATTGCTACCTCGCAGAAAACGCCACATTGGTGGGCCATGTAATAATGGGTGATGAGTGCAGCGTCTGGTTCAACGCCGTGGTACGAGGCGACGTCAATAGCATTGTAATGGGTAATCGAGTGAATGTTCAGGACGGCGCGGTTATCCATTGCACTTATCAGAAAGCGGCCACGCTGATTGGAAACAACGTCTCTATTGGCCACAACGCCCTGGTTCATGGTTGTACAATTCACGACAATGTGCTCATTGGCATGGGAAGCATCGTAATGGATAATTGTGTAGTAGAAAGCAATAGCATAGTTGCTGCCGGAGCCGTGCTGCTGGAAGGTACGCGCGTGGAAAGCGGAAGCGTATATGCCGGCGTGCCTGCAAAGAAGGTAAAGGAATTGAGCAAGGAACTGTTTGAGGGCGAGGTGCAGCGTATCGCCAATAACTATGTGATGTACGCCTCTTGGTTTAAATAACTACAGGCGTTTGCGAACAATGTCTTCGAGCAAGTCAATCCAATCGTCGCCATCATTTAAGCTAGGCACCAGCTGTACTTTTTCACCTCCATGTTCTTCGAAAAGTTCTTGATATTCTTCACCGATTTCGATGGTCGTTTCGAGGCAATCGGCAATGAAAGCAGGAGAGAATACCAGTAGTTTTTTAGCACCCTTTTTCGCTAAGTCCTCAATTACCTTGTCGCTGAAGGGTTCAATCCAGCCCTTACCTAATCTCGATTGAAATGCGACCGTATAATGGCTTGGATCAATACCGCATCGCTCAGCAATTTCGCGGCTCGTGGCATAGCAAGTGGCTTTGTAACACAGTTTGTTTTCGTCGTTGATTTCGTGTTCGCATGAGTGATTTTTGCATGCGCGGTCCTCATACACCTTGTCTACTTGCCGCTCAGGAAGTCCGTGATAACTGAAAATTACGTGGTCGTATGCAGAAATATCGAATTGCTTAGCGCGGTTTGCAAACGCCTGCAGATAGAGCGGATGATCCCAGAACTGATTGATGATTTGAATTTCAGGAAACACCCAAAGATCGCGTAAAACGCGCATGCACTTGTCGATTACAGATCCCGTTGATGCGGAGGCGTAGTGCGGGAACATCGGCAAAATGATGAGTTTGTCGGGGTTCCATTTTACGATGCTTGCAAGAGCCGACTCGATGGATGGGTTTTTATAACGCATCGCCAGAAATATTCGAGTATCCAGGTTATCATCATGAAAGCGCTCTTGCAACTTGGCCTGAGTTTGTTTTCCGTAATAGATGAGAGGAGAGCCTTCGGGGGTCCATAGCTCTTGATACACCTTCGAACTCTTGCGATGACGGAATGGAACGATGATTCCATTGACCAAAATTTTACGACCCAACCAATTGATGTCAATTACCCGGGGATCATTCAGAAACTCGGTGAGGTAGGACGCTACATCTCCGGGATTTGGACTATCGGGCGATCCCAGGTTGACTAATAAAACAGCGGTTTTTCTTTTTTGAGCCATGCGTGGGAAACAAATGAACGATGGAATTCGTTCGCCGTTAATACAGTTTGGATGCCTCTGTGCGAATAAATCGATTTACCGCATACAATGTGGCAATTCCGCTTAGGAACAAACCGATGAGAAGCACGCCACCTATAAGCGTCAGCAATCGTTGTTTTTCCTGAAGAATGTTGATCATATCTTGTAAGTCGGAACGAAACGCATACAGCAACATGAAAAGAATGGCAAGGGCAATCATGGATGCGAGAAAGCCGAACCACAAACCTCGGCGCAGAAATGGTTTTTGAATAAACCATTGCGTTGCACCGACAAGCTGCATGCTCTTAATGAGAAAACGTTGTGAGAATATCGCGAGTTGAATGGTGTTAACGATGAGTACGATTGCGATAATCAGTAATAGAATACCAATGAGCGAAATTCCCAGGCTCCACTTGCTAAGGTTAGCGTTCATCTGTCGCAACAAATCATGCTGAAATACCACTTCATTGATAGCCGGATTTTTCTCGAGTTCCTTTACGATTTCCGTCAGTTTTACCTCATCGCTGTATTCCGGAGTGATGTGAATATCAATGGAGGCCGGCAGTGGATTATAACCTAAAAAGTCAACGAATTCCTCCCCTAACTCTTCTTGCATGAGGCCCGCCGCTTCTTCTTTTGAAAGATAGCTGGCTTCAGCGGTGAACGGCTCACCCTCCAGTTGCTTTTTGAGGAGCTGAGCATCTTGTTCTTCCACATCATCCGCAATCATAACTTGCACAACAACCTGTCCGCGATAGTGGCCTGTAACTGCGCTTCCCAGCAAGGAAACAATGAGGAGCGTGCCAACCAAAACCAGCACGAGAGTAATACCAATGATGGTCGATATCGATGAAATCGTATTTGCGGATGTTTTAAAAGGAGACCTTTTCATGCGGGAGCAAATAAGTAAGCAAGAAGAATCAAACCACGGAGGTTGTGGCTTCTTGTGAACAATGCGCTATTGAATCAATCAACCGATACAACCGATCCTTCAAACAACAAATCTTCGCCGGCCAGCGGGTGATTGAAGTCGAGAACTACGGAGTTTAGTTTTACTTCACACACAACTCCTTCAATGATGTCGCCTTCAGGGCTTTCGAGTGGAATTACTTCTCCCTCTTGAAGCATGTCTTCGTCGATTTCACCGTCTTCCAGAAACATGCTTTTCGGATACTCGATAAACAGGCTTTCTTGCTCCGGACCGTATGCATCGTCGCATGGAATTTCTATTGTGAAAGAATCACCGGCAGAGAGACCAAGCAACGCTTCTTCAAACTTGGGAAGCATGACGTCTTCACCAAATACAAAAGACATGGGGTCGTCGTTTCTGGTTTCTTCAATGAGTTCTTTTTCTTCGCCAGTAACATACAATGTGTAATGCACGGCAACATTTTTACCCGGAGCTATTTTCATGGGCGCAAGTTGCCCCAATTTCATGGGAATAACCAAATTTATGCGTTGAATATTCCATGAAGGAATAAACGATTTCTGAGCGCGGCATTACCTTGCGAGAAAAATACAGAACATGCGCATTGTTAAACGCTTGTTGGTTTCCTTAATCATTCTTCTATCGGCCGGATGTGTCGGTTTGTTGGCTACGGGCAATGTGCATGTGTTGTATGGCCTCCGCAAGACCTATTTGGTGGGAAAAAAGAATCCGGACATTGATGACATGGGCTATTTTGATGTTCGCAAAGTCAGCGCTTCTGCACCGAAGGCTACGCTGAAATCTCGCGCGTACAATGTGAGGGGTTTAACCCCGGCGGACGGCGCATGGGTTGACTCCATGCAAACCACGGCATTGCTTATTTACCGCGGCGATTCATTGATGTTTGAGCACTATAGTGAATCCGACTCGAGTACACTGAGCAATTCGTTTTCAATGGCAAAGAGTATAACCTCATTGTTGATTGGAAAGGCCTTAGAAGAAGGGTTGATTCACAGTGTTAACGATCAAGTGGGTACTTATTTAGAGGCGTATCGCACGGGCATGGACACGTTACTTACCGTGCGCCATCTGTTGGAAATGACCAGCGGAATTCCCTTCGGAGAAAGCTACAGCAGTCCGTTGGGTTACATGGCAAAGTCTTACTACGGAAAAGATTTGAAAAAAGCCACGTTGGATTACCACGTGCAGGTTGAGCCCGGAACGTTGTGGGCCTATGAAGGAGGCAATACGGTGTTATTGGGAATGATCTTGGAAAAGGTAACCGGCATGTGTGTTTCCGACTACTGTGCGCAGAAGTTGTGGGGCCCGATTGGTGCTGAACATGACGCCTATTGGAACCTTGACCATGCAGCGGGAATCGAAAAGACATTCAGTGGTTTTTATGCTACAGCGCGCGATTTTGCGAGATTGGGTCTTCTTTTTTTACATGATGGAGAAGCGAATGGCGACGCTGTGATTTCATCGTCATGGGTAGGTGAATCGCTCATGCCGCATCTCGTAGCAGATGAAAAGGCCGAATCGTGCACATGGTATGGTAAACAATGGTGGCTGGGAGAATATAAGGGGCAATCCTTTTTTGCCTGCCGCGGTTTACGCGGTCAGTATGTGGTTGGAATACCGGATTTGGATATAGTTGTCGTGCGCCTCGGGCATACTCAAAGCAAAGAGCGCATTCAACACATGCCGGCGGATTTATTTCGATACCTCGACATTTCAATGCATTTAGTGAACGGACATTCATAGAATTTCATGAAGAAGGATTTAAACATAGAAGAAGTAACAGGCGTGTACATCGCCTTTTTGCCAAACCGCGACAATTGGTCGGTTTATGTCATTAACAATCGTAAGGAACCCATAGAGACCGTAATGGTAAACGCTTCGGGCGAGGGGAAGCTGCAGGGCAAAGAAAAGCAAACGGCGACGCTTCGTTTTTTGCTCAATGACATACCGTCGGAAAGCGTTAAGCCATTTGAATTGTTGATGCCCGACTCATTGAAGATTAGCCATCGCTATTGGGTTAGTTATTACATCCATAATCAGATATTCGATAAGAAGTTTATTTACACGCCGGATATGTATGACAACGATTTGGATGATTTGCCCGTGTTTGGTTCGCCCGGCATTTTGCTCACCTGAAAAATCAAAACAATATGCTCGATCAATTGAGGCTCGAAGAGGTTTTGTTTCTCGATATTGAAACAGTGCCGCAAGAACAAGGCTTTGAAAATCTGGACGATGAATTAAAGGAGCTTTGGACAGCTAAAAGCAAGTTTTCACGCGAAAAGCATGGCACAAGTGTGGAAGAAAGCTATCAGGAAGCCGGCATCTATGCTGAATTTGGAAAGATTGTTTGCATAAGCGTTGGGTATTTCTCGAAGCGATTGGATGAGCGCGTACTGCGTGTAACCTCGTTTTATGGCCATGATGAATACCGGCTGCTGGCAGATTTTTCTGAATTGCTCGAAACCCGCACCAATCATCCATTTCGGTTGCTGTGCGCTCACAACGGTAAGGAGTTCGATTTTCCGTATTTGTGTCGCCGCATGCTTATACACCGCATCAAACTTCCGTTGCTTTTGGACATTGCGGGTAAGAAGCCGTGGGAGGTTGCGCACCTCGACACCATGGAGCTCTGGAAGTTTGGTGACTACAAGAATTACACTTCCATCAAGGTGTTGGCAAAAATCTTCGGAATTCCGACACCTAAGGACGACATCGATGGAAGCCAGGTAAGGTCGGTGTATTACGAGCAGGGCGATTTGGATAGGATAGAAGTGTACTGCAAAAAGGACGTGGCAACCGTTGCCAGACTATTGCAATGCTACAAGGGCGAACAGCCGGTAACCGATGATCAGATTGTGTACGTTTAAAACTGGGACAATTGAATACCAAAAGTCAGAGGATACACTTGTTGACCTTGGTTTTTGACGAACAGTGGAGTTAGTCCATACGTAAAAAACAGTGCTGTTTTTTTATAACCGATACGTGCTGAAAGGTCGATAGTGAAAGGATTCACCTGAAACTCGTCTTTTTTTCGGGCGGTGTTTTTGCCGGAATCATCTTCCCATTTTTGTTTGGTGATGGTAGAAGTAACCCAACCCCCAATCGCGCCGGCGGCGAGATGGAAATTTTTTTGGTTGTCTTTGCGTGAGTTGAGTTCAAGCATCAAGGGGACTTGAAGAATGGTTGTGCGCAGTTTGTTTTTGGTATAGTTGCGCAGCTCGGGATCGACTTCTGTGGCGTAGATGCCAATTTCTTCTTTATCGACCACCACATCTATGTTGTTGGAAAATCCATAGCTATTGTAAGCTAATGCAAAGCCGGTGTATATGCCGACATAGTCATGGTAGATTCGGAATTTGTATTCCAGAATATTGAATCGCCAGGTCAGCGATCGATTGTTGTTGATAGAAAGCCAATTGGTAGCGCTATCGCGGGTAATGCTGCCATTGGAATCCATCAGCTGGCAGTAGCCAAAATCGATGCCTGCGAAGTGAGTGAGCTCCTGCTTCAGTTCATCATCTGATTTTGTGGGTTGCGGCGCTGACTCGGCAGTCGGCTGTTGAGGTTTTGCCTCGGGATTGGCATCAATCACAATAATGGTTTTGTCGCCGATGTTTATGTGCGTTGTGTCTGGCACTACTTGTGCTAGGGAAAAAACGCTGCCTGTTGTAATTAAGAGGCAGAAAAAACCAAAACGTATCATACATTGTTTAATCAGGGAGCGATATTATAGCGAAATAATCACTCCGAGGAATTGAACCTATAATTTTGAACAACAAGTAACTAAACAGGACATTTAAGCGTCACTCTACTATGCCCATGCTACCGCGTAACATCCACAGAATAAATCGGCAAATGCTTCTCATAGGAGCCTTGTTGATTTTTTCTTTGATGGGTGCGGGGTTCGCGGGGTTTGCTCAAGGTAAGCCGGTCAACACAGAGTTGCAACAGCCCAACATGGATGGTTTGGTTGAAGTTAGTTTTAAGATTGATGCGTCCGGAAAAATTCAGATTGTCCACATCAACTCGACCAGCACACAATTGACAGAGTATGTTGTGAATAAGCTTGGAAAGATTAAGCTTTCAGATGCTGCCGCGGGCGACGGCAAGGTCGTTACCTATCGCTTCGTATTCAAGAAACAGGCATAGGCTATCTTTGCGCAATCCATGGAGCGCCCAAAAACCGATATTCGTACACTTTCTCTTGACGAGCTGACGCTGTTTTTCGAAGCGAACGGCGAGAAGAAGTTTCGTGCTAAGCAGGTGATGGAGTGGCTTTGGAAGAAGTCGGTCACGCGGTTTGAAGATATGACCAATCTTTCCGCAGCTACCAAGGAGTTACTCGCCGCCCATTACAATCTTCAAGGAATTACACTGGTTGACCAGCAGATTAGCTCGGATAAAACCATTAAATGTGCCTTTGAGGTGGATGCCGGAAAAGTGGTTGAGGGCGTACTTATTCCTACCGCCTCACGCATGACGGCATGTATTTCCTCTCAGGTGGGCTGCAGTTTGTCGTGTGCGTTTTGTGCAACAGGCCGACTGAAGATGTTGCGCAACCTAACGGCCGGTGAAATCTATGATCAAGTGGTGTATTTGAAGCGCCAGGCGGAGGAGCGATATCAGATTCCATTATCGAATATCGTGTATATGGGCATGGGAGAGCCTTTGCTTAACTACAAAAACGTATTGACATCGATAGAGAAAATAACGTCGCCCGATGGTTTGGGAATGTCGCCACAGCGCATTACGGTAAGCACGGCCGGCGTAGCCAAGATGATTACGAAGTTGGGAGATGACGGCGTAAAGTTTAACCTCGCATTATCGCTGCACGCGGCTAATGATGAGAAGCGCGACAAAATCATGGACATCAATGAGAGCAATAACCTCGAGTCGCTTGCCCTTGCGCTGAAGTACTTCCATGAAAAAACAGGAACACGAGTAACGTTCGAATACATCATCTTCAAGGATTTCAATGACTCGCTGAAGGACGCTCAAGAACTTGCCAACTATTGTAAGAACTTACCTGTCAAGATTAACATCATCGAGTACAACCCCATTGATGACGGGGAATATCGTCAGGCCAGCCCGGAGCGTGTGGATGCGTTTGCCAAGTTTTTGGAGTCTAAAAACCTGGTGGTGAATGTGCGTCGATCGAGGGGTAAGGACATTGACGCGGCGTGCGGTCAATTGGCTAATAAAAACGCAGCATTGCTCAAGGATGAGGTGGTGAGGAAAGTCCGCTAATCGCCTTACTTTGGCACTTTAAAGTTCAATCTATGACCAAGTCGAATAAGCTTACTATGTGGATTTTCATTGCCCTGATTGCAGGGGTAGTGACGGGGGTGTTGTTGAACTCATCGTATCCCGCTTCCGCTGATGGCGCTGCTAATACTGGGCTTACCTCCATACTCGACAACATTACCATCCTTACCGACATCTTTTTGCGCTTGATAAAAATGATTATTGCGCCGTTGGTTTTTTCGACCCTCGTTGTGGGAGTTGCAAAGCTGGGTGACATTAAGTCGGTAGGAAGAATTGGTGGTAAGACCATGCTCTGGTTCATCTCCGCGTCGTTTGTTTCCTTGTTATTGGGTTGTTTATTGGTCAATCTGTTTCAGCCCGGTACCATGATGCAGCTTGAGTTGCCGCCGGTAGATGCTGCAACCGGTATCGATAAGGCGGCGATGACATTTAAGGGAGTTATCACGCATATTTTCCCGAAGAGCGTAATTGAGGCAATGGCAGGAAATGAGATACTTCAGATTGTGGTGTTCTCGTTGTTTTTTGGTGTTGCCACAGCAGCGCTGGGTGAAAAGGGAGAGATTATCATTAAGGCGTTGGATGCTGTTGGCCACGTAATGCTGAAGATTACCGGATACGTTATGAACTTCGCTCCTTTCGCTGTTTTTTCGGCGATGACGGCGGTTGTAGCGAAAAAGGGATTGGGTGTTTTGGTAACCTACGGCGTGTTCATTGGGGAGTTTTACTTTGGATTATTTCTTTTGTGGGTGATACTACTTATTGCCGCTTATTTCTTGGTAGGAAAGCGTGTTAAAACGCTAGTGAGTCGAATTAAAGAACCATTGTTGCTTGCCTTCTCTACCGCTAGCAGTGAAGCCGCTTTTCCGAAGACACTCGAAGAGCTTGAGCGCTTCGGTTGTCGCAATCGAATTGTGAGTTTTGTTCTCCCTCTTGGTTATTCTTTCAACCTTGATGGCTCCATGATGTACATGACCTTCGCGAGTTTGTTTATTGCACAGAGCTATGGCATTCACATGAGCATTGACCAACAATTGACCATGTTGTTGGTATTGATGATTACCAGCAAAGGAATTGCCGGCGTGCCGCGCGCTTCGCTCGTGGTGATTGCCGGAACGTTGGCGTCGTTTCAAATACCGGAAGCCGGGTTGTTGTTGTTGTTGGGTGTCGATCATTTGCTGGATATGGGTCGCAGTGCTACCAATGTGGTAGGTAATGCTGTTGCTACGGTTGCTGTGAGCAAGTGGGAGAAGAGTCTGGATTAATAGATGAATTCTTTAACCACAGAGGGCACAGAGAACACAGAGATTTCGGTGATTGATTTGTTTAGGCTGGTTTTCTTGCTCTCCGTGTTCTCTGCGATCTCCGTGGTTTATCAATTAGTCATCAAAAATGAGCAGCAGTTTGATTCCGTTGCATTCTTAATCGGGAACCAATCATATGTTGTGAGCAAGTGGGAGAAGAGTCTCGATTAATAGATGAATTCTTTTTAATCACAGAGGGCAAAGGGAACACAGAGAACACAGAGAATACGGCTAGAGGTTTGTTTAGGCTGGTTTTCTCATTCTCCGTGTTCTCTGTGATCTCCGTGGTTTATCAATTATTCATCAAAAAAGTAACAACAGCTTAATGCGGTTGCGTATATAATCTCATAATCAATCATATGGGGTAAGCAGGTGGACAAGAGTCTGGATTAATAGATGAATTCTTTTTAACCACAGAGGGCACAGAGAACACAGAGATTTCGGTGATTGGTTTGTTTAGGCTGGTTTTCTTGCTCTCCGTGTTCTCTGTGATCTCCGTGGTTTATCAATTAGTCATCAAAAATGAGCAGCAGTTTGATTCCGTTGCATACTTAATCGGGAACCAATCATATGTTGTGAGCAAGTGGGAGAAGAGTCTGGATTAATAGATGAATTCTTTTAACCACAGAGGGCACAGAGGGCGCAGAGAACACAGAGAGTACGGCTAGAGGTTTGTTTAGGCTGGTTTTCTTGCTCTCCGTGTTCCCTATGACCTCTGTGTTTAATTATAATTGTCGCAACACCGATATTCCATAGACCCTGCGGTTAAAAAGACCCCGCGTTGTATTTTTGAAGCCAAAATCGGCACTATGAAATTTGGCGTTGTTGTTTTCCCCGGAAGTAATTGTGATGAAGACTTGGTGTACACTCTTCGCGATGTATTGCATCAGGATGTAGTAAAGCTTTGGCATAAGGATACCGATTTGCAAGGCGTTGATTTTGTCTTTTTACCGGGAGGTTTTTCCTACGGCGATTACTTGAGAAGCGGAGCTATCGCTCGTTTTTCGCCCATCATGAACGAAGTAGTTGCACACGCCAACAAAGGCGGTTATGTGATGGGAATCTGCAACGGATTTCAAATACTCTGTGAGGCCAAGCTTCTTCCGGGAGCTTTGTTGCATAACGACAGTCGCAAGTTTATCTGCAAGAATGTATATCTCAAGCCTGTTTCTAAAACTGCTTTACCCACCCGTGGACTCGACTTTGAAAAGGCTTATAAAGTTCCGATTGCACACGGAGAAGGGAAGTTTTTTGCGGGTGATGATGAGCGAAAGGAGATTATCCAGAACGACCAGATTTTATTTCGTTACTGCAACCTCGATGGAGAAACGACCGAAGAATCGAATCCGAATGGCTCCATGTTGAATATTGCCGGTATCTGCAACAAGCAGCGCAATGTATTTGGTATGATGCCCCACCCGGAGCGCGCGGCCGATTTTGAATTGGAAAATACGGATGGTCGTGAAATCTTCGAGAGCATTTTGCAGATAGTCAATGCTTAAAATGTGTTGAATGGTTGCCAATTGAATACTCGGTTGGTATCTTAGCGAACTTTCAGACATTCACCTTGTTATACTCTTTGCTGCCGTTCACTAAGTGGTAGCGTACTGATTATGAGCAATCCCTATGTACCGGGCCCTCTGTTGGCTCAGATAAACACGCCAGAAGATTTACGCAGGTTGTTAAAGACCGAGCAATTACCGCAATTATCGAAAGAGTTGCGACAGTATATTGTGGATATCGTGAGCGAAAAGGGCGGGCACTTCGGTGCAAGCTTGGGTGTTGTGGAGATGACGGTGGCCTTGCATTATGTCTTCAACACTCCCTACGATCAGCTTATTTGGGATGTAGGTCACCAGGCTTATGGTCATAAAATTCTGACCGGCCGACGCGATGTGTTTCACACGAATCGCAAATACAAGGGCATCAGCGGATTTCCGAAGCGAAGTGAAAGCGAATACGACACGTTTGGTGTTGGTCACTCATCGACTTCGATAAGTGCAGCGGTAGGAATGGCTGTAGCCTCTAAGGTGAAGAAAGAGAAAGATCGTCAGGTTATTGCTGTGATTGGAGATGGTGCCATGACAGCAGGCTTAGCGTTTGAGGGCCTTAACCACGGCGGAACTGCTGATGCGAATATTCTCGTTATTCTCAACGACAACTGCATGAGCATCGACCCTAATGTGGGTGCTCTCAAGGAATATCTCACCGACATTACGACTTCGCACACCTACAATAAAGTGAAGGACGAGGTGTGGAATTTATTGGGCAAGTTGTCATCATTTGGAAGCAGTGCTCAATCGATTGTACACAAAGTATCGGAGTCACTGAAGTCATCGTTGGTGAAGGAAAGTAATTTGTTTGAAGCGTTGAACTGGCGCTACTTCGGTCCTATCGATGGGCACGACGTAGAGCACATGGCAGCGGTATTGCAAGATCTGAAGGACATACCAGGCCCAAAGATTCTTCATTGTGTAACCATGAAAGGCAAGGGTTACGAGCCCGCAGAAAAGGGTAGCCCTACCAAGTGGCACGCACCTGGTCTATTCAACAAGGAAACCGGTGAGATTGTGAAGGTTGTGCCGAAGTCGCCGCAACCACCGCTTTATCAGGATGTATTTGGCCACACAATCATTGAGTTGGCCGAGAAAAACGAAAAAATTGTGGGAGTTACACCCGCCATGCCATCAGGTTGTTCGCTGAAGTTTATGATGGAAGCAATGCCTGATAGGGCATTTGATGTGGGAATTGCCGAGCAACACGCAGTAACGTTTAGCGCAGGTATGGCAACACAAGGCTTGGTGCCGTTTTGCAATATCTACAGCTCGTTTATGCAGCGCGCCTACGATCAGGTAGTACATGATGTGGCGTTGCAAAAATTACAGGTTGTGTTTTGCTTGGATCGCGGTGGAGTAGTGGGGGCAGATGGTCCGACACACCACGGTGCTTATGACTTAGCCTACATGCGTTCGATTCCGAACATGATTGTGGCTTCTCCGATGAACGAAAGTGAATTGCGCAATATGATGTACACGGCGCAGCACCAGAATTACGGACCATTCTCGATTCGCTACCCACGTGGTAATGGAGTTATGACGGAATGGAAGACGCCTTTCCAACTCATTAAACCAGGAACAGGCCGAAAGGTGCGCTCGGGTTCTGATTTGGCCATTTTGAGCATAGGCCCAATGGGTAATTATGCTTTGCAGGCTTGTGAAGAATTGGAACAAAAGGGAATCAGCGCTGCGCTATACGATATGCGCTTTGTGAAGCCATTGGATGAGTTGCTGCTGCACGAAGTATTTGGCAAGTTCAAGCATGTTATTACCGTTGAAGATGGATGCCTGCAAGGGGGCATGGGAAGTGCCGTACTTGAGTTTATGGTTGATAACGGCTATCACTCACAAGTGAAGCGTTTGGGTATTCCAGATCGTTTGGTAGAGCACGGAACACAAGACGAACTCTATGCTGAATGTCATTACGACATGGCTGCGATGGTTTCTGCCGGTGAAGAAATGCTTCGTGAGTCGTTGATGGAGCGACGCACCGCTTGAGAGTACATTTGATCCATGGAAGAAATCGTTAATAAGGTTGCTGCAAGTGGATTGGTTACAATAAACCTGGAGGAGTTCTATCCTGCAGGAGATAGGGTTTCTATTGATTTAGCGGATCAATTGTGGCAGGGTTTGGCCTTGCGAGAAAAGGATTTTCGCTCGTGGATTCAAACACACGATTGGTCTCAGTATCAGGAAAAACATGTTGCGGTTTTTTGTTCGGTTGATGCGATAATTCCCGCATGGGCGTTCATGCTCGTTGCGTCAGCGCTGAGTGATTATGCAGTAACGGTTGTGCAAGGAAACAGAAACGAGCTGGAAGAAGTCCTTTTTAGAAACATCGTCGACGGTCTTGATTTAACGGTATACCAAGACAAGCGTTGCGTGGTGAAAGGATGCAGCAATTTGCCTGTTCCACAATCGGCTTATACTCACCTGGTGATGAGATTGAGACCCGTAGTGCGAAGCATCATGTTTGGAGAGCCTTGCAGTACAGTTCCCGTGTTCAAGCGCAGTTAGTAGGCGCGTTCATTTCGTCCCGCCATAAAGTTGATGAAAGCCCGATTTACCACTCGCTGACCTCCCGGTGTTGGGTAGTTTCCCGTGAAATACCAGTCGCCTGTGTGAAGCGGGCACGCAGCATGCAATCCTTCGACGGTTTGGAAGATGACTTCAACTTCTGCAGTAGTATTTTCGGGAGTAACCAGCTGCGCTACTTTTTGTGAAATTTGATCGGCTGTGAAAGCAGCGAAAATCTCTCGAACACAATTGGTTTGCTCGGCTTTTGGTCGTGTTTCCATTTCGATGCACTTCTGCAAAACACCGGATGTGATAGACTCATAGGTTCCATTTTCTTTATGCAGTGCAATGGCTGCCTGGAAGGCAATGAAATCGCCAAGCTTGGCCATGTCGATACCATAGCAGTCCGGGTAGCGAATTTGAGGCGCAGACGAAACGATGATGATTTTCTTAGGCCCGAGTCGATCAAGCATTTTTATAATGGATCGTTTCAGTGTTGTTCCCCGCACGATGGAGTCGTCGATTACGACCAGGGTATCAACACCTCGCTTCACGGCACCGTGTGTGGTATCGTAAACGTGAGCGACCATTTCATCGCGCGCACTGTCTTGCGTGATGAAAGTGCGAAGTTTTACATCTTTGATTGCAATCTTTTCGAGTCGGGCACGCTTGCGAATGATTTCCTCGATTGCTTCAATGGATGGGTTATCGCCCAGCGCTTTGATGTCGCGAATTTTTACATCGTTGAGATGATCCTCAAGTGCTTTCATCATTCCGTAAAATGCGGTTTCTGCTGTATTCGGAATGAAGGAGAATACGGTATGGTCGAGGTCGTAGTTTATCGACTTTAGAATTTGCGGAACCACATTTCTTCCCAACGCCTGACGCTCTTTGTAAATAGCCTCATCGTTCCCTCGAGAGAAGTAGATACGCTCGAATGAGCATGAAGTTTTTTCACGAGGTTCAATTATCGGCTTTAATGAGGTGTGTCCGTTTTTCTTGATAACAAGCGCATGCCCCGGTAAAAGCTCGTGGATGTCGCTGAGCGGCGCGTTGAACGCAGCTTGTATGGGGGGCCTTTCGGAAGCGACTACAGTAATCTCGTCGTTTTCGAACCAATATGCGGGGCGAATACCGGAAGGGTCGCGCAGTACAAAAGCATCACCATGACCAATCAGACCCGCCATCGCAAAACCACCATCGAAGTCACGTGTGGCGCGGGTTAAAACGCGTTGCACATCGATGTTTTCAGAAATAAGCTCCGTAATTTTTTTGTTGTCGTAGCCTTCTTGTTTGAATCGGCTGAATAACTGTTGGTTCTCTTCATCGAGGAAATGCCCGATTTTTTCCATAACAGTTACCGTATCCGCTTTTTCCTTGGGGTGCTGACCCAAATCGATGAGTAGCTGAAACAGCTCGTCTACATTGGTAAGATTGAAGTTACCGGCAACAACTAAGTTTCGCGTCATCCAGTTGTTTTCGCGTAGGAAAGGGTGACAGTTTTCAATGCTATTTCCGCCGTAGGTGCCGTATCGTAAGTGTCCCAAGAATAATTCACCTGTGAATGCGTAGTTGTCTTTTAAGTATTGCGTATCACTTAACTTGTCGGGGCGAGTGCGTTCGAGTTCTTCGAAGCGCGACATTACTTTAGAGAAGAGTTCGCGTATGGGTTGTGGATCGTTGCTGCGAACGCGGCTGATGTAGCGTTTGCCGGGCGGCATGTCGATTTTGATGTTGGCGATGCCGGCTCCGTCTTGACCTCGGTTGTGCTGCTTTTCCATGAGCAGGTACATTTTGTTGAGGCCGTAAAATGCTGTTCCGTATTTCTCGGCGTAGTACTGAAGAGGTTTCTTCAGTCGAAGGAGTGCTATACCGCACTCGTGCTTGAGTTGATCACTCATGATGCGCTTGCATGCCGAAATGATAATCGGCCTGCTAAAGAGCACGCAAAAATAAGGAAGCGTTTAGGCTGATAGAAAAATATGCTGTTATGATTTATCGAATGAAGGTCAGTTTTCTTACCTCATCAGCAGTTCCGAGCGGTGTTGAAACGTAAACAAGGTATACTCCGGTAGCAGGTCGTGAGCCATCAGATAGCATTCCATTCCATACAGCGCGACCACCTTCACTTTCGGTTTCGAAGAGTATGTTTCCTTGGATGTCGGTGATTTTTACGCTCGTGTTGTAGGCAAGACCGTCAATGGTGATGTTACCGTCGTAATCGGGGCGAACAGGGTTTGGGAACACACGAACATTCGACATTTCGTTGTCGAAGTTGGTAGCCGTTGAAAAGAATCCGACTACTCCGTTTTCTGTTGCAAAAAACACTTCACCGTTGGAGTGATTGATACCGATGTCGTAAACGGTGTTGGAAGGAAGAGGGCTGTTTTCTTCCGTGAAATGATACACCTCGCGAAGGCCATCGTCGCTGAGGAGGTATGCGCCACTGCTTTTTGTGCCAATCCACTTGCGATTGCTTCCATCAATTTCAATGCAGTTAATAGCTTCGGTTTCCAGCAGTATCTGTGTGTTTCCTTCTTGTTGAATGAGTATTTGCTCTGAGTCGAAATTACCTTCTTCGAAGATGGATGCCGGATTGTAAAAAATAGAGAGGCCGCTTGCGGTTCCAACCCATACTTCTCCGTCGAGGTCTTCTTCCATGCAAAGCACATCATTGGAAGGTAGTTTTCCATTTCCTTCGTCATCGGTGAGCAGTTTGAAGTTGTCGTCCGAGAATACATCGAGCGTCGCGTTGTTGTTCAGTACAAGCAGTCCTTCGTTGATGACATTGGCCCAAATGTATCCGTCGTTTGAGATCAGAATGTCGGCGATTTTTTCATCGTCACCGATTACCGTCGAGAAGTTGTAGTCATAAAAGTTGCCATCACGATCGAGCGCGTGCAATGCTCGCTTTGTGTAGCCATTGGTGCACCAGAGGACGCCATCTTTAGAATAAGTTACACCCGCTACAGCCGTTCGCACATAATCGTCGTTTATACCATCTGAGTCCGGCCCTGTTGTAGCTGTTCCGTTGACCGGAATGATGCGGCGATTGGGAATATCAATTTTAAGCAGTCCTTCTTCCCACGATGCAGCGTATACGTTGTTGTTGTCGATAGGGTCTACCGCAAAGTCCATGAAATCCATTACATATTGATTGGAGTTGTTGAAGTGCTGCCCGGCGCTTTGCATGGTGTCTGCCGAGAAGCTTATCCAGCGATCGTCTATGTATGCGGAAATTCCATCGGAATTATTGTTCTGTCCCCAACTAGGCCCCACTCCTCCGTGTGCTATCCAAACATTGTTGTTGTAAGCAGTAATGCGTCGGCAGTCGTCGGAATTCGGTCCTTGCGGGCTTACAAGTATGTCTTCGAAACCGAATGGATCCTTGGAGAGCATGAGGCCATTGAATTTGTCGGCGGCCCAAGCATAACCGTTGTAACCGATGATTGCGTTATAGGTGTGTAGAAGGTTACCCGCGACCATTGAAATCACGATGCGCGAATCGAGGTTGTTACGACTGTACCAGTAGGCGTAGCTGCCTGAAACGGAGAACCATTCACCGTTGCTCCACAATTGATTGATGCGGAAGTTTTCGAGAGGAAATCTGTCTACCCAAGTAGATCCATCAACCGGTTTACTCCACACGGTATCGCTAGCTGCTCCCGGAATAGCAAGCACAATTTCGTTGTTGAAGAACTCGATGTGTGTGGGCACTTCAGTGCCTGGCAAGTTTCCTGCGGTGGTCCAGTTTTCGAAGTTGGAAAGGAAAGTGTTGTTTACATCGGCGGTGCGCAATCCTTGTTCGGTAACAGCGTAAATCACCTCGTTGTGAATAGCGATGTCGCGCACGCGCACTGCTTCGCCCGAGGTGCCAATGAAATAGGTTTCTTTAATCTCTCTGCCGGGGACATCGATTACAACGATACCGAAGCCGGTGCTAAGGAAAATGCGATCGCCGTAGGGATAAATGTCATAGATGGTTTTGTCACCGATGAGTGTACTGAACTTGATGAATGGGATATTGAACACTTCACGCTCATTGAATAAATCGACATTGCCATTGCTGTATCCAACGATAACAAATTGAGAAAGTGGATCGAATGCAAGAGCGCTTATTCCAACATCACTTAGTCGATTGGTCTTGTTGAAACGATTGATCTCTCCGGTGAACTGATCGAATGAAAAAACGGAATTTGCAGTTGCTGCGAAAATGAAATTATTGGCTTCACATACATCGATGCATCGTTTGTAGGGAAAGTGGTCGCGCCACGTGCCAATGCTGAATTGGGCACACAATCCGAATGGAATTAACAGCAACAACGTGAATAGGGCATTTTTCATCATGAATAATTAGCGCGGTTGAAACGTTGGAAAAATGGATTTCGTGTGTATCGGCAAATTAAAATTGATCACGAGTTGAACGCGTTCCAGCCTTGTGCTTTGAGCATGATGGTTTCACCTGCGCGTGTTACGAGTCGGCAGCCCATTGAATCTGCTGTCGCGTGTCCGATTACAGTTAGGCTTGGATTGCCTTTTATCTTGTCGTAATCGACGGGTTTAATGGTAAAAAGCAATTCGTAGTCTTCGCCACCGTTGAGGGCACATGTTGTGAAGTCGAGGTTGAATTCTTTCGCCGCTTCAATCGTTTTGGGTGACACGGGGATTTTCTCCTCATACAAGTCAAAACCTACGGCGCTATTTTCAGCCAAGTGTTTTATTTCAGAAGCCAGTCCGTCGGAAATATCAATCATGGAGGTTGGCGTCACGCCGAGTGAATTCAGTAAGCCGTGAATATCGCGACGTGCTTCCGGTTTCAGTTGACGTTCCAGGATGTAGTCGTATCCTTCGAGTTGCGGTTGTGCGTTAGGAGCCGAGCGGAAAACCTCTTTTTCACGTTCCAGCACCTGAAGGCCCATATAAGCGCCTCCCAGATCGCCGGTAACGACGAGGAGATCATTTTCCCGAGCGCCCGAGCGCGTAACGATGTTTTCCTCCTTTTCATATCCCACTGCCGTTATCGAAATAACCAAACCGCTGCGACTGCTGGTGGTGTCACCCCCAACTAAATCGACCCCGTAATGATTGCATGCCATCAGCATACCGGCGTATAGCTCATCGACAGCTTCTAAAGAAAAGCGATTACTGAGCGCAAGACTTACCACAATTTGATGGGGCACTGCGTTCATGGCGCAGATATCGCTCAGGTTAACGACAACGCTTTTGTATCCGAGGTGTTTGAGCGGCACATAGGATAGGTCGAAGTGGACTCCTTCCACGAGCATATCGGTAGAAAGGAGAATCTTCTCATTCTCGGGTGCATGAAGTATTGCGGCGTCATCGCCTACGCCCTTCAGGGAAGTTTTGTTTTGAAGAAGGATGTTATCGGTTAGGTGCTGTATGAGACCAAACTCGCCAAGGGCTGCTATTTCAGTACGGATATCGTTTGACATGCTGTTACGGATGGGGCGCAAAGGTCGACAAAATTTGAGGTGCTCAGCTAGCTGTTTCGGTGGATTCGCGGATGTCTTTTACAAGCAGTTGTATCGTCGTTTTGTTGTTCCAGGTGTTTTCATTCAGCGCAAAGAGGATATCAACCGATTGGTCGTTTTTGAGTTTATCTGCCCAATGCCCCAGGTCGAAGCCAATACCATCCATGGAGATCTTGGGTGCATGGGCTTGATTCAAATGCAGTTTCAGGTGGTTTTTTTCTTCGCCTACTGTTCTGGTAAATCGTGCGTTTTTGCAGTTTCTGGCAAGAAATACGGGACTGAGGTTTTCCGGGCCAAAGGGTTCAAACTGCTTCAGCACGCGGTATAGTTTCGGAGTGATTTGTGCGAATTCGATTTCTGCATCGTACTGAAGGACGGGGGTAGGACGAATATTTCGGAGTTTTTCTCGGATGACATCGTCGAATCGTTGGCGAAATGCTTCGAAGTTTTCCGCCTTCAGCGATAAGCCTGCAGCCATGGTGTGACCCCCGAATTGAATGAGGTGTTCTTCACATTCGCTCAAGCACTCAAATAGGTCTATACCCTCAATGGATCGGGCGCTGCCGGCCATTTTTTCACCGTCGTTTACCATCACGATGGTGGGTTTGTAGAAGGCTTCTACAAGTCTTGCGGCTACAATTCCAACGACTCCTTTGTGCCAGTCATTGCCATATACAACCGTTGAAAGAGAGTTCTGATGGAATTCATCACCTTGAATGAACGCGATTGCTTCAGCGGTTATGTCTTTGTCGAGCCCTTTTCGGGTTTTATTGAATTCTTCAATTGCGGTGCTCAGTGGCAGCGCTTCTTCTTCGTTCTCGGCAAGCAGCAGTGCAACAGCTTCTTTCCCTGAAAAAATTCTTCCGGCAGCGTTGATGCGCGGAGCTAGGATGAAAACGACATCCGTAATGGTGAGGGCATCTTTCTCGAAGCCGGCCTTAGAGAGCATGGCTGCAATTCCCGGCCGTTGCTCATGTTGCAACAGGGTCAATCCATGAAAAGCAAGTATTCGGTTTTCGCCAGTGAGAGGTACAATATCGGCACCGATTGAAATGGTTACCAGGTCGAGGTATTGATAGAGGGTTTCGATGTCAATGGATTGTTGAATGCACAACGCTTGCAACAATTTAAAGCCAACCCCTGCTCCGCTGAGGCCTTTGTAGGGGTATGAACAATCAGGACGCTTGGGGTCGAGAATGGCTGTGGCTTTGGGGATTTCAGCGGGCTGGTGATGGTCGCAAACGATTACATCGATGTTGAGTGAGCGAGCGTAATCGATTTTTTGACCATCTCGCACACCACAGTCAAGCGTAATGATGAGTGAGCAGTTGTTATCTCGGGCAAAATCGACACCGGTGAACGAGAATCCGTATCCTTCTTTGTAACGATCAGGTATGTAATAGAGGCAATGTGCACCCAGCTGCTTCAAGAAGCTGTATACAAGCGTAACTGCGGTTGTTCCGTCCACATCATAATCTCCATAAATGAGAATATTTTCCTGGTTGTGGATGGCCAGCGTAAGCCTATCGACCGCCCGATCCATGTCTTTCATCAGAAAAGGATCGTGCAGTTGATTCAAGTCAGGACGAAAAAAGGCGCGCGATTCATCGAACGTGTGTATGCTCCGTTGTGCGAGCAAAAACGCAACGGTGTAATCGACGTTGAGCGTTTGTTGCAGATTTTCTATTGCATTTTGTGGCGGGCACGGCCTGGCCTTCCATGTTTTTTCCATGTTGCGTAATTACGTCAGAAAAACCCACGTGGCAGCTAGTTTTTATTCCGATTTGGAATAAGTTATAGCACTATGGCAGAAACGAAAATTGGGAGGAGTGCAACCAAAGTTTGTGTGATTGTGACTTGTATTTATATCTTCGAAACCTGATAATTCTAATCGGATATGAAATTTCGTTCTTATTTGTTTGTGTTTTTGGCCGTTTTCGCCACGTCATTTTTTATGGCAAGCTGCCTTAACGACGACAACAAAATTCCTGACAATTGCTATGATGGCGTATTGAACAATGGGGAAATAAACATTGATTGCGGTGGACCCAATTGTGAAGAGTGCGACCACTGTACGAATGGTGTGTGGGAGCCCGAGCGTGGTGAGACTTGGCTGGACTGTGGTGGCGAATGCCCGGTTTGTCCAACATGTGCCAATGGTATTCAGGACGGTGATGAAATTGGAATCGATTGTGGTGGAGTTTGTGGTGGTTGCGAGCAATTGTGCGGTGATGGTTTGTTGAATGGATTGGAAGACGATATCGACTGCGAGAACGAAGGAGAAACACCTTATGGTGGTTGTGATTTTTGTCCAACTTGTATAGACATGATCTTCAATGGTAATGAGACCGGTATTGATTGTGGCGGTCCCGATTGCGATCCTTGTTGCTCTACGGGTAACTGCGGCAACGGTATTCAGGATGGCCAAGAATTCTATGTGGACTGCGGAGGTAACTCATGTCCTGATTGCGATACGCTCTTTAGCTTTAAGATTGGTTCTACAGTGTTCAAGACACCCAAAACGGAGTTTATTACACCTATTTACGACGATGTAACGGGCACCCTAACCTACTCGATGGAGCCTGCTTATGACACCGACGAGGATGCACCCCCGGTTCCACTGGGAACTCTTTCATTGATTGTAACAGCACCAACACTTGGCTGGCCAGGTAGTTTGGGTGCGCCGTTGGAATATCCAATTCCGTTCACCGACCCAACCGAGTATTCTATTTCATGGACCGATGAATTGGGCTTTACCTATTCTTCTGCATTGCCGGGCGGAGATTGTACGTTTACTATGGTAAAGTACAAGGAGCTTACAATAACTGTTAGTGATGTGACCAATGGGTGTAATAAGCCGATCGGTTTTTACCGCTTTTTCAGAGGTGTTTTTGAAGGAACACTTATAGCGGTCGATCCGGCAGCTCCACAGCCAACGATAAATTTGAGTCAAGGTATCTTCCAGTTCACTTTCCTTCCATAAGGAGATAGATGGTGGAATAACATGCCCGTATGTGGAAACGCATACGGGCATGTTATTTTTACGTCAGAAGTGTTTGAATGCCATTGCCGTGACTATATTTGCGCCCCCTAAAAAGGGAAGTGCACGATGAACCCAATGGTCAAAATACTCGCAGGCTCAGCCTCCAAATATTTGGGAGAAGCCATAGCAAAGGAATTTGGGGTTGAACTTGGAAATGTCATTATTCAGCGCTTCAGTGATGGTGAATTCCAACCTTCGATTGAAGAAACCGTGCGCGGAATGGATGTGATTATTATCCAATCTACGTTTCCGCCGAGCGATAATCTTATGGAGTTGTTGCTTTTGATTGATGCCGCAAAGCGTGCATCAGCAAAACGCATCGTAGCGGTAATGCCTTACTTTGGATTAGCACGCCAAGACAGAAAAGACAAGCCACGTGTAGCGATTGGTGCCAAGCTGGCTGCCAACCTTCTTACCGCGGCAGGTGTGCATCGTGTTATCACGATGGATTTGCATGCCGAGCAGATTCAAGGCTTCTTCGAGGTTCCCGTTGATCATCTGTATGCATCGACCATTTTTGTTCCATACCTCAATTCGTTGAATATTCCGGATCTCTTAATTGCGGCTCCCGACACGGGAGGTACGAAGCGAGCGAATGCATACGCGAAGTTGCTGGGAAGTGATTTGGCAATATGCTACAAGCAACGCAAGGTGGCCAACCAAGTCGAGAGTATGACGGTGATTGGTGATGTACAAGGAAAGAATGTGGTGATTGTAGATGACATGTGTGATACCGCCGGTACGCTTTGCAAAGCAGCCGAGGTAATGATGGACAACGGAGCTTTGTCGGTGCGTGCCATCTGCACACATCCTGTTTTAAGCGGACAGGCATATGAGCGTATTCAGGACTCCGTGCTGAAAGAAGTTATAGTCACGAACAGTATTCCATTAAAGGAAGGTCGTCCACAAGAAAAAATCAAGGTGTTGAGCGTGGCAGCGTTGTTCGGCGGCGTTCTCACCAACCTGATGGATAACCGCAGCATAAGTAGTAATTTTATTATTTCGTAAATTTTTAAAACCATATAAACATGAAACAAGTCTCATTGAGCGGCTCACCAAGAGTGAGCGTAGGAAGAAAAGACGCAGAGGAATTGCGTAGAAACGGTCGCATTCCAGGTATTATCTACGGCGGTGGATCACAGGTTCCCTTCAGCGTATCACGCAATGATTGGGATAAGATTGTGGCTCGTCCTGACACCCTTCAAATCAACATTGATGTGAACGGAAAGACGTATTCAACCATCATTCAAGAGATGCAGCAAAACCCGGTTACCGACTTGGTTACACACATCGACTTGCTTGAGTTGATTCCGGGCAAGGTGGTTAAGACCACGCTTCCTGTTCGCACAACAGGCGTATCAGAAGGTGTGCGTAGCGGTGGTAAGTTGCTTATCAACTATCGCAAAGTGCGTATCAGCGGAAAGCCTGAGGCAATTCCGGATGAAATTCAGGTTGACATTTCAGCAATGAAGATCGGTGATATGATTCGCGTTCGCGATATCAAAATCGATGGATGCAAGGTGTTGGAAGCTGAGGCTTCAGCTATTGTATCAGTTCAAGTAACGCGCGCTGCTATGGCTGATGCTGCTGCTGCCGCTGCTGCTGAAAAGAAGAAGTAATCGTTTGGCTTTGGAGCCGTAAGTTCGCTGCATGAAATTCCTCATCGTAGGTTTGGGAAACATCGGCAGTGAGTACGCGGAGACTCGCCACAACATAGGATTTAAAGTATTGGACGCTCTTGCCGGGGCGTCCAATCTTTTTTTTACGACAGACCGTTATGGGGATGTCTGTGAACTAAAACACAAAGGCAGAACGTTCATTTTGCTCAAGCCAAGCACGTACATGAATCTGAGCGGAAACGCGGTGCGTTATTGGTTGCAACAGGAGAAAATTTCGGTCGAGAACATGCTGGTTGTGACAGACGATTTGGCGTTGCCATTCGGAAAGTTGCGCATGAGAGGTCAGGGGAGCGATGGTGGTCACAACGGATTGAAGCACATCAACGAGATTCTGAAAACTACACAGTACGCACGCTTACGCTTTGGAATCAGTGCAGAATTTTCAAAGGGTCAACAGGTCGATTATGTGTTGGGTGTCTGGAGCGAAGTGGAAAAGGAAACGCTGAAAGAACACATTGACCGTTCCGCGAAGGCAGTCTTGTCGTTTGGCCTTATTGGTTTGGCCAGGACGATGAACGATGTTAATACGAAGTGACATTCTCTTGTCCGAATGACAAGTAGAGCGCAGGATTCACGGGGCCTCCATTTTCCCAAAGCTCGAAGTGCAGATGCGGCCCTTCACTGTTTTCACCGGTGTCGCCAATGAAGGCAATGGATTCTCCGGCCTTCACCATATCGCCTACTTTCCGCAAGAGAACAGCATTGTGCTTATAAACCGAGATCAAGTTGTTGGCGTGTTGAATGGAAATGATGTTGCCATCGTCTGCGGTGAAGGCTGCGGCTATCACGGTGCCGTCGAGCACGGATTTTACCGGGTCGTCTTTAGGTGCAACCAAGTCGATACCGTAGTGCCCCTCTTTCGGATTGAAGGCGCTGAAAATGGTGCCGTTTACGGGTTTGAATAGGATAAGTCCTTTTTTACGGTCTTCGGTTTCTTCAACCGCTTCGATGCTGAAGCGATCTTGTTCGGTAATTTTTTGACGCATCGTTTCGTCGAGCTCACTTACATCGTAGTTGAGACTAGGAGCCGATGAAAGAGCCTGGGAGCTATCGCTCGTATTGCTCAGTGTTCCGCCGGAAAGAATGGTTTTTAAATCGGTCAGGTATCGCTCGTTTTTGCGCACTTCTTCAAACAGTGAGTCTGTTTGCATTCTGGCGATGCGTGCTTCTTCACGGTAAACAGTAGAGGCATAATCGGGAATGACGTAGTTTTTTAGCGGAGTGAATGCAACCAGCAGATAGATGAGAGTGCCAAACACGATGAGCATACCGCCAAACATGATAATCAGGTTGAGTGGCGTGAGCGAATAGGAGAGTTTTTCTTCGAACGTCGATTCGTTGAGCACGGTCAAACGAAAGCGGCTTTTCAGCTTCTTGAGTAATTTTTTACGCTTCGGTTGAGGGTTGGCTACCATTTTTTAGTTCGAATCTTCACTTTGCAGAACAATTCCGCACAAAAATGAAATAATTTTGACGCAATCCTGTTAGAAGCGGGCAATAAAATCTACTCTTTGTGAATATTCGTTGTAAGAGCCGTGTTTTATCGGTAATCCTTGTGTTTTTGATGTTGGGTGCGTGCACCACGAAAAAGGATGGTACAGCCTATCGTCTTTTTCACAACATGACCGGGCACTACAATGGTTATTTCAATGCCAATGAATTGGTTGTGAAAGGAGCCAATACGCTTGCCGCCAACCACAAAGACGATTACGACAAAATCTTACCGATATTTCTTTACGGCACACCCGAAGAGGCCAAAGCGCTTTATCCTGATATGGAGAAAGCGATTGCCAAGTGCGAAAAGGTAATTAGTAGGCATACCATTAAGGACGACTCAAATGAGGATAAGAAGCATCCGGAGTTCAATAAATGGATTGATGATAATTACATGGTGATCGGACAGGCTTATTTCTACAAGCAGAGTTATTACAAATCGGCCGACATCTTTCAATACGTAAACAGGAAATTTAAGAAGCCCGAGGCATCGGTAAAGAGCAATACCTGGCTAGCTAAGACGTATGTAGAGGACAAGGAATATGGAAAGGCAATTCAGGCGTTGGTTCGCGCAGAGGGTGATGTGGATAATGATAAGGTCGACAACAAACTCCGCGCGGAATATCATTTGGCGTATGCCGATGCGTATCTGCACCAAAAGAAATGGGAAAAGGCCGCGACTGAACTCGAGAATAGTCTGAAGTACATCGACCGCAAAAAGGATAAAGCACGTCCGCATTTCATACTTGCGCAGCTTTATCAGCAAATGAACCGCAGCAGTGATGCAATTACGCATTACGAGGCTGTTGTTCACTCGCGCGCACCCTATGAATTAGAGTTTCATGCCCGCATCAACAAAGCGCTGTCCTACAGCCGCACGGGAGGCAGTTCGGGGGAGATTCAGAAGGAATTGTTTAAGATGCTCAAGGACGAGAAGAATGCTGATTACGCCGATCAGATTTATTACGCTTTGGGTGATATAGCTTGGGAAGAGCAACGCAGGGAAGACGCAATCAATTTCTATCAGAAATCCATTGAGTCGAATACGACAAATGCAAAGCAGCGAGCGAAAGCATTTCTCCGTTTGGCTGACTTGTATTTTGATGATCGATCGTACGCGTTAGCTCAGTTATATTACGATAGCACATTAACCAAGATTGACGAAAAGCACGAGCGATATGCGATGATTAAAGCGCGCGCAGAGTCACTTACAGAATTGGTGGGTCATCTCGAGGCCATTGCTTTGTACGATAGTTTGAATGTGATTTGCGCACTAAGTCCGGATGAGTTGGACAAAAAGGTGAAGCAAATGGCGGAGCAGATGGCTGTAGCCATGGAACAGCAGCGCCTTGAAGACGAGCGAAGAGCTGAGCAAGCCCGCCAAGCCGCTGCCGAATCGGGCATCAGCGGTACGTTTTGGTGTTACAACGAGGAGTTGCGTGAGAATGGCCGGAACACGTTTTCGGATGAATGGGGAGACAGGCCCTTAAAGGATTATTGGCGTCTGCAATCGAAACTAGCCGAAAGCTTTGGTCCGGGCGAAGAAGTGGTTGCGGTGGAGGAGGCGGCTGCCGACAGCAGCGGAGCCGTGTCGGACGACAAATACAAAACACCCAGTGCTGATGAGTTGAAGAGTTCATTACCATGTGCGGACGATGCCAACATGAAGAGCATTAAGAAGGCTGCGGCAGAAGGCTATTACAACGCGGGGGTAGTTTATAAGGAGAAGCTCGACGATGATGATAACGCGATAAGCACGTGGGAAGAATTGCTTGCCAACATGGATGAAAGCAGTTATCATCCAACAACGTATTATCAGCTTTTCCGAACTTGGTTAGCAAAGGAAGGAACGAAAGGATATGTGAAGAACCCGTTCTGCGAGAGCTGCAATTCGAAGTATTGGGGCGACGAAATCAAGACGCGATACCCTAACAGTGATTGGGCTATGTTGGTTGATAATCCTGGCTATTTGGATATTCAGGACATGAAGAAGGCCAAGGAAAACGAGGCTTATCAGATAGCATACGGATACTATACCGGGAGGAGCTATGGACGTGCGAAGAACTATTGTGACAGCGTGATTACAGCTGATCCACAGAACCGATTGTTGTGCAAATACAAGTTGTTGAGAGCGATTTGCGTTGGTTATTCGGATGCACCATTTGGCGTGAAAGAAAACTATCAGGCCGAATTGAACCGCTTAGTGCAGGAATGCACAGGCACTGAAGAGGCGGCTAGAGCAGATCAATTGTTGCGCGTGTTGACGGCAGGTGATGAAATAAATACATCAGCCCCCTTGCAAACCAACCCTTCCATGCCTTCCGATTCTCTCATGCAAACAACACCACCAGGTGACTCGCTTGCGGCAGATGACGGGCCATATATTTTTGATGCAAACGCGGAGCATTACTTGGCCGTGCTCATGCCGGTATCGGGAAGCGATATCAATGCAGCCAAAGCTGCTGTGGCTGACTTCAATCTCATGTTCTTTAACTCCATGCAGTTGCGAGTGACGAACAACTTGCTCGATAAGGATCATCACATGCTGTTGGTGAAGTCGTTTAAAAAGCCCGAGGATGCGAAGCAGTATCATGGGGCGTTCATAGGCGATACCGATAAGCTCGCAACACTGAATGTAGATGGGAATCATGTTTTTTTGATTTCCAAGCAGAATTACATAGCTTTGTTCAAGGGCAAAGACTATCAGCTATATCTCGATTTTTTCGCACGGTATTACTGATTATCAATTGTCTGACAGAACTATGTTTCAGAAAAACACCAAACCCATGGCAAAATACACCGAGCCTGTTCCGGATATGGGCATCAACCGCATTGTGGAAGGTACTAGCATTGAAGGCGAAATCCGATGCGAAAGCAACATCCGCATTGATGGAACATTCGTTGGAAACCTTACCACCAAGGGTCGTTTGGTTATCGGTCCTGCCGGCAGAATAGAAGGCACTGTAAATTGTCAGAATGCTGAAATTGAGGGCTTGGTAAAAGGGAAGCTCTACGTGCAGCAAATGCTTTCGCTGAAAGGAACCGCCAAGGTGGAAGGTGATATTTTCACCGATAAGTTGGCCGTGGAGCCGGGTTCATCGTTCACAGGCGCCTGCAATATGGGTGCGAAGGTGAAAGAAATGAAAAAGGAAGGCCAACCTGATGCCGTTATCACAGCAGCCCAATAAGGGCCTCAACAATTCCATACTGCGCTATACCTCGATGGCCACACAAATGGGCATAACCATTTTTTTAGGGGTTTGGGGCGGAATGAAGCTTGATCGATATTTCCAATTCGAATCGCCAATTATGACACTTGCATTATCGTTGCTCGGAGTTGTACTCGCGGTGTATATTGTCATACGAGATGTGCTGCGTAAGCGCTGATATTTGCAACTATGAATGCTAGAGCCTTTTTGATTCCATTGACCATTGCAACGGTGCTGTTGTACGTGTTGGCGATGGTCGTGTTGTTTTTGGTTAGGAAACCCATGCCCGATGCGGTGTGGGTATTGATACCTCTCTACGGTGTAGTTACATACTTTTTGTATCAAATGATTGCTTCATCGATCTCGAAATCACCTCATCGTTTTATTGCTTCTGTAAATGCTTCTGTATTGGTGAAGTTGTTTATGTCGGCCTGCATTGTAGGTGGTTATTTCTATGCACAGCTTCCGGGCAAAAAGGCACTGGCCTTCGCTGTAATGGGCATTTATGCTATTTACACAACCGTCCTTATTAGGGAGCTTCTTCCGGTTATTCGCAAGGGTAATCCATGAGTGACTCAGTCACATACCAAGCAATCGGGTTGATGAGCGGAACCTCGCTCGATGGATTGGATATCGCCTATTGCACATTTAAGCGCGATGATAGATGGCATTTTGAGCTGCACGAGGCAACTACCATTTCGTACGATGAACATTGGCGCGAGCGATTGCGCACTGCACATACGCTCAGCGGAATGGACTTGACTCAATTGCATGTTGATCTTGGCATTCTTCATGGCTCGTGGGTGAAGGAGTTTGTGCAGTCGCGATCTGTTCAAGTGGATTTCATTGCATCTCACGGTCACACTGTTTTTCATCAACCTCATCTTGGTGTAACGCTGCAAATTGGAAGTGCTGCGCACATTGCTGCTGCTGCCGGTATAGATGTGATAGCCGATTTCCGCACTAGCGACGTAGCCCATGGCGGTCAAGGAGCACCGCTTGTGCCCATTGGCGATTTGTGGTTGTTCGGAAACTATCCGATGTGCTTGAATCTGGGTGGCATTGCCAATGTTTCGGTGAAAGAGTCGCTGCATATGGAAGCGTTTGACATCGGTTTATGCAACATGGCGCTCAATCATTACGCGGAAAAGCTCGGCGTATCATACGATCGTGATGGTGCTTTTTCGCGACAGGGAGGCCTGAATGAAATGTTGCTGCAACAATTGAACAGCCTTGCTTTTTTCAAGCAGTCGGCTCCCAAATCATTGGGCAAAGAATTTTGGGTGAATGAATTTTTACCGATAGTAGAACATTCCGGTGTGAATGCGCATGATGCATTGCGCACCCTCACGGAGCACATTGCGATTCAAATTGGAGCGGCATTGACCCATCGTGAGCAAGGAGAAATGCTGGTCACCGGTGGCGGCGCACACAATGGTTTTTTGATGGAACGAATTGCGGCACATACACACCATCGCGTGGTAGTGCCCGAGAAGAAAATAGTCGATTTTAAAGAGGCCCTCATTTTCGCTTTTCTAGGAGCCTTGCGCACGGCGGGCGAGAGCAATGCATTGGCCTCGGTGACGGGGGCTCGCAGAGATAGTGTGGGCGGTGCTATTTATAGCGCATCATAGCCGCTCGCTTTCTACCTTAGGCGCCGAAAATTTGATTTATGAAAGATCTTCTCGCCAAGTACGAAAACAAACGTCCTGAAATTGTATTCGAATGGAAAGACCCATACACCACAGCTGAAGGCTGGGTGGTGATTAACTCGCTTCGTGGCGGTGCAGCCGGCGGTGGCACACGCATGAGAGCGGGCCTCGATAAGCGCGAGGTGGAGTCGTTGGCCAAGACCATGGAGATTAAGTTCACCGTGAGTGGACCGCAGATAGGTGGCGCCAAAAGCGGTATCAATTTCGATCCGCGCGATCCACGAAAACAAGAAGTACTCGAGCGCTGGTTTGCCGCTGTTACACCATTGCTCAAGCATTACTACGGCACAGGCGGCGACTTGAACGTAGACGAGATACATGAAGTAATTGCCATCACCGAAGAGTGTGGTATCTGGCATCCGCAAGAAGGCGTATTCAACGGACACTTCGGCCCCACTGAAGCACAGAAAGTGAAGCGCATTGGAAACTTGCGTCAGGGCGTTGTGAAGGTGCTGGAAGACGACATGTTCAGCCCCGATATTGAGCGCAAGTACAAGGTAGCCGACATGATTACAGGCTATGGTGTAGCTGCCTCCGTGAAGCATTACTATGAGTTGTGGGGAGGAGGACTGAAAGGCAAGCGAGTAATCGTGCAGGGCTGGGGCAATGTTGCCGCCGCCGCTGCCTATTACTGCACCCAAGAAGGCGCGGTAGTAGTCGGAATTATTGATCGAGCAGGTGGCGTTATCGATGAAAACGGACTCGATTTTTCAGCGATCAAAAAACTATTCCTCGAGCGAAAGGGCATGCAACTGCATTCTGAAAAGATGTTGAGTTTTGAAGAAGTGAACGAACGTATTTGGGACATGAAGGCCGATGTGTTTTTGCCGTGCGCAGCCTCACGATTGGTTACTGACGACCAAATGAAGCGCATGATAGGTGCGGGATTGAGCGTGGTGAGTTGTGGAGC
>Ga0315901_10001671_pt1 | contig 31797 bp, 59 predicted proteins | sample LakEriMetagenome_10_FD_203761 | JGI IMG/M metagenome (GOLD analysis project Ga0315901, IMG submission 203761) | Freshwater fungal communities from buoy surface, Lake Erie, Ohio, United States - Buoy 2 MA116 | ecosystem: Environmental > Aquatic > Freshwater > Lake | place: USA: Lake Erie, Ohio...
AGTTCAATCCCACAGAATAATTCTATCATCTTTTCAGAGATGAACTCCTCATCATTTGAGTTTTCAGCTACCTTTCTAAACTCTTGGTAGTGCTTTAATGGTATCTCACTTAATGATGTTGGTATAAGCAGTTCTAACTTCATATTATTCTAACTTTTATTTTTCTTTATTGTTATATGCAATTACATACGAATAAGCCTCGTTAAGCATAATTATATGCTTTCGCACACTCATAAGGTTGTTTAATAAAATACGTACCTTCTTCCCTTTTCTTTCATATATATACGCTTCTACTACTGCGCACATTTCCTCAACGGATGGCGTATGTTCCATAGCTTGTGTTTAGTCCTAAAGTTTCCATTTCGTGATACCTTAACGCATCTATAATGTGGTCGTTCCCTCCTGCGGGTTTGTTTAATCTCACTCCTGTTTTATCCGTGTCCCAACAATAGCTTCTAAGTTCTTTGATTAGATTCGTGCTATTAGCCGTTACTAAATAGTCCTGACGTTGCATTACATCTATTCCGTAGTTAATTGAATCCTTGCCCTTCGTAACGCCTTTAATCGTTATTCCTTGCCTTCTTATTTCTTCTATAGATTTAGGTTCAGCAGAATCCGCATATACTACTACGTGTTTAGGTAGTTCCTTTGCGATGTCAGAGTTAAGCATTCCTGTCCGGTAAACTTTTTCGTTTACTATTCTTTGCCCGTTGTATAGATATACTTCTACTATTGCAGTAGGGTCTACGCTATAACCAAAGTCTAATCCTATACCTATTAATCTCGCATCATTTGGTATCGTGTCAATTATTTTCCAATTATTAAACACGACACCTTCTAAGCTACCTACTAAACCAAGTCCGTAAACGTTCCACCAATTACGCCAATAATCAGAAGTCTTTGCTTTCTCCTTGTTCTTTTCTATTTGGTCTATTATGGATTGGTCTAAGGCTTCGTTATCTAAGTAGGTAAGGATTATAAAATCAGAATCTGGTTCGTCTTTTAGTTCCGTATGCACCCAAAACTCATTGGCAGGGTTAAAGTCTAAGTAAACTTCTTTCTTTGTCCGGATAGCTAACTCGTTATATGATTCAAAAGTGACGTTATTGCACTCATTGATATATAATATGTCCCTTCTTGCACCACGTAGCTTACTCGCATCGTCAGCACTAAAGAACTCTATTACGCTTCCGTTAGCGAATTCGTATCTTAGAAGTGATTTATTGAAGTTTGCATCTACATATCTATTAGTCCACCTCATTATCTTTAAGAAGTCTTTTAACGCTCCCCTTCTTAAATGTGGTATTGTTTCAGCTACTACGCTTATCTCCGTGTTTTTCTTCAATGCCTTATCAATAAGCACCGCTAAAATAGAGTACGTTTTCGAAGCCGACGTGCCGCCTTGAATTATTTTAGTACGTTTCTTTAACGCCAAAACTTTATTCGTTGCCGTTGTCCTCTGAAACATCTGGGAATAAAGGTATTTCTACATTGTGTTGTTCTATCTGCTGAACAGGTGCGCCGTAACCACTATCCATTAAAGCCTTGTATGCGTTTACATCTCCTTCACGTGCTTTCTTAATTAAAGCTAATGTCATTAAGTCTTCTTGGCTCATAGTTTCCTGTTCGCCTGTTAACGGATTCTTTAGCGACTGATTTACTTCAAGCCATTGTCGTGCTATTGTGCTTCTGTTCTTACTTCCTTTGGGTCTTCCGTTTGGGTTTCTAACCTCTCCTAATTGAGCAGGTATTAAGTTTTCTTCGTTTGCCATTTCTCTAATTAATTTCTAATTATTTTAATTCAAATGATGCGCTCATTTTATTGCTTTTTCCTGCTCCTCCCATACTATTGCCACATCTATCTAATCTTCCAAAATGATGACAGTTCCATTTATGAGATTTCTTTAAAGCATAAATTAAACTTTGTGCACTTGTGTTAATTGTAAATCTATATTCGTTTTTTTTATATTCTAAACCAACCTCTTCTAATAGTCTTATACCTATTCCTGCTCCTTGGTAATCTGGCAACATAACTAAACGATGAACACGCCTATTTTTTGCTATCTTTCCCGGTTGAGGTAGTACGCTTATAAATCCTGCTATTTCATCATTTACTGTTGCTATAAATACATTTGCAGCGTTATTATGTGAGTGACTTAAATAGTGGTGCTTAGCAAACATCTTCCAAATGCTTTTATCTGTTGTGTTGAATATTTCAAATTTAATTTCTGGTCTATTTTTTTTTTGCCCTTCAAAACTTTGAAAGGTCATTGTATCTGTATTAAATACCCAGTCAGGCAATAACCAATCTTGTACGTCAAAATGACAAGTAACTGCAATAAATTGTTTGTCCGTCTTTCTAATTGCTTTCTGCATAGCAAACGAACCTATCTGTGCTACGTTTCTATCTACAACGCTTGTAAACTCATCAAATACAAAAAACTTTTGTTCTTCTAATATTGCACGTGCTAAGTCAACTCGCATCTTTTGTCCATTACTTAAAACTGAATATGGTTTTAACCAACTTGGTGGACTGCTAAAGCCTACTGAATTAAATGCAGACGTTATTTGTTCTACGCTACATTCTTTAGGCATATCATCTAATACAGTTTCTTTTGTGTATTCGTAAGATGTTATATAAGCATTTTCAAATAGCTGCTTTGCTATTGTAGTTTTTCCTGTTCCGCTTTTACCTACGATTAAACCTACTTGCCATTCTTTCGCTAGTTCAATATCTCCTTTAAAATGTTCTACAATGTTTTCAGATTGTAAATCAAATTTACCTATAACCGAAGCAACTCTAAACGTTTTGCTTGGCTTGGATTCTTTTATAATGTCAAAAGTCGGCATTCGTAACCCTCCTCAATTAATTTATTATAACTATTTTCTTGATGTTCTTCGTCTCTACAAACTATTTCAATTCTGTAAAGATTATCTATCTTACTTGACAAATCTTTTAACTCATCATCCATTCCATCTTTAAAAATAGGAACGTCTAAACCCCATTCATCTAATTTTTCAGCATCCCATTCATTCGCTAAAATATCCCAATCCCACTCTCCAAAGCCTACATTGTCTTTTACAATGAATTCGTCTTTTTGTTCTTCTGTTAGGTTTTCTGCTCTAACAATAAACACTTCTTTTAACCCTGCTTCTTTACACGCTTTTAAACGCATATTTCCACCGAGTACAATATTATTCTCATCTACTACTATTGGGCGCAGTTCTAACATCTGTGGGAAGTCCTGTATAGACTTAACCAGCTTCTTAAACTTATCGTCTTTAATTAAACGTGGATTCTTTGGGTTCGTCTTTACCTCGCTTATTTTTACTTTATCTACTTTCATTTTTTAAAATTATCTAATAAATAAAAATTTACATTTGGTTTTCTTGCATAGTCATCATTATAATCAATAGGCATATCATCTTTTTGTTCTCTTATAACTATTGAATGCTTTAAATTGTATTGTTTAATTAATTCGTCATTTCTTCCGCCATAACTTGCAGTCAATACTAAATTATCAGGTATATCATTAATTCTATTTACCCAATATTTTAAAGATTTTGTATACGCCCAGAATTCAATATTTGGATTTTCTTTTGCTACTTCTAACCACATATCAAAATATTCCTGATTAAAAAAATCACCGCTTGCGTGAATCCTAACCGCTTTGCAATCTTTTGGTAAAATTGGTTTTTGTTTCAATAATACATATTCATAATTATTCCAACGATGATTTCTAACCGCAGGGAATCTTTCTGGACTTGCAGCATAACATTTATAAGCATTTGATTTATTATCAAATTTTCCTGTTTCTCTATTAACCTTTACTAAACATTCTAACGCAAAAGGACACGTGTGACCTGTTGGTAAATTCCATTCGTAAACAGTTCCTGTATAATATTTTGTATTTTTTACAAATTTCATAGTGCTTTATATTGCTCTTTTTGTTTCCTTTTACTCTTATTCTATTCATTTACTTTCTAAAAGTGTATTTAACTGCACTTATTAGTTCAATGAATAATTATATCCTAAATACTCTTCATAGCTTACTTCTTCCATATGGATACGATTTATCTCCTTATCGTAGAATAGTACATATCCTGCTTCGGCTATTGCTAAAGTTAGCTTTAAACTATTCCATACTTTCCTATGGAGTTCTGGGTTTATTATTACTAAGTAGTAGCTACTGTTCAGAGTCTCCATCTTTCTGTAATTCCTCGTAAGAACCTATACAAACCGCAAATCTTTGGTCTATATCTGTATACTCTGAAATCATATCGTTATCACTCATACATCTCTGTATGAATTCCTTTTCTGTTTCTGAGGCGTTAGGTTTAGGAATTGGCATCTTGTTCGTCTTTATATTGGTTGTATACTTTCTTCAACTGATTAATAATATCTCTCCAACAACTTGAGCAGCTTGTAGGTTCTCTCTTAACGTTAAATACTCGGTTGTAAATAGCTAATAAATCCTTTTGAGAAGATGGTTTAATTTGTCCGTTACCATTGGTTAAAAACTCGTCAAGTATTACATACTCTTCTTCTAATAAGCAGTTCGCCTTTCTGTAAGGAAACAACTCGTTTAGTTTCTTCTTACGCTCATCGCATCCGCAGTCCTCTCCAGCTATAAACTTTACTAACTTCTTGATACCTGTTTTCTCAAAAACCTTCTCTAACGTATCTCCTAAACCTTCAGCAACATCTTCTTTAATGTCGTTTACTAATTCTGTCGCTTCGTCTTTTACTATTTCTACAACTTCATTAACTACCTCAGGTAATTTAATTCCTTGCAATTGTCCGTCTGCAAACTCTTTAACGTCTTCAATTTTCAATCTGGGCTTTCTACCCCTTCTTTTCTTTTCCATTTCCTAACTCTTTCATTAATAATTCTAAGTGTACTATTCTTTCTAAATAGTGTTTTGCATTCAATAGGTTAACGTTTTCGCCTTGCATACTTTGAGCAAATGCTACATACGCTAACTCCTTTTGATTTTCTAAATATGCTTTTATTGTTTTCATTTATTGTCTATTAAGTTCATATACCTTTCTTTCAACTGTTCAAATTCTACTTTTAGTTTTTCGTGTTTCTGTACCAACTCATAATATTTAGAAATTAGTTCAGCATAATTATTTCTAATCTCACTTAGGCTATGATATGTATTTTCAGATTCGCTCATAATCGCCATTTAAATAATCTTCATAGTCTTCACCTACGTTATCTATTAATCGTTGCTTACAATGCTTTATAGTGTGAAATATAGATGTAACAGATATTTTAGTTAACGCAGAAAGTTGACGCATAGAATGGTTGTTTTCTTTATATAACTTAAATAGCATCGTATCGTACCAATGCCAAGAATCTATCTCTAAATAAATTTTAAGTTCAATATCGTTTTTAGCTTTTTCTATTCCTGTAGCTTCTTCGTCCTTGATATCAAAGGCATCATTCATAGTAACCTTCTCTATCTTTCCTTTCTGCTTACAATAATCTACATAGATATTTCTTAAAACAAACCATATAAAGCCTTGATTTACTTCTCCGTCTTTTATTATTTTCTCTGGGTTTGTGTATTTATAGATTCTTAAATACATCTCCTGTACAATATCTTCAGCATATTTATCTTCGCCAAAGCCTTTAACCACACTTATAAAGTATTTATGGTGCTTTGCTACCGATGCTAACCAATCAGAACTGTTCTTAGTTGTCTTCACTTCTATACACTCGGCTAATAACATACACCCAAATTAAATCTATAACCTTATAAATGCGTTTCATTCTTCAGGATTTAGCCTTATAAAAGCCATTCCATCGTACATATAATTTAAGAACCAATCACAAGTCCGTCTTTTCATACGATACCTTCTGTGCATTACGTCTTTCTCTATCTTCCTAACCATAAATCATATATAAAGATGCTCAAAGCTAATAAATTTAAAGCACCAATAGCTAAAAATATAAGTGCTAAATTAAAGTATTCCATCTTAAATGCTAACGTACTTAGTCCTAACATAAAAAATGCTTGAATCAAAAGGTATATAAATATCATTTCTCGTTCCATAATTGCTCTAAATAATTTCTTTTTTGCAAAGATAGGTTTTCTTTATCTAAATCTTCCGCTTTAATATAAGACGTTTTAAGCGTGGTTCTTTCTATTGTATATACTTTGCTATCACTCTTGTAAGAAAGTGCCTTAGAAACGATTAAAACAAGTATTACGCTAAACACAACAAACATTGTAGCGTGATAGATTTTTAGTTCTTTACTTTTCATAGTTCTATTCCTCCATCTTTAGCCATTTCCCATAACTTATCACGTGCATCCTGTAACGCATCATAAGCATCTTCGGTTATATTATCTTCGTATTTTAATCGCCCTCTTAAATATTGGTCGAACTCGTGAAGAACTACGCTCATATCTACCGCCTTGTTCATAAGGTTGTATTCGTGCGCATCTTCTGGTAGGTTAAATTCTAATATTGCTTTCATATCAGTCTCTATTATTCCAATTGTTTAAATAATCTATGATATCTTCCCAATCGATTTGGTCTTCCATCTGTACTTCGATAGCTTCGCATTCTTCCTGTGAGAACGTATATGGAAAGTAAACGTTTGTTACTTCATTCCATTTTGCGCCTTGTATGCCTTCTAAAATAAATTCGGGTGTATCGGTTGCTAAGTTGTACTTATATCTAAATTCAACTTTAACGGAGTAGAGTTCCGTTTCTCCATTTGGGTAAGTTATGTCTACCTCAAATTCTTTTTGTAATCCTGTAAAATTGTCAATTGCTGCTTTCATAGTTATCTGTTTTTATGGTTCAAATATAATTAACTTTTTAATAAATCAATAGTTGGAAGTAAAATTCCTTTGCTCGTGTTTGAATCTCCACCTAAAACATCTCTGTTTGTTCCTATGTAAATCCTACACATTTCCTTTAGTCTACTTGTTTTTATAAAAACACAATGCTCATCGCTTAACCAATAACACCAATAGTCTGCTTCTGTAGTTGCTATTCCGCTTTTCTTATTTCTTGATTCGTATTCTATAAATATATTACCTGTTTCTAAACATTTAAAATCTCTTTTAACCTCTATCTTTTTACCAAATAAATCATTTAATTGCTTTTCGTAAATCTGTCCTATCTCTAAATCGTATCTGAAATCGCTATTAAAATTCATCTTTTATTTTTTGCTTGTAAATTTCTATAATCTCTTTTAATTCTTCTCTTGTAAACTTTCGTGTTTTCATAGCGTCAGCGCTTAAACTCTCGAATTCTTCATATCCTAACTTAACTAAAAGATTTTCACGATAAGGCAAAAGGTTGCCAGATAAAAACGAATTACAGTATTCACATTGAAGATGTACATTGCGCTCATCGAACCTCACGTTGAAGTGTCCACCTGCTGAATAGAAGTGACCTGCGTTACCTTTCTTTGGTATCTTACCGCAGCTTATACATAAATTACCTTCGTCTCTTAAACGAATGTACTTGTTAAATACCTGTTGTGCTACCTTCATTAAATCCTGCACCGTAGTTAGTTCGTCTTTTAGTATCCTCTTACGTTCATTCCACGCTTTAGACTTTTTAACCTCCGCATTAACCACCGCACATTTAAGAGAACAAACGCTCTGTGAAGTAGTGTATATAGGCGTAAACTCAGATTTACATACACGGCATTTCTTTGGCTTCATATTTTTATAGAATTATGTACAGAAATTAACGTATATGTCTTTTCTATTTTGTCATTATTTGAAAATTCTGTTTGTTTAGGCATTGAAGTGTCCGTTATCCAATTAGGCTTTATATCGTTTATGTTAAAAATATAGATTCCCTTTGGAGTTGAATTAATGTAAAGCGCACTGCAGTTTAATTTTTTTAAGCTATCGTACTTTGTTTTCTCCAACATCAAATCATAGTAGTGTTTAGTTCTACATTTTAATTCAATCACACATCTATAAGTTGTACTAAAACAATCATAACTTGAAAATTGGTCTTCGCATTTTGATAGGTCGTATATGTAATGCTTTTTTAAATAATTAAATAACTGTTCTTCGTTCATACAAATTTCTTTAGTTCTTCATTTTCGTGTTTCAGCTTCAAATATTCAGAATGATACTGAGCAAGTCGTTTCATTAACTGCTTATTCTCATCTTCTAAAGCACTAAAAGTATCTCGTGCCTCAAGCATCCATACTTCGTATTTTTCTAAGTTGCTAATCAAATCCTTCTTGTGTTGGTATTTTTCTCTCAAGTCTTTTAGTGAAAGACGGATGCTTCCTATAATTGCATCTAAAGAAGTCTTAGCGTGTATTACATCAAATATATTCATATCAAAAAGGGAGTTTATCGTCAAAGTTAATATTCTGTTCTAAAGGTTTTAATCCTTGCGCTTCTCTTATTATTGGATTAACCGCATCAATAGTAAATCCTAATCCGTGATTATAGTAAAACATTAACGGAGAATTGCTCATCGTTTGTGTTCCGCCCGTATCTTTGTCCTTTATTTTATCAATATCAATAAGTGTAAAATATTGCATTGATTCTAATTTAGTAAGTCTATGTACATTAATCCAATCGTCACACATATTAGCAAATATTTTTCCACCTTCAGCCATTGATTTATTAGGAATCATAGGTTGACCTTCCCAATCGTGACCTTTAGGATATTCACTTATTTTTCTTCCAGATGCAGTCACAGGATGCATTGATAAATATGCAGTCTTTTTATTAATCTTACACCATCTTTTTAAGCTACGTATAAATTTAATGTTGCTTTCATAATTCATATCGTGGTCTAACTGATTAAATGGGTCTATAAAATATCCATCCGCAGGTATTGATTCAAATTCTTTTAACAAGTCGTGTGGTTTATATTGTTGACGATTGTCAATAAAGAAAAAATAATCTTCTAAATAATCATTATACAAATCAATTTCTTCGTGCGACAAGTTTTTAAATGGTATGCCAGAATACATTTGTATTAAATCTCTTAATACTTGTCCTTTTGAATTCTCATCCATCCATATACCCCATTTTAATTTATGGTTCGTAGTTAAAGCTAACATATACCAAGTCATAAAATAAGTTTTTCCCACATTGTCTCCGCCAAGAATTCCATTATACTGACCTACTTTAAATCTTAAATGCTCATCTAACTTGCATCCAATACCTAAACCTTGTGCAATTTTTCCTTCTTTATAATCGTGCAAGTATTTTCTTGCGCTTCCGTTACTTAATACCATATTGCTCTTGTAATTTTTTAGCACGTTCTACTAATGGGTCAATATTCAAAGGTTGTTTAGGAAGTTCTGTCGAACTTTTTTCCCAAGTACGAATACAGGCTTTCCAATCCTTCATCTTATTCTTGCCTACCATCCAACCTTTAGAATCGTAAAAGTCTATAAATTTATTTACATCTACGTTATTATTTCTTTCATTACAATATTCAACTACTTCTTGATGTGTAGGTGCTATAAACATATTCTTTTCTCTTATCTTCTCTTCTCTTATAGCATTGCTTTTGCTATGCACTTGCAATGCATTTGCATCGCTCCATCTCTTTTTAGCGGCATTGCTACGTTTTCCGCTTATATCATTAAACTCATTTAACTGTTTATCTAAGAATTTTATTGATATTTCTTCTTGATTTTTATCGACCATTCCTGCATCAATTAACTCCTGCAATATGTTTGCATTACGTCTGCAATACTTTTGCAATGCAAATGCATAACTAATGCATCCAAGTTTAAGCCAATAGCCAGAACATAGATTAATAAAACATACAATTGCTTCATCTGAACAAATTTGTATTTCTCCTTCCAACCATTCCGAAGGTTCGTGCTTATAATAGGGTAATTCCTTTGCCATCACTTATCGGATTTAATTTGTTTTTGTATGTGATGCAATGCTCCTATTAATTCGTATAATCCACGTTCATCAATAAAAACAATTTTAACTGCATTCTCATCTGCAATTCCAATTTTGATAGTATCATAACTATCAATTTCAATTTGTAAACTTCTTTCGTTTACACAATCTAAAACGTACTTCATAAAATAAAATAAATAAAATAAAAAAAGCCACTTTAAATCCCAAGCATCCGACCTCTTGTTCATTAAAATGGCTCAATAATACCTTAGCGTTTATAATGTCGGATGAACGCTTGTACAAATATAACTAAATTATTTGTATTTTGTTTTAGAAGGGAAGTCCAGAACTTTCGTTTCTAATCTTATCAGAAGTGTTTTCCATCTTTTTAAATGGTTCTTGAATTGAACCCGCAAAAAACTTTCCTGCCTTACCTTCTTTAATCCACAGACTCACAGAATAATCTTTACCTTCTACGTTCACTGTACCCGTATAATCTGGTTGAGTTTCTTTTTCTTTCTTGTTGTTTTTAAAAATTACAACTTTGTTCGTGTTATTGTACTCCATTTTACTTTTTATTTATTGGTTATTAATTATTTTGTATAACATTCTCCGTTAATTGGTTCTGAATCCCCATTATTAGTATTCCAATTTCCATTATATTGAACTCCTGTGCAATCGTTTATTAATACATAAGTACCAAAATAATAGCCAGAACTTCCTGTTTGAGCATCACCTACTATATAGAATTTAGTGTGTTCCATTGCTCTATCACAATCACAATCCTTAATAGGTTTGTTTGGTTGTGGATTGTCTTTGCTGCACGAAGCTAAAAATAAAGCTGCGATAATAAATAGTTGTTTCATTTTAATTCTTGTTTTAGTTTTTCAATATATAGCGTTGCATCCATTAATTCTTCTTGTAGATGTTTTAGCCATTCTAACGTACTTAAATCTGTTCTGTCAAGTGTTACTCCGTATTTATCTATTCCTACTCTTGAACGTGCTTTAAATTGAGTAACAACGGATTCTACTATACTATCTTTCATCCTCTTAAATACTCTCTAATTATTACATAAACTGAAATCAGTAAACCAATTACTGATAAGGTTAAACATACAACTTCTTTCATAAAATACTCTTTAATTGTCCGTAATACTCTCGTGCTAACTCTACTTTCTCTTTAATATTCTCAATAGCATCTTCGTTTCTTTCTACTATGAATCGTTTAATTCGTAAGTTGTTTGGTATGTGGTCGAAGTTATGCTGAGATTGCACCGCCTCACGTAAATCTAAATCCTCATCAATAAGATTAGCTTTCCAATGCGCTCTACGTACCTCGTCTTCTACTATTGCGTGTGGAGTATTCATTAAACAGTAAACCAGTTCAGCTTGTTCTAATCCTGTAAGCCACATATATCCTTGCATTTGCCAAAAATAATCTTTATTCTTTAATTCAGAATCAAATAAAGGAAATGTAGAACCATCCCAAGAGCATTTAATATCAGCAAGTAAGTCCTTTGTAATTACATCTGGTTCTCCGGTTATCCAATCGTTATTAAATCGCTCCGTGTTTTTAACTACAAAGTCCCATCCTAAAACTTGAGAAGCAAATTCTATAGCTTCGTCTTCCATCTGTAAACCTTTGTCCGTGTATCGACTCCAAAACTCCTTAGAGATTCCTAACTCCTTTTCTTTAAAATAATCCTGAACGTAAGATTTTGCCGTTTCAGATAACAACTCCCCTTTAGTTCGGGGAGAAGTCATAATTTTTCCTATTGCGCTGCATCTGATTCTCATAATAATTCAAGTGCTTTATATTGTAACTCAGTTAATTCATATGATTTAAGAACAGATTTAAATTGCTTAGATGTAATTTCTCCGCTTTCTACTTTTGAAAGTCCTGCTTCAAATCTATCCTGTGGAAAGGTCTTAGTTTCTTTAACCGCTTCTCGTGCCGTGTTTCCATCGTCATCAATAGCCTGTAAGGATAATAAACTCTGTAAAGTTCCTCTTCTGTAGTAAGTAATAGAAGCAATTAACTTCTGTGGGTCGCTTATAATTGGAAGGGTTAAAATACTTTCAACCATATCTCCACTATCAGCATCTATTATCTGAGTACACACAGAGCCGTTTTTAATAGGTTGTAAGACGATTAACCCGTGTTTTAATAGGATTGGTTCAGTTGCTTCTAATAAAGCGTTTAAATCGGCGTATTTTGATTTAAAGAAAGGATTGTTTGAACCCTTAGTTACTTTACCAATTTCTTGTTTGGCTTTCCATAGCTTTGTGTAAAGCGTTTCTGTCTTCGGTAGAACGTCTACCACTTCTTCTTTTTTCATAGTTATTCTGTTTTGAATTGTTTACAAATATAATACTTATTAACTTATAGTATACCTTCAGCAGCTAATTTTTTCTTAATTAATCTTTCCAGGTATATCAAAGAGTTCTTTTCGTTCTCGCTTGAATCGTGAGAATAAGGAACGCTTAAATCAATGCAGTTCATAATCTTGTCTATCTTTTCCTTTAGAAGATAATCAAATCCGTTATTAGCTAACCTAACAACCTTTAAAGCGTGTATTACTGTGCTATGGTCTTTATCAAAGAACTTTCCTGCTTTGCTTAGATGCATATTTTCTATTGCTAACCAAACCATTCCTAACTGTCGCCATTGCATAACCTCACGTTTGCGTGAAACTTGTCTAAGGTAGTCCAGAGAAAAAGGACAAGCGATTAAAAAATCCTCAAAGACGAACCTCGTGTTTTTAGGAAATGAGTTTTTTGTGTCTGTAATTGATTGTATATTGTAATTCATAATGCTAATTAGTTTTTTCAAATGTTAGTGTTTTTGTAAATAGTATTTAATAAAGTAGTCGCATCCTCCTTTTTTATTAGGTTTTATATCTGCGTATGCTTGACGATATTTAGATGGCTCTGCCATATACCGATAACATTCTTTTTTTAGTTTGCAAGTTTCATTCTTGCACATTGCTATATCTGGCATCTTATATCTCGTTTATATCTGTTATTAATCCTTTCCATAATTCAAATTTCTCTTTAGCTTCTGATTTAGTGTAAGCACTTACTATCAAGTATCGTTCTTCCCAAGTCTTTAGCTTTACTCTGTATGTTATCTTAAATCTTTTCATAGCTTCTTATCTCTGATATCCGGTTAACTAATTCTGCGTTGTAATGATTCCAATATCTTTTCAAGTCTCCGTGTCTTACTCCGTTGTTAGGGATGAACTCGTTTTCTAAAGTCGTAGGCTTTATGTGTTGGTTTAATGCCTGTTCTACTTTCTTAAATATGTTTCGTGTTTTCATAGCGATAATATTAGTTTGTGATACTCTTTAATTAAATTGTCTAATCTGTTTAACGTTTCTTCTGAATAAATCTCAGCGTTCTCTTGTCGTTCAATCTCTAATTGTTCAACGTATTTTATTAGTTCCTCTTTCATAGTTTTTCTATTTCTTTTTTTACTTCAAAATAATATTCAAATTTACCTTTTGTCTCTAATGCACAAGCTAATAAAATTTCATCAACAGCAATTAAAGCACATTTTTTACATTCATCCTTATTTAATTTTGGATAGTTAGCAACTTTATATGTATTTACAAGTTGTTCTGCTTTTTCTTTTGGTTTCATAACTCATCAAGGCTTTTAAGTTTATCAATTACTATCTGGTAGCTTCTCCATAATCTATCTAATCCACGTTGGCAAGTATCGATTACATTCTCTGAATGCTCGTGAAAATTATTAGGTGCTGCTATCTCTGCATTATACCGTAGCATATTATCAATTCGGTTCTGCATTCCTTCGCATAGGTAAAGCAATTCGTTTGCTTTTGCGTGAAGTTCTAAGGCTTCTCTGATTTTTCTTTTCATAATTATCTGTTTTGTTTCTACAAATATAATAGTTCTGTTTATAACCACAATACTTTTGAACAATTTATTTTTATTTAGGTAGAAAAAACAAAGGGAGAACATCTCTGAACTCCCTTCCTTACCTATCAAACAGATAACTTTTACGAAAAAATTACTACTAAGGTAACTATTTTATATTACTACGCAGTTTAAATTGCAAATAACCGATATAAGTTTTGTTATTAATAGTGAACTTTTTATTGCAAACGTGCCTGTCTGAGCATTGCATCCTGTGTTGAATAGTTCCGGCAGCAGTTGTGTACATACTTTTATAGTGTGGTAACTTTCCGCAATTAGGACACTCAAACTTTTCTCCACCTCTTAATACTGCATAGTTTACTTTCTGCTTTGTATATGGTTCTAATTTGTGGTAAACCTTTTCAAGTACAATAACATCCATATCGCAATATTCTACCATTCGTTTTAAAGCCTCAGCATCCTTATTAAAAATTATAGCTTTCCACATATCCATACCTTCGTGCTTTAGCTTTGCGCCAACACCTAAAAACTTAGCGATATAATCTAACTTATTTGAATTGAAGTTAAATTGGCTTTTAGCGTGTTTAAGGGTGTCTATTGTTTGATATTGTGGAAACATATCAATTCTGTGTTTTAAGCACCTTGTACGTAGCCATTTTATATCGAACCTATCTCCATTGTGTGCTACTATCTCATCCGCTTTATTTAATACCTTAATAAAGTCTTTTAAGAGTTTTTTATCGCATTGGTTTTTATCCCAAGTTAAATTATGTACTTCGTCTTTGCCTTCCCACTTCCAACTAACACAAATTATAGAACGTTCTTTTATAATGTCATCTGGTTGTATTGTTAGATTGTAACCGCTTCGCCAAAATATACCAACATTAAAAGAGGTCTCTATGTCAAAAAATAGACGCTTTCTCATAAATAAAATAAGTGTAAATAAAAAAACCGAGGGTTACTCGGTCTATTTTCGTTTGTAAGGTAGGTATACTGTTTTACCTGCGCTTTTAAGCATTCTTAATACTTGCTTACGATTGCGCCCTTCTCGGTAGGAAATATGAAACCACGCTGCACTATCTTCTGTACCGCCTTCAAATATCAATTGGTCAAAAGTAACATTATCAATAATCCACTCGAATAAATCTCTATCGTGCAAATCTAAGTCTATTGCTTCGCCTAAACTATGCTGAGATGTTAAAGCACCACCAATGCGTTTATTTACCGCAGGAGAACGATAACCACTATTCACTCTGATAGGCTTTCCTAAATGCTCTCTAATAGGCTCAAAACAATTAATAGCTAACGCCATAGCTTTAGCAAGTTGTCCCGAATTCATAGAGTTGTTTATTCCGTAGTTTGTAGCAGCATCCGAACGTTCAAACTCTGCTCTGCTCAAATGCTTACTTAACTGCATCTTCCTTAGTTAACTGAGATAATGTAGCCGTAACTCCACCGATTGCTAATAGATATCCACTTGCCGTAATGATTGCAGCAGGTAATGCTATAGGCATAGCTATAATTGCAGCACCAACTGCACCCGCTACTATTCCTACTCTTTGCACTTTCTTCCAAAACTTAGGTGTTTTAGATAACCATCTTTCTTTTAGTTCCATATTTCTTTTTGTCAGGTAAAATACCTACCATTAATTCGGTAAATTGTACGTGTTTATCTATTTGTCTTTTGCTTGTTTGGATTCTATCTTCTAAGCAGTCATATAGTTTAGATTCAACCTTTTCAAGTTTAGCCTCTACCATCTCCAACCTTCCACTAAAGAAATTAAACATTAAGAAAATAACTAACACTAAAACTCCCGTTACTCCGTGTTTCTTTATTGATTCAATTAATGGTAGTAATTCCATTGGTTATTAATTTACAGGTGGAAATGGTGGTGTAGGTTTAGGATTATAAGGAATCAAATCCAAATCTTTCACCCACATAAATTTTACGTTTGTACAGAAGTTCATCTCCTCAGTTGAGATAATCCAATTATCATCCGCATCTTGGATAGGATTGAAGTAGCTATCCTCAGTGTATTGCTGACCTACTAATTCATCTTTCTGTACCTCTGTCAAAAGTCCTACATAGTTAGGATATTCTGCTTGTGTTATATCTGTTAGTTTCATACTTGACGAGATAATGTAGTTTGAAATGCTTGTACCGCAGTGTAGAAGTTAGCTGCTTCGGTGTCATCTAATCCATCTCCTATGGATGCAAATGCAGTTTGTTTTGTAGAATATAAATTTGCTCCAGTTCCAACTAAATTCCTTGCACCTAAATAAATATTTCCATTTATTGCAGTAGTTCCTGAAGCTGTGTTTGAACCTTGAGATGTTCCGTTTTTATATACCTTTTGAAGAGTGGATGTTGTCCTTGTATTTAACCACAATCCTCTTGAATCAGTTACTGCAAAATTAACATTGACACCTGCTATATGATTACCGAAATACCCTACATTAGAAATTCTACTTTCTATGTCAAAATATTGACCAATGCTGCCAATCAATCCAGCGTCTACTCTTACCTCATCTAAATTTGTACGAATATAATAAGATAAGTGATTGTTATCTTTATATGTGTTTACATTAAATCCAGTATCGGCATAGGCATTTGTACCATTCGGCAAAGCTCCAGTACTTGAGTGAGTCCACCCACCATTAAACGTCAACTGATATGCCGCAGTATTCATAAAGTTATATGAATGCTTCCCCGCCGTTCCTCCCACCATTGGATATAAAGCATCCATCTTAGCAGTCAGTCCATAGGTAGTCAGGTCTGTCTCAAGCGTATTCAATGCACCTAAGATAGTTAAATCAGTTTCTCCAGTGGCAGCTATCCAAGCAGTAGTTAGTGTGCCGTAGGAAGGCCCACTTGGCTGCACTAAATATGGATTGATTATCATACTCTTGTACCTATCAATGTAACTTTCAAACCTTTTGCTGAACCATTACCTATTTGGTCAATGTCAATTGTTATCTCGCTATCATCACTGAGTGCACTATCAGATATTACCGCTGGAGTGGCAGCCGTTGTAGATGTCTTCTCAGTGTTGTCTATTGTTAGCTTAGTGGATAGGATAGTTGTGCCACCTTCATTGATGTCAACAGTAAATATTGTACCACTTGCCTGAGCAGTTGAAAGAGATGCACGAACCGCAGTCAATGTCATTGCATAAGGCATTCTAAAAGTAACCTTTGCAGTACCGGTAGTAAGTGCAGTTGTCTCGTCAGATGCAGCAAGTTGAATCTCTGTAGGCAATCCACTTTGAGCAAGTGATTTAATATTAGCACCTGTAACGCTTTTAGTAACATACGAAGCACCGCTAACCTCAGATATAACCATTAAATCCGTAGCTGCAACCGCTGCTCCTTTTGCCGTTAGTTCACTTATTTTTTTCTCTGCCATTTTGTATTTTTTATCGTTCTAATAATGTTTCGCCTGAGTAAGAAACGTCATAGACTGCGCCAAACCCACCGCTATTAAATAATGTTTCATCTATAAGAAAGTCCTCTGCTTCTGTCACAAAGAAATCAGAATCTTCAGATATTAGGTTAGTAGTCTCTAAACCACCTTTACTTCCATCTGCACCCCAACCAATTGTGTTAAGAACGCCCTGCCCCCATCCTATCGTGTTTGCCATCTTTCTCTACTTTCTTTAAGTATAACTTTAACTTTTGTATATTGTTTTCTTTTACCTTGTACTTCTTCATAGATACCACCCATTTAAGTTATTCTCTCCTCTTGGGTACATATCACCATTTGAATTAGAATTATACTCTGGGAAAGATGCCATATTAAAACACATATAATCTACAAATCTTTGCGTGTAGTGTTGTGCTATTTGTCTTTGCTTTTCTACTAAAAAGTCTACTTCGTTTTTTTCTACCGTAGTAGCGTTTTCGGAATCGTGTTTGTATACTCCTTTGTTAGCAATTGTATAAGCTGCAAAAGGTAAATATTCTACCATTGCCCAATGAATAAGCATAGGTTTTATATAGTCAATAAGTAAATCTAAATAAGGATTTGCTAACGTATCTTCTATTATGTCTTCTTGTATTCTTCTTAATAGCTGAGTACCTAACATAGTCTGTATATGTACGTCTTGAGCGATTTTGATAAACTGAATGAATTTATCCGTGTCTACGTTGCCGTTCATCGCAGTGAACTTTACAACGTCTGTTCTTGATATTAAAAGTGCTTCTGCCATTACTTGTTATAATTAGGGTGATGTCCGTTGTTAGGCATATCAATAGGTGCTACTTTGCTTTGTGCGTTTCCTGTAGGTCTTGGTTGGTAAGATTTAGGAATAGTATTTACTTCCTCAGACGAACTTAACGCTTTATCGTCAACGTATTTTCCGTCTTTCTTTTTAAGTTTATATAAAACCTCGTTCCAATAGTGCGAACAATTAACTCCACCTTTGAATTTAAATAAGTCGTATGGTTGTCCTTTATGTCCTAACTCTTCGTTTACTCCTGCTCTACTTGCCTTGTCAATATCTTCTAAGCGATATACTACTCCGTTATTAGTTCGTGTCATCATTTTAACACAGAATTCTCTGGAGTTAGCCTTGTTATATCGTGCAGCATATTCATAACGCACCTTGTAAACAGACTTATCTAAGTTAGATTCTCTACTTGGCTCTGATTTAATCACAGATGCAAGACGTGCTAATACGCTTTTCTTTGGATTTAAGGCATTATTTACCCATTCCTCTGTACTTATATTGTCTTCTTTTACTTCACGCTCTGTAATACGCTCCCATTCGTCTCCTAATACTTCGCCTTCTAAGTCGTTTAAAAGTACATCTAATTCTTTGTCGGTAGGTTCTGCGCTTAGTTGCGTTCCTGTTTCTTCTGCTACTTGCTCCTCAGTTTGTGCGTTCTCTAAATCCGTAAATTCAAGTGGTTTAAGAGTTCTAAAATATAGTTTTAAAGAAATACCATTAAAAGCTAAGATTCTATCAATAGCGCTAAGTAATACTTCTTGTTTTGGTCGTATAACTAAGTTGTCAAATAACACAAAACTATTTTGTAACTCATCTGCATTTGAACTAAAACCATTTGTTGAAGCAATACCAAAAAGTAAAGGAGATGTAACGTTGTGCGATAGCATTATCTTACGCATACATTCCTCACTTAACTGATTGTATAAGTCCGGAGCATTGTCTACCGGAATAGAATCTATCGTTGTTTTACTTTCAGCGTTGTTATTAAAAGCTACGATAACTCTTTGACCATTCGTACCTGTCAACTTAGACATAACTTTAGAAGAGATAATATCCTGCTCTTCTGGAGTTGGTTGTCCGTTATTGAAGTTTACTACACTACGTGAACTAAAAGATGACTGAACCTCAGAAATTAAATAGTTGGCTATATCTTCTTCTAATACTGCGTAATTCAACCCACCTTGATAGTCAACATAAGAAAAGTATTTCATTCCTACCGAGTAAGGTTGGATAAACATAATTTCTACTTGCTCTTTACCGAATCCAAAAGCAGGAATTCTTTTAGGCGCATAGTTGCGTGTATCTTCCCAATTGTCTGAATAGTAATACGCTTCTATTTGTCCATCTTTATTGCACTTTTCAGGTGCTAATTGCTGAACAGGAATGTGATAAACTTTTAGAATCTTGCTTCTATCCTTTGAATAATGTACCTGAAACGATGCTTGTCCTAACATCTCAAAATCTAACACTACCTTACGCATCTCATCGGGCGCAATCATAGCCATCATTTGAGCATATTCGTTAGGCTTTCTCGAAGCATCTATAGCACTTAAACCCTTACCATAAATTAAACGGCTAATATTGTTTATAATAGCGTTATTTGTAGTGGAGTTTTTATACCTGTCAATTAAGAACTGATAGTAACTATTGTTTTCTCCATACGTAACCCACTCATTTTTCTTTGATTCCTCAATGACTGGCGGCTCGTATTTTGCTAAGTTTAAAACGTGTATATTATTCATAGATTATAAAATCGTTTGTTGTGGTCGAACTTACATACTGACCATTATTTACACTGAATGATACCAAAGGCTGGTTTGTACAAAATACCTTATCCTTAAATAATACATCTGTTCCGTCTTTTAGAACCAACATATAAAAATGGTTTTCTACTAAATCAAATATAGCTTCTATAGTATGGTAATATTCACCTACCGTAGAATCGATTATATTTACAACCTGTGTATCATTTGTTTGCTCATCAGTTAACTCCAAAGTATCGTAGTTTCCATCTCGTGGAATAAAGCTAATAATTTGGCTAAGTTCTGACACATTTAATACTATCATACTATATTAACTAAGTCGGTTCGATTTTGTTTTAAAAAAGAAAAGGGTAACCGAAGCTACCCTAATCTATGAACTATGAAAGAAAAACTATGCCGTTACAATCGTAGCACCATCAAACAACGCAGCAAGTGCAGCCTCGTCTGAACAATCAAGGAAGTTAGCAGGTACATTTTCCATTCCTGTGAATGTCAAAGTGTATCCGCTCAAATCCCCAAGTGCAGTTCCATTAGCTACAGTACCCGCAGTTACATCCATTCCTCTTTTGAATCCTGCCAAAAAGAATTGGTTGTTTCTGTTTCTTACTACGATGTGAGGACGTCCGTAAGCTAAAAGTTTAATAGTCTTGTGTGTTTGAACATCTTGCTTTTTAAGCGTAACGTTTAACGTTTGCTCAAAGTAAGTAGTTCCATTATCTCTTGAAGATGTTATAGCTTGGTCAAAAGAGTTAGCACCTTTCAATTCGTATTTATAAAGGTTAGAAACTCCATTAACTGCATTAATTAAATCTTCGTAAGTTCCATCATAAGTGATGTCAGAATCGGAGTTATAGTCTCCGTAGTTTATGATATAGATAGCATCAAGTCCAGCAACTGAATCCTTACACGCTTCTAATCTTCCGTTTGCAATATCACAACTCATTGTTTAATTATTTAAGTGTTACAAAAAAAGGGTGGCAGATATTCCACCACCCTCGTTATTTTATTGGTTAAGATTAGTTAGCAGAGTTAGTTACTCCGTAAGTTACCAAGTCACCTGCAAATCCGTATTTAGCATCTGCAGTGAAACGCATAACTACACGTACATTTTCACTTCCGTCAACTTCTGATAAATCTAGGACTTTCACAGAATTCAAATCGCTCATCAAACCTGTCGCAAAATGCAAGTTAGTTGTTTGTGCCAAAAGACCTTTGTTGTTATCCATTCCGTTAGCAAGGAAAATCGGAATACCATCGAAAGAAAGACTTCCGTTAGTGTACCATTGTGTACCTTGATTGTTAGTACCATTAGCGCCTAAACCTGATGCACCAAATCCACCCAAAGCACGGATATAAGCACGAACGATGTTAGAAGAAAGATACAATTTAAGGTCTGGTTGTCCATAAAGACGAGCAGGACAAGCGTCAACGATAGCACCCAATTGAGCAATAACGTTACCTGCGTTAACACCACCACCAACTGCTGCTACTTCTTGTGCAGAAGGCAATTCAGCATCTGTAGTCAACTGACGCATAATACCTGAGAACTCACCTGCTGATGCGTTGTTACCTTCCCAAATAGTACCTTCAATATGAGAAGCAACTTTTTCAGCTACGTGAGCGATAAGGAAATCAGCGAAAGATTTAGGAAGAACATCGAATGCTCCGTAACCCATCTCAGCAGCCTGCCACGTTGAATGAAAAGTTTTCTTACACAATTGTAGGTTTACTTGGAATTCTTCTGGTTGAAGAACTTTCTCAGTAAGCGTTACTGTAGAAGTAGCATCGAAGTCACAAGTAGCATCTTTAACGATTCCGTCAGTAGCAACTTTTTGGATAACTTGTTTGTACTTAACATTTGGGTGGATAGTTAAACCACCTTGTTCTAAAGTTGGAGCAGACAAAAGCGCTGCTGCAATGTACTTACCTGCGAACTCTCCAGCGTAAGTAGTAGTAATTGAAACACTTGTAGGCATTTTCTTTTAATTTATTAGTTTATAATTTATTTATTTAATTTTTCAAGGATAGAATCCATAGTTGAACGTGGTCTTTTAGGAGCGATTTTAAACGCTTCTACTTTATTTACGTTCTCCGGATTAAATACAATAGGAGTTACTTCCTCAAGTTCAACCTTTGTCTCTTCAGTAGCTTCTTCAGTAGCAACTTCTGTAGTAGGCTCAACTTTTGAAAACATTTCCAATTTAGCTTTCAACTCTTCGTTCTCAAGTTTCAATGCTTCCATCTCAGAGAAGAACGTTTCTTTAACAATTGATTCAACCGTTTTCTTAATGTCTCTTGGTGCTTCAGCTTCTGCTTCAACCTCTACTTCAACTTCTGGTTCTTCCATTGGCATCTCTTCTTCTGCTTCCATTTCTTTAATTTCAGCGATAATACCTTCTTCAGATACAACTAAGATTTTACCATCTTCCAACTCATACTCACCTACAGGCAAAGCAATTTTTTGGTCTTCAGCAACTACGAACACTTCTGCTCCTGCTTCAAACATTTCAGCTTCCAAAATAGTCACGCCATCTGATAACTTCATAGTAGCTAATTTAACTTCCATTCCGAGAAGTTCTTTAATTTGGTTTATTACGTTCTTTTTCATATTTAACATTTATACCTTAATAACTTTCGTGTTTTTATTCTGTTGTATTTTTATCCGTTAACACTTGTAATTACTCTCGTTTGATTCGTGTTTGTTACATTGCTATTAGATTGGTTTACCGTGCTTCCAATACCTTGATTTTGTAACTCTCCTGTACAACATTCTGCTTTATACGTGCCATCGTTACATAAGCATCCACGCTTACCGCCTTTAGGACTTGTCTTACTTACTGTTTTTTGTTTTGCCATCTTATTTGTTTTTGATTAATATATTATACATTATCCGTGTTTTTAGTGCTTAATGACTAATATATGAGTCACTACACTTCGTTTACGGTTAAAATTATACTCGGTACACTTGGGTAAGGTATAGTCGTATTAGGTGCTTCGTATTGCAATGTAATGTCATTATCTTGTGACCACATTATTTGGCAATATTCTCCTGCATCCAGTTGAATAAAAAAGTTCCACGCAGCAACTAAATATCTTGCGTTAGCTTGTACTGCTATGTGAGTTGCAGAAGCAGGTACATCAACCCCGTTTTTACGCAACCATATTACAACTTGTTTACTTGTACCACCCGACTCTCTAAATACCTGAGCAGAGAACATTACATTATAAACACCTGTTTTACTTACCGTGATTTTATTCTTTCTGTTGCTCGGGTCTTCCTCTACACTTACCCCACTTGTAGCATCTGTATCTACAGAATTAAACTTCATAGCTGCAATACCATTGGTTGCAACAGTTTGTGTGGTAGTGTCGTAAAATGAACCTCTATCTTTAGTTAGGTAAGGCTCTATAATAGGTGCTAATTCTTCTGCAAAGTCTACTACGTTTACACGCTTTATTACACTTGAGTTTACGTCATCTAAATAAACGCAGTCCGTGTTTTGAATAGTAGTGAAATCTTTATATCGTATGAAATAAGGAATTTCCATTCTTATTTATTTCTGATTTGTTCAAGTTTACGTTGCGCCCACTCTACTCCTTCATCACCACCCCAAGCTAACCACATTAATCTACCGCATCCATCTCCTAACTCCTTGTCAGAGTTTTGTCGTTGTCTTTCAAATGATGCCATTCTTGCAATAGTTTCTTCGCTTATAGCTTCTCCATTTGCTAACTGATTTGCTCGTGCTTTGCCTACCGGAGTTCCGCAATCTCCCCATCCATTTTCTTCTGCGTATCTCAAAGCTATTTTAGCGTTTTCTTTAGCTGCTTCTGGGTAGTCTGTGTAGCTTTCTAAAGTATATGATTCAGCTTTTAGTATAAGTGCTTTCAACTTCTCGATTAATTCAGCTTCAAGTTGTAGCTCATTTGATTCCTCTTTTAAGCTCATCTCGTATTTATCCGCAAAATAACCTTCGATAGAGAATCCTTTAACTTTACCTTCTTTTACGTCTTTCCAAACATCATCGTTATTTACCTTCATAGAAATCATCCAAGTTCCTTTAGGTAAATCAAATCCATATAGTCGGGATTTATCAGATTTCTCATCGTCAATAATCCAACTTTCTACTACGCTTAAACCTTCTAATTTATCCTTGTGTTCGTAGGTAGCGTTATTCTGATTAGAACGCATTAAGAATAATTCACTTGCTTTTCTTACTGTCTTCTCTGAAAAGTAAATGTAGTATTCCTCATCCTTCTCATTGCGTCTGTAGATATGTTTATTAGGGACTAAAGCAGCACCCATTAAAATACGCTTTTCTGCATCTATTTCTTTAAGTTCTACTTCGTGTTTTTTAAGTGCTATAAAGTTTTCTTCAATAGCTGGAGAATGAACTACAGATACGGCATCTATTCCGCTTGTCTCATCGTTCTCATCAATTACTAATTCTATAATCTTATTCATATCCTAATAACTTATAATTTAACCAAACGTTGCGTAATTAATTCTGTTCCTGTCTAAAGACTGAGCAGTCGTAACATCTCCACTTACTACATAAGCCTGTAATGGTTGGCTACCTAAACCTGCCAAAGGATTAGTTGATTGTGCATTTCCTACTATATTAAAGTTAGGAGTAATGACACCACCACCGCCACCGCCGCCACCACTTGGTGCAGCTGAAGCACTAATTGAACCGCCACCTTCAAACTTTTGAGAAGCAATTTTAGCTACATTTCCTAATCCTGCCGCAACCGCTATACCTGCTGCGATAGCACCTCTAATTGGCGATGTAGGGTCAGGCAATGGTAGGAACTGAGATTGATACGCACTAACCGCACTCTGATAAGTTGTAATTACTGCGGCTGCTATACTCGCTGCCTTTTGTATCTCAAATGCTTTCTTAGCTTGTTTTTCTCCTTTCTTAGCAAATACTTCAGATAAGTCAGATATTAAAGTTAAACCCTGTAGAACCGCTGCGTATTTTAGTTCTTGTAGTTTAGCTATACCTTCCTGCTCTCTTGCCCACGCTTCTTCTTGTCTTTTTTCATCCGATTCTTCTGCTGCTAATCGTTCTGCTCTTAAAGCATCTTCCATAGCTTTCTCTTCCTCTGCTGCTTTAGCGGCTGCATCTAACTTTCTTTGGTATGCTTGTTCTTGTCTTATCTCATCTAATTCGATTTGCTCTAAATCAAATTTAGCTTTCTCTTCGGCAAGTTCTTTTAACTTATCATTCTTCTCCTTTTCGTCTGCTATACGTTTAGCATCTGCTTCCTTTTGTGCTTGTCTACGTGCATCCGCAGCAGCTTTGTCAATAGCTTGTATTTCTAATTTAAATCCTGCCTGTTGGTTCTTTAATTCTGCTAAAGCCTTTTTAGATTCTGCAATAGCTTTCATTCCTTCTTCTTCTACTTCTTTAGGGTCGAAGATTAATGAAGCAGTCCAATCCATTACTTGGTCTTGCAAGTTCCAATCTTTACCCAAGAATGCGCCTATTTCGTCTACGGTTTTTAAGAGTAGATTTATAGGTGCTAATATGAATTGAAGTATTCCTTTAAGTATCTCTTTGTTTCGTTGTTCAGCTTGTATCTGTGCCTTTAACGTTTGTTCTTGATTCTTAATAGATATCTCATAGGCTTTTATAGCCTCATCTGTTTGCTTAATCTTGAGTTGTAAGATTTGCTTCTCAGTTAAGCCTTGTAGCTTTAATATGTTATCCTGAGAATCTAAACTTTCTAACTTCTCCTTCTGTAGGTCTACGTCTTTCTGTGATTTAGCATTTAACGCTTCCTGCTCAGAACTCACTCCACTAATAGCAGTTTTAATGTCATCCCAATAAGCAACTAAAGTACCTACCGCCACAACTAACAAACCGATACCTGTCGCTGCTATTCCTGTACGTATTCCTTTTAACGCATCTGCTGCTACCGCTCCTAATTGTTTAAAGCTATCCTTCGCTTCTAACAATCCTTGAACACCCTGTGACAAAGCCATAGCACTTTGTACCTTGAGTAAAGTCTTCTGTAAATCTTCCGATTCTACACCTACTAAACCTAACGCACCTTCAAACGCTTGAAACCCATTTAACGCACCACCGATAGAAGCAGATAAGGCATTGAATTTTCCATCTGGGTTAAATGAATCCGTTAACGCTTTAGCATCCCCAATAGCATCCTTTAATTCCGCAGCACGTTTAGCAGCACCAATAGCTTCCTGTGACGTTGCACCAAACTTTGCAGCAAGTTCATTAACTTCATTCTGCGCTGCTCGTAACTGAGATTTTAACGAACCTAACGAATCGCTTTTTACCTCAAGTTCTATTACTTTCTTTTCTGCCATTACTTACGTCTTTTACTCTTTAACTCTCTTTTACCTTGTTTGTATGCTTCTCTTACGCTTGTAGGTATCTTATACTTTCCTTTAGCGATGTCTATAAATTCCGTCTTTCCGTAGAAATCGTCTATTTTGAGCAGTTCTAAAATGTTCTTTATCATAAATCTGATATTACAAATGGATAATCTTGTGTTTCTGTACTTCCATCAGGGAAATCGTATGTAATTTCTATGTTTAATATTTGTGGTGTTCCTTCTTCACTTCTTAAATTATTATAGTCTTCCGTGTCTAAGTTGTCTCCGTCTTCTGTCATTAAGAAATATCCACTATCGGGATTTGCGGGAATCGCAAATTGAATGTTTGAATCTACAAATGCTCTATCTGGAGTTGCTACTATTCCTGTAGCACCCTCATCAATATTAAACTCAGTCGCTCCGTTAGGCATAATCACAGGACTTTTTAAAGTTAGTCCCCCCGTTGGAATAGTCCACTTCGGTCTTCTGCGTTTAATCCTTCTAAAATCAAGCAGTAAAACTAAATTAACTTCACCTGTAGTTAGGTTAGATTTCATCTCGTTTATTACGTAGCGTTTATCTCTGATTATTACTCTATCATTCAAACGAATAGATGTTAATAACGCTAAAGGTAAATAGCACTTTACATAAACTAATCTATTTTTTCTTACATAAAGGTTGTTAATGTAGTTTGAGTAGTATGTAGCAAATATGTGGTTGTTAATTACTATCTCACGTAAAGAACTTATTTCTGGTCCAAAGTTTAAACTTAAATACTGCCCATTCGCAAACGTGTCTTGTCCGAATGGCATATAGTCTGTAATCGTGTCTACGGTAGTTGCATTATTAAATTTAAAACTACACGCAGTTTGTTCAGCCATATATAATAATATAGGTTTAGGAATGTACTTTCCAAAGTTTCTGTTTATTATATATCCTGCTTGTAAATTAGTTCCTGTGAATTTAGAATGTAATAAATTTTCAAATGGAGATTCTACTACATAATCACTACCATCATAATCAAAAGTTTGCTCTAAGTCTCCGTACTCTCTTCCAAACGTATCTGCAAATCCTGTATTAATAAATGATTCCGACTTTTGGTATTTAAATGAAATCTTTTTATATAATGGGACTCTTTGAATATCGATGCTATCAATATCAGTATGTGGTGTAATATCTACAATTCTTCCTTTTGCATACCAATCTTCTAACGGCATTAATTCAAAAGATGTAGGGCTTAAAGGTGCTATAGTTAAATTAAATTCTTTAAGCACTCCTTTAACAAAATCCGACACGGTTAAATCAGGAATGTTATTTCCTATATCCAAATCAGCTACTAAAGCAAGTGTTGAAGTCGTAGCGTTAAATATAAGTAGTGTGTAAATCTGTACAAAAACTCCACCTCCACTATCATACCACTCAGTACGATATTGATTGTAATAAATATCTATATCAATATTTATAGCTGCATTTGCTCTTACTACAAAGTAGAATACATTGTTTAATCCTACATCATTGCTATAAGTTAACGTGTCAATATTTCCTGTACCTTGTGCTTGTAAAGTAGTTTCTAAAACTCCGTTATTATATACGTCAATATAATATGTTGCACTTGGGTTAGAAACAGATGAACAAACTAAATTAATATTATGAGTTCCTACCGCAGGATTTAAATCCTCGTCATCGTAAACTATCAGTAAGGTATCTTCTACGGTATTAAAGCAGTCTCTTGCTACAAACCCTGTAGTATCAAAACCACTATAAGAAGTAAAATTTATTCTTTGTGGCTCAGTTTGAAAACCAAATGTCTCGCTATTCTTTAAATATAAAAATGCGTTATCAAATCTTTCATCTGTTAAAAACGCTCCTTGAAAATCTATTCCATATTGAGATTCTATAGCATCAAATACTCTTCTGATTTTTAGCGCAGGAAATAACTCATAATAGTTCATTCGTGTTCCTGTAACACTTATATCTGTACTTGCTGCATCTCCGTAAGTCCATACACGCTCAGAAGTAATCAAAGGATATCTAACATCATAATCTGTAGTGTCAGTGATTCGTGCTTGAATTTCTGCACCAGAGTATTCGTGTGTGTAAGGCGTGTAATCTAATACCGCTAATTTGTCATCTCCAAAATAATCCTGTAGCGTTCTAACATCTCCGTAGAAAGTTATCGTATAGCTTTCTGCCATACCCTTCTTTAAGTTTGCCTTTTCTAACTGAATCTTACCTGTGCGAAATAAAACTAAGTCTATTTCTATCTTAGCATCTCTTCTTAATTGGTAGTCTAACGTAGAATCTACATCTGTTTGGTAGAAGTGTTGAAAGATTTGATTATTTATAGGAGAGGCAGGTACGGTAAAAGATTGTGAGAAATCAGTGAATACTTTAGCAATATCTTGCACATTTTGGACTGAACTTGTAATTTGAATTTGCTCATCGTTGAATAACTCTAATTTTTGATTCTCTATGTATACTTGTACCTTTCTCATTACACAACAGTATTGTTTATATCGTAAGCGTATTCAAAGTCTAATTGATAGTTTATCATTTTCGTGTTTATCTGCTTAAACATCTCCATAGAATTTGTGTTTATCTTAACAGGAGAATTATTTAATAAGATTCTTTCACTCATCATTAACTGCCTAATCACTTCTGAGTAGTCGTCATCTCTCCAATCACTATTAACCTGTATAGTTTCTAACATCACAGAGTTAAATATCTTACGTTGCCCTTCTAAGATATCGTAGTTCTGTAAATTATCCTGCATTAAGTTGTAAGTAGTGTTCGTTGTAGATACCGTGTTTTTAGATGCCTTAAAGAAAAACTCACGTTGCCATCCACCATACTTATTGATAAAGTCAATTACTACAGGTGTATACTTACATTCTACAATAGGTCTAAATGTAGCTTCCCACAATACGTTGTCTGACGAGTCTAAAACTTGCATTAAATTCCCGTTGTCGTAGTAGTTAGGATATACTCTATAAGCATTACGCATACCTACAGTGATAGAAGTATTTGTAAATATATTTCCCGTGTTTAGTTCGGTGTATTTTACCTTGTGCCCACTCTCTATATTTATCGTTACTGCTCCTGCTCTTTTTAGTGGCGCATATAATAAATCTACCGTAGAATCGTACTCATAGTAATAAGTACCTTCGTCTAAAAGAACGTTCCCTAAATCAGGATTCATTCCTTCGGTATAAGTTCCGTAGCCATCAAACGCTTTGTAAGTTGTGGAACTAACAAGCACAAATGATGAGGTTATTTTTTTGAACGTATCTATCTTTACATTACAATAATCATCAGCAAATAAAAATTGGTTTAAATTGCTATAGTTATTCTGAAACGATTGGTGCGAAATAAACTCTTTGATATACGGAGAAATATTGTATAACGTTTCAATATCTGTAGGTGCAGGAATTAACTTGCTCAAAGTATAAGTTGGAGTTGCAGGTGCTGAACCTGTGCCATTCCAAATATATAATTTTACTTGTGTTTCTATTTGTCCTGCTTCTGCTATTCTCACAATAAATGGAGAACGTGCAAATATTCTGTTTTCAGCCATTACTTAGGTTGTTTTATTATGTCGTTAAATAGTTTACTCGCTTCGAGTCCGTATTTATCTATTAACTCGTTTGGTAGGTTTTTGTATGCTGCTTCAAATGGCTTAGTGAAAAATAAACTCGGTTTAATTCCTTTAGAGTATATACTTCTGGTCATTAACCACGCAGTAGATTTGTAACTCATAAACTTACCGCTATTTCTATCTTTAAATTGGATTCGTCTTTGTGTAACCCATTTCTCCATAGCTGCCGTTAGTCCACCTTTTTTACCTGTACCGCTTCCGAATCTGTACGGAGATTGTGGCGCTTTACTTGCGCTATTCTTTCCTTTAATCCCTAAGTCTTGATACGCTCCGTATTCTTCCATACTAAAGTACATACCGATGGAATTAGGGAATACTTTTACTTCTCCTTCGATAGAGTTGTATAGCTTCTTACTAACGTTCTTATCCTTATTGGTAAGGTTACGTTTAGCTTGTGCTATTATATGGTCTTTAAACCTATCTAAAGCCTTTTGTACTTCGTCTTTCTGCATTAATCGTAGATAACGTTAAGCGTTAAAGTTCCATCACAACCAAGTGCGTTATATGCTGCTTGTGTCATTTCCATTCTTACTCTTCCGTCTCCGTTGTCATAACAGATTCCGTAGTCTAAAAACGTAGCTTGTTCTTGTACAGGTGGCACACTATTAAACATCGCTATTAAATCTGTTAAATTCTCTTCATTCGTTCCATACGATGCAGCTAAAAAATCACCATCACATAAATATTGAATTGAGTTATACCTTGGTCTTACAGGATTCGCAGGGTCAAAATTAACCACTTGGCTATAAACAGATACCGTAGGTGAATTATCGCAAATGCTCATTTCGTTAGGAACTAACACATCAAATGTCATTGTCCATCCTGCTAAAAGATTTTCAAAGCGTTCTGTAAATGGTTCACAATTAGGACTTCCGTCTACTTGAAATAACTCCGTGTATAACGTGCCTCGTCTCATTACTTCATACACTCGTTGAAGAACCGCTAACTGAGTATTCAATACATCTTGCTCGTTATCGTTGCCTACAAATACATCCGAAGTTTCGTCTTTTGATATGTCAACTATATCCATTGCAATGATGCTTACGTTAAACCTCATTACGTTTTCCTCAAACGATGCTGAGTTAACCATAATATGCGATAAAGGAAATATAGTTTGTTTAGCTAAGTCAACATTGAAGATGCTTCCTTCTGTAACTGAATTAACAAACGGAGAACTATTTAACTCCGTCTTTAGCTTGCCTATAATCGTGTAGAATCCTACCATTTATTTTGTTGTTTTTTAATCTGTCTAATTTCTATTTCTGTCTTCTGCTTCTCAAAAGTGAGTAAGGTTAAACACTTAACCAATGGTTCTCTGGTAACTGCGTCAAATCTTGTAACGTCTCCTTTAGCGAGTGCATATATGCTTTGATACCAACCCCATTGCTTTCCAAATTGAGTTTGTTCTGAATAGTCGTTAAGTCCATCCCCTTTATCTCCTTCTCCAAATAGTCCATCAAAGCCGTCAACAATTCGCTTCCTAAAGTCCAAAAAAAAACCGAAGCACCAAACACCACGTTTAAAGGTGCGTACTTCATTACCTCTGCATAGGTTGCAGTTCCGTTGTACTCTTCTATTTCGTATTTTTCTCCTTTACGCTTCGTTATAGGTCTGTACATAGCAGCCATTGCTTTATGCATCGTGTCCCAACTTGTAAGGTTTCTTTCGATGTCTATGTATTCTCCCCAACTGATATTTTCTAAATCAGTAACGAACCCGAATTCTAAATCTCCAATCTTAAACCGATGCTGAAAGTTTTGCTTCCCAGAGAACAACTGATTAAAATGCTGCACCATATCGCTAATATCGGATGCCTTGATTTTAATTACGTCTTTTAGTTCAATCCCACAGAATAATTCTATCATCTTTTCAGAGATGAACTCCTCATCATTTGAGTTTTCAGCTACCTTTCTAAACTCTTGGTAGTGCTTTAATGGTATCTCACTTAATGATGTTGGTATAATCAGTTCTAACTTCATATTATTCTAACTTTTATTTTTCTTTATTGTTATATGCAATTACATACGAATAAGC
>Ga0315901_10001672_pt1 | contig 31795 bp, 25 predicted proteins | sample LakEriMetagenome_10_FD_203761 | JGI IMG/M metagenome (GOLD analysis project Ga0315901, IMG submission 203761) | Freshwater fungal communities from buoy surface, Lake Erie, Ohio, United States - Buoy 2 MA116 | ecosystem: Environmental > Aquatic > Freshwater > Lake | place: USA: Lake Erie, Ohio...
AACCAAATTTTATCTGTAGGCTTTAAAATTGTTCCTAATTCTGTCCACCATAATTCATCATGTGTATTCGCATTGGTGTAAATTTCTATTTCACAATTGCGAGAAACTAAGTAACGCATTAAAGGTAGAAATTCTTCATATAAAGTAGGTTCAGAAACACTACCACTTATGCAGGCATATTGTAAATTTGGAAATGTTTCTAATTGATCGATCCACTCCTGTAAAGGTCTAATATTTTTTACAACAAGATGCTTACCGTTTTCATAAGAACGTATGCATAGTGGACAATCAAGATTACATGTTCCCGTTAGCTCCAATTCCACTTCTCTAATTTGTTCTACCGATAAACCTTTCTTCATAGATATATAATACTATCGAAATCTTTTTCTTTAAACACTCGTTTTTTAGATTCGACCGTCATCCTTTTATATTGACTTGTTAACATTTTATGTTTTAATTCATTACTTAATACCACTTTGTTAATGCCTTCAGGCATTGTTGCAGCCACTAGGTTAAACTTAATGTCTGGATATTTAGCAAGAAATGCATCTAATCTGTTAAAATTATTGTCAGTAACAATTAATAAGTATTGTAAATTTAATTCTGAATCAATAATAATATCATCATTAATATCTAAGTCCTCAGAACAATGATATAAAATAGTATCAAATCGTGGTAACAAATCTCGGTATCGTTTAATAAACAACCCGTTGGTGTTGATACTAACTGGACATCCTTTAGATTCCAACTCTGATAATATAAACTCTATGTCATCACGTTTCATTGTGCCAACTTCACCACCACTTAATGTTACATTGTATCCAGGTATAACCTTATCTAGTTTGGCTTTAACTTCTTCCATTGTAAGTTTAGGACGATTGTGCGTATCAACACAACAATAGTCGCAGAACCAATTACAAACCCATGTAACAACTAGTTCAATTTCCTTTTCTTTTGCTTGTATTCCCATTATTACCACCTCGATACTACAGTAATAAATTCATTCAAACTATAGGGATGCACTTTATCACCATGTTCATTAAAAAAATCCATCATCAAATTTAAATTAATTTTTTTTTGACTTCGAACATCAGGTAACAATAAAAACTTAATATGTGGATACTTGTTAATCATTGTGTGTATGCTACCATCCAAAAAGTTGGTATTGGTCACCACCAACCCGTAAAATACATGATCGAATTCCAAATTAGGAAATTCAATATCATCTGGTAGATATTCTACACAATGATAATGTATCTTTCCAAACTCATGTACTAACGGCATGTGTCGTTTGAAAAACAATCCGTTGGTTAACAAATCAATTACACAGTTTTTATCTTTTAATATTTTAATTAGTAATTCTAATTCTTCACGCTTTAATATTCCTGGTTCTCCACCACTAAAAGTAACTTCACTACCAGGTTCAATATCTTTTACTTTACTCAATACTTCTTCAAACGGAAGTTCTGGTCGGTTGTGAATATCCACCACGCAATAATTACAATGCCAATTACATTTATTAGTTAGAGGTAATTCAATGTCTTTAATCATCGATACCAACCTTTTCTATAAAAGTTGACTTGTTTGATTTGTTTGCCGTGTTCAGGCCGCAATTTCACATCTTTGATTTGTTTTTCTACACCATCACAGATATAATAATGTTTACACTTCAAACAATCGGCAGTTTTATAGTATGTCCTGTTGCGTTTGAATTCTGCAGCTGCATACATTGCCTTTAAAGGATCTGCACGATATGCTAATGGGTCAATATCTCTATTATATACCGCAATATTCCAATCATATATGTCATAAATGTGTTGATAATAATTACACACATATTGTTCATAACCTTTCATAAAACAATAAGGAGTATATCGTACATTGATAATTTTAACCGAGTCTTTAAGTAAATCAATTGCTTGATGTACATAAGGAGTAATTATTGAATAGTCAATTGTTTCTTGAACTCCGGCATCATCCCAATAATTTAATGTAAGGAAATTAACTTCAAAAGGCTTTAACTCTTGCATTAAAGCAATAAATTTTGTTGGTAAATTCTTATAATTTTTATGTGTGACAGTACAATTAATGCGGACTAATATACCTAATTCGTGAGCATTATGTATGGCTTGGACTATATTTTCAAATCCTTTTCGGTGACCAACTAATGTATTGTGACTTTCTTTATCGTATCCATGAACACTAAAAAGTATCTCGTCTAATCCGTGTTTTTTAGATTTGGTCAAAAACAGTTTATCTGCAAACTTATAACCATTACTTAAAGTACTTATCTTTAAACCTTTACTTTTACAATAGTCTAGTATATCAAACCATTGTTTATGGATACTGGATTCTCCTCCAGAAAGGTCTACCTCTTTGATACCGCAATCTACAAGGTAATCAATTCGTTCTTTAATTACATTAAATTCAGTTACATCGTTTAGTTGTGTCTTGTAATAACAAAATTCACAACGATAATTACAATGTGTACCTGTATCTAACTTGGCTCGTTGGCACAAAGGTTCATCATAATCAATTTCTAATTGATGACTTAATTCATTATATAACTTCATTATATGATACCTTTAAGTATTTCTATAATGTTATCGTTATCTTTTAAATGTAAACTATCGAAGTCATTATCAATATCCCATTTTCGCACACGCAACCCATGATCTTCTTCCCAATAGTCTATATTGTGATATATTACTTTTTTACCATAGTGTTTACATTCAGCAATAAATCTAGGACTACAATCCCATTTTCTATCTACAGGAGTATAAATGTAAGTATCAAATTTTTCAAATAAATTTTCAATTGGGGGAATAACAAAATTAATACCTTCAATAGGCTTAGGAATAACATTTACAATGGCTAATAATTTGCCATATTTTTTATATTGTTGAAAGTCTTTAATATGCCTACAATTTTTAGTAGCGTATAATAACGATTGGTTATTACTTTTGCCAATGGATTTTAATCTATTGAACAGTATTTTTTTCTTATAGTTTATACCATTACATTTGACTGGTTCATAAACCCTATTATCTTGAAGTACCCAAACATTTGATTTATTATTATTTTTTATTTCTCTATTACCACAGGCAAAGTACAAAACATTTTTAAACAAAAGTGTTTTACTATCATTGTTAATTATTCCACCATCTGTAAATAAAATGTTTTTTCCAGTTACTATACTAGGACGATTACCAAATACAATATTATCTTTTATGTTTTGAATTTCTTCATCTGTAAAATTATATTTCCAGCGAATACTTTTTTCAAACTTATCCCAATCAATATCTTCAGCTAATAATATGCCTACTTTAAAATGATTTTTTAAAATATAATAGTAATCTATAATCTCATAAGTGTGACCACATATTCCGTGATTGTTACTACTCCAAGTGTAACTTAACCAAAGATCATAATTAGGATCAAGTCTGAGTATTTTGTCCATTAACTATTCCCTATCATGGCTTGTATAATAATGTCATCTTCGGTTAGAGTATAATTTTTTAAACCGTTCGCCAAAATATCTTCATATCTTAATTTTATAGAATCGATTTCTGGATGCAAATCTTCTATGGTAACTGTTTTGCCGTAGAAAAAAGCTTCAGGTATAATTCTATTATTGGTATCTCTTTGTGTATGAACATAATGAACACCATCAATATGTTCAAACATATTGCCTTGGCCGCTGTGACTTTTTTTAATAATAATTGGACGGCCAAATTCCTGTTGCCATCTATTAATATTACAACGAATATATTCTTGATTTAAAGCACTAATAAAAACGCCATGGCCGTTTTTGGTTAGTTTGCGAAATATGTCAAAATTAAATTTAATATGAGAAAATATATCAAATTTTTGATATTGGGAATAAGATCCATAGTATGTTACGGTTCTATTATTTTTATAACGAAACATACTATGGTCATTATTACTATAACAATGAATTTGATTTGTTAAAAACTCTTTACAATCGTAAAAAGTCATCACATCAAGGATTAGAGTTTGATCTAATTTGAGTTTGTATAAATCTATTATTTTAATTGGAACTACATCGTTAAAATTAGAAGTATACTTTTCAGTAAAAATTTTAGATATTAAGTTAATATCTTTTTCAGAAATGTCTACAATATAAAATTTTACATCAACAAACTTTTTTAAAAATTGAAAATATTCAAAACAATAAAAAAATGTTCCATTTATTTTATTATTAGGTTTGTGTTTATATACAACTCCATATTTCATTTCAATAATCTAAATAAAAATTTTCTAAAAATTTATTTGTAAGTTCAACAACATCTTCTACTGTTGATGATGATAATACATCATTTTTAAATTTGGAAAACTTTCTTTCTAAATAAGCAACTTTTTCTATTTCGTCTTTATAATTTAAATAGTCTTCCAGTTTTGAAATTAATTTTTCATCGCCAGTTTCTAGTATTTGTAAATACTTTTCTTCTCGGTTTTCATTTGTAATTGCATAACCGGCATTAATTAGGTCATTGTTTAAAACCATAAATCCGTACAAAGTTAATCCAGCAATTTTACATAAATCTGGACTAACAATCATTCTTACTTTTGCTAAATTATGATTTTTTGATTCTTGAAGAGGATCTTCTAATGAAGTATCTTTTACATTAACTTCAAAAGGAAGTACTTCATTGGCCATCATATTTTTATTAATATGCACCGTTTTATTGGCCAACAAAGCTTCTTCAATTTTTTTATAAGAAACATGGGACAATTTTAATAACTTTTCATCATTGTTTACTAAATTGTCAAAGGTATTTTTTGTTACATTGGTTACCCTCCAATAGGTGCCACAATCAACAACCATAGCTAATTCATAAATCATAGAACTCATTTCAAACCTTCTTTCATTAAATAGGTAATTTTTTATAATCTACTTTATAATATCCGTTTTCATCGGTTAAAACAGCGTTTGAATAAATTGTGTTTAACAAATCTTGCGCCATGACACCCACTTTGGTGATACTTTTGTCCCAAATGTAATTGAATGAATATAGATTAATACCTTTTTTAGTATAAAGATATTTAATATTTTCTTTTAATCTTTCATCACTATAATTACAACCGCAATTACCATTGCAATCACAAACTAAATTACATGCACAATCAGAGTTGCAAATACAATCTTGTCGCATAGTATTGTATTTTGCTAAAAGTACTGACCAATGCGTATCTTCAACCAATTCTCCATCAGCATAACTATTAGGTGATGTGGTATTATCAGGTTGCTCTGTAAGAACGGCATAATTTGATCCAACGGGTTCAACAACATTATTTACTCTTTGTACAATTGTTTCATAGTCATTAACATGATTATTATCAATTACTGTAACACCTGCACCATGATCGGCACCACTCCTATCAGAAGCGGTATATGCAGAAGCCATATCTCCAGCGGCCGCAAAACTTCTATGTTTAGCATATGTTGCTAATTCGGCTCGAATAGCATTTTTTAAAGTATTAATGTCATTAGCAGTAATTAAAGCTCCTGGTATTGCAAAATTGCCAGATAATGTGACTGGGTTATTTGTAGAACATGGGGCTCGATTTCCAGTACACATTTTAGACTTCCTTTTCCACTAATTTTATCTCTTTATTTAAATATGATTGAACTGATCTATCAATTTCACCAAATGCTTTAAAGAAACCACACATATTATTAACCCATCTATCCGTCCATCGGTCAAAATAATCTACTTTTTTACTGTTGTCCAAGCTACTAACTGGACAAATCATACAGGTTGTGGCCACGCATCCTTTACATATATCAGACACTTCTTTAATAGGAGTCTGATATTTCTTACTCATAGATTCTACACTATTTATAAAACCGTCATCCATAATATTACCACCTTTCATCAAATCCTTATTAGGTGAGTATATTGAACCATGACATGCATAACTATTACCATCAACATCAATGGCATGCATATGAGCACCAGATGTACAATGAGATTTCGAATCTGAACCGTTAAACCATGAACATAAATGGTACCCATGTTCTTCAAAAAATTTGATTTCTTCAGCTGCAATTTTTATCATTTCGGATCTAAAATTTTGAATCAATCCTTCTAAGTTTTCTTTAGGTATTTCTTCGACATAATCAATTGTAGGTGCATATGAAACATTAATGTTTGGTCCAATAGAATTAAGTTTAAGATGCAAATCTTTAAAATCCAACCAAGTATTATAAAGACCTTTCATACTCTTTAAAGGTATTGTAGATTTAAGGAATACATTAATACCTTTTCTAGCAAAGTATTCTATATTCTCGACAACTTGATCTGAAGTTGGTTTACCTGAATGAGTGACTCTAAATTTATCTCCAATTTCTTTACCATCATGTGATATTTGTACCGTTAATTTACGAATATCCACTTTATCAAGAATATCATCTAGTCTTTTTCTATTGTAACCATTTGTATAAATGTGAAAATTAACTTTATCCAAATGTTGAAATTCGGTCATTATATCTACAATCAAATTTCCGTTTAAAGTGGGTTCACCACCCCAAAAAGTTAAATTTAACATTTCATAGTTGTCTTTTAAAAAATTACTATCTAAAAGTTCGTAAATTCGTTTCTTAACAACATCAACTTTATCATCTAGTCTTTGTGTATTGGTCTTTGCACCTTCAAAACAATATGTGCAACCCATATTACAAAGTGCAGTAGTTGTAATTTCTAATGTGAACTGATTATGTTTTTTGTTCATTTAGTTTTTTCTTCCTTAGAAAACTCCATTATTTCATCGAGTATTGAAAACATCTTTTCTTCTGTAACCTTACTTACTTCTGGCTTAACAATACCCACCATTTCTTCTGCCATACGAAATAGTTTAACAGCTTCAGGTCTAAAGTCCTCAACATTAGTTAAGTATTTTCCAGCTTCATTTAAATGAAACGCTGCACCATAAAGTGCTTTATTCATTTTTTTTATCGAATTAGCCATCTATCAATTCTTTCATAACAGTATTTTTAAAATTTTCATTATTTCTTAATTGTTTTGTCATATCACCAACATTTTTGTACATAAATTTATATACATCACACAATTCTTTTATTGGTCCTTTATTTTTTATCTGTTCAAATAAACAACCTTTTTCACAATAATTTTTTACCTCACATGTTTGACATTCAGACATGCGCTGATATTCCGGAATCAATTCTACCATCTCTGGATTATCCTTGAATCGATTGCAAGGTACAGGTTTGTTTTCACTAAACATAAAAATATCTGTTCCTGCACCACAAAAATCTTTAACAAATCCGTTAGATTCATAATTAATAAAATGTCGTAAATAAAACAATATGAAGTACGGCATTTCTTCTTCAGGATTATCAATATACCAATTGAACAATTCTGTTATACCAACTTTTAATCTCTCCACACTCTTTGAATCCCAAACATGCATGTCACGAACCAAAGTAAGTTCAGGATTAACACCAAAGTGTTTCCTAATATATAGGTGGTTTTCCAAAAGGTTATAGCACCCTTTGTAGATCATAGTGTGTATCTTAAAATTTGGTATTCTTTGAAACAATTCTCGTTTCTCAAAAAATCTAGGTACAGTACCTTTACCATTTAATTGAAGTCTGTTTTTATCATGCCACAGTCCATCAAAACTCAATGATACATTTACTTTCTTCTCAATCAAGTATTCCAATATTTCTTCAGTAAGTAGTAAACCATTTGTTGGCATTCCATATTGAATATTGCCATCATTCTCAGTTTCACTAATAATGGTTTTTATTAAATCCATAAAAAGTAGTGGCTCACCACCAAAGAAATCAATTTGTATCAACTCATCAGGAAAAGACTTTCTAACCCTACGATACTCATTTAAAAATAGTTGTGGATCTATAACATCTTTAGACAACTTGTCTTGATTGCAATATGAACAATTGAGATTACACTTTTCAGATAAAAATACGGTAACTAATTTCATTGTCTATATTGTTCATTAAGTTCTAATACAGTATTTAAAAGTTTCATGTCAAATTTTTTACTTAAAGCTTGTGTGTCTTTTGGTAAACATGGTCCGCCAAATCCTCGTTGGCCATCAGGACCAGGTACTTCAAAGTGATGTGATCCCATCCATCGATGTTTTGAAAGCATTGCAGTCAACTCATTATAATCAACATTCATCTCTTTTGATATGTCATATATTGAATTCATAAAGGTAACTTTTAAAGCATAAAACGAATTCATTGTATATTTTGCAAGACTAGCCGTTTGCACATTAGTTAAAAAGACATTATCAGTTTTAACAATAGAATATTTTTGGTAAATATCTAAAACTTCTTTTGCTTTATCACCACCAATAATCAACATTGGAGGATTAACAAAATCTTCATTTGAAGTTTTTCTTGATAGAAATTCAGGATTATAAATTATATCATAACCTTCTAATTCATGCGGCAATATTGTCGATTTTACTATTGTCAATCCTTTGTAATTGAATTTGACAATCTGATTCAATACATCTTTTAAAATTTTGTAATTTGTATTATCTGTCGGAGTTGGAACGCAAATGAATATTGCCTCCGGGTTTGAAGAACAAACTTCTTCTAATGATATATCATTATATTCGGGATCACAAATAATTTTAGATACATTGGGAAAGCCATAATCAACGGCTTTTCCCACCATACCATAACCAACAATACCAATCATATTACATTATAGGATAACCGCTTCGATTAATCCTTCTTCCTCAGTAGTTTTAGATTTGAGTGCAATTGCAAAATACTTATCCTCAGTATATTTAGCTACTCCAGGAATATCACTTGGTCCTAATGGTTGGCCTTTTTTAACTTTACCAATTACACGAACTGGTACTCGTCCTTTCAAAGCAACCACAGTACCATTCTTTAGATCACTATTCATCAAGTAAGCTGGATAGTTAGAAACAACACCCAAAGGTCTGAAATGTGAATCGGTAGCCGCAGTAACTTCCTTTTTACCACCTACGGCCAATACAGTACCTTCTGAATATTCATCATCAGCAATATATTTTTCGGCCAAGTCAGCGTATCGAGCAGAACTTGCGGTACCAGATAAATTACCAATAAAGGTAGTTGCGTACATATTACCTTGTGCAAAGGCGTCACCTACAACTCTAAGTGCTGGTGTTGATGTTCCTGTACCACCAGATAGGAACTGACCCATTACATAGGTTTGAAATGCTCCACTCAATTGTTGATAACCTGTTGCGGCCGCAATACTACCACCATTAAGGTTTGTTGCAGTACCAGCAGTTGTTGCAGATGAAGCCGTTGTTGCACTACCGGCAGTTGTTGCTGAAGCAGCGGTACCTGAAATATTGATTCCATATGTACCACTTAAACGAGCTGATGGTACTGTACCTGATGTTAAATTAGAAGCATTAAGGTTTGAAAGATCCACACCAGACAATGATTGATCAACATAGGCCTTCGTAGCAGCATGTAAAGGTGATGATGGAGCACCAGCAAGCACTAAAGTACCGGTCATTGTGCCACCAGCAAGTGGTAAATAACTTGCTACTTGAGTTGAAAGATCGGTAGCACCAATAATATTTTGATAAGTTGATCCATCGTTGGTAAATTGCCACTTGTCAGTCGTTTCATTCCAGAGAACATAGACATTTGAGGAAGTGCCTCGATCAACTTCAAGACCAGCATCTTCGATTGGTGATGCACTTTGACTAATATCAGCATTTAATGTGATAATAGAATCTGCAACTTTTAAATCGTTTGCGTAGATACTTGCGCCAGCAGCATTTAATGTTCCAGTAATTGTTAAATCACCAGAAATTGTACCACCTGAAGTACTTAATTTTGAATTAGCTGCACCAAAGGCTGCATTAGCATATACACCAGCACTAATAGCATTTGTGTTGGCAGTATTGGCTCTTGCAAAAGCTCCGTTAGCGTATGTTGAAGCAGAGGTTGCGTTAGTATTTGCAGTTACAGCTTTTTGATCTGCCAAAGCAGCATCAACAAGTGCGGTGTTTGCAGTTGAGTAAGCTGCGTTAGCATGAGTACCAGTAGTACCAGCAAACGCAGCATTAGCGGTAACGAAAGCCGCATTAGCATAAGCACCAGCAATTTGGCCACCAGCGACAAATGCGGTGTTGGCAGCATCATAAGCAAGTTGTGCTAAATTGTTTGCAGTATTGGCTCTTGCAAAAGCTCCGTTAGCATATGATGATCCAGAATTGGCAACATGACTTGGAGTGTTTGCGGTAATAAAAGCACCGTTGGCATGATTGTATGCCGAATTAGCATAAATGCCTGTTGTATTTTGACTTACAAATGCCGAGTTAGCATGCCGATAAGCGGCATTTGCATATCCACCAGCAATCACACCTCCAGCTTCGTATGCAAACTTAACAGCACTTGCGGATGCAACCAAAGTGTCACTGGTTGAATCAATTCCTGTGTATATGTCTGCACCATCTAAAATCTTATAAGTGGTCGTCCAAGTGTTTCCTGTTGAAATTTCCCAACGATCATTGGTTTCATTCCATTTAATGATGGCATCATTGCCCGTTACTCGATCATTAACAATTAATCCGTCTTTATTTGTACCCGTATTTGCATTTAAAACAAATCGATCAACCTCAAAGTTTAAATTGCCTGTTTGTGTAAATGATCCGGAAACTGTTAAGTTGCCTTCAATTACTACGGCTTGCAAAGTTGTGATACCACTTTCAACAATAATAGCATCTTGACTTGTACCCGTATTAACTTTGAGTGTAGCATTTTGAAGATTCAAATTACTAGTTACATTCGCAGTAGCAATTAATGCGGATACAATATTGGTAGAAAGTAATGTGGAATTATTTAATGTTGCGGAATTTGAAGTCAAGGTTACAACATTACCAGTAATAATTGTACCATTAGTAATTCTACTTGTGGTTATATTACCTGTTGTTATTGTAGCTGTTGCTATAACAGCATTAGCAATTGCAGTATTGGTTAAAGTACTGTTAATTAATGTTGAGGTGTTTAGTGTTGCAACATTAGAAGTTAAGGTTACAACATTACCACTAATAATTGTACCATTAGTTGCAGTAAGGTTACCAATGGTTGCAGTATTGATTGTAGATACATTGGAAATAAGATTTACAAGATTTGCAGAATTATTAGCAACAAAATCTTTTATTGTACCAGTATTTGCATACAAGGTATTTGATGATAGATAAAATACATTACCAGTTGTGGCTCTTAAAATATTTACACCAATAGAACCAATATCCGATAAATTATCAATAAAGGCTTCTAAAGCATAAATTGTTGTTACATTGGCTTTTGTTAAAAATGCGTTTGCTAGATATGCATCTTTTACATATACTGTACCATTGTTAGCCGATAAAACTTTTCCTGAACCACTTAAATCTACAGCACCAGCAACGGATACGTTATTACTAATTGTTGCATTGGTATTAACTGTTGCATAATTTACAAAAACATTTCCTACAATATTTAAATCTTTATTGATAATTGCACTATTTGAAACACTTAGACCTGTACCACGACCAGAAACAGTCAATGTGTTACCAATCGAAACATTACCTACATTTGAACCTACGGTACCGACTGTAAGGTTATTTGCAACTGAAAGGTCGTTACCAATAAGAGCATTATTAGAAGTTTGCAATACTGTACCAGGACCAGTAAGCAATAATGAACTATTACCAGAAAGAGTTAAAGTTCCGTTTGACTTGGTAAAATTGTTAGATGATAAATTGTTTAAATCAATAGCCGATAAATTGGTTTGAATTCGCCATTCATCAATCGTATTTGTTCTCGTTATAATAGGAATAGGCATTTTAGAACTTTAATCTCTCTTAATTAATTGTTTTAACATATTTTTTATATCACCAATATCTTGGCCAAGTAAATCTACTTGTTCTTTTAGTTTATTTATTTCATTATCTTTAGAGTTTAATTTTGCTTTTAATCTTTTTCTGGCTTCATTTTCAGCCAAAACGCTGGGGTTTACAGTAAGTAAAGCCCCAGTTTTGGTGTCTTTTACAAAATTAGTTCCTCTAACCGGCAATTTCATATTATGCACTTGGTAAAGCAATCACACGAAGGTCTTTTACTTTTGGTACAATAGACGGATCGGTAGAAGTCATTACGATCTTAATTGCAAAAGTCTTAAACGAATCATAAGTTACACCAGTGTCGGTAGAGTATGTTATAACATCACTTGTTAAAGATGGACGATATTCATATTCCCTAAAATCTTCTGTTGTCAAAGAAGCCGCTGTTGTTGGATTGTAACATTCCATTTTTAAATATGGACGATCTTTAAATGGCGTTGCATCTGAACCAGAAAGTACTTTATAATATACATGCACTTCTGTTGTTCCAGGTTTATTTGCGGATAAGAATACTCGCAAATCACCAGCATCAAATCCGTCAGCAAGTGTAATTGGCTTAGTAATATATCTTGCTAATGAGGGACCGCCAGCACTATCAAACTCTGAATTGAGTACAATAGAAGCATTGGATGTGATTGCACCAGAACCTATTCCAGGTATTGAGATTGTGAAATCGTCATAGTAACCAGAACCTGTTGCAGCCACATTTACTCCAACAACATTACCAGCAGCACCATTAGTCACAAGATAAACAAGAGCTCCTGTACCTGTATTGGATGTTATTGTTACAGTATTACTATTTGAGTAACCACCGCCTGGTGCAATAATATTAAAATCATCAGAATTGATTTCTGAATTGTCTAAGAAATTTTCCCATGCATTTAAGTAAACACTTTCTAACGAAATTAATGGTGACACAGCATCATCAGTTGAAGCGATAGTCAAAGCAATTTTAAAGTCGCCTTGATTTTGCAATTCTTTTCTACGGCTTCCAGCAACGTATAGGTCATCATCACCCATTGAATAAGTTACAAAGGGCAATAAATCACGGTAATTGGTTTCTTTTGCACCATCAATCACTTTAGAAATAAATTTGTAATCCATCGTAAATGGATTGTCAGATTCGGTTTCTAAATGTTTTTGAATCAATCTGAATTTATCAATGTAATATTTACTAGATTGTTTTTCATTTTCTAAAACAAATGTTGCTGGAGAACTGGTAAATAAACAACGATCTAATGAAAACATTAAATCTTCATTTAAATATGGAACATATTCCATTGCATTTTGAGATTTATATAGAGTGCCAACATAAGGGTTTACAGAAACATATTGATTGTTTACTGTTGTACCACCTTTTTCAGCAACCCATAATGAGTATTGTGGACTATCTGTGAGTACCACTAAAGCATATAAACCAGGTTTTAAGAATACTGGTGAACCAAAAGTAAACTTGGTATAACTTGTATCAGAAGCAAAATCTGGTGTTGCAGTTGTATTAATTTCAAATGGATACTTTGTTACTACTGATTCTGGATATGAAAAATCTGAAGATGGTAGTGCATTGACTGTAGGTCTAATTTGTATATTAACAGGAATATTACTGTCGTCTTTTGCGGAGAAGAATAATTTAACATTCTCAACAAAAAGGCCATTTGGATAAACCTCTGGATCTACAAAGAAGGTTTGTGCCAATGGGTCAACACGCCAAGTACTTGTAACAACCTCTCTAGAAGTTGTAGACTGTAACAATGGTGAAGTAGCATTACCAACAAATTTAACTCCAACATCCACATTGTAAACAGTATTTAATAGATTTGTTTTGTTTACTTTAATACCCGATGACACAAAAGTTTTCTCAGCAAAAGAAATTGCATCTGCATCGTAAGTATTACTAAATGATTCAGTTAAACGGAAATTTCTTTCACCGTTTCTAAATGTTGCAACTGGAGGATAAAATACACCAGAAATATCACCTAATTTATTTGCGGAATTATAACCAATACTATATGTCCAACTTGTTGCAGCTTGTTCAGCGGTGGTTGTTGTTTCGGTTACGGTTGCAACTTTTGTAGAAGTATTGTAAGCCACAACAGTAAACTCTCTGCCATGACCTTCATAACTACCAGTTTCATGAACTAGAGTCAATGTGTTACCTGCAATGTTTACGGAAGGAGCATCAGAAGCTAATGTAATCGTATTTGGACCAACACCTCTTGTTAAACCTGAACGATGATCTAATACGGATGCAATTGCATATGTGCTCTTAGATTCTAATCCATAAATTACTTTACTTGAAAGTGGTTTACCAGTTTCATTAATAACGCTTACATTTGAAGATCCTCTTTCGCTATTTGAAACAATTACCATATCGTAATTTGTTCCACCAGCAAGGTAACTAGCAATATTGAATGCTAAGTCAGAACCATTATTTGCAATCAGAGCAATTTCGCCAGATACAAAAATAGTATTCGAATGTACACCTGAAGTTACTTGTAATTTATTTGGTATTACAATATATTCGTCAACCGAAACATCATCAAAAAATGCATAGAATCTCGCATTTGGTTTTAATGATGTGCCAACAAAAGTAATATCTCTTGGTTTGATGTATGGTTGAATTGCAAGATCAGTTACATATGTTCCAAGATCGACTTCAGTTGTCGAACTACTAATTTGTTTCATGTTGAGTTCTGCACCTTTTTGTACATAAACTCGGTCTGTTGTTGTTTGTAAATTACCAAACGAATTGCCACCAAGGCCAATTGTTCGGTTGTCTACTGTAGTTACAGTTTCAAACCATTTACTATCAACAACTTTAGCAAAAGGATTATCTTTATCATTTACCCATGTTGGATTTTGATCAGAGATATATTTGAAAGCATCGTTTACAAAATTAAATGCATTTTCTAAACCTTGTGCAGAATTGATTGTAACTTTTGCAGTATGATTGGTATCAACATCACCGGTATACTCAGGCAACAATTTGATGTTACCTTTAAAGTTAGCAAATAAAGCACTTGCAACTGGTATAGATTTTGTTGCATAAGGCTGTGATGCAAAAGCAGTATTTGCATAACTTAACATTAATGATTTTTGATCATTAACACCTACAGCAGCATAAGAACCTGAGGAATTTGCTTGAGACCATTTTAATTTAAATGTTCTCATTAATGAAGCTGGTTTTAATTGAGCTTCTTCAATAAGGTTGCGGTTATCAAAGCCAACATCACTATAGGTTGCTTGTACATCTCTTGTAGTAAAATTGTCTACAAGAATACCATATTTGGATCTTTCGAGACCATCAGCATCTAAAATTTTAGAATCGGCTGCGTTCTTTTCCAAATTTGTAAGAGCAACATAATACTCTAAACCTTTAATTCGTTTTTCAAACGCACCAATGTCATTCATTGTAAAACGGCGATTGTTTTTAAACTCTGCATTAATTTCTTTGACACTTTCTGTATAAGGAGGAATAGTCAAAGTATAAATCATCATATCGTTTGGATCGATAGGAGGTGGAATTGGTGTAACAGAAGATTTACCTGAAACAACCGAAAATTCTTTAGATGGTTTAACTACCAATTTATCAATGCGACTTAAATAATATTCAAAACCAAGTTCTGCCGTATAATCTGGATCGGCATTGACAGCACCAGATATTGTTTCTGAAGCAATTTGTCGTGTTGGTCTAAAGTCTAAACAAGAACGCAAAGAAATTAATTTACCATCTTCATTACTTAAAAATTTGGACATTTCATCATAGGTGAAATTTGATCCAGTTTTTAAATAAGAATCAACAGTAAACAAACCAATATTTTGTGGTGATGGAGCAGCTTGATGTTTTAAATATTTGTATTGTACCAACAACGAAGAACCTGTTGGTGAACTATAACCACGCTTTAATTTAATTGTTGCATGGTCGTAATGTGTTTTACGTTGACCATTATCAAACTCATAATTATTAGTTACATCATAAGTTGCATCTGTTAACATCGCAGTTGTTACATTGCCTGTGCCACGAGAATCTGTAATTCGAACAATCTCATAAACATCTGGTACCTGTAAACTAACAACAGTACCAGGAGTTTTTAATTGTTGCATTAGTGCTGCATTATTAAAGAATGTTGCACCAACATCTTGAAAAACGTAACCACCTGTAATAGTCGTTACAGTACCAGTATTACCTGAAGATAATGAATTACCAGCAGTGTCTAAATTATAAGGAACTTTTGCATGTAAATCTGCACCTGTGGTAAGTGGTATCATTTGTTTACCACGAATTGCACCAGATGTTCCATTTTCTGCATTGTTTACTTTTGTTGTAATAATGAAGTCTGCACGAACACCAGCAGTATCAAAATCGACAGTAATGGAGTTATTACTTACAGCAGTAACAGTAAACAAATTATTAGCTAAACTTACAACAGTATTTGGTGCAATACCAGAAGCTGAATTTGATGTTGAATTGTAACGAATAAAGCAAATAATATTATTTAAAATTTGTGAATCGTTAAGAACACCTGGCGAACCTGCAAATGCAAAAGTATCTGTACCAGTTGTTGAAATTGTTAATGAACCCCCACCGTCAGCAAGTTTATCAGAGTAAACTTTTCTAGCATAAAAATCCAAATTATTAATTGAACCAGCTTTAATAGATTCAAAAGGAGTATCAAATATTAAACTTGTTTTTGATGGTTCAGTAATGTAGGCATCACCAGTTGCAACATCTTTAGAACTACTGTGAACATTGGCTGCAAAAGATAAAGATGATCCAGATTTTACTGAAATTGATTCTGCCACTTTGAAGTCTGATTCGATAGAATAAGTATTTGAAGCAGGTATAAATGGTAACGCTTGAGAAAGTGTAATTGTTTGAGCTACACTATTAGATTCTCTGATTAAAATTGGTGCCAAAAATAGTCCTGCACCATCAGTAATTCTAAAGTACATATTAGCATAACAATTTGCTTGTGCTGTCGTTGAGAAAGAAGATTCCAATTCAATAACAGTATTTGTGGATCCAGAACTTGGTATAGTACCAATAATTGGTGTTGAGGTTACATCAAAAACATTTACATAAAAAGAATGTGAAGTGCCTACATCAGAGGCAAAAGATGTATTATATTTCATCATATCGGCACGGAGTGTACCAATTTTTGTCGAATTATATTCGTTAGATGAAGCTGGATTAATTGTATTAAAACTTGTACAATGTATATCAAGTTTTGGAAAGCTGGATATATCTAATGTGCCATAAGTATTAGCTACAACAATGTAACTAGAATAATTTGTTGGTAGATCATAATCAGATACATTGGCTGTAGTTCTTGCTCTAGGTATAGTTATACGAGTAGGTGCAATCGTTTGAACTTCGTAACCGCCAACATAGGCTTTACCTGGATCTAACACAGCTGTAAATGAATCTGCAATTAAATTATTGTTTGCATCGTAAGCTTCTTCTTCAAGCGATAACACAAAAGGATCAACAGTATAATTACCTGATTCTTCAAATGTTCTACGTGCAAGTGTTTTTTCAATTTCACTATAAACCGGATAATTAATTTCTTTTGTTTTAACACCATTGACAATTCTAATAACTTCAAAGAAAGAAGATTCATCGGTGGAATCTAATGTTCTTTTTGACAGTCTAGTTGCAATTTCAAATCGAGCAGCACCAGGAGCTTGATAATTAAAGGCACCTTGAGCAGGATCTAATAGTGAAGTATCATCAACCTCATCTATAATATTTTCTTCAAATTCAATACCAATTTTATATGAAGGTTGAGTGTTTATTGTTGTTGCATTGTAACCTATACGATAAAACAGTTCTAGTACTAGAAATTGTGGAACAACTTTTACAAAATTACCTTTAAAGTAATAAACACCTTCCTGAATACTAGCAACATAGGATCGTCCTACGGCTGAAGTATCTTTTGCTTGAGCAAATATATTTTGCCCAAAAATTTTGATTTCATCATTTTCAGAAAATGTATCTGAACTTAAATACTTTAAAATTAAAATTGGATTTGTTGTACTATCATCAATTGCAATTACTTTAGCACGAACATTTTTACCAGAATTGTAACTTATAATAGTCTTATCGGTAAATTGAGTAACATCAATATCTTCATTATTATATTGAGTATTTAATATTAAGTAAAAGGCACGATCATCTAAAGAGATTTTACCACCAACAATTGGACTACCACTTTTGAAAATGTGGTTGCCAAATTTTTCAATTTGGCTTGATAAGATTGTTTGTAATTGAGTTAATTCACGGGCTTGAACAGAATATCCAGGCCTGAAAAGAACTCGCATGTAATTCTTATCTTCGTCAAAATCATCATAGTATGGATCGTAATTAAAAAAAGTAGTCATTTATTCCTCTAGAAACTTAAAATGAATCGTATTCTATCTATTTGGTCTGCATCTCTTGTAATAGGTGTTTTATCTGAAACATATAAAATTTTACCCGAATATAATTCTAGTGATGGATCAGTTTTATTTATGGCTACTCGGATAGAGCCACTCGATTGTCCTTTAATAGGTTCATTTGTGGCCAATGTACCATTTACATTATTAACATAAAGTAAATTATTGGTTTCATCAAATGAAATTACTTCTGCACTAAACGTTGATGATGCATAATCAACACCTTGAAAAACTATTTCATCATTATTATAATTGCCTACACCAGCTGAAGTTTTAATTTTTGTATATAAAGTATACAATTCATCTGATGCTAAAGTTGTTGTTCCATATTCATATGGATTTTTTATAATTACAACTTCACGATATTCGTTTTCTGTAGGAAAAACACCAGATTCACTACCATCAAAATCAACATTAAATATGATGGTGTTGGCATAAAGTTCTTCTACTGGATCGTAGCCGTGTCCGTTTTGTGGTGAAAGAATAACTTCAGCCGCAGCTGAGGTTCCAATACCACCAGCAACATCTCTAAAAGTCAAATTTGCTTTGGTGTAATCCGAACCTCTATTCTGAATCGTAACACCTGCAATTTTACCATTGGCCACATTGGCTTTTAAAATTGCTCCAGTACCATCACCTGTAATTGTGATTATGTCTTGCGATGAACCATCAGTATAATTATTTCCAGTATTTGTAACTCGTACTATATCTATACTTCTATTTACAGCAGCCGCTCTAACAAATCGATTGTATAAAACAGGTAAATAATCATTTGTTAAGAACTTTTGTTTTTGTTGAGCAGTTAAAGTGTACATATATTTCCACTTATAACCATCAGCAGTTAAAAAGAAAGGTTCTTCTAAAGATGTAGAAGATAAAGATAATTGTGGTTCACTAGTCGATGCAGCTGCATTGTTATTCCATAAACATTTAAAAACTTGATCTTTAGAGTTTAAAACATAAAAATTTGTACCAGCTGGACATACTGTACAACCAGCAAATCTATAAACTGTACCTGTTGTCCAATTTACTCTAGGTACAACAAAAGATGCATTTTCTTGTGATATTCTTTTTGCAACCATTCCACGATCATAATAGGTATTCAAATCTCTAATAGCTTGACCTGGTGTTGGAGCAATTTCAGTACCAGTATTCCAAACAGTTTCTTTTCCCAAAGACACAAACATGTAAGATTTTCTATTTGCTGGAAGGTATGAATTTGCACTCACATCTAGTAAATCATAGATGCTTTGTGCCAATAGTGTGGAAAATTGGAAAGTCAGTAAGGAAGCCATAGTTCTATTTATTCAACTTTTTGAAGGATTGTGGTGACTAAGTTTGCGGTAGTTGTAAATGATCCAGAAACCAAAATGGTATTGGCATTAACAAATGTAACGGTTCTTATATCGTCAAATACCACATTGATTGTTTGGTTATTTGCAGTAACATTGATAGTATTTTGTGTCATCAAACTGGTGGTGTTTGTAACATAGGTTACAGTTTCAGTATTTCCACTTGAAATAAAAATGGTATCACCATCTTGTACATCATTAATGAAGGTTGTTAAGTTACCTGTAACCACATTTGATGTGGACGCCACATTTACTGTACCATTAACTCGTTTAGATAAGGTTGTAAGAATAACCATATCACCAACATTTACGGTATTTGCAAGATTAGGTGACGCTCCTGTAGCAACCATATTGTTCGAACCACTTCGAATGTTGAAGGTATTTGCAAGTTCGGTTTTAATAATGTTGATTGTGGTTAGTGATGTATTTGCTACATCCTCAGTATGAGAATTTATTCGGTTAACAAATGTTTTGGTTCCTAATGGATGTACAATTTCATTCAATGATTTCTTAAATTTGTTGTAATCATTTTCCGTTTGAATTTGATATGAGAAATTGTGGTATTTTGTACCATCTTGTATTTTTTTGTCGGAACTAGGTTGGCCATCCGTATTCAAATAAATTCCAGGATAACGAATCAAACCATTTTCAAATCTGGCAGTTGCTTTTGCTTTGCCATCTCCATAATATAATACAGAATTAACATTTGCTTTTACGGCATTATCGGCCGATGAAATCTGTATTTGATTATTAAGAGTGCCTTTATAATTAAAGATACGCAAAAGTCCACTTGAGGGAGTAAATTTCTCAACAAAAGCTGTAAATGTGGCATTACTACTTGAATTTCCTTGATAAATTATAGTATTGGAAACAAATAATTGTCCTGAAGTAACATTTGATACGGTCAAATCCGCATTTCTTAAAGATATTGTTGGAGCGCTAACATAGTCATAACCAAAACTAGAAATTCTGAGAGATGAAATAGATCCAATTTTTGTTGTAAATAAACTAACATCAACACCTTCACCTAAAATTTCAGTTACAGAAAGAACTGCATTTGAACCACTTGCTGTATTAACAGTAATCGTTGGTAAATTTGTTTGTGAATAACCTTCACCACCTTTAATTAAAGAACCATTGTCATTAAATGTGACGGTTTTGATGCCATTATTTCCAGCATGAAGTTGCGTAATTGAGGCATTTGCACCATAGCCAGAAGATCCTGTGAACACCAAGTATTCACCAACATTGTAATTTGATCCACCATTAGTGATTCGAATTCTGCCTAAAGAACCAACTTCATTAATTGGCCTTCTAAATATTTTATAAACATCTACAGCACCAACATCATTTTCAAAATTATCACCTTCTAATGTGATTGTATTTGTTGTTACTGATTCTATATTCCTAATTTCTTCAAATTTATTAGGAGAATTTAAACGAACTGTATCACCAGCTTCAAAAGAAACGGTTAAATTTTGCGAACTATCATTTATAGTTTTTGTTCCTTTTAATAAGGATGTAGATGAAATAATTAGTGAGTCAGCTATGTCTTCCAAATAATAACTATAAAATTTAGCTAAAGGTAAAGACTTATAACCACCACCAGATCCATCTGTTGTAACATAAGAAATTGGGAATACATTTAGTGTTTGGGTTGTAGTAATAAAACTAATTTGGCAATTTTCAATATTTGCGGTATTTGCTGCACCATCTAATGTTAAAGTATGAATGGTCTCAATTGCAACATTGCTTACATTGACTAGTCTTTGTGTATTTGTATCTACAAGAGAAATAGTTGCTTTAGATTCTTGACCTAAAACCGAATCTTTAAAACCACCAACAAAATCAATTAATGAACTATTTACAATGTCTGGTGATCGGAATCCAAACCCTCCATCATTAACAGCCACTTGAATGATCGATCCTTTTGTAACTGATCCTACAGTAGCAATAGCACCAACAGGTGTTTGATTGACTGGTGGAGTTGGATTTAGTCCTCCAACAATTGAAACCGGATCACCATCATAACCTATTGTTGGATCATATGCATTATAAAATAAACCTCTAAATTCAGGATTAATTTTAATTTCAGACAATGATCCAATCAAACGACCACTTACTGAAATTGGCGTTCCATTGGAAATATATGTGGCAGAAATTGTTTCTCCCGTTTGAAATAGTTTCTTAACATTTGAAACAAACATTTCAACATATTGAATACCTAATTGTCGATCAATTGATCTTGTGACACTTTCGACAATTGCTGTAGACTTTGATAAATCTCCAGTAACTTTTACGCCAACCAAATTAAAAATATTATTATCGCTGGTATCAACACGCAAAGACAATGGTAAAACCCATTTACCGTCCGAAGCAATTAATATTTCTTCTTTAGGATAATAAATTTCAATATCTTCATTATAAAAAATTCGAAATAGAAACTTAACGGATTGAGGAGTACCTTTTGCTCGGTAATATTGATTAATAAATTTTAAAAGAGTTGCTTTGTCTGATATAATTTCTTCAGGAAAATATGGTGCAAGTTCTTGTTTAATTAATTCAATATATGTGTTTGTTGCTAAATCCAAATCTTTTGATTCAGCAAAAAATTCGACAGCACTTAGAATTTGATTATTTGTTTTTGTCCATTCATAATACTTTTCTAAGAATGTGACAAATTTAGGGTAGTCTTCCCTTACAAATTCGGGTAGTTGTTTTTCAACTAATGAGGAAACTAATAGTTCGGACATTATAGACTATTCATTTCTATAACAACACTTGTTGGATCTTCACTATCAAAGGCCAACATTTTGTTTTGCTGTGATGAAATAACAGAAATTTGTGGTCTAATATTAACAGATAATTCTCCAAAATCATTTGCAACATCTGTTGGATTAAAGTTATTAATATAAATTTTTCCTGTATAATAATCAATTGATCCTATAACACCAAAATTGGCACCATAGTTCAAAATTACTTTTGTATTTTCATTTGTTACTTCATCTGGTTTATAGTAAACAATTCTTAATTGGCCATAACGACCTTCTAATACTGCCGAAGCGGCACCTAACTGTCCACCACCTCCAATAATTCTTACTGTAGCTGTAGTATAACCAACACCTGGATTTGTTACTGTAACTTTAGAAAGTTTAGAATTAACTATGGTCGCAATAGCAGTTGCTCCTTGTCCATCACCAATAATTTCAACTGTTGGTGTTGTCATATAATTAATGCCTGGATTTGTAACAGTAATTGATTCAACACCGGTAAAAGAAGATGGTACTTCTTCTAAGAAAGATTGTCTTGAAATGCCTTCTTCATCCAACATTGTAAATTCTGGATTTGAGTATAGATTGTCTGATGTAGTTCCTTTTTGTAAAGGAACACCATAGTCTAAAATATAACTATTAGAATTGATTAAATCAGGTCTAAATTTTTTAGTTAAAAATAATTCCAATTCATTTGATTGAATTGCAGAATCTAAATTATCAATTCTAGAACTCAATATAGATGATTTAAAAATTGAATTAAAAGTATTTAAATTATCATTACAATAATTTTCAATTTCTGTTTGTATAGAAGATTTTAATGTATTAGTATTACTAATTGTTTTTGTTGGATCATAATAAACTTTAGAAATTAATTTTAAAAAGTTATAATCAATATCAACAATTTCAGGTGTTACTGTAAGAATACTAATTGGCTTAATGATCTTTTCTTTAACAAATTCTTTTTCGGCATCTGTTACTTCAAAACCTTCTTTTGGTTTTGCAGAAATAAAAACTTTACCATAAATTGGAGGATCATTTTCTTCTCCACCCCAAACATTGACAGCTTCAAACTGTGGATATTTTTGTTGAATGAGTTTGATATAATCGTTTTTTGTTACCGCACGATTTTGTGAAGTAAATTGTAATGGAGCTGCAAACTTAATTTGATCAACTGTTTCTCTTGGTGCTCCACCAGAAGCAGCCAATGTTGAATTGACAATAAATGTTGAATACCCACCAATCGTGGAAGTCGCAATAAAACTGTTAGCTTTGTTTGCTAAGTCACCATTCGTAATTAAGTATTTTACTGAAACAATGCTTCCATCAGGTATTTTTTTACCTAAAACATTATTACCAAAATAAATTTCATACTTGTTATTTTGGCCTTCTTGTATATAATATACTTCAGAGGTTGAATCTATATCTAAAGCATCAGTATTCAATGTATAAACTGTAGATGTTGAATTTGAAATTGATTCCCTTACACTAACTTTAATTGTTGAGGTATCAATATTAATATCCGGTAAAGTAAAAATTTGTTTTGGATTGGAAGCTTCAACATGTGTAAAACTATATGTTGCTAATTGGCCTTCATAAATTTTCAAATTAGTAAATACAAAGTTATTACCAGTTTTTGAAACTGTCGTATCTTCTAATGTAATGAAATTGTAGGATTTACTATCAATTAAATTTGAAAGGAAAATATAACCTTCAGGTAATGTTAATGAACCTGGCGTTGAAGATAAAGAATCAACTGAAAAATTAATTTTAGCTAAAGGTGCCGATGCAGAACGTGGAGTATAACCAAATCGTTTAGCATGAGATACAACAGAGTTTCTTAATATTGCAGAATCTAAAAAAGATTCATTTGCCAACATATTCAAATAATATGAATTGTAATGCGTATTATAGGCAAGAATATCCAAAAGAACATTTAAACCTGCTCCTTCGAAATCATAATCAGAAAACTCGGATTGTTGTTTTAAAAAACTTTTAAGATTAGATTTGAGTGTATCAAAATCTAAATCGGTTACATTTAAACGGTCTGCCATTATCTGACTCTTTGTAGTAAGAATTGAATTGTTATTGGGTTAGTTAAATTGATAATAAAAAAATCCAACTTAATTGAATATCCGTTATTATCGAAATCTGGTATGGCTGTTACTTTGGACACACTAACACGAGGTTCAAAATTTTCTATTGTTTGTAAAATTTCTCTTTCCAAAGTAATTGCTGTAATAGAATCTATATTTTCAAACAATAAAGCTCGAATGTTGGAACCATAATCTGGATTAAATGGTTTCTCATAGTGGTTCGTCAGTATAATATTTTTTAAAGAATTAATAACTGCCTGTTCATCCACATGTTTGTTTATGTCTTTTTTAACTGGATGAATATTAAAAGACAGGTCTAAGTCTTTAAATTGTCTGGTTGTTTGTGTGGTTACTGTAGCCATGGGTTATTTATCACGTATTTGCCAGGTTATTTTTAAGGAAGTCTGTACCAATGTAATTTTGTATCAAATAATTATCCGTATTGCCAGAATTGTTAAATTGTGTAACAAAACGATAGTCATTCAATACTTGTCTTTGTTTTTTATAAAAATTCCAGTCTGATGTTCTTCTGGTAAACATTAAAGAATTGGCTTGTTCTAAAGTAGAAATAATGCTAACTAAAGCTGAGTTGGTTATATTACTTGTGAGACCATTATAGGAGTTGGTTAAACTTATGTACCCATTTCCTATATTCCAACTGTTTGCGGTTAATTCAGGATTTACAAAAATACTTGTAAAGCAACCTAAAATTGCATCTGTGTTTTGTACCGATTCGGTAGAATAAAGTAGTCTAGTCAATTCACTACCTTGTGCCATTGCCATCTGATAGTTTGGTATATTTGGAGAATCAACTAAAAATTCTGTACTAAGTGTTGTTGCTCCAAGACGGGACATATTATCAGTATGAGATTTAAAATCTAATATTTGCACTAACAAATTATTTGCAGTATTGGCCAAATTTCTGGCTTGAATTGAAGTGTTTGGAAAAGTATTTGCAACATCGTTTGTACAAAATGTTATAATTGAATTTGTATTTGATGTTATACTAGAACAAACACCTTGTACTGGATTTTTAAAATAGTTACTTGGTGAAATTGTACCATTAGCAATTTCTTGAGTTTGCCATTGAACTACATCCGAAGGATATACGTTCATACTGTTTTTTGCTTCTTGACTTAAATAATAAGCTCCACCAAATTTTGTGGTATCAAAACTAAAAGTCAATCTTGAGGATATTGTATTTGCCATAATTATTGAATTGGTGTTGGTGTACCTGATGGTCCTTTAGGTGTTGGATGTATGTGTATATTATATAACTGTCGAATCAATTCCATTGGTCCCCTAGAATCTTGTACTGCTGCCAATCCAAATATAATTGGTGAAGTTACTGTTACAGTTGAAGTAATTACGCCAGGTGGCACAGGACTCTCTGAGGTAAATCCTGAATTAATACCACCTAAAGTTTGAATTCCCAAATAAGAGAACAATTGTTTTCCAGCCACAATGTTATCACCTGAATGTATGCTACTTGCAGCTGTCAATAGTCCATTAACTGTAACATCACCATTTAAATTTATTCCATCTGGTGCATTGATTGTTACTGTGCCTGTTGCACCGCCAGCTGCTAAATCTAAATCACCACCAGCAAAAATAGAAGCATCACCTTTAACTTTGGTTGTTAAATTTCCTTCAACCATTGTGTATGCATCACCATCAACCTTTACATCAGCATCACCTTGAACACGCAATACTGAATCTCCTTCAATTACAATATTGCATACGCCTTTAATTAATACGTGGTTATTTTTGGCAATAATTTGATAACCATCACCAACAATCTTATCAACTCTTGTTCCATCTTTTTGAAATTCTGTGAATGTGCCTAAACGATGTGCTAGTCTAACTGTTTCAGAATCTTTTGTATCATCCATAGCAAATAGATGACCCGATTGTGTTTCTGTTACATGTGCATATGGATATTCACCAACAAATGTTGATGAAGGTTCTGTCCAATCAAGTCCACTAGGTTTAGTTGCCATTATACTCGTCCAAATGATTTAGCTGTAACCGCCAATATTGTTGCTTGTGCTACTGCGGTTGTTGAGGCATTTACTGCTGTTTCTATTGCTTGGCCGGTTTCTTTTGCGGTTTCAACTAAACTTTTAATTTCAGAAAATGGAGATGGATTACCATCTTTAGTTACACTATCAAACGATAAAGCATCTGATAAAGCGTTGGTGAATTCCTGCAAACACTTTTTTAATTGTGCTGCCAATTGTGCAGGCAGACTTGCAATGTACGCAATAAGTTCGTTGCAATATTTAATAAAATCAGCAATAGCTTTTGCAACATCAGTAATAAAATCCGCAGCTTTCTTTATCATTTTTAATATCTCTTTGATTTGCCTAATTGCAGCTTGAATAGCAGTAGACATTGGACCTGAAGAAAGACTTGTAAAATATGCTTTTATTGCAGCTCTTGCTTTTTGAACAAATTCATAAACTTTAAGTTTTTCAATTGCAATATCATATCTAAGTTTCTTTTTAAAATCGCAAACATGTTCTGCATTGGAATCAGCAACTGAAATACTACTGTTCTCATATACTCCACGAGCAAGAGGTGCTGTCGTTGGTTGACCAACTGATCTTGTTACAATGCCTTCAGGTAATACTGGTGTTTTATCCGCTTGCTCTTGCGTTAGTTGTGGTACAAATCCTGCTGACTTGTTGTAACTGTATGAACCAACTTTAGAACCAGAACTTGTAACATTCACCACATTGGTTGATTGTATTCCTGGAAGAATACCAATAATAATGGGATACTGTAATGTTTCAGGATCTAAAAAATAACCAACAACCCATTCACCAGGTCTTGCAACTGAAGTGGTATAACCTTGTGATAAAGGTATAGCTCCATGAGCCCAAGGAAGATTATCAACAGGCACTTCTTCAACATTAGGTGAATGTAATCCGATAATACGGACTTTATACATTCCAATATTTAATTTGTCGTGACTATTCTCAACAACACCAACCCAATTGGTTGGATCAAAAGTGCCATAGTCTTTTTTAGGTTGATTAACTATCATGCGTAATATGCCGAATCTTGAATTGGTTTAGAAGTTAATATTCCATATTCTCTATTTGATGAATCTGAAACTGCTTCAATTACTACTTCATGTTTATTTGGTTGTATACAATGGTGTGTTGCAATTACCAAATGATTTCCATACAATGATTTATCCAAATTATCTTCATTTTTTAAATACTGACCAATCTTAGGTACGAGTAACTTAACATTTACACCAGATGTTATTTGAAAATTTCCAGGTAAAACTATTTGCACTCTTTGTGTCATTAAATTTTGTACTATTGCTCGTCTTTGGAAGATATACTTATAAGGGTCATCAACATAGTTTAATGATTCGGGATCTTTCTGATTAATGAAATCATTATCTTTTCTATAATATCCAAAAACATAAACAGATTGTTTAGCATCAAACATTTGAGTATTGTTTAATCCTTTTACATTTTCAACAACTGCTAAATTAGGAACTTTATTACCATGTTCACTAGTATAATAATGGTCATCAAAAGTAATTTCTCTTTGTGCAATCGTTCTGGTTATTGGATCAAATCCAATAAATTTACCAGCATAAACTCCATTCTGAACCGATTTTAAAAAGTCAAACTGTGATAGAACCTTAAAATCTTTAATACCTAAAAATTGAGTTTCTTCAGTTTTATCACCCAAATTTATATTTTTAGGTGTAAAATTTAACGAAGCTACTGGCGATATTGAAAGTAATGTTGATAGACTTACAAAATTATAACCTTTATTATTTTCAAAAAATAAAAAAGATGGAGATTCATTTTTATCTAAACACCTTTTTGCACACCAATCAATAGCGTCAATTGGATGTAGATTAGGTATTGCTACTTTTTTTAATCCTTCAGATTCAACAAACAAACTACCATCTTCAATTTGTTTATCAATATCAATATTCAAATAGTCTTTCATTATAGACTTTGCAATATTTGAATACTTTTCTCTATACGATTGATTTACTCGTAATTGTTCAGATAAAATAAATTCTTCGGAAATAAAATGTAACACATAAACTTCAGAACGTTGATTTACACCTTTTCTGTTACTTTGTTTAAATACCCTAAAAACTTTTTGAAATGCAAAATCACTATCTGCATCATCATTTTTATTTTTTCGTATATCAACAATTAAATTTTCAGATCCATCTAGTGCTAATTTATCAGTAAGTCCTCGACTATCAAGAATTACAACATTACCATGTACACAAGGTAACAATATACTATCGTGTATATTTAATTCCTGAAATAAACCAGATATGTCAATTTTTTTGTCTTTGTAAACTAAAGATAATTCTTTAATTACAAAATTGGATACTGCACTGGTCATTTAGTAAAAACTCCAATAAACTCTTGTTCTACAACAGGTACAAAGTCTGGTTTTAAAATTTTAATTGATCTTTTGCTTTCGTTTTCAGCAATTTCATAATCATAATAACTTAATGTATCTTTTGTTATACTAATATTAATTGTGGTGTTATCACTTAAAGTATAATTTGTTGAAGTTGAAACCACATTAGCATAGTCATTTTGGGTTACATTTAAAGTATTGACCGATATAGTTTCATTTAATATTGTATTTGTTTTTGTTTCAATTTTGTGGTATTCTTTAACATGTGTTTGTGCCCATGTCGTACCTGTACCTTCGGTAGAACTATTGGCATATTGTGATTGACGATATTTAATATCAATATATTTAATTAAAGAACTTTCATTTAAAGGCCAATCAAATTGTGGGTGCAAAATATCATTTAGCATTAAAATGATCCAATGTTTTTCAGCAGAACCATATATCTTATGAGCAACAATTTCTGGTGTTTCTCCGTCAGTAACCAAATATTCATAATAAATTACTGAATTTTCTTTAAAGTCATTTTCAAAAGAAACTTTAGAAAGTAGATTTGTTACATATTGAATATTTTTACCATCAAAGGTATATGAAGTTTTAGGGAAATAATTAAAATATTTTGCCATTATTCTGCCTCTCCTCCACCACTTTGAAATTGAGTTTTTCTATTAGCGTCATCTGAAAAATTTGATTTTGTAAGCATTTCAAGTTCTTTAAATTGTAACGACAGGCGAATACCTACTGGCATTCCTGTGCCGCCTTTTGTAGCATATTGTCCACTTGGGACTTCATATGTTGAAAAACCATTTGGTGCATAGTCTATGTCAATAGTTTCTAAAGCACATGTGGAGATTTTTGGTATATTTGGATTTTCTAATCCATTATAATAAAATTTAATATCAAATTCAGATGGAGGTACCATAAAAAATCCACCAAGTCCACCAGCATTTTGTGAACCTAACAATTCTGGTGCTTGATGAAAACGCAATCTATCTAAAATACTTTGGACTTCTATAGCTTCTTTTTCTGACCTTGGATAAAACATAAAATCGAATCTAAATGATCTGAGAGCAGGAGAAGAATAAAGAACTTCTAAAGCTGGATTGGTTACAAAACCAAAAGCACCAGCAAATGCAGTAGCACCCAATTCTCCAGCAAGTGATGCCAAACCACTAAGTAAAAATGGTGAGGCATTATTTCCAAGTTTACTTAAAAAATCATCAATTGAATTAGATCCTTGAGCAGCCTGCAAAGCTGCACCAGCAGCTGCAAACATACCGCCACCCATCTTCACATCACTATAACCTTGATTGTGTGTAAAATTTAAAGTATCAGGCATGTACAACGCAATCGTATCGGTTGTTCTACGAATTGTTCTAACCTCTAGTGCTGGTCTATAATCTGAACCAGATATGAAACCTTGATTTCCTTTAAAAAAATTAGTGGCTTTAGATATAACGTCACCGTATAAATCTGAAAAATTGGATAAACCTCCAATTCCTGTGCCGCCAATTGATTTATTTAAATTTTGTCTATTTGTAAAAATTGATGGAACATCTGTAGATGATGGACCAATATAACTTGTTTTGATTTGTTCATTAATATGAATAACCATATAATGACCTTTATCGTAACTACCCAAATCAATAGGATATTTGAATGTGTTTGAATTATATCCAGAACCAACCAAATTGTTTCTGGAATCTCCAGTTCTGGAGATAGGATTCTTATTGAATGTTATTTCGGTTAAGTTAAAAATACCCATCTTTTGCCTTTAATGTTAACTAGATAGTATTTATGTCATATAAAGGAAGGTTTAAACCTAAAAATCCTAAGAAATATAATGGTAGTGCAGATAACATCATTTATCGTTCTTCTTGGGAGTTAAGGGTTATGAAGTATCTTGATGAAAGCCCCAACATTATTTGGTGGGCTTCGGAAGAACTCGCCATTCCATATCGTTCTCCAGTAGATCAAAAAATGCACCGATACTTTCCTGATTTTATAGTTAAGGTTCGTGAAAAGACTGGATTAGTAATGACATATATTCTAGAAGTCAAACCTGAGAAACAAACCAAGGTTCCTATTCAAAAAAGAAAAACTCAAAAGTATTTACAAGAAGCTGCAACATACGCAATTAACCAAGAGAAGTGGAGAGCTGCAGACATATTTTGCCAAGACCATGGTTGGAAGTTTAAAGTGGTTACAGAAAAAGATTTAGGAATTTAGTATAAATAGTAGATGGCCACACTAATAGACAGAATACAAAAATCTTTAGATAAAGAAGGTTTAGCACCAAGAACCCGACAATCTAGAGCATGGTTACAAAATAAAATAAGCTCTCTAAATGCTTCACAACGATCCTTATTTAGAGATGTTGACCGAACAACTAGATCCGCTTTTGTTGGACATATGTACTTTTTCTACTATGATCCAAAGCATAAAGAAAAATTACCATATTATGATCGATTTCCTTTGGTGTTGCCGGTAGAACAATACAATGATGGATTTTTAGGTATTAATTTACACTACATTCACCCAAGAGAGAGAATGGTATTACTCGATAAATTAAGTGAAACAGCAACAGATAAAAGTTTTGATATTAATACAAGATTAAGACTAAATTATCAGTATTTAAAAAGAGCAACAAAAGCATTTGAAGCAAAACCATGCATTAAAAGGTATTTGTTTACACATGTTAGATCCAGATTTGTTGAAGTTTTTGCTGATGAGTGGGACATAGCTGCCATGTTACCAATGGAAACATTTGTTGGTGCTGGAACAAACAAAGTATACGCTGATTCAAGGAACA
>Ga0315901_10001678_pt1 | contig 31738 bp, 26 predicted proteins | sample LakEriMetagenome_10_FD_203761 | JGI IMG/M metagenome (GOLD analysis project Ga0315901, IMG submission 203761) | Freshwater fungal communities from buoy surface, Lake Erie, Ohio, United States - Buoy 2 MA116 | ecosystem: Environmental > Aquatic > Freshwater > Lake | place: USA: Lake Erie, Ohio...
TCGGGTGACCCGTACCCCGGGAGCCGGCGTATGCTGACAAGCGCAGCCAGGATGGCGAAGCGCCGTCAGCATCCGAGCGAGCGAAGGACAGGATGTCCGTAGCGAGCGTCCGGCGACGGGGTACGGGTCACCCGAAGCCGGCTTGGGCGAGTTGACGGCAAGACAGGCACGGAGGCCCGTCCTACGTGGGCCGGGCTTTGTTTTTCTTGAGATACGGCTGGTAGGCGGCGACGGCGAGTTCGTCGCAGCGCTCGTTTTCCGGGTGGCCGGCGTGGCCGGCGACGTGCGTGAAGATCACTTGGTGCACCGAGGCCAGCCGGTCGAGCTCACGCCAGAGGTCCTCGTTTTTCACCGGCACGAGCTTTCCCTTCTCCTTGCGCTTCCAGCCCTGCTGCTTCCACTTGGGAAGCCATTCGGAGAGCCCGGTGCCCACGTAGACGCTGTCGGTGACGAGCTCGACGCGGGTGGGCCGCTTGAGCTGCGTGAGCCCCTGCACGGCCGCGGTCAGCTCCATGCGGTTGTTCGTGGTTTCCGCCTCCGCGCCCGAGGCCACCGCCTCGCGGCCGCTCTCCGGGTGACGCAGGATGTAGGCCCAGCCGCCGGGACCGGGGTTGCCGCTACAGGCCCCGTCCGTGAAGAGCACCACCTCGCCCGCCGCATGCCCCTTCGCCATCAGCCCTCCTTGCTCACACCCGCTCCGCTTCGCCCACGGCCGCCAAGGCGGCTTCGCCGTTCGCCTGCACGGCGCCGGCCGGATCCGCCGCGGCGGTCGGCTCGGCCCCGAACCGCGCCGGTAGCCGGACGGTGAAACGGCTGCCGCGGCCGAGCTGGCTCTCCACCGCGATGTCGCCGCCGAGCAGCCGGCAGAGTTCGCGGACGATCGAGAGCCCCAGGCCCGTGCCGGAAAACTCGCGGGTCATCGCGTCGTCGCCCGTCTGGAAGACGCGGCTCTGCCGAAACTTCTCGAAGATCGTCTGCTGCTCTTCCGGCGCGATGCCGACGCCGGTGTCGCTCACCTCGATCGCGATCTCGCCGGATGGCTGCCCCTCAACCGGCTCGAGCCGGGCGCTCACGTCCACCCGGCCGCCCTCGGGGGTGAATTTCACGGCGTTGGAGAGCAGGTTGGCGAGGATCTGCTGCACCTTCGCCGGGTCCTGCTCCACCGCCTCGAGCCCCGCACCGACCTCGAATGCGAGATCGATGTTCTTTTTCTCGGCCAGCGGCCGGGCCATGTCGCACTGCGCCGACACGATCGCCTCCACGGCAAACGTGGCCGGCCTGACCTCCATCTTGCCCGCCTCGATCTTCGCGAGGTCGAGGATGTCGTTGATCATCTCGAGCAGCATCCGCCCCGACGAGCGGATGTTTTGCACGTAGCGGCGCTGCTTGTCGTCGAGCGACTGGATCGAGCCGAGCACGTCGGAGAAGCCGATGATGCTGTTGAGCGGCGTGCGCAGCTCGTGGCTCATCGTCGCGAGGAAGTCGCTCTTCAGCCGGTTCATCTCGTAGAGATGCATGTTGGCCCGGGCCAGTTCGTCAACCTTGTCGTCGAGACTCTGGTTCGCCTTGCTCAGATCCTCCTGCGAATCGACGAGACCGCGAAGCATGCGGTTGAAGGCCACCCCCAGTTCCTCGAATTCGTCGGCGGTGTGGATCTCGGCCCGCGCCTGCACGTTGCCACGCCGCACCTCGTCGCTCACCTCCCGCAGGTGGTCGAGCGGCTTCACGATCACGTAGCGCACGATCGCGTAGGCGGCGAGCATTGCCAGAAAGACGGTCATGATCGCGGTGGCCAGCAGGATCGCCCGGTTCCAATTGATCGCCTTCCGCGTCGCCGAATCGGGCATGACGACCTTCGCGACCGCCATCAGGTCGCCCTCGGCATAGCGGGCATGGGCCGCGTCGCCGCCGGTCGGGGCGTCGCCGATGATGCCTCGGTATTCGTGGCAGACCTTGCAGCTGCTCTTCCAGCGGATCGGCTGGTAGTAGTGGTATTCCTTGTTGTCGGCCGTGCGAAACTCGCGATACTCTGCGCCGCCGTCGGGATCGAGGCCCGTGGCGGGCGTCGCGGGCCGTTCGGCGAAGTAGTTGAGCACCGCCTGATCGAGCCGGTTGTAGTCGGCCCGCTCCGCGGGCGTCGCCGCCGGATCGAGCAGCCAGGCACGGTAAGGCTGCGGCCGCAGGATCGACCCGAGCTGCTCGATCAAGCTCGCATACTTCGTGTCGGGCTCGAGCTTCTCCCAGTGATACTGCAGCATCTTCGCATCGACGAAGTGCCGGCCGGTGCTCCGCGTCGTCGTGTAGACGAGCTCCTCGGTGCGGCTGCCGTACCACCAGAAGCTGCCGGTGATCAACACGAGCAGGCAGAGCCCGAAGAGGAAGCGGCACTTCCGCTCGAGGCTCGTCTCGCCCAGGATGTCGGTGATCGAACGGTATGACATGGAGGTGGGATTCCAACGACAATCGTACCCGCGGCGGTTTCCCCGGCGAAAGCCGAGTGGGCGAACGGGGATGAGGCGACAGGCTGAAGCCCGTCCTACAGCATTTCGACGGGATCGACGTCGACGATCCAGGCGACGTTGTCGGGCGTCTGGAGCGACGCCGTGGCGCGGCGGACGATGTCGCGCAGGACGTCGCCATCGGCCCCCTGCATCTGCAGGTGCCAGCGGAAGCGGTCGCGGAGCCGCGCGATCGGGGCCGGCGCGGGGCCGAGCACCCGCACGCCAGCCGCCGCGGCGCCGGCCGCCGCCACTTCCTTGCGGAGCCGGTCGGCGATGTTGCCGGCCCAGTTCATGGCGGCCTGCTCGTCGACGCTGCGCACGACGAACCTCACCACGCAGCCAAACGGCGGATAGACGAGCGCCTGGCGGATCGGCAGCTCGCTCCGCACGAACGCCTCGTAATCGTGTTTGGCCGCCGCGACAATCGCGGGGTGATCCGGCGTGCTCGTCTGCACGACGACGCGGCCGCCGAGCGTGCCGCGGCCGCTGCGGCCCGCCACCTGCGTGACGAGCTGGCACGTGCGCTCCGCGGCGCGGAAGTCGGCGAGATGGAGCGCGGCATCGGCGTGCACCACGCCCACCAGCATCACGGCCGGAAAGTCGAGCCCCTTGGCGATCATCTGCGTGCCCACGAGGATGTCGATCTCACGGGCGCGGAAGGCGTCGAGCGTGCGCTCGTGGCTGCCGCGCGACCGCATCGTGTCGGTGTCCATCCGCGCCACGCGCACGCCGGGGAAGAGCCCCCGCACCTCCTCCTCCAGCCGCTGCGTGCCCGTGCCGCGATGCACGAGGTGCGGCGCGGAGCAGCCGGGGCAGTCGGCCGGCAGCCGCGTCACGAGGCCGCAGCCGTGGCAGATGCCGCGATTGCCCGGCTGATGGAGCGTGAGGGCCAGGTCGCACTGCGGGCAGCGGGCAGTATGGCCGCAGCCGCGGCACTGCACGTGGGTGGCGAAGCCGCGTCGGTTGAGCAGCAGCATCACCTGCCCGCCACTATCGAGCGCCCACTTGATGCCGGCGGCGAGCCGGGGGCTCACCGCGCCGCGGGATCGGCTCTTCGGATCGCGGAGATCAACGTTGATCACCGGCGGCAGCTGGGAGCCGCCGACCCGGTCGGCGAGCCGGCACATCGTCCACTCACCCTCGATGCAGCGGTGAAACGTCTCGAGCGACGGCGTGGCCGACCCGAGCACCAGCGGCACGCCCTCCGCCCGCGCGATCCATTCCGCCACCTCGCGGGCATGGTAGCGTGGGGCCGTGGCCTGCTTGAACGAGCTCTCGTGCTCCTCGTCGATGACGATGAGGCCGAGCCGCGGGGTCGGCGCGAAGATCGCGCTGCGGGCCCCGACGACCACGCCCACCCGCCCCGCGGCGATCCGCCGCCACTGGTCGTGGCGTTCAGCGGGCGTGAGGTGGCTATGGAGCACGGCCACGCTGCCGAATCGGGCGCGAAACCGGTCGCACGTCTGCGGCGTGAGGCTGATCTCCGGCACGAGCACGATCGCCTGCTTGCCGGCCGCGAGCGTCTCCTCGACCGCCTGCAGGTAGACCTCCGTCTTGCCGCTGCCAGTGACGCCGAAGAGCACGATCGTCTCGTGGCGGCCCTCGCGCATCGGCGCGAGGATCGTGTGGAGCGCCTGTGACTGTGCCGGCGAGAGGGCCTCGGGCCGGTCGTGGCTGATCGGCTTCCGCTGCGCCGGCCCGGCCACGCCCTTCTCGACAGCCCCCGCCTCGCGAAGCAGCCCGATCTTCACGAGCCTCGAGACCACCGCACGGCTCGCGCCTGAAGCCTTCGCGAGATCGTCGGCCGACCGTGACTCCGACGCGGCGGCGAGCACGGCCGCCTGCGCCGGAGTGAGCTTGCGGGTCGGGCTCACGCCGGTCGCTTCGAAGAGCGGCGTGAGCCGTGGCCTGCGGCTCGCCCGCACGCCCGACGGCAGCACCGCTTCGAGCACCTCGCCCCAGCGGGCCAGCCAGCGGTCGGCCATCCACTTCGTGAGGTCGAGCATCCGTCGTGAGAGCAACGGCGCATCGTCCTCCACGCCAGCCACCGCCTTCAGCGGCTGCTGCGGCAACTCCCCCGACCGCACGGCCACGCAGTAGGCGATCCGCTCGCGGTTGCCGCGGCCGAGCGGCACGCGAACCCGCCGGCCGGGCTCGACCGCCCCGGCGAGCGGCTCAGGCACGAGGTAATCGAGCGGCTTGTCGACCCCGTCGGGCAGGACGACCGTCGCGATCGTCCCGCGGCGCGCATCGTCCTCGACCCAGGCAGGCTGGCTTTCGAAGAGCTCACGCTGGCTCGTATGCTTGGGCATCGGACGACCGTGAGAGCCTACATGAAGGAAGAGCGATGCGCATCGGCCTGTATGGCGGCAGTTTCGACCCGGTGCACCAGGGGCATTTGATCGTCGCGGAATGCTGCCGCGAACAGGCCCGCCTCGACAAGGTGCTCTTCCTGCCGGCGGCGATCCCGCCCCACAAGCAGGATCGGCCGCTTGCCGAACCCGACCACCGCATCGAGATGCTGCGGCTGGCGATCGGAGGCCATCCCGACTTCGCCGTCTCGACCGACGAAATCGACCGCGGCGGCGTGAGCTATACCGTTGAGACGCTCGCGCGGCTGCACGTGGTCCATCCGGCCGACGAGCTGCTCCTGATCCTCGGCCCCGATGCGCTCGCCGACCTACCCACCTGGCGGGAGCCCGCGACGATCCTCACCCGCGCGGAGATCATCGCCGTCGAGCGCGAGGAGATCGACGACATCCGCGCGATCGTGGCCGCGCCGAAGCTCGCTGCCCTGCTCGGCCCGGAGCGGGTGCAGCGCGTGGCGAACAATCGCGTGACTTGCCCGCCCATCGGCATTCGCGCGAGCGACCTGCGGGCCGCAATCGCCGCGGGCCGCAGCATCCGTTACCGCACGCCCCGCGCCGTCGAGCACTACATCGCCGCACACAGGCTCTACACTACCGGGTGATCGCGTCGAGCCGGGCTTTGAGCAGGCGGCTCAGCGGCTGCTCTTTCACCCGTGGATCGGCTGCAAGCGACTTGAGCAAGACGCCGAGCCGGTCGGCCGACGGCTGCTCGAGGTTCAGCAGGATGTGGGCTGCGCCACCGACGGAGCAGACGCCTCCGGGCAGATCGCCGAGCGGCTCCTCGCGGACGCGATAGCCGAGGTCCCTCGCTAATTGCAGCGATTCTTCGAGTAGGCCGAGCGTGTCTGCCATCACGACTCTCAATCCGATTAACGCGGGCCGCCGGGACCACGCGCCGGCAGGCCAAGCTGCTCGCGGCGGGCATCCATCGCGCGGCGATATTCCACGTAGCGGGCCCGCTGCTCGGGCGTGGTGCGATCGATCATCTGCTTGCGCCAGCGGTTGCGGTCTTCCTCGGTTCGGCCGCCCGGAGGACCACCCGGAGGACCGCCACCGGGCGGCCCGCCAGCCTGCTGTGACTGGCCAGCCTGCTGCGACGCACCGCCTGCCTGACCGCCTTCGGCTCGGCCGGCGTTGCCGCCGCCACCAAAGGCCCCCATCACGGCGCCGGCCGTCTCGAAGGCCTTCCGCATCATCTCTTCCTGCTTGATTTGCCGGTCGAGCTCCGCCTGCCGCTTTTCCGGCGGCAGCGCGAAGTAGGCGTCGATCCGCGCCCGCATCGCCGAGCGAAACATGCTCGCTCCGCCCCGCTCCACCTGCGGCCGCAGATCCTCCGGCAGGCTCTCGATTTTCTGGCGAATCTGCCCCATGGCGGCAACGGCCTCCGCCGCCTCGGCGATCGTATTCGGCCCCCCGGTCGCCACGAACGTTTGCCGCGCTTCTTCTTGGAGCTTCCGGATCTCGACCACGCGCGGATCAGTCGTGAACCGAACCCAGCCGAACAGCCAGGCAAGGAAGAAGGCGAGCAGGGCGAGGAGCAGAATCACCCCGCTCCATCTCACAGCCGCAGACGAGCCGCCCGATTGCTCAGCCGAGCGACCATACGACGTGCGAAGGGAAGCCGTGCTCATGGAAAACCTCGCTAGAGATTATCGACGTGGCCGTCGAAGTAGAGAAAGTTGCGGGCGCCTTCGGGGGGCGTCCAATTGTCATATTCGTTCGTGTCGGCCACGTCCGGCCCTGCGAGCGCCGCGAAACCGGCCACATGAAACGCACTGAACTCATACAGCACCCAGAGCTTCGAGGTCGCAAGATTGCTCCCGAGCCGTCGCGAGGTGAGGGCCTGCTCGCGTGTCTTGTTGGCGAGTCGAAGCGCGGGATATTCGTAGCTCGTGCCTTCGTAGGCGAGGTTTTCATATTCCGTGGGGCGATCGGCCGTGGGAATCGCCTCGAACCGCGTCTTGATCGCATCCGCCGTTGTGCCCGTCCGCACGAAATACACGGCATCCGACGGGCAGCGGAACGTCTCGCGGCTGTTTTCCGTATAGGGCGCGAGAACGTTTGCGATGCTCGGCCGGATCGGATGTGGGGCTGCGGATGATGGCGGCGAGTAGAACTCGAGCTCTTGGCTTGGCACAACCGCCGCATCCGGAAACTTGCCCCGACTCTTGCGATCGAGATACAGCTGAAACGCGACCCCGATCTGCTTGAGGTTCGACTTGCAGGTCGTTCGCCTCCCGGACTCGCGAACCGACTGAACGGCCGGGAGCAGGAGCGCAATGAGCGTGCCGATGATGGCGATCACAACCAACAACTCGACGAGCGTGAACCCCGCTCGCCGGCAGGCACCGGGCCAGGCCGTTCGCTCGTCGCGGGGCTTCGTCATGCTCGAGTTTCGGCCCATGCTGCGGCTCCGGACTTTCATCAGCAGGCCCGACGGAATCCACGAACCCGATTGGATCGCCCCGCCGTCAGGGTTTACTCAGGGTACGCCGTCAAAGCCCGGCACTGCTGAAATAAAACGGTCGAGGAGGCGAAACGGCTCGCCTGTCTCTTTCTTATAGTCGCCTGCGGGGCCCGGACGATACCCCCAAGGAACGCGCAAGTCTCTGCGCCGACGGTGTTTCCGGGGAACTCGTGATGGCGGACGCTGCGGATCATTCCACGGAGGGTGAAGGCCCGTGCCGGCCCTGCGTGCCGGTCGCGCTCATTGCCGGCCCCGTCGCCTCCATCGCACCCGGCACACCGATCGTTCCCGCCGCCCCGGCCGAACCACCCCGCACCGACGAGGCGGCCGTCCTTCGCCGGCAGCTGGAAGTGGCCCGGCTGCGACACGCGGCCGAACTCGCCGCCCTCCGGCGGCAGGTGCTCGACGCCCAGAAGGCCGCCACGCTCGGCGAACTGCTCGGCACCACCACGCATGAATTCAACAACGCCCTCACGACGATCCTCAATTACTCGAAGATGGGCCTGCGGCACCGCGACGAGCCCACGCGCACCAAGGCGCTCGAGCGGATTCTCTCAGCCGGCACCCGCGCCGCGAAGATAACGGCGAGCGTCCTGGGCATGTCGCGAACGGGCTCGGCGCGGTTCGAGCCGGTGGGCCTCGAGATGCTGATCGAGGACGTGCTCGTACTCCTCGAGCGGGAGATGACGAAGTATCGCGTACAGGTGGAGCGGGAGTTCGCCCCGGTGCCGAAGGTGTCGGCCAATCCGAGCCAACTCCAGCAGGTGCTCTTGAACCTGCTGGTCAACGCCCGCCAGGCGATGCCGCAAGGGGGCCGGCTCATTCTCCGGCTCTCGCACGACGCCCTCCTCGGCACGGTCGACCTCATGGTGCGCGATACCGGTTGCGGGATGACGCAGGACGTGATGCGGCGGATGTTCGAGCCGCACTTCTCCACGAAAGCCGGCCCCGACGAGACCGGCAAGGGTGGCAGCGGCCTCGGGCTCTCAGCCTGCCGCGAGATCATCGAAGCCCACCGCGGCCGCATCCGCGTCGAGAGCGCGCCCGGCAAGGGCACGGCCATCACGATCCGCCTCCCCGCGATCTCGTAGGACAGGCCTCCGTGCCTGTCACAAGCGCCGACAGGCAGGGACGCCTGTCCTACGGAATGCCCCCGCGCCGCCAAGCGTCTACAATCAGACTTCGTCGCTCCGGAGACTCCGCCGATGCCCGCAGCCCCCCGCCTCCCGAAGTCACTTGCAGAACTCCGTGCCAGCGGCTGGAAGAGCCGCAGCGTGAAGCAGGAGGTGCGGGAGAATTTCCTCGCGGCGCTCGCCACGGGCGCGGAGCTCTTCCCCGGCATCGTGGGCTACGACGATACCGTGATCCCGGAGATCAACATCGCGCTGCTCGCCGGCCACGACATGCTCTTCCTCGGCGAGAAGGGACAGGCCAAGAGCCGGCTGATGCGGCTGCTGGTGCGATTTCTCGACGAGCACATCCCCTTCATCGACGACCCGGCGATCCCCTTCCACGACGACCCCGAGCGGCCGATCAGCGGCGTCGGCAGGCGGCTCGTAGCGGAGCGTGACCCGGCCGACATTCCGATCGCCTGGTGGCCGCGCGACGAGCGGTATGCCGAGCGGCTCGCGCCCGGAACGAAGTTTGCCGACATCATCGGTGAGATCGATCCGGCGAAGCTGGCCGGCGGCACGAGCATGGCGAGCGAGGAAGCGCTCCACTTCGGGCTCATCCCGCGGATGCACCGCGGCATCTTCGCGATGAACGAACTGCCGGAACTCGACGAACTCGTGCAGGTGGGCATGTTCAACATCCTCGAGGAGCGCGACGTCCAGATCCGCGGCTATCCGGTCAAGTTCGACATCGACGTGATGTTGCTCTTCTCGGCGAATCCCTCGACCTACAATCGCTCCGGCAAGGTGATCCCACAGCTCAAGGATCGGATCGGCGCGGTGATCCACACCCATTACCCGCGGGATCGCGATCTCGGCATCAAGGTGGCGGAGCAGGAGGCGGGGATCGATCTCGGCGGCGACTGGCCCGTGGTCGTGCCCTACTTTGTCCGGGAGATCCTCGAACAGATCACGATCGCGGCTCGCAAGAGCAAATACATCGACCAGCAGTCGGGCGTGAGTGCGCGATTCTCGATCGCCAACCTGAAAACGGTGGTGGCCAGCGCCCGGCAGCGTGGCGTGCGGCTCGGCGAGAAGCCGGCGGTGCCACGGATCAGCGATCTCGGCCATCTCTATGCGTCGAGCCTCGGCAAGCTCGAACTCGACCTGATGGGCAGCCACCAGATGGGCGAGCGGCAGGTGCTCGACGCCGTGATCGCCGAGGCGATTGCAACCGTCTTCGAGGAGTATGTCGAGAAGCACGGCCTCGACGAGATCGCGAAGGTGTTTGGCGAGGGCGTGAAAATCGAGGTGGGCGACACCGTGCCGAGCATGGCCTACGAAAAGATCGTGGCCGAGGTGCCGGCCATCTGGCAGAAGGCCTTCGAGGTCAACGCCGCGAAAGACCCGGCCATCCGCGCCAGCTGCATCGAGTTCATCCTCGCGGGCCTCTACGCCACCGACCGCATCTCCCGCATCCAACAACACGGCCACACCATCTACGACACCCGAGGCTTCCGATGACGACGTTCCTCGCAGTCGGCCATCTCCGGCCATTTGTGCGAGGCCGGGATCCTGGACACCGAAGTGAGCATGAAGGGCGCCTCGGCGGCCTGCACTCGCCATCATCCCTGACGCCTTCGACGAGCCGCCCAGCGAACGAAGCGTGTCCAGGATCGCGGCCATTTGTACGAGGCCGGGGTCCTGGACACCGAAGTGAGCATGAAGGGCGCCTCGGCGGCCTGCACTCGCCATCATCCCCAACGCCTTCGACGAGCCGCCCAGCGAACGAAGCGTGTCCAGGATCGCGGCCGGCCCCATTCGCAAAAAGCCCAGAGCACACGAGACATGCCCACGCGTGACACGCTCGGCGGGATCGTCCATACGTATCAGCGCTACGACCCCGCGCGGATCCCGCCGCCGCGGCCGCCCGAGGTGGATCTCGTCTCGCCGGCGATGGAACACCTGCTCGAATTCGGCGGCATCGACGAGCTCACCGAAGAGCAACTGGCCAATGCCGTGATGCTCGACCCCGAGCAGATCAAGGGCCTCGGGCCGTCACTCGACTCGATCAAGCGTCGACTCGAGGAGCGGCGGCAGAAGATCCTCGAGCGCTACGAGACCGACGGTGTCCGCAAGAAAGCCCGCAATCTCTTCCGCGAGGCGGCCCAGCGAGCGCAGCCGCCGGCAAAGCATCGCGAGGCCTTTCAGAAGGCCGTGCGTGAGGAGCAGATGCGGCAGCTCGAGCGGCTCTGGTACGGGCAGGACGACGACCAGAGCCGGTTCGGGGCGCAGCTCGTCGCGGTCGTCGATCGGCTCGGCGACGTCTACCAGGTGGACGAACTCGCCGCGAAGTGGACGTTCACCGGCCGCGAGAAGCTCACCGTTCCCGAGGCGCTCGACGTGAAGGAGGAACTCGAGACGATCGAGGATCTCCTGCGGCAGCTCGAGGAGGCGCGGAAGAACGCCCAGATCGGGCTCATCGACATGGAGGCGCTTGGACAGTTCGTCGAGGCTGGAGAGCTCGACGAACTCGGGCGGCTCAAGCAGCAGGTGCAGGACCTCGTCGAACAGATGGCCTCCCAGCAGGGGCTCGAGCGGACGAAGCGCGGCTACGAGCTGACGCCGAAGGCCATGCGGATCTTCCAAGGGAAGCTGCTCGAACGCATTTTCTCGGCGCTCGCCCCCTCCCGCACGGGCCGTCATCAGGGAACCGTGCAGGGGGACGGTGCCGTGGAGCTCGTGCCGACGCGGCCCTACGAGTTTGGCGACTCGGTGGCCCACATGGACATTCCGGGGTCGCTCGTGAACGCGATGCTGCGGACAGCGGGCGAGCCGGACGGCGGCCCCTTGCGGCTCTCGCAGCGCGACATCGAGGTGCACCGCACCCGCAATACGCCGAAGTGCGCGACGACGGTCGTCCTCGACATGAGCGGCTCGATGCGCTACGGCGGGCTCTATGTGAACGTGAAGCGGATGGCATTGGCCCTCCAGGGGCTCGTGCAGAAGGAATACCCCGGTGACTATCTGCAATTCATCGAAATGTTTTCGTTCGCGAAGCCGCGGCCGACGGGGGAGATCGTCAGGCTGATGCCCAAGCCGGTCACGATCTTCGACTCGGTCGTCCGACTGCGGGCCGACATGGCCGACCCGGCGATCTCTGAGAGCGATGTCCCGCCCCACTTCACGAACATCCAGCACGCGCTGCAGCTCTCGCGGCAGCATCTCGCGCGGCAAGACACGCCCAACAAGCAGGTGATCATCATCACCGACGGCCTGCCGACGGCGCACTTCGAGGGGAGCCAGCTTCTTCTGCTCTATCCGCCTCACCCGCGGACGGAAGAGGCCACGATCCGCGAGGCGCAGGCCTGTCGCCGGGAGGGGATCACGGTGAACGTGTTTCTGCTCTCGGGCTGGTCGCAATCGCGGGAAGACATCCAATTCGCCTATCGGCTCGCCGAGACGGCGAAGGGGCGGGTGTTCTTCACGGCCGGGAAGGACCTCGACCGCTTCGTCGTCTGGGACTACGTCTCCCGCCGCCGCTCGATCATCTCGTAGGACAGGCTTCCGTGCCTGTCCCGAGCCAGACAGGCAGAGACGCCTGTCCTACGGGTGTCGGTGCTCGAGCAATTCCCGGCGGAGCATCAGGGCCGAGCCCCCCGCGGCGACCGCCGCGAGCGTGGCCAGCGTCCAGAGCGGCACGATCCGCTTGGGCGCCGCGTCCTCGCGGTCGCGGGCCTGCTCGGCGAGATCGACGGGCGCAAGCCCCGCGGCCCGCCGCGCCCGCTCGTCAGCCGCCTGCTGCCGCCCGAGAAACCGGCCCTCGATCTGCCGTTGACGGACGTCGAATTTCGGCGCGATCAGCCCGAGGCCCACGAGCGCCATCAGCGAAAAGAGGAGCGCCCAAAACCACGGACTGTCGGTGACGCGATAGGGGACTGCCATGAGCGAATTGTAGACCGCGAAACGGTGGCAGGCTGAAGCGATTGTGGTGACAGGCTGAAGCCTGTCCTACAGGCCGGGCCAGCGGGCCTGAACGTCGCGGCCGGCGTAGATCGCGCCGTCGCCGAGCGACTCGGAGATCCGCAGCAGCTGGTTGTACTTCGCGATCCGGTCGCTGCGCGAGGCCGAGCCCGTCTTGATCTGGCCGGTCGAGAGGCCGACGGCGAGATCCGCGATCGTGGCGTCTTCCGTCTCGCCGCTGCGGTGGCTGGCGATCGAGGTATAGCCGGAGCGATGGGCGAGCGACACGGCGGCCATCGTTTCGGTGAGCGTGCCGATCTGGTTCACCTTGACGAGGATGCTGTTCGCCACGCCCTCGGCGATGCCGCGGGCGAGCCGCTCGGAATTGGTCACGAAGAGATCGTCGCCCACGAGCTGCACCTTGTCGCCGATCTTCTCGCTGATGAGCTTCCAGCCCTTCCAGTCGTCCTCGGAGCAGCCGTCCTCGATCGACATGATCGGGTAGCGGCCGGCGAGACCGGCGAGGAAGTCGACCATGCCGGCCGAGTCGAGCGACTTGCCCTCGATCGTGTAGGCGCCGCTCTTGGAGTCGAAGAGCTCGGTGGCCGCCACGTCGAGCGCGATCGCGATCTGCTTGCCGGGCTCGTAGCCGGCGTTGGAGATCGCGGCGAGGATCACCTCGAGCGCCTCGGCGCAGGTGCCGATGTGCGGGGCGAAGCCGCCTTCGTCGCCGACCGCGGTGGCGAGCTTCTTGTCCTTGAGGACCTTCTTCAGCGCGTGGAAGGTTTCCACGCCGGCGCGGAGGGCGTCGTCGAACGTGTCGAAGCCCAGCGGCATCACCATGAATTCCTGCACGTCGAGCGGATTGTCGGCATGCGCGCCGCCGTTGATGATGTTCATCATCGGCGCGGGGAGCAGGCGGGCCGTGGCGCCGCCGAGATAGCGATAGAGCGGCAGGCCGCAGTGCTCGGCCGCCGCGTGGGCCACGGCCATCGAGACGCCAAGGATCGCATTCGCGCCGAGGTTCTTCTTGTTGGGCGTGCCGTCGAGCTCGAGCATCCGCTCGTCGATCGACGTCTGGTCGAGCGCGTCGCAGCCCTCGAGCTCCTCGGCGATCTGTGTGTTGACGTTTTCGACCGCCTCGAGCACGCCCTTGCCAAGATAGAAGGCCTTGTCGCCATCCCGCTTCTCCCAGGCCTCATGGGCGCCGGTGCTGGCACCGGAGGGCACGGCGGCCCGGCCAAACGCGCCGTCGGCCAGGCTCACATCGACCTCGATCGTGGGGTTGCCGCGGCTGTCGAGAATCTGGCGGGCGTGGATGTCGACGATCGTGGACATGTCGGTGGGCCTCGTGGGGGGTGGGATGACTGCGGGCTGGAAGGACCCGGTCCAAATTGTGCCGCTGTCGGCCGCGCACGCAAGAGCGGCCGCGGCTTCGGTGGGATTCGCCCGCGTCTTCGACTATCCTCCTGAACGACCACTCGTGATTTCTCCCCGTCCTTCCGGCTTCCCTCCCAGGCATTCATGTTCACCGGTCTCGTCGAATCGCTCGGGCGTGTCGTGGCGGTGATCCCGGAGCCGCCGGGCGTGCGGCTCGTCGTGGACACTGGCGCCATCGCCGCCGACGCGACGATCGGCGAGAGCATCTGCACGAGCGGCTGCTGCCTTTCGGTGGTGCGGATCGACGGGCCGCGGCTCGAATTCCAGCTCGGCCCCGAGACCCTGAGCCGCACCTCGCTCGGCGCGCTTGCCGCCGGGGGCTCCGTGAACCTCGAGCGATCGCTGCGGCTCTCCGACAGGCTCGGCGGGCATCTGGTCACCGGCCACGTCGACGGCCTCGGCCGGCTCGAATCGCGCCGGCAGGAGGGGGACTGGGTGACCTGCCGATTCTCCGCGCCGCCGCCGCTGCTCGCCCAGATGGCCTCGAAGGGATCGGTGGCGATCGACGGCGTGAGCCTGACGGTGGTCGATGTCGATGCTTCCACGTTCAGCGTGGCCCTGATCCCCCACACGCTCGCCTGCACGACGCTCGGCGGCCTCGTCGAAGGGGACCGCGTCAATCTCGAGACCGACCTCGTCTTCAAATATGTCGATCGCTGGATGCAGTCGAGGGCGACGCCATGAGCCACTCCTCGCGGCCCGCGCCGGCGCGGCAGACGACCGCCTATCTCAAGCAGCTCTTCGAGCAGGTCGGTTTCACGATCGACACGAAGCGCGGCCAAAATTTCCTCGTCGACCTGAACCTGCTCGATCTCCTTGAGCGCACGGCGGACGTGCGGCCCGACGACGTGGTCATGGAGGTGGGCACCGGGACGGGCGCGCTCACCGAGCGTCTCGCCGGAAGCGCCCGACGCGTCATTACCTGCGAAATCGATCCGCGGCTCGCGCAACTGGCCCGCGACAAGCTCGTCGAGTGCGACAACGTGACGCTCGTCGAAGGCGACGTCCTCGCCTCGAAGCACCGGTTCGCGCCGGCCGTGCTGGCCGCAATCGACGCGGCGATTGCCAGCGCGGAGGGCTGCCGCTTCCTCCTCGTGGCCAACCTCCCCTACTGCGTGGCGACGCCGGTCATCTCGAACCTGCTCGCCCTGCCCCGCCCCTTCGACAGCGCCACCGTCACGGTGCAGCGCGAGATGGGCGAGCGAATGACCGCCGCCGCCGGCTCGCATTCTTATAACGCTCTCTCTGTCTGGATCGGCGCCCAGTGCCGTGGCGAGATCGTTCGCATTCTTCCGCCGAGCGTCTTCTGGCCGCGGCCGAAGGTCGATTCGGCGATCGTGCGGCTCGACCTTGAGCCGGATCGCCGGGCAGCGATCGGCGACCTCGGCCGGTTTCACGACTTCGTCCGCGACGTCTTCTGCCATCGGCGCAAACTGCTCCGCGGCGTGCTTGTGCGGATGGCGGGCGGGAAGCAACAATCGGCGGCGAAAGAGGCCGTCGAGAAGGTCTACGCGTCGCTGGGCTTCGAGGCGAGCGTGCGGGCGGAAGACATTCCGCCAGACACGTTCGTGCAACTCGAGCGGGCGTTTTACGAGCAGTTGGGGACATCCTGATTCCATCGCCCACGGGCAAGGCACGAGGAACGGACCATGAGATTCATCGAGATGAGCGGCCGGGCCCTGATGAGCATGCTCGAGCCCGACGAGGCCTCCCCTGACGAACTCCAGCGGGCCGGACTCACCGACACCTGCCTGGTGCGCGTGAACGAGCAGGGCGACATCGAGGTGCGCCGCCACGACCGCTGGGACGTGATCGGCGGCCTCCTTGGCAACTTCGAACCCCGCGCCCGCCACGCCAGCGGCCGCACCTGGGCGTAAGGGACGCCGCCAAAGTGACGCCGCCGGCTCGCGGGCGGCAGAAGTTCTGCGTCCGCCGCTCCAACGGCGGAATGGCTCCTCGCAAAGAACTTCCGGCCTCGGGCCGGCCAGGCCAGTCTCCGCTGACGACCTACGGAGCTTCGTTCCTCAGAAGGTCGAAAGTTCCTAACGCTCGTCGAGCTTCAGCCGACCCGCGAGCCTCCCGGTTCACAGGGTGAGGCTCGCGGGTCGGCGGAAGTCGCGGAGCATTTGGACCGAGTCTTCGAGGGCCACCGCGAGGAGACTTCTGCCGCCCGCGAGCCGGCGCATCCGTCACGACCGGCGCCCGTACCGCAGCCATACCCCGTCGTCGGAGGGGCCACAAAACAGCCGGGAAAGCCGAAACTTCCGGTTGTCTGGCGCAGCGAAGTAGAATTTGGGCTTCGATCCCGGATTCAGCCGAATTGCATGAGGTTGTCGATCGCCGTCCGGACCACCGGGCAGCGCCGGGCGGGCGGAGGCTTTCCACGCAGTGATTCCCAATCCCTACACCGAAGCCTCGTTCGCCGAGACGATCGTCGACCTGCTGCGCCAGCGTGCGGCCTATCGGCCCCACGACCGGGCCTTCACGTTCCTCGTCGATGGCGAGACGGAAGAGCTCAACATCACCTATGCCGAGCTCGACCGGAAGGCACGAACGGTCGGCGCCTGGCTGATGGCGTCGGGGATGCAGGGGAAGCGGGTGCTCCTGCTCTATCCGTCGGGACTCGACTTCATCGCTGCGTTCCTCGGCTGCCTCTACGGCGGGGCGATCGCCGTGCCGGCCTATCCGCCGCGCAAGAACCGGTCGGTCGAGCGGATCGAGGCGATCGCCGCCGACGCCAACGCCTCGGTGGCGCTCACCACCCGCGACGTGCTCGATCGGTTCGACGCCCTGCGGGCGACGGCGCCGAGCCTCGAGAAGCTGCTCTGGAAAGTCGATAGCGAGCTCGAAGGCGACTGGGCCGAGCGGTGGCAGCGGCCCGACATCCACGGCCAGACGCTCGCCTTCCTGCAATACACGAGCGGCTCGACCGGCACGCCCAAAGGCGTGATGCTCTCCCACGAAAATCTGCTGCATAATTCGTTGCGGATCATGCAGGCCTTCGAAATCACGCGCAGCCAGTCGGGCGTGTTCTGGCTGCCGAGCTTTCACGACATGGGGCTCATCGGCGGCATTCTCGTGCCGCTCTACGGCGGCAAGTTCAACGTGCTCATGTCGCCGGTGGCCTTCCTGCAGAAGCCGCTGCGGTGGCTCGAGGCGATCAGCACGTATCGGGCGACGATCAGCGGCGGCCCGAACTTCGCCTACGAGCTCTGCGTGCGGAAGATCACGCCCGAGCAGCGGGCGAAGCTCGACCTCTCGAGCTGGTCGCTCGCGTTCAACGGCGCCGAGCCAGTCCGCCCGGAGACGATCGACGCCTTCTGCGAGGCGTTCGCCCCGTGCGGCTTCCGTCGCGAGGCGTTCTTCCCCTGCTACGGCCTCGCCGAGAGCACGCTCATGGTGACCGGCGGGATGAAGTTCGAGCCGCCCGTGATCCGCGCCTTCGACGCCGCCTCGATCGAAACGGGCGCCGCGCTCGTGCGGACCGGCTTCGCGCCCGGCACCCGCCGGCTCGTGGGCAGCGGCCGCGAGCTCGACGGGCAGGACGTGCGGATCGTCGATCCGCAGTCCTGCGAGGCGCTGCCGCCGGGAAGGATCGGCGAGATCTGGGTGAGCGGACCGAGCGTGGCCCAGGGCTACTGGAACCGGCCCGACGCGACGAAGGAGACCTTCGGCGCGATGCTCGCCATGCCCGATTCCCATTCGCAGACGCAGTCGGTGAAGAAGTGGCAGCCGAACCCCGGCCCCTATCTCCGCACCGGCGACCTCGGCTTTTTTGACAACGGCGAGCTCTTTGTCACAGGCCGGCTCAAGGACCTGATCATCGTCCGCGGTCGCAACCACTACCCGCAGGACATCGAGCACTCCGTCGAGGAGGCGAGCCCGCTCGTGCGGGCGGGGTCCGTGGCCGCTTTCTCGGTCGACGTGGACGGCCGCGAGCGGGTGGTCGTGGTGGCCGAGCTCGAGCGGGGCAAGCGTGATTCGGGGGACATCGCCGCCTCGTTCGACGCGATCCGCAAGCGGCTGGCCGTGGAGCACGAGGTGGCGCTCGAGGCAATCGTGATGGTGCGGCCCAACAGCATCGCCAAAACGTCGAGCGGCAAGATCCAGCGGCATGCCTGCAAGCGGCAGTTCCTCGAAGGCACGCTGGAGGTGGTGGAGCAGCACGTGGGCTGGATGCAGGCGGGCCACGCCCCCGCGGCCTCGGCCACTGACGAGATCGCGTCGCGGCCGGCCAGTGAGGCACCGCGGCTCGCGCGGATGCGGCCCGTGGGGGAGGCCTCGCGGGCGCTGCGGCCCGACCGCGAGCTGCCGCAAGACGTGGTCGACACCGTATTCGACCACGTGCGGCGGATCGCGAAGGAGCGGGCGGGCGATCTCTCGCTCGACACCAATATCGTGGAGCTCGGCCTCGATTCGCTCGAGCGGATGGAGATCGTCGCCAGCCTCGAAGAGGCGTTTGGCGGGCGGTTCCCGGAGCAGGTGCTGCCCCAGATCGAGACCTGCCGCGAGGTCACCGAAGCGATCCTCGACCACATGCCGATGGATGGCCGCAAGCAGATCGAGGCGGCCCGCGTGATCGCGGAGATCCCGGCGGAGACCTGGCAGATCGAGCAGTTCCCCGAGGTCCGCGCGCTCGAGCAAAACTTCGCGATGGTCCGCGACGCCGGGCTCGAAAACCCCTACTTCAGCGTCCACGAAGGGCTCACGAGCGACCGCACGCGGATCGGCGGCCGCGAGATGGTGAGCTGGGCCACGTACAACTACCTCGGCATGTCGGGTGAGCCGGAGGTGACGCTCGCGGCCAAGGCCGGGCTCGACCGCTATGGCACGAGCGTATCGGCCAGCCGGCTCGTCTCCGGCGAGAAGGTGATCCACCAGGAGCTCGAGCGGGAGATCGCCCGGTTCGTCGGCACCGAGGACGCGATCACCTTCGTGGGCGGCCATGCCACCAACGAGACCGTGATCGGCCACGTGGTCGGCCCCGGCGACCTCGTGCTCCACGACGCGCTCGCCCACAACAGCCTGCTGCAGGGTGCCGTGCTCTCCGGCGCCCGCCGCCGGCCGTTCCCGCACAACGATTACGACGCCGCCGAGAAACTGCTCGCGCAGGTCCGCAGCCAGTATCGCCGCGTGCTGGTCGTGATCGAGGGCATCTACAGCATGGACGGTGACTATGCCGAGCTGCCCCGGTTCGTGGCGTTGGCGAAGAAGCACAAGGCACTGCTGATGGTGGACGAGGCCCACTCGATCGGCGTGATGGGCCCGCGCGGCCGCGGCATCGGTGAGCACTTCGGCGTGAACCCCGCCGACGTCGACCTCTGGATGGGCACGCTCTCGAAGGCGCTCGGCAGTTGCGGCGGCTACATCGCCGGATCGAAGACGCTCGTCCGCTGGCTCAAGTACACGGTGCCGGGATTCGTCTATTCGGTCGGCCTGCCGCCGGCGGCAGCCGGGGCGGCGCTCGGCGCCCTGCGGCTTCTCGACCGCGAGCCGGAGCGGGTGGCCAGGCTTCACGACAATGCAAGGCTCTTCCTCAGGCTCGCCCGCGAGGCCGGTCTCGACACGGGGCCCTCGGGCGGCTCGGCGATCGTGCCGATCATCCTCGGCAACTCGATGAACAGCCTCAAGCTCTCGCGGGCGCTCTTCGCACGTGGCATCAACGTGCAGCCGATCCTCTATCCGGCGGTGGAGGAGCGGGCGGCCCGCCTGCGGTTCTTCATCACGTCGAAGCACACGCCCGACCAGATCCGCCAGACGATCCAGGCGATGCGCGAGGAACTCGCCAAGATCGATCCGGCTGCCGCGCGTCGCCAGCCCGCGGCCGTGTAGGACAGGCCTCCGTGCCTGTCGCCGACTGGACTTTCGGCAATCAGTACTTCACCTCGATGCCGAAGTCGACACCGTTCGTGAAGACATACTCGCTGCCACCAGCCGGGTTCGGGCCGATCCGGTTGTAGACCGGGTTGGGACGGAAGTAGGGAGACGTGGGATCACCCGTTCCGGTCGTCTTCACGACCCAGGGATTTTCGATGCTCGCCGGCTGCGACGGATCCCTCGGCTCGGCGTATTGCGTCGGCTTCCGATCGCTCTTGTAGCCCGTGCTCGAAGATGCCCGGGAGATGCCTGCCATCCAGAGACCTGTATAGCCGGCCCGCAGAAGGATCGACTGGCTGAGTCGGTATTGCGTGCCGAACCGCCATTCACCGATCGGCGAGAAGACAAACTCATGCTCAGCAGAGTTGGTCGCATTCTGCTGGCCAACGCCGTAGACCTGCAGGAAGAGCGGCGGCGGCTGGATTGCCTCTGCGGGCGTCGTGCCGCCGGCAGACTGCGTCACAGCTGGACTGAAAGTCGCTCGGAGGTAGTCCGCTCCGACCGAGTCGGGGAAGTTCGAACCGCGATAGAGATTGTTTTGCCAGTTGAAAGCGGCCGTGAACTTCAGTTCGCTCGAGAATGTCCAGCGGCCGGTATGGCTCTCAAGCAGGAGGGCAAATTCGGGGCCGACCATGTTGTTGTAGGTGTTGGTTTCCCACTCACCGACCTGGAGAGGGCTGCTCCGACCGAGGCCCGTCAGCGTGTCGACGCCACCGATGCCGATCACGTCTCCGGCCGAGGTCTGGGTGAGGAAGCCGCCGGCACCCAACCCTCCTGTGCCCACACCGCCCACACCTGGCACGCCGACACCGCCGACACCGCCCACGCCGCCTGCACCGCCCACGCCTGCACCGCCCACACCTGCACCGCCCACACCTGCACCGCCCACACCTGGCACGCCTGCACCCGCACCACCCGTGACACCCGTGGGCCCCTGGTTGAATGCGTACTGATTGCTCTCATACCCGATCTTGTAACTTTCGGCGAACTGCAGAAACCGGGGGCCGACCGAGAAGCGGGCCGACCTCCCGCTCCCACGGCGGCCGAGCTCGCGCCGCACCAGTGCGGTCACCGAGGCGCTCTGGATCTCCGTGTTGTTGGTCTGCGTGAGCTTCTGGGCGATGAGATGATCCGGCGGCGGGCTTCGGGAAATGATCGTCGTGGTGACGAGGGCTTGATTGACATTTCCGACGCCGCCGCCAGTCGCAGCTCCGCCACCGAGCGCCTGCTGCGTGAAGATCTGTGTCGGCGAAGACGCAGCGAATTCGCTGTTGGTCTGGAAGCTCTGGCTCAAGACTCCGGTATTGAAATACGAGATCTGGACGCCGTGATTGTCGTACATCCAGCCGCCCTCATACCGATTGCCCCAGGTCATCGCCGTTCGCATCCAGCTCGTGTTGAGGTCGAGCTGCAGTGGATCGGCACCGTAGATGAAGACACCGCCGATCACGCTGCCACCAGCGGTGCCGGAAGCCTGAATGCCGCCATTGTTCAACTGCACGATCGCCTGCGGCGAGATCGGATCGACCGGGATCAGGTAGCCACCGTTCTCGGTCTGGCCCACGCCCGTCACCCGCGGCGGCGTGATGCCCCAGTAGAGGCGGTCGTAGTTGAAGAAGATCCCCTCGCTCTGCTCGGGGTAGATCTCGTAGTCCTGCAGATCCGGCGGGGCGAAGAGCTGGAAGTCGTAGAAATTCTGGTCCGGGAGCAGAGGCATCCAGTCGCCGGCGCGGGCCGGGATGACGGCCGCGATGCTCATCGCCGCCGCAAGGAGAAGCCGTCCGAACCGCTGCAAACTCGTTGTCGTAGCCATCGCTTGAGTGTCCTGGGGAGCAGGAGCCGGTTTTCCGCACATGCGGATTGCTCGTCTGGTATCGGTCGTGCCGGTCGATGGAGTTGACGAATCTTGGAAGACTCTGCGGCCTTCGAAGGATTTGCAGTGGGCCTGGGGAATCACGGCAGGCTGGGGGAAATCAGCTCTCGTGTTTGAAGGAGGCGAAGCTTCGGTCGCGGCCATAGAATGGCCCGCTGACCCCGGCCCCGACCCAGAGGTTTCCATGACACTTCCGCGACGGATTGCCATCCAGGCCGCCCCCGCCCTCCTCCTTGCCTGGCTTGCCGGAACTGCCGGAGCGGCCCATGGACAGGCAGTGGCCGACAAGGTCGAGTTCCTCCGGCTCGTTCGCGACGACCGGGGGGAGCCGCTCTCGCTCGACACGTCGATCGTGCGTTATCGCGAGGCGGAGCCGAGGCGCGACGGCCGACCGCCACTGGAGGTCGATCTCGTAGGGGCCGTCCACCTGGGAAGCAAAACCTACTACGACACGCTCGACCGTCTGTTTCGCGACTACGACGCCGTCCTCTACGAGCTCGTCGCTCCCGACAACGCCCGCGTGCCGAAGCCAGGCCGCAAGGCATCGGGGGCGATCGGCTCCGCGCAGCAGGGGCTCACGAAACTGCTGGGGCTCGAATTCCAGCTCGAGCAGATCGACTACACGGCGCGGAACTTCGTCCACGCCGACCTTTCCCCGAAGGAATTCGATGCCGCGATGGCCAAACGGGGCGAATCGTGGTGGACGATGTTCATGAAACTGATGCGCGAGGGCGCGGCCCGGGCGGAGAAGGCCGATGGCAAGGCCGGGAGCGAGATCGGCCTCGGCGACCTCTATGGCATCTTTTTCGGCTCGAACCGGGAGATCCGGTTGCGGCGGATCATGGCCGAGCAGTTCACCGACATGGACGTGCTCACCGCCGCTTTCGGCGGCGAGAAAGGCTCGTCGCTGATCACCGACCGCAATGCGGCGGCGCTCGACGTCTTGCGGCAGGAGATCGCCGCAGGCAGGCGGAAGATCGCGATCTTCTACGGCGCCGCCCACATGGACGACTTCGACGAACGGCTTCGCGAAGACTTTCAGCTGGAGCCGATCGAGACCGACTGGGTCGAAGCCTGGGATCTCCGGATGGCCCGGTAGGACAGGCTGAAGCCTGGTCCTACATGGCGCCTGCGGGAACGCGGCGGCTCCAGGCGTCGGCCGCGATGCGGGCTTGGCCGAGCACCTGGTCGTAGCCGAGCGACTCGACCGTCTCGCCGACGAGTTCAAACTCGAAGTCGCCAGCGTAACCGTGCTCAATAAGCGACGTCACGAGCGGCCCGAGCCGCAGTTCGCCATGCCCCGGTGGCAGTCGCTCGCGTTCGGCGGACGGCAGGCCGTGACTGTCAGCCACCTGCACGAGCGCCGTGAGCGGCACGAGGTCGACAAGCAGCGCGGGCAGCGCGGGATCGTGGCCAAACTGCCAGAGATCGACCGAGAGTTTTACGGCAGGATGGTCGAAGCGACGCACCCAGCAGGCCGCATGGCCGAGATCGGCGAGGAAGTCGCACCCTGTGGCCGCGGCGGGATGCATCGGTTTGATCGCCAGCGTCACACCGCGGGCAAAGGCCTCGGGCGCGAGCACGTCGAGCGCTTCGGCGAGCAGTCGGTGGGCATGGCTCCGCGTGTGGCCGCCGCGGCAGCCGCTGTGAAGGACCAGCACGTCGGCGTCTATCTCGGCAGCCGTCTCGATTGCTTCCAAGGCGTCGGCGACGCTCTCGCGGAAGGAGCGGCCATCGCCGCCGGTAAAGCCCCCCGCCCACTGCAGGCTGGAAACCCGCATGCCGGCCTGGCGGAGCAGCGTCCGCGCCTGCTCGACGCCGAGGTCGGAGAGCTTGGTCCGCCAGAGCGAGAGGCGGTCGAAGCCGTGACGGGCCAGATGCTCGATTTCGTCGGCGAGTTCCCAGCGGAACGTCGTCAGTTCACTGATCGCTGCCTGCAGCATGCTCTGCCTATCTCCTGGAAACGGGGCCGCGGTCAGCCCGCAGCGAAGTGCCCGCCTTGAAGGAGAGGAAGTATGCGGCGATGCTTCGCGGACTGTCCAGACGAAGTTTGCGAGCGCCCTCCCGTGGTGTACACATGTGCCAATTGCCAAAAAAACGGCCGACTATTCTCCGCTAGACTCATCCGTCCATCGAGGCCATGAATGACGGAGGTGCTTGCATGACTGCGTCGACACGAACCAGGGGCCTGCGGGTCGGGAACGGCGCCGTCGTCATCCCCGCCGACGCGATTGCATGGCAGTTCGTGCGGTCGAGCGGCCCCGGCGGGCAGCACGTCAACCGCACGAGCAGCAAGGCAATCCTGCGGTTCGATGCCCGCCATTCGCCGCATCTGCCGGAGGCGATTCGCGGCCGGCTGCTCGAGCGGGAAAAAGCCCGGCTTACCAGAGAAGGCGCGCTCGTCATCTCGAGCCAGCGACACCGCGACCAGCCGCAGAATGTCGCCGACTGCCTCGCAAAACTGTCCGCCATCATCGAGCGGGCGCTCGTGCCCCCGAAGGTGCGCCGGCGGACGAAGAAACCGCGTTCCGCGGTCGCCAAGCGGATCGAGGGGAAACGCCGCCGAGCGGAGACAAAGCGTCTCCGCGGCCGGCCGCAGGAGTAAACCGACCACAGCCGCTCAGACGGTCAGGAAGGCTGGTATAATTCGCCATGGCCCCGGCCTGACGCCGGCCATGCCAATCACACCGAGGGACCGAGATCCATGGCGACGCCCCGCGACATCGATTCCGTGCTCAAGGGCTGGGATTTCCAGCCGGGAGAGGTGAGCGCGCGGCTCTTCAAGGCCCGCAACGGCCGCGAGGTGCTCCAGATGCGGGTCGACATGGGCGTTCTCCAGATGGAGACCGATCACCGTCCCGACGGCCAGCGGCCCCACGGCGCCGAGACCTACTACGACTATCTCGTCGGCGAGGCGATTCGCGAAGGGGGCTCGTTCCAACTGTCCCGCGAGCAGTGCGCCGAGGCAGACCGCGAATTCGTGCAGTTTTATCACCGCCGGATCTGCTGGCTCTCGCTCCGCGAATACCGCCGCGCCGCGAAGGACGCCGACCACAGCCTCGGCTTCATGGACTTCGTGCGCGAGCATTCCCCCGACGACGAGTGGACGCTTTCGCACGAGCAATACAGGCCGTTCGTGCTCTTTCACCGCGTGCAGGCGGGCGCCCTGGCGATCCTCGAGGAGCAAGGCCCCGAGGCGGCCATCGTGGAGATCAACCGCGGGCTCGACCGCTTTCGCGAGCTCTTCGCCCGCTACGACGCCGCCGAGCAATACTCCGAGGACGAGCTCGTGAAGCGGCTCGAGGAGATGCGTGAAGGCGTCCGCCGGCGCTACGACGTGGGCCGCACGCTCGACGAACAACTCGCCGACGCGGTGCACGCCGAAAACTACGAACTGGCCGCGAAGCTCCGCGACCGGATGCGGAAGGCCCAGCCGGCCCAAACCGCCGCCGACGGAACCAGCGGCTCCGGCATGGCCGACCAAGCCGGCTAATCGCCCGCGTCGCCCGCAAGACAGGCTTCAGCCTGTCATGCTTCAACTTGCCCAAGCCGGCTTCGGGTGACCAGTACCCCGTCGCCGGACGCTCGCTACGGACATCCTGTCCTTCGCTCGCTCGGATGCTGACTTCGCTTCGCCATCCTGGCTGCGCTCGTCAGCATACGCCGGCTCCCGGGGCACGGGTCACCCGAAGCCTCCCGTATTTGGAGGTGCTCAGTCGCGGATTCGTAGGCGCTCAGCAGTTTCGGCGGAGACGGTCGGTGGGCACGCGCAGAAGAAGGGAGTCGTTGAGGACCATTGGCTCCTGATCAAAACCCACGAGACTGAAACTCTCAACACGACCGGATTCGAGCATGCCTCCCTTGGCTCCGAATGCGGGTCGTTTTCACCTGCGCAGCCAAGGGCATGACAGGCTGAAGCCTGTCCCACAGCCGGCTTGGGCGCGTCGACTCACGATCCGCAACGCCCGACACAGAGTGGAAGATTTTTCAAGCTCCCGGTTCGCCCGACCGGCCCGGCTTTCCCAGACACTGCAAACCGTTCACGGCGGGATCCGGCATTTTGTGAATCTGGACGGGCTGGCGCGATTGGCCGGGGGTTCGCGGGTTTTTTTCGGCACGCGCACGAATTGGCGCGCAGAATGCACATGCAGGGAGTTCGGAACGACACCCCTGCGGAGAACCCAATCATGCACGCGACCACGATGACAGCCGCCGCCCGGAACGTCTCGTTTGCGACCACGCCCCGCTTCGTGACCGTGGGCGGCCGTGAGTGCATGGTTCGCGTCACGCCCGTGAGCCCGATCTCCGAGGTGCTCGAGTTCGAGGACGAATTCGAGGCGGGCGAGCCGGTCGATGCTCGAACGGTGATGGATCTGCTCGACTCGCGGATGATCGCCCCGCCCCGCCCCCGACGCCGCCGCGATCGTGCGGTGAGCTCGCGGGCGATGTTCTATTCGGCTGGGCAGTAAACGCCACCAGAAGACGGCGCGGCTCGACTTTTCGGCGGCCACGGTAGACTTCCCCTGCCATGGATCAGCCGCTCGTCATTCCCGCCGGACGCGACGTTCGCCTCGCCGACTTCGACCCCGACTTTCACGAGGGGCTCGACCGTGACGAGGCGGAGGCAGAGACCCGCCGCCATTGCGAGAAGCTCGACGAACTCGCCTATCGGCTCTTTGCCGAGGCGAAGCGGGCCGTCGTGGTCGTGCTCCAGGGGATCGACACGTCGGGCAAGGACGGCACGATCCGGATGCTCGCCAGCGGCATCAGCCCCCAGTGCCTCGACGTGAAGAGCTTCCGGGCGCCGAGCGCCCTGGAACTCTCGCACGACTTCCTCTGGCGGGTGCATGCGGCGATCCCGTCGCATGGACGGATCGGCATCTTCAACCGCTCCCACTATGAAGATGTCGTCGTGGTGCGGGTGCGGAAGCTCGTGCCGAAGGAGGTCTGGCACGGCCGCTACGACCAGATCAATGCCTTCGAAAAGCTCCTCCACGACGGCGGCGTGACGTTCGTGAAGTGCTTTCTCCACATCAGCCGGAAAGAGCAGCGGGAGCGGCTCGACGATCGGCTCCGCGATCCGAAGAAGCAGTGGAAGCTCGGCCCCGACGATCTCGAGGACCGGAAGCGCTGGGACGACTTCCAGCAGGCCTACGACGACGCGCTCACGAAGTGCAACACCGAGCACGCCCCCTGGCACATCGTGCCGGCCGACAAGAAATGGTATCGCAATCTCGTCGTGGCCCGGGTCGTCCGCAACACGCTCGAACGGCTCGACCCCCGATTCCCTCCATTCGATTCGAGCCTGATCACGAAGCTCGACTGACCGCCGAGGCACGTCCCGCATGAACGGCACGATCCTACTCGATCCCGAAGCCTGCCGCGGACGCCAGCGGCGGCTGCTCGACCGCCTGGCGGAGCAGCGCCTCGACGGCGTCATCCTGGTCGCGCCCGAGCACATCGAATATTTCACCGGCCATCGTTGGGACCACCGGTTTTCGCCGGTCGCCGCGATCGATGCCGCGGGGAGCGTGCTCCTCGTCTGCCCCGACAAGCCGGTCGAACGCTCCGCGGCGGACGACATCCGCACCTACGAGGCCAAGTGGCGATCGACGTTGCGGAGCGACCAGCGCGAGGCCTCGTCGGCCGTGCTCGCCGACTGGCTCGCGGCGCGGTCGGCCTGGAAGCGGGTGGGGCTCGAATACTCCGCCTCCCCGCCCCACGTCTCGCGGCTCGTCGGCGAGAGCATCGACATCGAGCCCGATCTCTGGCGGCTTCGGCGCCGCAAGGATCCCGACGAACTGGCGATCCTGCGCCGGGCCATCGACGCCTGCGGCGCGATGTATGCACAGGCCCGCGAGATCATCCGACCGGGCGTCAGCGAACTCGATGTCTTCTCGGCGCTCCAGACTGCGGCCGTCACCTCCTGCGGCGAGATGCTCACCGGCACCGGCAACGACTACGCCTGCGGGGTTCGTGGTGGCCCGCCGCGCAGCCGCCCCTGCGAGCCGGGCGAGCTGTATATCCTCGACCTCGGCCCGGCCTACCGCGGCTACTTCGCCGACACCTCCCGGGCGATCGCCGTGAACCGCGCGCCGACCGATGTCCAGCTCGCGGCCTGGGAGCACGTCTGCGGGGCGCTCGCGCTCGTCGAACGAACGGCGCGGGCCGGCACGCGTTGCCAGGATCTCTATGCACGGGTGCAGGAGTGGCTGGCCACCGCTCCCGTGGGATCGTGGTCGAGCCACCTCGGCCACGGCATCGGGCTTTCGGTGCACGAGGCGCCGCGTCTCAATCCGCACTGGGACGACGTCCTCGAAGTAGGCGACGTCATCGCCGTGGAGCCGGCGCTCTATGGGCCAGAGATTTCGTGCGGCATGCGGATCGAGAACGACTATCTCGTCACCGAGACGGGCCTCGAACTGTTGAGCCCGTTCCCGCTGGGGCTGTAGGACAGGCGTCTCTGCCTGTCGCCACTCATCGACAGGCTGAAGCCTGTCCTACGATCTTCAGCCGCGCATAGATGGCCTCGTGGCCGGCGGCCATGGTGTCGAACGTGTGCCGCTCGCGCACGATCTCGTGGCCACGGCGGCCCAGCCGCGCGGCCCGCACGGCATCGTCGAGCAACTCGACGATGGCCCGCGCAAGATCGTCAGGATCGGCCGGCGCGTGCAGGATGCCGGCCGGCTTGCCGCCCGCTGCGTCCGCGAGCAATTCCGGAAACGCGCCGTGCGCCGGCGCGACGACCGGCACGCCCGCCGCCATCGCCTCGATCACCGGAAGCCCCTTGGCCTCGGGATGGATCGTGGGCATCGCGAAGACGTCGATCGATTCGAGCAGCCGCAGCTTGCCCGCTCGATCGACCTGGCCAAGCCACTTGAAGCGGTCGGCGACCCCGAGGTCGGCCGCCAGCGCATGGCAGCGTTGCAGATAAGGCTCCTCCGCCGGAATCGTCGCCCCCGCGGCGACGAGCTCCACGTCGTGGGTGCGGGCCACGATTGCGAGCGCCCGCACGGCCTGTTCGAGGCCCTTTTCAGCGCAGGCCCGCGCGATCGCGCCGATCACGAACCTTCCCGGGCGACTCGCGCGGCGTGCCACGAGATCGGGTGGCTGGTCTGGAAATCCCTTGAGATCGATGCCGTGCGGCACGACCGCGATCTTCTCGACCGGCACGTCGAGATACTCTCGCATGAAGTCGGCGAAGAAGTGGTTGAGCGCCACGAAGTGGTCGATGTCTCTCGAACGCTCGCGCAGGAGCCGCCTGACCTCGGTGTACTGCGGCTCCGGAATCTGTTCGATGAAGATGTCTTCCCCCGACAGGCTGCAGACGACCTTCGCGCCGGTCGCCTCCTTCACCCGCCGGGCCAGCCCGACGAGCAACGCATTTGAGAGATGCACGACGTCGGGCCGTACGTCGCGGGCGAGCCACCGCGCGAGTTTCTCGACCTCCTTCCGCTGATGCCCCGCCTCGCCCTCGAGCGACGAGACGGTGAGAGCGGCCACGTCGGCGGGCTTCGTCGCGCCCGTGCGGCTCGAAAGCCATTCGAGCAGGCCCCGGGAATCAAGCAGCCGGTCGAACCACCAGGGCGTGTGCCGAAAGAGGGGCACGTGCTCCTGCAGCCAGACATTCACACCGCCGCAGACGATCCGTGATTCGGCGACGTTTTCCTCGTCGGTCGTCGTCGGCACGTAGGCCGGCACGAGGATCGCATCGCGGCCGCGCCGCCGCAGCGATCGCACGAGCGCGTTGTCGTGGAGGCACGCTCCGCAGATCCGCCCTCCCGCCCCGGCCGTGATCTGGACGATACGCATGGCGGGGCTTTTTAGCGGGCAGGGCTCACGCCCCGCCGCGTCCCTCGAGGTGGACGAGCACGAGCGCGAGATCGGCCGGCGTGATCCCGCTCACGCGGCCCGCCTGCTCGAGCGTCCGCGGCCTGACGCGTTCGAGCTTCTCGCGGGCCTCGGCCCGCAAGTGCCGCACCGCCGCGTAGTCGAGACCCTCGGGAATCACCCGCGCTCCCTGCTTCCGGCGCCGCTCGATCTGCTCACGTTCGAGGGCGAGGTAGCCGGCGTAGCGGATGTCGCTCGCGATCTGCCCGGCTGTTTCCCGCGACACGCCAGCGAGCGACGGCAGCGCCGCCACCGCCTCATCCCAGCCAAACTCGGGCCGCTTGAGGAGCTCGGCGAGCGACACGCCGGCGACGCGATGCGCGGCCAGCATGCCGAGCGTCGACTCGATCTCGGCCGTCTTCGCCTCGAGCCGCGCGATCCGCCCGGCCTGGGCGAGACCGACCGCAGCCGCCCGCGGTGTGAGCCGGCGATCGGCGTTGTCATGCCGCAGGGCGAGCCGGTGCTCGGCGCGGCTCGTGAACATCCGGTAGGGCTCGTCGACCCCGCGGGTCACGAGATCGTCGACGAGCACGCCGATGTAGGAGTCTTCTCGCTCGAGCAGGAGCGGCCCGCGGCCCGCGACGGCAAGCGCGGCATTCGTGCCGGCCACGATCCCCTGCGCGGCCGCCTCCTCGTAGCCCGTCGTGCCGTTGATCTGCCCGGCGCAAAAGAGCCCCGCGGCCCGCTTGCTCTCGAGCGTCACGGTGAGCTGATCGGGCGGGCAATAGTCGTATTCGACGGCATAGCCATACCGCATCACCTGCGCCCGCTCGAGCCCCGGCACCATGCGGATCATCGCGTCTTGCACGTCGCGGGGCAGGCTCGTGGAGATGCCGTTGACGTAGATCTCCTGCGTCCGCCGCCCCTCGGGCTCGAGAAACAATTGATGGCTGTCGCGGTCGGCGAATCGCACGACCTTGTCTTCGATGCTCGGGCAATAGCGCGGCCCGCGCGACTCGATCTGTCCGGTATACATCGGCGCGCGATGGAGATTCGCGCGGATGAGCTCGTGGATCTCGGGCGTCGTCCGCGTGATCCAGCAGACGAACTGCTCGCGGTCGATGCGGTCGGTGAGAAACGAGAAGGGCTGCGGCTCCGCGTCGCCGGGCTGCACGTCGAGCTGTGAGAAGTCGATCGACCGCGCGAGCAGCCGGCAGGGCGTGCCGGTCTTGAAGCGATCGATGCGGATGCCGAGCCGCTCGAGCGCCCGGCTTACGCCGCTCGTCGTGCCCTCCCCTGCCCGGCCGCCGGGCGTCTGCGCTTCGCCCGTGTGCATCACCGCCTGGAGAAACGTGCCGGTCGTGAGCACGACGGCCGCGGCGCGATACTCCGCATCGCCGCGGACCCGCACACCCGTCACCCGCCACTGCGGCCGACCATGCCCCGCGTTTGCCACCGGCTCGACGATCAGGTCTTCGACCGTCTCCTGCCGCAGTTCGAGGTTCGCGGTCTCTTCGACGATCCGCTTCACCTCCATCTGATAGAGCTTCTTGTCGGCCTGCGCCCGCGGCCCGTGCATCGCCGGCCCCTTCGAGCGGTTGAGCACGCGAAACTGGATGCCCGTCGCGTCGATCGCCTCCGCCATCACGCCGCCGAGCGCATCGACTTCGCGCACGAGCTGCGCCTTGCCGACGCCGCCGATCGCCGGATTGCAGCTCATCTGGCCGACGGTGTCACAATTCGCCGTGAGCAGCGCCGTCCGCGCCCCGAGCCGCGCCGCCGCACAGGCCGCCTCCACGCCGGCATGACCGGCGCCGATCACGAGCACGTCATAGTCGTAGCGGCACGTCATGCTACTGAGTGTACCAACCACGAAACGTGGGCCAGGCGTCAGGCTGTCATGCGCCAATTGGCCCAATCCGGCCCGGGGCTGCACATGCCCTCTCGGCGGACGTTCGCTGCGGACATCCTGTCCTTCGCTCACTGCATGTCCGCTCGCTTTCGGCATCCTGCCTGCGCTCGCTTCCATAGCCCGCGAGAGGGCATGTGCAGCCCCGTGCCTACCCGCCCTCTGAAATGCAAACAGTGTGGCGAGGCTTCGGGTGACCCGTACCCTGATCGCCGGCGTATGCCGCCAAGCGCAGCCAGGATGGCCAAGTGGAGGCGCTCTGGCTAGCGTAGGCGGCATCCGAGCGAGCGAAGGGCAGGATGCCAATCCTGTTCGGCACAGGATTTGCGCATTGGCGACCTGGCAATCTGAGCGAACCGGAGGGAGTTGCGCGCTGATGGGCGTGGCGTTATCGTGC